>Ga0164242_10002711_pt1 | contig 20434 bp, 22 predicted proteins | sample OricomgcompostMG_FD_108783 | JGI IMG/M metagenome (GOLD analysis project Ga0164242, IMG submission 108783) | Miracle-Growth compost microbial communities from Emeryville, California, USA - Original compost - Miracle growth compost (MG) ... | reverse complement strand
TGCAGCCAAAAAAGCTGTCATTCCTCCCAAAATAGTAATTAGCGTAGATACATTTGGAGCATATTGTAACAAAGGAGAACAACGACACAATAAGAAAACCCCCGCAGTAACCATTGTTGCAGCATGAATCAACGCAGAAACTGGCGTAGGCCCTTCCATGGCATCTGGCAACCAAGTATGTAATCCAACTTGTGCAGATTTACCTACTGCCCCAACAAAAAGAAACACACCAATAAAATCCAAAACTGAAATTGGAGTTGCAAAAAAGGGCAATACTTGTGTTGAAAAAGCTGGTGCTAATGAAAAGATAACCGAGTAATCCAAAGTTTGGAAAAAATAATACGTTGCAAAAACTGCGATTGCCAATCCAATATCCCCAACGCGATTAAGAATCATGGCTTTAATTGCAGATTTATTTGCTTGGATCCGTCCAAACCAAAAATTAATCAACAAATAAGAGCAAAGACCCACACCTTCCCATCCCACAAACATTTGTAACAAATTTTCTGCCGTTACCAAAATAAGCATAAAAAATGTAAAAAAGGACAAATAAGACATAAAACGAGCCAAATGTGGATCTTGCCCCATGTATTCCGTAGAATACAAGTGAACAAGCGTTGAAATCGAAGTTACCACGACTAACATCACACATGTTAGGCTATCAAACAAAAACCCCCAATAAAGCGTATAAACTTCAGTAGTAATCCAAGGTGCTAAACGTACTAAAGTTGGAGAATGACATAGCGCCACCTCATAAAAAGCAAAGCAAGAGAGGAAAAAGGAAAGTGCAACCGAAAACGTGGTGACTCGCGCAGCGCCATAACCTCCAATCCAACGTCCCGCCAGACCAGCAAGAATAGTGCCATACAACGGCAACATAACAATAAGAAGATACATTGCTTAAAAAATATACTTTTGTTTTATTTAAATGATAAAAATTAATGGTAAAATGTGTTATACGAAAACTACACTAACCAAATGCTACTAACAAAGATTAAAGTTTAGGATCACGCCCAACAAGTTGCGAAAACATTGGAAGCTTTCGTAATGCAAAAGAAAGCGCTTTTGTGACCAATAAAGGCTCACGACTCGTGGCTTCGAATAAAATTCGACCTGGTTTAATCATACAAACCCAATGATCCACTCCCCCCTTTCCTCGTCCCATACGAACTTCCTTAGGCTTTGCAGTGCGCGGATAGTCTGGAAATGCACGAATCCAAACCTTACCCTTTCTCTTTAAACGACCCATAATAGTACGACGAACAGCTTCAATTTGAAATGCCGTTAAAAACCCTTTCTCAACTGCTTGAATACCATAAGTACCAAAGCGCAAACGATTACTTTTATTTTCATAGGTATAACGAATAACCTTTCGATTAGATTTACGAAAACGACGTGGCGTTGGGTGTAACATTAATTTACTATTAAATTTGAGTTAAAAAACGTGTTAAAGTTTGAATGCGAAGACTTTGCGAATACTCGACATAATCTACAAAAGATTTACGTAATTCACGCGAAAAAACTGGTGTATAACAAATCCAAAGCCGAATACCTAAAGTACCCTTTCGTGTAATTGCTTTAGCAGAACCAAACTCGATGCGAGCATTAATACTTTGAAATGGTAATACCCCCTTTTCACCAATAATTTGTTTAGTACGCCGCCAACGATTTACACGACCTTTAAATAACATGCGTAACCCCACGACTTCGCGACGTTGCGCTGCAAAAATTTTAACCACTTTAATTAAAAAACGAACTAATTTAGTTTCCTTACGATTTCGCGGAAGTTTTGAAATTTGTAACGCCATAAATTGAGCTAAAAAGGTTGGTTTCTTTAAAAATAAAGCGATAAACCCTACGCGCACAAAATCTTGAATATATACGGCGACATATTTGTACCGGCTAACCATTTCACGATCAATGTTCTGTAAAAATCGTCGCGAATTTTTCCCCTTGCCTTCTCCTTGAAAAGAAAACCGTGTTAAAGCTAACACATTTACAAAAAAAATACGAGTCTCTTTACCTAAAACACAACTTAACAAATTCGTATAAGCATCTTCTGCATATAGCGATTCTTTTTCAACAATTTTTTTGTTACCAAAAACATAACGCTGTTCGCGTAATGTACGTTGCCAAGATGTTTTATTCAATACGACTTCTCCTTTTACTGCAACATTTTCAGGTTTCAATTTGCTTGCAACATGAGGAAAAATAACCATTAAAATATTTTTTAGTACAGATTGCTCAACAATACCCGATTGTGTTAATTTAAGCATAATTTTAACCAACAAATTTTTCCAATAATATCGCCGCACTGCTCTAATACTGTTGGTACGACTTAATAACAAATTTTTTTGTCTAACATGATGTAAATGTTCTTCTGCTAAACTAATTAAATAATTACGTGCAAATTGTAACTTTCGTACAAGGTTTACATCTGTATGAGATACCGCAATCTTATCTTCCAAACGTCGAAGTAAATAAATAAAAGATGCCGAAGAATCTCGAGAATGTAAAGCTTGAATACCAAGAGAAGTCTTAGCACCTAAATAGGAAAAATACTTGTTAAACGAAAAAGATCCACGTTTCCATACGAATTGTTTTACAGAATTCGCTGAAAACATATTTCGCGTCAATAAACGTAAACTAATAAAATTTAATAGCCGATTATTTTTAGTTAAAGAAAGGGTTGCTGATCCCATAAACTTCCAACGTAAAATACGCGCTAAACTCCAAGCGCTCGTACTATTCAGCATACCCTTCGCACGCTTGCTGGTAATCACTAAAATCTTAAATTTATGTAACAGTTCGTTTGAAAAGCTATGCTTTCCATGAAGATTTAAAAAATAAATTTTTAACAAGATAACTTTCAAAGCATTTTCAACCATTACATGTTGAGGACTTTCCTCCGCTAAATATGACAATCCATAAAGATATTCTGCGCTTAGACGATGCGATAATCCCATTTCTTGACCAACAGCATGTTCAAACACACGGATTCCTGTTTCTTCCAAATATAACATTTTTGTGGTTGTATCTAAGCCTTCGACTACGTCTAATAATTTAAAGAGAAAAATTTTCTTCTCTTGCATCAAATCCAAAGTCAAAACAAACCGTACAACAGAAATTAAGGGTAATAATTGCATAAAACAAGAATGCTTCGTTGTTAAAGAAACATTATTATTTTTTGCATCTTCTTCTACCAAAGAATATTCGAAACGTAAATTTTTTTGCAAAGATAAATATCCCGCATCTCGAATAGACATACTTGAAAATTTTCTTTTAAAACGCATTAATGTACAACAAAAATATGAATTAACCATTCTTTTTAATAAATACCATTAAATTTTTGTGCTAGGCATACCACTCTTTAAAAGCATACGTTTAGTACGAAACTTATAAAAAAAAACAAAAATTAAAAGACGCCGCATACCCTGCTTAAAAATACGTACATCGACCAATGACACACGCGTAGTTCCTGAGGTCTTAGTATAAGCATAATTTTGCAAAGCATACTGAAATAACTCTTCAACATAACGCTGATGTGCTACCATTTTTGAATATTCCCCTCCCTGAACAAACCAAGTAGAGTTCCATTTACGATGAATGCCTACACGAAGGCCATGTGGATGTGTTTTTTGTCCCATCGTTTTATTTCTTTTTCCCCTTCTTCGAAATCATTCGTTTACGTGTTGGAGCAAATTCCCCAACTAATTGCCCTACCATATCCGAATTTACTTGCAAAGGTAAGAATCTCATACCATTATAAATAAAGATTTTTTGACCTACCATTTCTGAAGTCAATCGAGTTGCACGATTAACCATATAGATTTCTGCGCGACCTACTTGATCACTATATTGCGAATGTAAAAAATCTGGTTTCCAAATTGAACGTGACATTTACCTTATTTTTTGCGCGGTGATAGCACTAATTTACTGCAATGCTTTTTGCTCCGAGTAGGCTGTCCCTTAGTTGGCCATCCTTTTGGTGTAACAGACGGGCGACCTCCAGAAGTTTTACCTTGTCCTCCACCGTGCGGGTGATCTACAGGATTCATAGCTACTCCACGTACCTCAGGTCGACGGTTTAACCAACGTGAACGTCCGGCCTTGTTGAGATTACGCAACAAAAATTTTTCATTACCAACCATACCCATAGTTGCCAAACAATCTAATGCCACCAAACGTTGACTCCCTGATGGCAAACGTAATTTAGCATAACGATCAGAAGAGTGTTGGAGCACTTGACAAAACGTTCCTGCGGCTCGTGCAAACAAACCACCTTGTCCTGGGCTAAGCTCAACATTATGCACAACATCTCCTGGCTCAAAATTAGCTAATAAAGAAGCATCTCCAGCTCGAAAAAAAAAGTTATGTTGTTTTTCACGTAAAGCACGTAAGCGATCAAAGATTTTAACCCCTTTAGGTGCAATAATGTACGTAAAATCCTTTTCTGTTTGAGTAAATGTCCCATGATACAACTTAGCTAAATGTGCCGTGCGTTGTGGATCATATTCTAGATCAACAACAATACCATTATCCTTCGAACGTAACCAGTCAATTTCACGATAATTTTGTTTATGTCCACCACCTTGATGTGGCACAGTAACTCGACCGTAATCATTACGTCCAGCCAAACGATACGTACTACGCATATGTGTACGCATTCCTTTATAGCGAGCAAGCTTCATTCTATGTATTTAAATTTGTGTACGTTTTATCTATAAGATTAACGAGCATTACCATGCCCCATTAATAATGGAAGCATAGTTAACACTTTTGTTTTTTGCATTAACTGTGCCGCCACTACAGTAGAATTAACTACATTGGCCGAAGCCTCAAAACTCCGCTTTAAACGCTGTGCACGATAAATTTGACGACGCCACAACAAAAATCGTAAAGAAAATTTATTATAATTTGAAACAAACCGTAATTGATTTTCTGTTAAAGCCTCACCAGATTTACTAGAAACTTCAACAACCTGTCCCTTAAAAAGATTGCGAAATTCGATCCATTCTGGGCCACGTAATAAATTCTGCGATACGTTTTTCGGCAAAAAAACCAAATCTAACCCATGCTCCGCCACAAAACGTTCACGCATTTCAATACGTTCATGTGGGTGCAAAGAATCGCACATTAAATACAGAGTAGAACCCTCATCAGTCATTAAATGCTCCGCAAAATTTTTTGTACGTTTAAGTAACCGAAAACTACGAAGCTCACGAGTATTAATTGAAAAAAAAGCCATTCTTAATAAAAATTAAATAGAAAGCAAAAATCTTGATTTTCTACCTTCTCTTAACATACGCGACCCATTCGTGCATGTTCCAACAAATTAACAGAATCCACTAACATCGTATCTAGGAATAAGTGTGGGCAAATTCCTAATAAAACTAACATAAAGGCTAATGTAGCATATAAATGAATTTCCTTTCGATTTAAATCCTGAAATGAACTTAAAGTTAAAGAACGCACATTTCCATAAAAAATGCGATTAAAAGTCCATAAAGTATATGCCGCACCTAATACCATACTTAATGAAGCAAATAAGGTGGCCCAAAAATTCTGGCGGAAAACTCCCATTAGAATCAAAAATTCTCCAACAAAACTACTCGTTAATGGAAAGCTAATATTCGCTAGCGAAAAAAGCAAGAATACAATAGCAAATGTCGGATAAAAATATGTTAAACCTCCAAAATACTTTAATGATCGAACGCTATAACGCTCATATAAAGAACCCACGCAAAAGAACAATGCTCCTGAGACTACCCCATGGCTAAGCATCTGAAATAAGGCACCTTGCAAACCTTCTGAGCTATTCGCAACTAACCCCAAAAGAACAACATTCATATGCCCAACAGATGAATATGCAATAATCTTTTTTAAATCGATTTGACGAATTGCAGTCAAGCAAGTGTAAACAACACCTAAAACAGCCAAGGTAGATACTAGCGGTGCGAAATAAATTGTTCCATCTGGAAACAACGGCAACGAAAATCGCACAATACCATAAGTTCCTAACTTTAACAAAAGAACTGCCAACAACACAGAACCAATAGTTGGAGCTTCAACGTGCGCTTCTGGCAACCAAATGTGAACTGGAAACAATGGAATTTTAACCGCAAATGCAATAAAAAAGGTTAACCATAAAAAACGTTGATCTTCCTCGGTAAAATGAATTTGTAAAAGTAACTCATAATCCGTAGTTCCAGTTTTAGAAAGAATATATAATAAATTAATTAGCATAAAAATAGACCCTAATAGAGTATAAATAGAAATTAAATAACTTGCACGAACTCGACGTTCACGAGATCCCCAAATAAGTACAAGAAAATAAATAGGGATTAACGTCATTTCAAAAAATAAAAAGAACCCTAACAAATCTAAAAAAAGAAATGAGGCCAAAACAGTCCACTGAAGAAAAAACAAGTGGAATAATGCCTCGTTTAACTTAGGTGTTCCAACATTTAAACTTAAAATGCATAAATAAATAAATACATTCGTTAAAACCAAAAAAAGCACCGAAATACCATCCACCCCCAAACGTAGTCCAAAGGTAAATGAAGGTGCAAGCAATAACGTATATGTAGATTGAAACCCTCCCTTTACAGTTTCTAAAGACCACCAAACGGCTAAAGATAATAAAAAAGATACCAAAGAAGAAGCCAACGAGATTTCATAAAGTAAGCGTGAACTTAACCCAGAAATCGCGTATAAAAAAAGAATAGTAAGAAGAGGAATAAGCAATAAAAGCAACAACAAATCTTGTGTCGCTAACAAAAGAAAAGCTTCTCCTTTACCAATAAAGATAGATTCGTTTAAAAATAAAAATGCCATTTTTAAATATTATTATACCAAACAACTTAACTCTCCACTTAATGCATCCAGATAATGTTGAGCTATCTGCATCCAAAATTTACTAAAGATTTCGTTTAGTCCCATACTTGGAACGTGCTTTTTTTCGCCCCTTTAATCCCTCGAAATCATAAGCACCACGAATCAACTTATATTTAATTCCAGGCAAATCTTTTACACGACCTCCACGCACAAGCACCACAGAATGTTCTTGAAGGCTATGTTTACCTTCCCCAGGAATATAACCATAAATTCGCCGGCGATTACTAAGACGAAGCAACGCCAATTTACGAATCGCAGAATTTGGCTTTTTAGGTGTGCGCGTTACTAGCTTAATACATACTCCCTTTTTTTGCGGACAGCTTTCTAACGCAGGAACATGTTGAGAACGTTTTTTTAACGCACGAAATTTTCGCGATAATTGATTAATCGTTGCCATTTTCTGTTTTTTTTAATAAACGTTTTGTTACACTATTTCGAATAGCTTCAGAAGCCTTTTTCCATACTAAATGCTTTTCAACTTCCATATCTACATGAAGAACAGGACGAAAATATAGCCACCACTTAGAGTATAAACTACCATCTTTCCATTGTACCATACTTTGAACAAGCTGAGGATGTGTCATACGTTTCATTTATTTATTTACACAAAAGAATCTTTTACAGGGGAAAAGGGATTTGAACCCTTAACCTATGACTTTGGAGATCACCGTTCTGCCAATTGAACTATTCCCCTTACACTTTAAAATCTGTGCCCGGAAAGACTTGAACTTTCAACCGCTGGATCCGTAGTCCAGCGCTCTATCCAATTGAGCTACGGACACAAAAGAAGACCTAAAAAGATCTTCCAAAAAATTATACCTTCACAGGAATCTTATTTGATGTTAATAAAAATAATTTTTCTTCGCTAGAACAAGTTCTAAAAAGGAAATTTACATCTAAACGTTGAACATCGGAATGCATACCCAAGCCAAACTCTACGGGATAAAATAAAACAAGCTCAGCCAAACGCATTGTTACAGAGTTACTAACTGTAGTTTTAGATAAACGTGCCACCTGTAATTTTTCCATTCGTGGCAATGTCAATTGTAAACTATCAAAAAAATCATGTAAAGCATTTCCACGTAAAGATACCTTGCAACCAACCATCATTCCTTTACGTAATTTCCAAGCTAAAACATTACGCGAAGATTGTGTTACAATACATTTCTGATTAGTTAACAATTCTAAGGCAAAAAAGAATGGTAAAACGCGTTTTTTACTAAAATCAACACCCCGAAAACTAAAATTAAGTACTGCCCGAACTACTCCATTACCAAGCATAACATTTGAGTGTGGAAATAGCGTAATTTCATGCAAACGACGAGTATATTTGTCATACTCACCATAACGATATAGTGGCAGTGATAATAAAGGCTCTTGTTTAACTACAAAATGTGACGACCGCATAAAATTAAAATTCGAAGAAACTTTTTACGTCGCAAATTACGTGAAACCCACCCAAAAAACCGTGTTCCAAGTACACGTTTTTTTCGATTTAATAAAAGTACCACATTATTTTCCGCGCGACTTGCACTACCATCTAAAAAACGACTTTCTTTCCGCGCACGTGCTAACAACGCCATATGTACCTGACCCACTTTAACCTTACGGACTAAACGAAGACGCTTAACTGAAACTAACATCAAATCCCCCGGATAAGCATATGTACGATTAAACCCTCCTAACGCTTTAATACATTCCACATCACGAGCACCAGAATTGTCCATAATTTTTAACCAACTTTGAACTTGAATCATTAAATTTTATATATAATTAAATTAATTTCCGCGAACAAAATTAGTTTCATTTGACAAAAACAAAGAGCATTCTCCCATTACAGAAGAATGCCGACTAATTAGATCTGTCAAATAAAAATCTCGAATATTGGGATGAAATACAGTTAAGTCTCCCTTAATATCACTTTCCCAAATTTCAAAAGGATTAAAAATGAAATTTTGTGGAATACGTTCCAACAAAGCCGCACGTGGTAACTCTTGTTCTAATCCCCAAAAAGCACGTAACGTGCGCTCCCATCCTTTAATACCCACTTCGCTCAACGAACGTCCAGTTCGTACTAAAGAAAACAAAAAGCTCTCTAAAGTTCGCCCATGCCCTGGTGCTGTTACAGTCTTTTGAAACTTACGTAAGCGCCCTTCTAATGAAAACACATAACCTGATTTTTCATAAAGACTCTTTAGTGGAATTAAACGGTCACACGGAAGCACATCTTCTCCAACATGCGTAGCTAAAGCCACCACATGTGTATACACAGAAGGCGAAATCCAACGTTGTGTGCGCAAACCAGCTAATTGTACCGCAAATAAAGTTTCAATACCTTTATCCTTAGACAATTTTGAATATAAAGGTGATTTTGGTGATGGATTCAACCCCAAATTTGCAAATACAAGACTCGTCACATTTGTATGAATAAATCCTAAACGTTCCCCACCTTGAGTTTTAGCGATAAATTTTTTTGCTAGAAAACGCACCATATTTTGTAAATATAACCCATTACGCGCACGTAGAGAGTCAAAACCTACCATAATAGAAGACCCCAATAAATTATATAATTTTTGCGTAGTTACTAAACGGTTTTCTAACATAGCATGTAAAACACGTACACTATTTCCTTGATGCACATGCCGATAATTTAAGGTTGAAAAATTTCCAACTAACGAAAAATGTAATGCCCGTCGACTCTGTTCACGACGAAGATATGTATTTAACAAGGACGCCTCAAAACGTGGATTCGTACCAACCAAAAGTAAACCGCCTAACTTGTCTAAATTTTCAAGCGCACGATTAAATCCAAAGAAAGCTGGAGCATCTGTATTCCCTAAATTAATAAAATTACCGTGCGTAATATCGCCAAAACCACGGATTTTTAAAAAATTAGCCATTGCATATACACCTTCAACATCAGAAACTTGTCCGATTACTGCGGCCATTCTACCACTATACTCCAAACGTTCTGTGCCATCCACTAAAGCTTCTACCCAGGTTAAACGTTGTGACTTAGCTAATTTACGATCTAATTTCAAAGGTGCTAATGCTCGTTGAGTTTTTAAACCATAAAAGGCATAACGCGTACGATCGGAAATCCAGTTATCATGATATACGCCATTATTACGTGGTAAAATACGCACAATTTCATCTTTTGATGTTAAACGTAAGGTTCCTTCACGAAATTTAGGACTACTTACTTGTCGCGTTTGCACCACGATATCTGAGCATAAAGCATCTAAAAAATCAATTGATTCTACTTTAGATAATTCCCAACTACGCGCAGCATAAGCATATGGTTTAGAAGTTAATGCCCCCACCGGACATAAATCCACCAAATTACCAGAAAGCTCTGTTCGAATAAATGATTGAATGTAAGTACCAATTTCAGTATCACTTCCTCGACCAAAAGCCCCCAAAGTTTCTTGTCCCGCAACTTCAGTTGCAAAACGCACGCAACGTGTACAATGAATACAACGAGTCATAATTGTTTTTACAATAGGACCGCATTCTTTATCCTCGACACTGCGTTTAAATTCATAAAAACGCCCACGATCTGCACCATAATTTAAAGCTTCATCTTGCAAATCACACTCACCACCCTGATCACAAATTGGACAATCTAATGGATGATTAATTAATAAAAATTCCAAAACTGCCTCACGAGCTTTACGGACCAATGGACTATCCGTAAAAATTACCATATCCTTAGATACTGGCATTGCACAGGATACTACAGGCTTTGGAGATTTTTGAATTTCAACCAGGCACATTCGACAATTTCCTGCAACAGATAATTTTTCATGGTAACAAAATCGTGGAACATCGAATGCTGCAGCTTCACAAGCTTGTAATACAGTAGTATTTGGTCGTACGAGAAAAGGCCGATTATTAATTGTAATAGGAATCATTTTTATCCTGTTTTATAAAATTGTATATTTTAGAATCTTTAGTTTATTTAAAATACCTCAGAATTATTGAGGATTTAACGCACCCTTAACAACTTCATACAAAAATCCAATTGTTAAAAGAAAGAAAAAGGCAACAATAACAAAATAACCTACAGAGCCGATCAAACTAAGGCTTCCGGCCCACGGGAAAAGAAAAGCTACTTCAATATCAAAAATCAAAAAAAGAATTGCTACAATATAAAATCGAACATCAAAACGGTTCCGCGCATCTTCAAAAGGTTCAAAACCACATTCATAAGCAGAAGTTTTTTCAGGATCTGGACTTTGAATAGCAAGTACATATGACAATCCAAGAACTACTGCAGCAATAATCAAACTTAAGGTAATACAAACAAGAAGAACAGCATAAGTTGCTTCTTCCATGAGCATAAAATGAGTCATTTTCTTTTAAATTTATCTAAGAATATTTATACAAGCAAATTTATTAATACATACAACAATAATTGCTCATACTTTGGGGTAAAAGGGATCGAACCTTTGCATGTCGGTATCAAAAACCGATGCCTTACCACTTGGCTATACCCCAACCAAAAAACGAGGAAGACGGGACTTGAACCCGCGACATTTAGCGCGACAGGCTAACACTCTATCCAACTGAGTTACTTCCCCGGGGCGAATGATGGGATTTGAACCCATTACTACCGGAACCACAATCCGGTACTCTACCAATTGAGTTACACCCGCCATTGGGCACATTGGGACTTGAACCCAAAGCTAACAGCTTAAGAGGCTGTCGCTCTACCAATTGAGCTATGCGCCCTTAAAAGGACCAAAGCGAAGCTAAAAAATCCTCAGCGGGTTGTTTCGAACACCGGCTAAGCCACGCTAATATTATGGCTTAAGCACTAACACCTTCTCCCCATGTGTATACAGCAAGGAAAAGAAAAATCCAAACTACATCCACAAAGTGCCAATACCAAGCTGCACATTCATACCCAACATGTGTTTGCATCGTATAATGATAACGAACTACACGATACAAAGCAATACTTAACATGATAGTTCCAATAATAACATGCATACCATGTAGTCCAGTTAACATATAAAACGTTGAACCATATACGCTATCTGAAATGGTAAACGGTGCATTAACATATTCATAACCTTGGAATAATGTAAATAAAGTGGCCAAAACTAAAGTAACCAAAAGACCGGTAATTGCTTCTAAACGATATCCCCCTAAAACTGCAGAATGTGACCACGTTAATGAGGCTCCTGAAGTTAAAAGTAATCCCGTGTTTAGCAATGGGATTAACCATGGGCTAATAACTTCAATACCTTTTGGTGGCCAAACTGCTCCAATTTCTGGTACTGGATTAAGGCTAGCATGGAAAAATCCCCAAAAAAAGGAAAAAAATAACATCACTTCGGATACAATAAACAAAATCATACCAAAACGCAACCCATGTTGTACTTGAGTTGTATGATGTCCTTCGAAAGTTCCTTCACGAACGATATCTCGCCACCAAAAGCTTGCATTAATCACAGTCAAAATTAGACCAAGAAATAATACAGAAAAACCTAATTCATAGGAATGTACATAAAGTACCACTCCTACAAGAAAGGCAAAAGCACCAAACGCCACTGCAATAGGCCATGGGCTTGGATTCACGATATGAAATGGGTGTAAAGGTGTTTTCTTTGCTGTCAACATTAATTAATTTAGCAGGAGAGGGAATTGAACCCCCACCGACGGGTAATGAGCCCGTTAAGCTTCCGTTGCTCCATCCTGCCAGTATGATAATGGTGGCTATGAACCAAACATTACCTTACAAATTTTGGTTTCGAGTTCATTAGTATTCTTCCGCTGTTCCTCTTTCGAGGTATACACCCAGAACCTATTAACGTAGGAGTCTTCTACGCCTCGTTTTAAAAAATCAATCTTGAGTCCAATTTCTCGCTTAGATGCTTTCAGCGATTCTTTCGGTGCGACGTGGCTACCCGGCATATGCTTCTGCCTAGAAACAACCGGTACACTAGAGGTCGCCGCCACCTGGGTCCTCTCGTACTACAGTGACCTCCTCTCAATTTTTCTAAGCCTGTGGTAGATAGGGACCGAACTGTCTCACGACGTTCTAAACCCAGCTCGCGTACCGCTTTCATGGGCGAACAGCCCAACCCTTGGAACCTTTTTCAGCTCCAGGATGCGATGAGCCGACATCGAGGTGCCAAACGATCCCGTCGATAGGAGCTCTCAAGGATCATCAGCCTGTTATCCCCGGCGTACCTTTTATCCGTTGAGCGATGGCTCTTCCACTGGAGACCATCGGATCACTAGGCCCAACTTTCGTTTCTGCGCGACGTGTCCGTCTTACAGTCAAGCAGGCATTTACCCTTATGCTCCACAGCCGAATATTCCGGCTTGAACCTACCTTAGGACTTCTCCGTTACTCTTTAGGAGAAGGCCGCCCCAGCCAAACTAGCAACCATGCACTGTCCCCAAACATTTTGGGTTAGCTTAGAAACGTAGAAAAGGATGGTATTTCACTTTTGCCTAACTCGCTCCGAAGAGAGAGTTTTCCTAGGCTCCCACCTATACTACACATTTCTCATTTCGCAGCCATGCAGAGATCCAGTCAAGGTGCACAGGGTCTTTCCGTCTAGCCACAGGAAGTCCGCATCTGCACGGACATTTCAATTTCACGGAGTCGATGCAAGAGACAGTAGGGAAGTCGTTACACCATTCATGCACGTCGGAACTTACCCGACAAGGAACTTCGCTACCTTAGGACCGTCAGAGTTACGGCCGCCGTTTACTGGGGCTTCAAGTCAATGCTTGCACATCTTGTTTTCACCTTCCAGCACCGGGCAGGTGTCAGACCCTATACATCATCTTTAGATTTAGCAGAGTCCTGTGTTTTTATTAAACAGTCGCTCCCCCCTATTTAGTGTCACCTCCAGAAATCTTAAATAGATTTCCTCGGGCACCCCTTCTCCCGAAGTTACAGGGCTAATTTGCCGAGTTCCTTTTGCATCGTTCTCTCCAGCGCCTTGGTTTATTCAACCTGTCCACCTGTGTCGGTTTAAAGTACGGTTCTTTAAAATTACCATGTTTTTCTTGGAAACGTGATCCATGAACAAAAAAAGCAATTAAAATCGTTCACGCATAGCACACTTCATCGATAAAAAAATTTAAAGATTTCCCATCGAGTAAAGCATTCGCTCATTTCTCTTAGGGGCCGTTTAACTCGGAAGACGTTTATCGTTGCTTCGAAACCCTTGAACTTTCGGCGACAATGTTTTTAATACATTGTTTATCGTTACTCATGCCAGCATTATCGTCCTTGTTTGATCCCTTTACTTTACAGCAAAGATTTTTATTTGTACAAGGCGTTCCGCTACCATCCCACAGGATTCGTCGTTTCGGCAGAAAAGCTTGAGTCCCTATCCATTTTCGGATTGAAAATACTAGACCATTGAGCTATTACGCTTTCTCTCAAGGATGGCTGCTTCCAAGCCCACCTCTTGGTTGTAACTGCATAATCATATCCTTTATCACTTAGCTTTTCTTAAAGGGCCTTAACGTACGATCTGGGCTGTTTCCCTCTCGTCCCTGAACCTTCGCACCCAGGGACTGTCCACTCTTGTTTCCTATTTCCGTATTCGGAGTTTCCTTGAACTTGGTAGGATTGAAAATCCCCCGCATCCATTGAGTGCTCTACCCCAGAAAAGGTACAAAGAATGCTCTACTTGAATAGATTTCGCGGAAAACCAGCTATCTCCAAGTTTGATTAGCCTTTCACCCCTACGCACAAGTCATCCCCATCTTTTTCCACAGACGTGGGTTCGGTCCTTCGCGGCCTTTTACGGCAAGCTTCAACCTGCTCATGCGTAGATCACTTGGTTTCGGGTCTCTTTCCTTACACTATACGCCCTCTTCAGACTTGCTTTCGCTATGCGTCCACCTATAGGCTTTGGCTTGCGTAAGAAAAGAAGTTGCTGGCCCATTATGCAAAAGGTACGTGGGCACGATAGTTTATTTTATAAAACTAAGGCTTCCACTGGATGTTAGCACAAGGTTTTGAGTTCTTTTCACTCTCCCACAGGGTCTTTTCATCTTTCCCTCACGGTACTCGTTCACTATCGGTTCACTGATTTGGTTTAGGCTTCGAGAGTGGTCTCCCGTTATTCAAACAGAATTGCATGCTCCGTTCTACACTAATAATTACATAAAAAATTACCTACGGGATTTGCACCCTCTTTGATGAACTATTTAAAATTCTTCGGTAATTAATATTTTACATAATTTTGGCCTGTTCCGCGTTCGCTCACCACTACTAACAGAATCTCCGTTGATTTATTCCTCAAAAGCTATTAAGATGTTTCAATTCGCTTAATTGACAAAGTACCTTTTACAGGTGCTTCTCCAAAACTTGGAGGGTTTTCCCAAAGGATAGATATAATTCTAAGTAAAAACTCCTTATATCTTTTCGCACTTTTTGCGTCCGTCTCAGTGACCTAGATCGCCTCCTGGTGCCTTAAACCATTTTTTGTACTCTTTAGGTTGGGATTGAACCAACGACCTAATGGTTAACAGCCATTCGCTCTACCACTGAGCTACTAAAGATTTCTTCAAAACAAATAAATGAAAATTATTCTCTTACGATAACAGATTCGTTTCGTCTACGACGACGTCCTGCACTTAACCAACCAGAAGGTGATGCCTCTAAAGCAAGTCGATGTAACTCATCTCGCTTTTCAACAATTTGACTTTTACCTGAAGCCAAAAGTTCAATCTCTTTTTCTAAAGCATCTACAAAACGTGCTTGGGTATGTCCCTTTAACACATTACGTAATGCTCCCAAAGACTTTCGTTCACCATTAATACGTTCCATGTAGCCTACTTTATAAAAAACACGTTTTCCACGGCGCCGCGTTTTTAAACTAATAAAAGGAATCCCATGTAAAATACACTTATTTAATAAAAGATTCACAGAAGACTTGTCATGTTGTGCACGATCAATTAACCATCGACGGAGGTGCGTTTCCAACATTGATTTTTTACCCTTTTTTAAAAAGAAAAGCTGTAAACGTTGTAAATATTCAACAGAATTAAAATCCATTAATATTGTATTACGGGTAGCGGGAATCGAACCCACATTATCTGCTTGGAAGGCAGGCCGTTTACCATTAACGGATACCCGTTGCCCAAATCCCTCATTAGAACAAAAGAGAAATTTTATAATACGTTCTAAGGGAATTGAACCCTTGTCCTGTGGCTTAGAAGGCCACCGCTCTACCACTAAGCTAAGAACGTACTAGCCCATTAGGGCTTTATTTAAAAATCTTTGTTACAAAAATTAATGTTCTAATTGTGTAACCTTTGGTTGTCCGAAGAAAGCCAACCAAATAAACAATAAGAAGAACACAAACGCGTAAAAGCTTAAGTAACTACCTACAGAAGCCACTTGATTCCATAATAGATATGAATCTGGATAATCTGGAATACGTCGTGGCATTCCCGCTAATCCCAAGAAATGCATAGGAAAGAACGTCATATTAACTCCAACGAATGTTAGCCAAAAATGGATCTTTCCGACAATATCTGGAATTTGCAACCCAACCATTTTTTCGAACCAGAAATAAAATCCTGCAAAAACACCAAAAACAGCTCCCAATGACAATACATAATGAAAATGCCCTACAACATAATAGGTATCGTGCATTGCGATATCCAAACCTGCATTGGCCAAAGCTACTCCAGTTAATCCTCCTACGGTAAACAAAAAGATAAACCCTACAGCAAATAACATCGCTGGCTTAGATAAATCCAAAACACCTCCCCACATCGTAGCTAACCAACTAAAGATCTTAATTCCAGTTGGTACTGCAATAATCATTGTTGCTGCTGTAAAATACGCACGAGTATCTACATCCATACCAACAGTATACATGTGATGGGCCCAAACAATGAATCCTAGAATACCAATAGATACCATTGCATAAACCATTCCCAAGTAACCAAAAACTGGCTTTTGTGAATAATAAGAAACTACTTGACTAATAATCCCGAATGCAGGTAAAATAATGATATATACTTCTGGATGCCCAAAAAACCAAAACAAGTGCTGATACAATACAGGATCTCCTCCTCCAGCTGGATCAAAGAAAGTAGTATTAAAATTACGATCTGTTAAAAGCATAGTAATCGCCCCTGCTAAAACTGGTAAAGAAAGTAATAACAAAAATACCGTTACTAATACAGACCAAACAAACAAAGGAATTTTATGCATAAATAATCCTGGCGCGCGCATATTAAAAATAGTGACAATAAAATTAATTGACCCTAAAATTGAGGATGCCCCAGCAATGTGTAAGCTAAAAATAGCCAAATCCACAGAAGGCCCAGAATGCGCTTGTACACTACTTAATGGTGGATAGACTGTCCACCCAGTACCCGCCCCACTTTCCACTAAAGCGGAAAATAACAATAACAAAAGTGATGGTGGTAAAAGCCAAAAAGAAATGTTATTCATACGTGGAAATGCCATATCTGGTGCTCCAATTAAAAGTGGAACAAACCAATTACCAAACCCTCCAATTAAAATTGGCATAACCATGAAGAAAATCATAATAAATGCGTGGGCCGTAATCACCACGTTATATAATTGGTAGTTTCCGGCAAAGATTTGATTTCCGGTACCCCCCAATTCCATACGAATTAAAATAGACAATGCTGTTCCCACGACTCCGGAAAATGCTCCAAAAATCAGGTACAAAGTTCCGATATCCTTATGGTTGCAAGACATCAGCCAGCGAATCGCCCAAGAACGAAGCGCCGCCATAGATAGTGTCATCTGATGAAAAGAAAACCACGAATCTTCTATCATCAGTTAATATGTATAATAAGCCCTAAATTAACTAACTACATAATGCGCCCGAACCTCAACCCCTAACCCAGAGAAAGAAATGAAGCGCAATAAACGATAAACCAACAGAGCTTTTGCCGGTGAAAAAACTAATACTAACAAACGTTGATGCGTTACACGCTCAAACTGATCTCGCGCTTTTTTGTCCACGTGTGGAGATCGCAATACGGTAAATCGCTCTACTCGTTTTGGTAAAAAAACAAGTTTATATTGTGTCACTCCCCAACGCGGTAATTCACGATGTAGTACGGTTAACGTTTTGTTTAAATAATATGGATGATATGACTTAAAGCGTAAATAAAGGCTTAACTTGGTTTTTGAAAAATCTAACATTTTACTCAAATTAATAATTAAAAATATCTTTAATAAACACTTAATTCTGCCAAGGATTTTCTAAAGTAAAGACACGGAATTCTTGCGCTAAACTAACTTCTTCATAAAGAATACGCTTCAAATAATCGTCATAACGAACTTCAACATAACCTGTTAAAGGAAAATCTTTACGCAAAGGATGCCCCTTAAACCCATAATCTGTTAAAATTCGTCGTAAATCTGGGTGATTTCGGAAAAAAATACCAAACATATCCCATGTTTCCCGTTCTAGCCAACCCGCAGGAAAATAAATCGCAGATACAGAATCTAAAGGCATAGCTTCAGATACAGACACCGTAACAGTTAAACGTTGATTATACGTGATTGACAACAAATTATAGAAAACTTCAAAACGGAATTTACGCTCTGGATAATCCACTGCAGATAAGTCAATTAGCTGATCATACCGTGATAAGCTATTCCGCTTTAAAAAATGCAATAATTTTGTTAACTGGGACGCCGGCACCTTAATAAAAAATTCCCCGCCAACCGCATAATATAAAATGGCTGGGAAATAACGATTTAGCCGTTGAAAATAAGGTAACAAATTTTGACTATGCACAATAACTAAATTTTTTGACATTTATTAATTTTCTTTTAAAGATTATTCTTCTCGAATAAGAATGTTTTCATACACTCGAAAATACGCGGTAATTAAAGCTAACGCTAATGCGGATTCTGCCGCAGCTAAAGTCAACACGAACAAAGCAAAAATTTCCCCTAAAATATCATCAACATAAATAGATAATGTTAGCAAATAAAAATTCAAACCAAATAGCATTAATTCAATCGAGATAACCGAAATCAAAATATTTCGCTTATTTACAAGGATACCGCAAGCTCCTAAAAAAGCAATAGTAAGACCAATATCAGTAAAAGTATGAAGAGCAAACATTTTTTTTTATCGAACCAACTCTGGAACCCCATTAAACGCAATTAATAGGGATGCGTAGAATAAAATTAATGCTAATGACATGGGTAAAAAAACCTTCCATCCCAAACGCATCAATTGATCATAACGATAACGCGGTAAAATACCACGCACTAAAACAAACAATGTAACAAATAACATTGTTTTCATCGCAAAAATAATTGACGATGGAATTAATGTTAACGGAAAAATAGCAAATGGTAATGTCCAACCTCCCAAGAATAAAATCCCTGTGATACTACACATTAAAATAATATTTCCTGACTCAGCCAAAAAGAAAAGTGCAAATCCCATTGCAGAATACTCTACATTATAACCTGAAACAAGCTCAGCCTCAGCTTCAGGCAAATCAAACGGATGCCGATTAGTTTCTGCCAAAGCGCCGATAAAAAATAGTACAAAAACTGGTAACAAAGGTAACGCCAGCCAAAGATTCTCTTGACCTTCAACAATTGTATTAAAGTTTAATGAACCTGAAAATAAATACAAAGAAACTAACACAGCACCAAAAGAAACTTCATACGAAATCATCTGTGCAGCTGAACGCAAACCTCCCAAAAAGGCATACTTAGAATTACTTGACCAACCCGCCATGATGACAGAGTGTACTCCTAAAGAAGATAACGCAAAAATATATAACAAACCTAGATTAAAATCACTCAGAACAGCACCACTACTAACTGGAATGACAATCCACGCTGCCATAGCCAACCCTAAAGTAAAAATTGGTGAAAAAATAAAGATCATCACATTAGAACTCTTTGGCAAAATTGACTCCTTTAGTAAAAGTTTCAACCCATCGGCTAGTGGCTGAAATAATCCATAAAATCCCACTACATTAGGCCCTTGGCGACGTTGCAACGCCGCAAGAACATGTCGCTCATATAACGTAAAATACGCAATTGATAATAATAGGGGTAAAATAAGCGCAATAAAAGATGCAATAGCCTTTAAAACAAATAACAAAGTCATAGTTAAATTTAACAAAAAATTCAGGGCGGTGGGAGTCGAACCCACGACCTCCTGTACCCAAAACAGGCGCACTAATCCACTGTGCAACGCCCTGCCGGTAAAAATTAAAATTACTTTTCTTTAAAAACATCTCAATTCAGCCACAGGTTCCCCTACGGCTACCTTGTTACGACTTCATCACGGTCATGCGTCTGACTGTCATATCTTCGTCCTCTCCAATTGAAATGCCAATTAAAGCAAATACAGTAATCAAGCACTTCAGCATTTTTAAGAAACTCCGATACTTCGAGCCAATCACACTCCCCTGACGTGACGGGCGGTGTGTACAAGGCCCCAAAGCATTCACCGTGGCGTGCTGATCCACGATTACTAACGATTCCAACTTCATGTAGGGCGAGTTGCAGCCTACAATCCGAACT
>Ga0164242_10002710_pt1 | contig 20439 bp, 16 predicted proteins | sample OricomgcompostMG_FD_108783 | JGI IMG/M metagenome (GOLD analysis project Ga0164242, IMG submission 108783) | Miracle-Growth compost microbial communities from Emeryville, California, USA - Original compost - Miracle growth compost (MG) ... | reverse complement strand
GCTTGTGCGTACTTCCTGCCCTGTAACGCACGAGCAAAAGATCAGCGAGCCATAACGAAGTTATTTTATACACGAGGTAAAATAGCGTAGATATATGTACTTATTAACGGCATGATTGTGTTGTAGAACACATCGCGGGACTTCCAACATTATGGGCGCCCTTTCTATCCGCATCTGCAGTTCTTGCACTAGAGAGATAACGGGCGTTGACTAAGTTCCGCCGAGGCAGATAACCATGTGGGCAGCTCTGGGTGGATGTCCTGCATGGCTCGCACCTGCAGGGCCTTTTTCTCCTAGTCGATGCAGATGGTGTCGGTCCAGATGAGCCTGGGGCTGAAAATGGAGCTGCAGTTCACGAGATTGTCGTAGACGTTTCGCCGGACGCGGAACAACGTCCCATTGAGCAGCATGATAGGCATATCCTAAGGCTGTAGAACCGAACGTATGATATGGCTTGGTAGGAGGTCGTAGAGCTCACGTGGCACGAGACGAGCTTGGCGGAGAGCTGGAAAAATGGAAATTCTGGTGGAGTTGCAAGAGGTGTATCTGAGTGGCGGGATCAAAATCCGGTGTTGATAAATAGTTGAAGGCTGCGAGAGGTGGCATGCTTGCGATTTTATTTCGCCACGGTGCTGTTTAGGCCTAGAAGCTTTCGTTCATAGAGCTGATGGCGGTTGCTGCGTGCCTCCTCTCCCATTCTGCGACTACAACAGCACTGCCTGACAGTGCAGTTAGAATTAAAATGGGCCAACGTATAATCGCGTTCTGTAACACCTTGGGCACTCCTCTCCAAGTTGCTGGAGCCTACTGCTATTACCTCTCAACAAATAGGCCGGTCACCACTAGCATTGTTAAGTAGCTCCACGAGTAGTAGACCACCAATTTTTTGACACACCGGCCGAGAGCCACCAGCCGATGAGCATGCAGGGTCCAACTGTAGATACCGAAGCTGGCAACGGAAAGGTTATAATCCGGATTGTGCGTGAGGTATAGGCGGTCGACGAAGCCGGTAGACACGCTGAAAAAAAGACTCGCACAATATTCAAGAATGTACTCGGCGACCATAAAGCAAGTTGGGGTATATTGAAGAAGAGGTGATCCGGCCAGGCAAGATGTACGGATATTGCTTCGAGGAGAGGAGTAGCTGAGGCGCCGCTGGCCAGGAAATTGGTCAAGGAACCCATAGCGTTTTGAAGGCGGCCTTTGAGGAATCGGACAGAATTAGACGAAGTTGGCCTGATCGGGAGTCAAGTAACTAGAGCATCGCATCACATCGCGCCTAGAGTTTTCTCTTCCCATCGAGGACAATTATCGTCTCGTTGGACGAGTTGTAACTCGGTATACAAGGCATCCTTAGGCCAAACTCAGCCTTCAGCGTTTACACCGCCCGACGCCTAGCTCAGGAGAGGGTGCCTCATATTGGCACAATATTTAAGTGTCAACATTCGTTTCAATTCACCCGTATCCAAAAAGCGCGTAGCAGTTTCTCCGAATCCAATCAATTACAGTCCTCGACAGACAAACCACAATCCCGGGACATGGCTGATCAAGCCGCCGATAGCCCCGCGCTTGACCCAGCGCTCGAAACAAACCCTGCCGACCAACCTTCAGCACGCCACACAGGCTCACAGTTCTGTCACTGGCCGTGTGACCCAAAAGTTTCAGGCCCATAAGGGAGCCCTGAACTTGCGTTGTCGCGTCTATATAACCTATTGCCTAAGAAATGGCAAACGGACGATGCAAAGCCGCTGCCAGATCGACGATGTGTATAGCTGTCTTACCAACTTACGTAGGGAGGTCGTTTATTTTGAGTACTTCTCCACCACCGGCTCCACCATACCCGATGCCCACCACCGGCCCCACCTGCCCGACACCGCTCGCGCTCCACCGCTGGCACTTGGCCCGGCAGTTTGGCCGGCAACGTCGATCACCACATCTGGGCGTCCCGGTAAACATCTATAACGGCAAGTTCGCATTCGTTTAAGCCTAAATCCATCGTGCATTTCATAGCTGACGCGGACCAGTTTAACGGTAATTTCTTCCCTAGAGAATTCTAACCAAGCCAACCAGCTGCCCTACTTTCGTAATTAATTACCCACGACAGCTGCCAAGGATTGAAGATGAGATCTTAGGGGAAACACATGGACGGAGATATAAAATAGAGAAGCCCTATTCTCCACTAGCAGCCTTCACAATCGTGATCATCTATCTCATCATCCCGGTTTTGTAAATAACCAAGAACCGCATCCCAAAGTTCAAGTTCAGCGCACCATGAAAATAGTTCAAGTTACCGGCATCCTGGTCTTAGCCACCCAGGCGTTTGCCCATGGCTATGTCTATCGTGTTACTGCAGACGACACTGTGTAAGGACACCGGTATCCGCCGGCGAAAATACTATCCCCCTCCCCCCACGTTATTTAAACCCGTCGTCCGCTAACACTTTTGTTAAGCTACCCAGGCTGGGACATCTTCATCGACCCCACTCTCGACCCCGTGCCTAATCGCATAGCCTACGGCGGTGGTACCACCGGCCCCGTCACCAATGCCAACTCTTCTGATATTGCCTGCAACGTGGTCCATAATCCCGCCCCCGGCGCCATTGCCGAGGTGCGCGCGGGTAGCAACGTCACCTTCCATTGGTCGCGATGGCTATACAGTCACAAGGGGCCAATCACTGCGTGGATGGCCCCGTACGAGGGGGACATTGCGGATGTTGATGTCAACGACATCGAATTTGTCAAGTTCGGCGAGGACGCCATAGATGAGAACGGTGTATGGGGCACTGTTAGGATGATGGACGACACAAATGGCACTTGGACGGCCACCATCCCTGCAGATATCAAGCCCGGGAACTATGTTATCCGTCAAGAGGTACGTTGACAAAATATCACAACTTGGCACTGCCCTGCAATACCCCTTTCTTTCTGCTTTAACTAACATGTTTACGTCTCTTATAGATCATTGCACTCCACTTCGCCGTCAGCACCCCAGACAACTTTGCAATGTTCCCTGTCGGTCCGCAATTTTACATGACGTGTTTCAACCTCAAGGTCACTGGCGACGGTGACGCCACTCCCCAGGGCGCCAAGTTCCCCGGTGCCTACGATATGGATGCGCCGGGTCTGAATTGGGACCTTAACTCGACCGATCCCTACCCGTTGGTTGGACCCGCCCTCTATAAGAGCGAGTACACCGTCGATCTGGAACCCAAGGAACGAACTGTCGTCAACCCTACCAGTGATGGCGAGGAGGCCGACGATGCCTACTACCAGAAGCAGTACAAGGTACTCGCGGCGCAAGGAGAAGTTGTTGCGTATTTTGACTCTATTGGGGGCTAAGCGAGGTGCAATCGCACTTCATCCATAGAATAAATGTCCATAATTCCACATGTTCTTACCGCCGACCTTTTCCAACGGTTCGGGTTCTCTTATCACCGAGGCCCCTTTTGTAGCAGAGATGGACATGGGCGCCTTGAGAAGATACGTACCCCAGTTACGTAAGTAGCAAGCCTTCCATTTATTGCCAAGTTATCCCTGGACCGTTTTGCAGCTGCCCTGTTCGGTTAATGGCCGGGTGTCATCCACTCCATCGTCGGCATCCCCGATCATTCGGCCCCGCCTCGATCGAGGCAACGACCCCAGTCTCCGTGATGTCGCCTGCTCCGCCTGCTGCTCAACAGGTCGCAGTCACTACCGGTGCTTTTGCAATAATTCCAATCAAATATTTCTCCTCGGTGAGATTTCTCCATCTTCATCTAAAGGATGTCATTCCTCACCGGAGGTGCCAGCCCAATCAGCAGTATCAATTCCGACGACATCCTCTGGCCCTATTTTATGCGGCCGATTATACCGGGGAGGGGTAAACGAGGTACATGATTACATCTCCATGTTCGAATAAAGAGCAGTTGGAAGTTACTAGTGCTTCGGTCGCGTACCAATGGTAGACAGTAAATTGGTCGAGCTTGCGTTGCATTGTCTACACAGTTCGTACACTAGGTAGGCTGATCGACACAGTAACCCTATTTATCCCTGCAATTACTATTGCTTAGCCTTCAAGCTGCCTGCTTTCATACTAACCGCAACTGTGCCTATTCTGCGAGAATCCCAAGGAATGGTACCTAGGCCGGCCACGTAATACGGTCGCCTAAGTGAAGGTTCTATACGCATGAGAAGATGATCCAAGTTACCAACAAACAGTGCAAGCTAACCAGGTTTTCGGACTAGGCATACTCAAGTAAAGTAATACTCCTATCGTTATCGCAGCCCAACAGGATAATTACCCTACGACGATTGTCGACACAATTTTCATTCCCGTGTGGGTTCCATTCAGGCTGTGGCTTTCAGCTCTCCATGTGCGCCGCGCCTCATTCCGCACGATTATTTTAACTCTCCCCACAGCGTGGGTTCCGCAGTTTCACTGGACCAGCACAAGACTACGTGTGGAGCACCTCCAACAGCAATTGGTCTCCCTCCGTAGGACCATACCTTAGGGTCATCCCAGAGACAGCCCATCGCAACGCCAACCTAAAACTTCCGCACAAGGTTCCAATTTGTGGGGACTCCGCTGTCCTTCACAACCTCCATTGGATCCACACCGCAATAAGCCAGTCCCTTCGGAGTGTCAGTTCGCCCGAGGAGAGATGCTTGTCTGGCTATATAAAGCTTTCTCGCCGTGCATGTTTACTCTGCCCCAAGAAATGCCACCAAATACGACAAATTTGACCCGAACAAAACAACACATTTAAAGTCATGAAGTTATCACTTCTCCTAAGCGGGGCCCTCCTCCCGTTCGGCCTCATGGCTGCTCCCGGCCCCGAGGCCGAAAGTTCAAACGATCTCGACTCTAGGGCGATTTATCGCCCCCAGCAATGTCAAATTATTGGAGGCGCCACGGAGGTGAACTGCCGTACGGGGGCACGCACGACACGTTCTGTCAGGACGAAACTCCACAAAGGAACTGTCCATAACTTCTGGTGTGTCGTGTCTGGAGAATGTGTTACTATTGGGGGAAGCACCAATTGGTATGTACACGTACTATCATCACCGCACGTCGTCAACAACTCTTCACTAACGATGATCGTACAAAGCGGTTGGCATTACAGTAGGGACTATGACTGCTACGTCAATGGCCACTACACTGATAACCACTGTACTCTTGGTACGTAACCGCCCTATCCCATGTGCGTGACCCTTTCGTTTCCATTAACCTGACAACAACTCTAGCTCGACTTGGTAAATGCGGTAACGATGACTGGGTCACCCCCCCTTTCGGCTGAACACCCTTTAGTTAAGAAGAGGAACTGGTGGCTTCGTCATGTCTCGGTCAGCATTTGCTCGTTGAGAATCCGCGGGAAATGATGGGAATGGACTTTCGTTGCCTGGTGATTTAAGTCAAGGTGGCGCTGGTGGGCATGTCATGATTAAATGTCTAATAGCATGGATTACAAGACAAAATGATGAAGACCGAAAAGTCGATTCTGTTGTGATCCGCCTGGCTCATTGCCCCCTTCCCCCGTCCCCCACCGGGAAACAACAAAAGAGAGAGGGAGAAACAGAAAAGAGAAGAGAAGAAAAGGCCTTGAACATCGGCCAACCGCCGAGCTATAATTACCCAGTGTTTAACGACTAGCCCTGGCTCAGGTCTCCCAACCCCCACCGCTCACTCAACGCGTCTTCAGCTTGCGCCTCGCAGCCGCCCTGTTCGCCTGGTTCGCTTCTTTAACCGTCTGGCAGCCGTCGACAGTGAGTTGTCGGAAGTCGCGCACGCGTCTTATCCCCCAATGCCTTGGCCCCCCTCCAGTCAAAATCGACAAGGTCATGCCGCGGGAACCGCCTGAGGTCTAGTCTGTGGCAGGCGTTGTTCAGTATGGGTAAAAGGGCCGCTGCTGCTGAGGGTGGCGGGGACGGAGTCGATCCAAGTACTAGTTGTCGTTTGGGTATGCTTGAAGAGTGCACTTGGGAGGGCGGGCGTCAGGCCAGTCGATCTTGTCCCAAGGATCGATGACGAACTTTTGGAAGGTGTAGAGGTCCCAGGCGGCCCAGCTCAGGAGGGTCCAGGCTAGTTCGGGACCACCCTCGGAACTGCATATGTTCGGCGTCACCAAGGCCTGGCTGAAATCCACGAGGGTCCCTCGGACGTACTAATCACCCTTGATGTCGCGGACGACAATACCGCACTTATGCAACTCGTGGACGTCTTGGAGCATTCGCGGATGGTGGGCGACTTCGGCTTTCAGCTCCCGCAGAACCGCCTCGTCATCATATTCATCAAAGGGACCTTGCGCCCCATCAAACCAATCTTTGACAATTCCCATCATCGGTTTGGACTCCAGTTTGTCAGGTTCGTCCCGTTCGAGCAGGTAAGCAGGACCCTTTGCGCAATCACGCTTCATTCCCTCGCTGCTATCTATGACGCCCTATATCTTCTGTAGCACTTCGCCGTCAAATACAGTGCAACGTGACCGTAGACTCGGACCGCGAGATGTTCGGCGCACAACTCCTTTAGCCTGCCGTAAGCGCGACACTCGCTTTTTAACGGATATGTGTGCTTGATGATGGTCTCCCTCATGGACGCAAGGCTCGCTGTCCAATATGGATTCCATTCGGGGGCATAGTAAAAAAAATGCGCTACCGCCGACACCCCGGGGATCATCACTGGTACGTACCAACTTGAGAGCATAGACTTTCCCGTCTATTTCCATTTTAATGACGAGCCTGCGTATGGGTTCCTCGGCCATGACGATTTTTGACGAACTCGACGTCATGGGCGGCCAAATTCTGCGTGAAAGGTTCCAACTTAGGCTCCTCGCAGTCAGGCAATGATTTGAGAGTCGCCATCGTAAAACGGACGAGATGTGGAGGGAGCGTGCGTGGAGGACAAGGAAACTCTTTGAACTTCAGATTTGTGAGGACACTAGACGCGATTGGACAGGTGAGGCAAGGGACAAGGTATTTGGAGCAGGGACATTTATCCAAACCAAGTGGTCATGACATGGTGCTGCATTGTCGAGGTGGCGCAGGAAAAGAGGCTGCGAGGTCCTGACAGATGAATCCGGAGAAGCCGAGGTAGAGACTGGAGTTAGGAGTCAAGGAGTTGGCATCACCTGGTGAAGGAGTGGAAACGTGAAAGAAGCTGAGAAGAGACGGTTCAACATGAGATGGCCGCGTGGATAATGGCGCGAAGGAATATCGGCGTGTTCACGGGAAGGAAACAAAGAAGGGTGCCAACTCTAGACCACCAAGGCCAACCCACATTCCTACTTTAGCCATATGACCAGACCAACAACATGTCACAATAGGCTTTTTGTCGCTCTCTCATCTTGCTAATTTTACCACTGAGTTAGATCAAAATTGTCGAGATGTCGCCGTTTACTAGCGGCCACAATGATCCCACCCATGTCTCTCCATGAAGCCTTCAGAGAAAGAGATTGGTAGTTCTGAGAACTGGCGTCTGGCCAAAATGAGAAGTGAGCTAGAGACTATTAATTACCTACCACCTATTCCGTACCAGCCTAAAAAATGCAAACGCAGTGTCGGCGAAGATGAGCCGGTAGTTACGGGGCAAGAGTGTGTGGCACACCGAGGGCTTTGTGCATACCCAAGTACCTCAAAACCAACGCGCCAGGGGCGCGTGCCATGTCGCCGTCCCACGCACCGCCACCGCCGCTCCGCCACTCAAAGCAGCTTCGCAAGACGTAGACGGTATGGTCTTATAATATTTGTGGACTTTTGCATCACTAACTTTGTAGGAATATGATCTTGACCGAGCCGGAAATGTGCAGAGAGTTAACTACTATCGCAATAGTATGGTTAATAAACTAATCGCGTTTTAGTCTCTGAGGAGTGATTATCAACCTTGCAAATCCTCTTCCAAAATGAGTTTGGCCATTCCTGACTACTTACGAAAGGCACCTTTCGTTGGTTGAAACCCTTGACCCTTTCAATGAAGGCAGCCAATCTTCGGATTACAACACCAGACTCTTCCGCTAGACCTAACTTGTACAGTTATAACTACTACTAGATATCGAGTCAGCGGAGCAAATCGAGGCCCCTGGTTATCCCCAGCCTCCATCCAGAGTGCTACCTTCAAGGAAAGCATTTCAGGCTGGTTGTTGACGATGCAGGTCTGACATCAGGCAGTTATCGCGATACTCCCAAGCATGTGGACCCCAGAGCACGCTGGCCTGGCCGTTGGAAAGAGCTCGGCCGAATCTTGAGGCCATATGACCAGCCAGAAGTGCCATCTCCGACAAACCCATGTGCTATTCCAACTTGTAATGTGCCGCTGTTCATCCGGATACTGTCCCAAACCTTCCTCGCGAAGTTGCTGTAACAGATCCTCTAGCAGCCTGCCGTTCAAAGCTGTCTTCGTGCGCAACTCCTGCTTCGTTATTTCAACATAACGCTGTCCTTGGGTTTGGTGGCTAGATCGAGTTCTACCAGCCCTGATGCAGCAACCCTCGGCACTGGGCGCAAGATCTAGTCCGTACTCGACAAGCGCGAACGGCTTTATGGAGCGTCGAGGGAGACGACATGCCAGCCAGTGTCAAGCATACCTGCAACTCCCCCTTTTTTTTCTTCGGGGCATAGGCAACTACATCGGGGGCAGCCCAAAACGGCAGTTACTCAACTCAGCCTATGCGTAGCTCAGCTGAAGCAGTAGCTCTTCAGCCTTAGGAATGAAATGGAATGATTGGTGTAGATTTTGAGGTCGTAATGGATGATTTTATCCCTGCAAGTATTGCCAGGATTCGCCCATTCCTTGCGTGAGTCCGCTCCCAGGGTATCAACAGGGTCCAAGGCTTTCGCAGCGATCGGTTAGGGCGGAATACAAATATTACAGTGGTCCTGACGTTACAGCGATAGGGGCACAAGGGCATAGTATAAATATGAGAGGGTTGTCAACATATGGAAAGCAGCTATATTACCCGCGGCTGGATCCGCCCTAGGCCTGGAGCTGAGTGGGTTACTCCTCTACTCGTCAGGTAAGGCTGGCAGGTCACGGTTGTTTTAAAGAAAACAGGGGTCTTAAAGGTCCTGCAAGCGTCCATATCGGTCAGGGCTAACCAATGATCGAGACACCGGCGCCACCTTCGTCATTCGAGAATCCCCGCCATCGCGCGTTCTCCAACCAAAAAAAGCGGATGGTCCCGTTCGTTGTCACAAGCTAATTATAAGCATGCCGCCACCATGAATCGTCGCACTGATGCCAATCTTTGTGGCTGCCGCCACCGGGTCGTGAAGGGCTTAATCTACCAGTCATGTGACTTGAGGTTCGTCGATTGGCCAGTTTGTTTTCAGCTGATGCAGGACGGAGGGTTTGCGAGTGTGAAAGTGGGTTTATTTGGCGAGATTACGGTGGCGATGGTAATTCCCGCATTTAGAATCAAGGCTTGGTGCTTAAACTCATTAGGACAAAAGTAAGCCCAATTTCAGGAGTAGCCAATCAGACTTCAAAATCGGACGAAGGAAGCCAGGGATGAGCCCGCTTCCCCACAAGGCTCGCCCCCCCCTCACCCTGAGAACTTGCAAGGACCCAGCAGAGGCGCTTTTTGGACCCTGACTTGTGGCTGGGAGCCACGTCGCGCCTCTTCAACCTCCTCGCCTTGCCTTGCGGGAGAAGCTGAATTAACATGTGCCTTGCCTGACAACTCTCTAACCGCCCCTAGACGACAGCAAAGTCAATTCGCCTTCGCTCCTTAAAGAGCGCTCGCAAATGAGCAGACCGAACCGTTGATGACAGGAAGGGCGCACGACTGCTCTTCATCCAACCCCCGAGTTTAACCTAGCATTCGAGAAGGAAAAAAAAAATATGCATCAACCGGCCGACGAGAACCTCCCCGAGGTGGTGTATGACACATCACCGCAGGTCGTCTCCAACGTCGAGGCACAGTACAAAGAGCGCGTGGATGGCCGGGATTTGTATCCCGTCCAGTACGACGACTCGCCCAAGATCTTGCACAGCGGTATAGCGAACGAGAAGGACCACCACGCCGCCGTCCCCGCCGCAAGCCCCCAATCGGCTCTGCCGTGGGAGCCGGTCTCCGCGGTTGAGGAGACTCCTGCCGGCAATGGTGCCGATTGGGGTCGCGCGGGCGAAGAGGGCGGCGAGAGTCCCGGCAATGAGGCGCCGGAACGCGAGCGCAGGATATGCGGATTTCGGCGCAAGCCCTTTTTTATCATCTGCGCTCTGGCCTTCGTGACGGTTGCTGCGGCCGTTGGCGGCGGCGTCGGCGGCGGTATTACCGCGGCCAGGTCACAGCAAGGACCCGGCACATCAAGCAGGTAAGCCCATGCTGTATTTATTTTTGCGCGACTGCCGCAGTCACTCTATGTTCTAGAGCCCGCAAAGTACTAAGCGCGTCCGTTCTACCATCCAGTTCGACGCCAACACCGATACCCACTTCTTCGAGCCCGATCTCCGACTCCTCCAGTGTCCCTATCTCCTCCGCCCCAACCAGCTCTGCCAGTCCCTCCAGCACTCCCAACGACTCGAAAACCTCAAAGTCTGCCACAACCACCAAACCCTCTAAGACCTCGAAAACCTCAACCTCCAACCCAACCAGCACTTCTTTCACCCCATCACAACTTGGCTGCCTTCCTGCCTCTTGTGGCGAGTTCGGGGTACGTTTTACACTAATCAATGAGGTGTTGCCACCTGTTGGTGAAGATGGCTAACGAATAGGAATAGTGTTGCTCTGGCAAGTGCGGTGAATGGTGTGTAAGTATAGCCTTGTATATCCAGAATATAAAATACACTGGCGATAAGATATTAACAGCTCGACTAGGATGCCTGTCACATCGAATATAGTTGCTAAGATCAGAATAAATACCCAAGCGCCTTTGAGGAGGACATGTCTTTCATTTCTGATTTATTCAGCGATCGGTTTCTTCATGTATATTCCTTCCTCGCCTCGATATTGAAGCAGCTTGTTGTTCCGGGCTAGTCCGCTTGCCTCATTGCTGTAGCCATATGCCGGATAGGCATGTCCTATATTTAGCCAAGCATATTACGGGATGAGAGTCGTAATCCTCATACGTATATAGGTACTCTGAATGTAATCTAGTTGTTTCTTGCTTAGAAAAAAAAATTGAATAGCGTAGCTTGATTGGTAAAACATCGGGAGGAGGTTGGCGCACTTTGTCTATCAGATCAAACTCAAACTCAATAAACAGCAACCACACTGCCTCGAATAGTTCGTCGACTTGGTGAGCGACGCTAGTTTGGTGAGGTTGGTGTCCCCGGGGTGAAATCACTTCTGCTGCATATCGAGGCTAACGAGCTTCACGGTATCGCAGAGCCTCCGTCATTTAGCGGATTTCTGAATACAATTCCTCCCCTTTACAGCAACCTCAACCAGGGTCGCATGTCAAAGCAGCACCAACACTAGTACCATCGTATCTACGAATGTACGAGTGGCCCAAGGCAGGAGTGGCCAGGGGTCAGCAGCGAGGAGCATTTAATAAATTCTTATCGACCTTATAGCGCCGCTTCGTATTGTATATGACTGCTACTTACTGTACGATCCCTAGTTTGGCATTACCATCGACTCGAGAATAGACTAGATGATGCTGCACTTGAGAACATTCGGTAATTACTAGATTGTGGATATTTACTCGGGGAGTGGACTATTCAGATGAGGGGACGTAGCCTTACCTTGCATGGAGGGTCGAGAGTCCAAGACGCGGCAGCCCAACCTGAATTACCAACGGTCAATGGAAACGCAGGGGGTTATCACAGACAGGGGATTCCGGTTCGAGGGGACGCCGACCGCTGGCACTAACAACGAGAGACTCCGCCGCCAGATACGCGCATCCCAAAACTCACAAATGGGCCAACGTACTCTTAATTAAGTACTGGACCCTAAGGTATGATAACCTACTCGATGGTTTAACCACGTATGATAACATGATCACTCGTTTCCGAGGGTATCCACATACTTCAGCGTAACATGCCCTGTTCGGCATACAAATTGTTGGAAAGCTGCCAAATGCTATGCCTTAAGCCAATCGCCCCCCTTCATTGTCAAATAAGATCTACTAGCCACCCTCTTCTCGGTAGATAAATCTCGCTCTGCCTCGCTACACGTGGTAATCTACGTTCTTAAACGGCGCCCGCAATAGGTATATTGGCTGGCCAACAAACAACCAACACCGATAACCCCCGGATTTCCATACCGCCACGTAGTTGATATCCCTAGACTTGTTGCTAATTCTCAAGCCCTTGCAACGACGGCCCTCGATATGAGCTATTCCTATGAGGATACTGCACTTAACCTAAAGGTTCGTAGCTAGAACCAGTTCTGTGGGCCGCACGGTCCGAAAATAGCCAGTAGATGACCAGTCCGATAATGGGGAAGAGGAACACGACGAGGCACCACACAAGCTTCGAGGCGGGTGGCCGGTTGGACTTCAAGACCTCGACTTGGCGCAGTGAATAGTAATCAGCATGGATCACCCAGTATCTTCCTTCAAGTCCGGCATTCCGAGGCAGCACAGAGTTCAGGTGTAATTAAACGTAGCGTACCAATGATAATAATGTCTAATATGAAGACAACGAGTCCCAGGATCCCCCCGCCTGTACCGAACCCCAGATGGCCATGTTTGGTCGTCGTGAGAGTCTCCTCCGCGACGGGAGCGGCGACGGCCAAAACCGCGAGGCAAATCTGGATAACGAGGCTTGAAAGAAGAGATCTTTGCATCATGTTGGCGTCAGTGTTTGTTTGGCGTATAATACCTTCAGGTAGGATAATTAGGTACTTCTGAGAGAAAAAGGCGTGGGTTCAGTTTGAGGAAGGGAAGAGGGACGTGGAGCGGAGGCGTTGATGATGTGCTGCCTAATAAAGCTGGTGACGTCACCGCTAGATGATGTGCCCAGAAAGCCGCCAGCAAACCTGCTCGCCGCGTCAGTGGACGCCAAAAAAATGGTAGTCGAATCACGGGATTCCCCTAAGCTAGAGAGGAGGAACTTTCAACTTGCTAGACTTGCTCCTCTGTTAATTATACCAGAGTGGAATGAAGTTGCGCTGGAGCAGGAACTTTCCTAGTCGCTCCTAGTAACCCATTCCGCTTTGTCCTTCTGGTCGCAAAATCCAATAGAGTTGCAAACCTTATAACTCGCCGAATAACATGGCTAGAGTAGGCTAGCTTGGGGAGAATTACCGGCACTCCTCATCGCTGTGTAGGAAGAAGCAGGATCCTACAAGCCATGTCTCCTAAGACTTATTTAAGTCGTTGGTGCCGGAACCAAACAGCAAACCCGTCTCGCAGCAATTACGAGGCTAGTATCACAGGGGTAAGGCCTGGTTCACGTTCCTGTCATCGAGTAATCAAAGCGGAGGTTTGTAGCGACTCTGTCGGACTTCTAAACAGGCAACAGCAGAAGTTTGGCTTCAGGTTCAGACATTTGGGCAGAACCAGGCTCCTCAACCGCATCACCATTACCACTTGGCTAGGTAGGACGAATATCCCTGCACATGTCTAAACCGCCGCGCCCTACACGCGAAGCACCCGATTATCAGAGCCTAGATTAGCGTGTAATAATTGGCTGTTACTCGCCTACTAGGGGAGTGTGCAGTCTCGTTCCGCTGGACAATAAAAGTACTATACATACCAGGTCGACAGGCAGCAAAGTTGGGCCCTGGCTCTGCATGCGTGCCGCCATTCATGCTTAACGGCACAGCATTCGTTTCTGGAAATTCCAAACCCCTGAGCCGCAATAGCCCAGTACAGTAGTGGGCCCCCGCCGGCTATTTTGTAAGATAAGGTACGGTCAGGACCTATAGCGGTGGAGCCTTGATTGAGGTGCATAAAATATGTCGCTAGATAGGGGAAGCGCTCAAGGTCCTGTTCCTGCTGCGCCGCGTTTCTTGCGAGCATACGGCTGGCATAATTCTACCACGAACCTGGGCCATGGTGTGCCCAGGATCCCGGGTCATTGAAATATATTCTGATTCTACTCAAAAATAGCCCTGCCTCTGCACATTGCCGTTGTAGGTCACCTAGATGGGAACTTGGCTCTTGGATTTGGGTCTATTCCCTTTCCATCTTGGCTGGGTTGTCTATGCAGCCCCTTCCCCTGCTCCCCTCCGCAGACACTTGCCCCTTACCTAATGCTTAAATTCTCAGCCCCATTGTCCATTGTGTGGCGGATTTTTCTGATCCTACACTCTTGGCAGCCCATAACAACTTACTATGTACGGATTAGGGTATGTAATTTACCATGGTTCCTCCATCTGAAACACAGATGTGCATAGCTTCCCACCCCTCTTGACCGACCGTGTCTCCATCCTGTGCGGCGTGGCGTAGAATGCCGTTCAAACCCAGATATCAAAATTTAGAATGTGCCTCTAAACCTTGAGACATGCCATTGATATCAAGGCATGCTGTGCCTCCCAAGCCTCCGGAAGGCACATTCGTGTTGCCTTAGCGGGGCGCACCACCGCCCCTTGGCTCATGAATGTACAGTTGGCGATGAAGGAATAGAAAATTATCAGCGAGGTTCTCATGGATATATATATTGCTAGCAGATGACCCCATTTATGCAAATCCCAACCTCATACTCATCCATCTGATACTCACCACACCTCCTATTCTTCCAACAGAGCTCGAGACAAGGTCTCTTCAGCAGTTTAACCACCTAGCTCACTCTGAGATTCCCATTTCCAGCAACCTATCTTCCCACCATGAGGTCCACGCTGATTACCACCCTCGCCGCCCTCCTCGGTGCCGAAGCCATCCTCGCTAACCCCATTACATTCGTCCCCCGCTCCTGCAAGGGAGGTGCAGCGTCCCTCCGCAAAAACGGTCTCAGCATTCCCCTCTCCGACAACAATTCCCTTGACTCAGCCGCCACAAACTACACAGCCAACTGGGCAGGTGCCGTCCTCGTCGGCAGTGGCTTCCAGTCAGTCGTCGGCACCTTCACTGTCCCCACACCCAAAATCCCGCCGGGTGGTACGCCAGACACGAGATATGAAGGCTCTGCATGGGTGGGGCTGGACGGCAGTACCTGCAGGACGGCAATTCTTCAGACAGGGATTAACTGGAGCGTGCAAGGCGATTCCGTTTCCTTCGAACCCTGGTACGAGTGGTGGCCGGACACGGCCCATATCTTCAGCGGCTTCGAGGTCCGCGGAGGCGACCAGATCAAGTTGACGGCGACGGCATCGTCAACGTCGGCGGGAAGCGTTCTGATCCAGAACCTCAGTACAGGGAAGGAGGTGAGCCAGTCGTTTAGCGGTGAAAGCGACCTGCTTTGCGAGACGAACGCCGAGTGGATTGTGGAGGACTTCAAGCGGGGTGGAAACTCAGTGCCGTTTGCAGATTTCAGGTCAGTTACCTTTACTGGGGCTAGTGCGACGACGTCAGAGGGTACGGTTGGGCTTTCGGGGGCGACGATCATGGATATTAGGCAGGATAACAAGGTGTTGACCTCGTCCTCGATCTCGGGGTCGTCAAGTGTCACTGTCTCGTATCTATAAATGGAGCGGCGGGGGAAAGGGGGCCTGGACTTGGAGAAGTGTTCACGGGAAAAATTGGCTTCGTTGGAACTAAGTGGCTACGTCAGTGCGACGGAAGTCATTCTCGTTCAGACTGCAGTATGAGATTGTTTATTTAGAGATAGTTGGGTATTAGTAGGTAAATATGGTTTGACGCTCTAGGTGCTGGCTAGTGAACCGAGAGCCCTTGACATTCCACAGTGCGGTCATTAATACACTGCATATACTACTCCGAACCATACAAAAATAGCTCACAGGGAAACTATTACGTTAAGTCATTGTAAGCCTATACCCAAGAATGTAACTAGCAAGCCCAAATCCAGGTCGCGAGACCTTCAAAAACCACCACTTCGCGAATGCCAAGAACAACTTAGGTATCATAGGTCAAACAATTTCCGGCCTGCAGATATCCTGTGACAACGGGATAAGCCCCGGTCGGGGCTTATAGGTGTTTCCTTATTGCTGAGAGTATATACTTCGTTGGCATGCTGTCATGGGGTTCTTCGGTTTGCAGTCCTCAGGGTCGCGGCATTCGACGGCTAATATGCCCGCTAGACCCTGATATAGTGGCGGGGATCTCTCCACCTTTCGGAACACCGGGACCGAGAAATTCGAGCTTCGCTGCATAGTGCAATCTTTAAACAATCTGGCAGTTATGTATAGAGCCTCTTCCTTTAGCCGGGGTGCGCCCCAGTGGTTGTACTCCCGAGGATCTAGACTAGTTCTATACCCTTCACGGTTCCCCGACGGTTCTCGGTCGCCTTTGCCTTCTAGCACTCTCGATTATGTGAGTAGCCATGATCCTTATGTTTGGAGGCAGGATGCATTTTGCATATTGCATGCTGCTATGGCTTCCTCTCATCGGTGCTACGCTGAACGTCAATCGTCCCCGGCAATACGATGCCCCCTCAGGGGCACCCATCGATTGCAAACAGGTTTCGCTCACCACTCCTAGCTGGTATATCTATGACCCCAGGTACACTTTGCATAACTTTTCGACTGGAGGGACTCAAGGAGACGCGGGGTTTGGGGTTTACAACGTTGCCACAAATGAATCCTTCGAATGCTATGTCAGAGACATCAATCTAACCTTGACTGGTCCCGAATCCCTTTGGCACAACTGCAGCATCCCGAACGCGCAGTTCACCTTTGACTTAACGGCCCACGTCATAGGTCTCGAGGAAACCTGGACCTGTGACAATGCTCCGACGCAAGTACTCTCCGCTATCTCTTCTCCCTAGGCACGGTTGCGTATTGGTGTGCGTAAACGAGGGCCGTCGTGTTAACGCTTTTGGTTAGAATGAAATTTGTTGGCAATGGAACCACGGATATACCAATGGATCTTGGCTGTGGGACTGACACGGATTACTTTTGTCTCTTTGGAAACACCGAGATCACGGCACAGCTCCAATCACCCATCAACATTGCACCATACCCACCGTGGATGCCTCGGATACCGTATGAATATCCAGATTCCTGTAGCGACCGGTCGTACTATCCGACATGGGAAGTCGACAATTTTGTTTACGACCATGGTCCTGAAGGACCCTCCCTATCGTTTAACTTGACGAACTTACCAAATGGGAACACGATTGCATGTGCTATTAGCGTCAATGAGTCGTTGACACGGGAATCCTACCACAAAGCACGCTGGGTTGACTGTAATTCCGACACCCCCCCTAAAGAGATACCGGAAGGGGGTGTGTCGGGCACTCAAATCCTCTTTGATGGAGACTATTCGCTCCTAGGTGTTCAGCAGACCTGGAGGTGCCCGGATAACGATACTCATGACAGCCAGATGGTTTTACCGTAAGTTTTGATTCCATAGTCTCGGGCTGGTCGTCAAAACCATCGTTTTCAGTGTCGTCCTAAAAGGACGAGCTCCACGGTGATGCTAGTGTTGAGTGCCTTGTCGTAACTAAACTCTCGTCCATTCTCTAGAAACCTCTATAGCGGACTTGGCTATGGCTCTTCAATATTCAATTGCAGCCCTCCAGAGTTGTACGACGGGAGTACGGAAGCCAGCCTTGGGACATTCGTATGCAACCTACCCTCGACCAACATATCAGGCTACCAGTCGGCGGATGTACCTGAAATGGTACCGCACACATCCTACACGCACAGTTGTATGATCAACTCGATGAATGGTACCTCAATGAATCTTTCGGCGTACAGCATCGACTCGCATGGTGACGATGGGGCGTACATTGCCTCCTTCGTTGTTTTCAACCCTGGCCCGGGGGACGAGTACGGGATTAGAAACATTTCGGTAGAAGACGATGCCTCCTGGCATAGTTGCGGCGACGATACTCACTCCTTACCATGGCAACTCCGGTCGTGTCAGTATCTACTCGATCAGGAGAACAACAAAATCGGCTTCCAGTTTGAGTGGGATTGTGATGATAGGGATCCTTACAACGCGTATGTTACTACTCATTATTCCTCAATATCGAGATCGAAGTTAAAAATTAGCCCTGGCGCTAACTCATCTGTCACAGGGTTGTATTCAGCGCAACGGCAAACGGGGAATTGGACGCGAGCTCCAAGAGTGCGATGCTTGAAATATCACATCTCAACTGGACAGTAACAGGGAAGCCTATGGACCGCGGCCCACCCTTGCCTTGGATTTAATAGCCGATAGTCGAGGCGGTGACGCCGTGGAGAGGGAAACGATCGTTGCAGAGCACACTTGCCCCATTCCGTGAGATTTACGTCCAGGATCACCGGCAGCCACCAATCAACGCGAGTTTGGGTGAGCTCGCTGCGTTGGCTCACCCGGCCCGGGTGAGGCTAGGTGAACGGCTGAGTGGGCGAGGTGATCCGGGGGCAACATGACCTATCGCCGCTTTCCGGACATCCGAACAGGCACTATATAGGAAGGTAGACTAACGTACGCAACAGTATATAGTATGAACATACAAGACAGGGTGCCACCCCTGCTCACAGAATATCTTGACAATATCGCCGGGCATTAAACCCAAGTACTGCGCTACAGGGTCGCTCTGTTTGATGTGTGGCAGTCGCGTCTCTTTCACCTCCTGAAAGCAATATTCTCTGCTTGAGTCAGGGGTGCTTTTTGGGGCACTATCTCGTGATGCGTTATGTTCACCTCAAGTTCCTTCAATGTGAAGCACTCAGCTCGGGCGTGCCGGGCTGTCTCTAGAAGAGACTTGACACGTCGTAGGAGACATCGTGTCTCTCGTGACTAGAATACCAGTCTTGAATTACTCCCTGCGTTGTGCTGGTGAAAGCTAGCAAGAACTTAAGAATCCTCCAATTTTTTGATAAGGAACTCGCCCGAGATCAGCCCCGAAGTAGGGAATTTATGCATCTTTGTCTTGGATAGGTGAGCGAAGATATTGAAGAATAGCTAGCAAATTAAATCTATTAGTACTAGCGTGTTAGTTTAACCCTAGGCCGCCGCGGGCAAACATCAAGAGATACTTAACAACTACCGTTTGCATTCGTGAACTTCACGATGAAATTGTCTAGAGATATATAAGTGTCTTCATCCGAGAGATCATAACGCTATAGATGGCTGATCAACTTCTCACACGCCAGAACAGAAGGTCGCCGTTTGTCTCGCCGCAAGGATTATAGAGACATGCTTGTATAAAATACTGCCGAGTTCATGTCAGTCAGAGTGGGAACGGATTCGGCAGGATGACCCAGGACGACGGTTAGCCCATCCTGCAATGTATGAAGGACAGTCTCCATTACTTCATTTTATGGATTGGGAACTGGTGCCGGTCCTCAAATTTTATGAGATTTTAGTTCACCCGGCTAACCTAGATCAAGTCGTAAGGTTTTTGTCAGGAAGACTTTGTTCGCCGATAAAGAGATGCAATCGAAATATCTACAAGCTTAGCATATCATATCACAGAGCTAGCAATTTGCATATGGTTCAGTTGAGACAATTATTTGTTAAACCCCCATACCTATTTGAATCAACCCGAATCTATCGACTGTGACAAAAGCCAGGTGTTCGCATCGGAAAATCAGCATGCAGTGTAATCGTTAAGTAAAAGCCAGAGTGCAGACGAGAACTTAATAAGAGAAATCCGGGCACTGAAAAGTACCTAGGAAAGATAGTTCCCCGACTATCGTACAAACCAGTTTTTTTTTTTGGCATCTCCTAGGCGGTTCTAGCAGCGGGTCGGAGGTTGTCCATCTCGACCGCTGACTCGCCAGGCTGCTGCTGTGCCTCACCTCTCTGCTCACCTTCTTCAGCACCGTGACTGATTGCGTCTAGGTTTCGGCCCGACCACGAGCAATCCCAGAACGTCAACAGTGCCCAGAGGCGGAGAAACGAGTGGAAGTAAGCAAAGAGGATGTAAAACGGGAAGAACTTAATGTGAGATGGGTTTCGCTTCAGATAAGGCACCAACTTAGCAATCTTACCAACTACAACGAGGAGAATGAAAACCACGAGGACAAACGGAGGGCTCCAAGCGTCTTTGTACCAGTTGGTCTGGGTAAGGGTGAACAACATGGTGGCATCGGCAAACAAGGAGAACTGTACGAAGCTGTGCAGGTAGATTGCGTAGAGGCCGTAGGGAAAACGCCATGCAGTTCGGTCGGTGAACACGGAGCAGCTGTTGGACCGCCAGGTTGTGCGCGTCCATCGGAGGTTTTGCTTGATGAATCGCCTTGGGTCGACACCGAGGACTGTTTCGATGGTTGCCTCTTCAGTGGCCTGCCATTTGATCTTCCACTGAGGGGAGCGGGGAGATTTCAGGACGTATCGAGCTGTAAAAGAAGCTTTAGTTAGAAAATATACCTTTAAGTATAGAAGGAGACGACTAGGGGTAGGAGAATAGGGGTAAAGGGGTAAGGGTAAAGGGATAAGGGTAAAGGGATAAGGGTAAAGGGATAAGGGTAAAGGGATAAGGGTAGAGGATAAGGGAAAAAAAGGAAATCTAAAATTACTTATTGCGTTG
>Ga0164242_10002709_pt1 | contig 20445 bp, 18 predicted proteins | sample OricomgcompostMG_FD_108783 | JGI IMG/M metagenome (GOLD analysis project Ga0164242, IMG submission 108783) | Miracle-Growth compost microbial communities from Emeryville, California, USA - Original compost - Miracle growth compost (MG) ... | reverse complement strand
CTCGGTCCCTCGACCCTGCGCCGCGGGAACGGCGCCCCTCTGGGGACGGCCGCGGGCCGATCCGGCGCGGGCTTCGGCCGCGGCGCGTTCCTCGGGATGAGCTCGGCGACCTCGACTCCGTCGTTCGTGATGATGAACGACTCACCGCTCGCGACGCGACGGAGCACCTCGCCGCTGTTGTTCCGCATCTCGCGCTGGCTGATCACCTGGCCCATGCCCGCAGCGTAGCACGCGTAGCACGGCGCGCTCCGGCGGCCCCGCGGCCCTCCGGCTGTCCCCTGCCGTCAGTAGGTGACGGCGCCGACCGCGGCCGAGTGGACGAGCTTCGCATACTTGGCGAGGACGCCGCGGGTGTAGCGCGGCGGGAGCGGCTCCCAGCCGGCCCGGCGCGCCTCGAGCTCCGCCGGGTCGACGAGCAGGTCGAGCGAGCGGCTCGGGATGTCGACGCGGATGCGGTCGCCGTCGCGCAGCAGCGCGATCGGGCCGCCGTCGACGGCCTCCGGCGCGGTGTGCCCGATGCAGAGACCAGTGGTGCCGCCGGAGAAGCGGCCGTCGGTGATGAGCAGCACGTCCTTGCCGAGACCGGCGCCCTTGATCGCGCCGGTGATGGCGAGCATCTCGCGCATGCCCGGCCCGCCCTTCGGGCCCTCGTAGCGGATGACGACGACCTCGCCGGCCTGGATCTCGCCGTTCGTCAGCGCGTCGAGCGCGGCGCGCTCGCGCTCGAAGACGTGCGCCGGCCCCTCGAAGACGTCGAGGTCGAAGCCCGCGGTCTTCACGACCGCGCCCTCGGGGGCGAGCGTGCCGTGCAGGATCGTCAGGCCGCCGGTGGCGTGGATCGGGTCGTCGAGGGTGTGCAGGACCTCGCCGTCGAGCGCCGGCGGGTCGAGCTCGGCGAGGTTCTCCGCGACGGTCTTCCCGGTGACGGTGAGCGCGTCGCCGTGGATGAGGCCCGCCTCGAGCAGCGCCCGCATCAGCACCGGGATGCCGCCGCGGCGGTCGACGTCGTTCATGACGTACTTGCCGAAGGGCTTCAGGTCGCCGATGTGCGGGACCTTCGCGCCGATCCGGTTGAAGTCGTCGAGGGTCAGCTCGACCTCCGCCTCGCGGGCGATGGCCAGCAGGTGGAGCACGATGTTCGTCGAGCCGCCGAGCGCCATGCCGACGGCGATCGCGTTCTCGAAGGCGTCCTTGGTGAGGATGTCGCGCGCGGTCTGACCGCGGCGCAGCATGCCGACGACGGCCTCGCCCGAGCGGTGCGCGTAGTAGTCGCGGCGCCGATCGGCGGAGGCCGGCGAGGCGGAGCCCGGCAGCGCGAGGCCGAGGGCCTCGGCGACCGAGGACATGGTGTTCGCGGTGTACATGCCGCCGCAGGCGCCCTCGCCGGGGGCGAAGGCGCACTCGATGCGCTTCGCGTCCTCGAGCGACATCTTCCCCGCCTTCACGGCCCCGACCGCCTCGAAGGAGTCGATGATCGTGATGTCCTTCTCGGTGCCGTCCGACAGCCGCACCCAGCCGGGCGCGATCGAGCCGGCGTAGAGGAACACGCCCGCGAGGTCGAGCCGGGCCATCGCCATCAGCATGCCCGGGATCGACTTGTCGCAGCCGGCGAGCAGGACCGAGCCGTCGAGCCGCTCGGCCTGCATCACGGTCTCCACCGAGTCCGCGATGACCTCGCGGCTCACCAGCGAGAAGTGCATGCCCTCATGGCCCATCGAGATGCCGTCGGACACCGAGATGGTGCCGAACTGCAGCGGGTAGCCGCCGCCGGCGTGCACGCCCTCCTTCGCCGCCTGCGCGAGGCGATCGAGCGAGAGGTTGCACGGCGTGATCTCGTTCCAGGAGGACGCGATGCCGATCTGCGGCTTCTCCCAGTCCTCGTCGCCCATCCCGACGCCGCGGAGCATGCCGCGGGAGGTCATCGCCTCCAGTCCATCGGTGACGGTCCGCGAGCGCGGCTTGATGTCGACGGGATTCTCGGCCATGTCATCGATCCTAGGACTCGCGCCGCGGCCGGATCCCCGCGGCGACGGGCGGATCAGAGGACGTCGCTGCGGAGCTCCGCGAGGCGCTCCAGCACCCGGGCGACCTCCACCGGATCGGCGACGCGGAACCGGGCCAGGGTCTCCCCCTCGCCGCACTTGACCGGCACGTCGTCGGGCCCCAGCGCGCCGAAGCCGTCCTCGTCCGTCACGTCGTCGCCGGCGAAGAACACCGCGTCGACGCCGAGCGCGCCCCGCATCTCGTCGATGGCGTCGCCCTTCGTCGAGGCCCACAGGCTGAACTCGAGCACCCGCTTGCCCTCGCGCAGCAGCACCCGGTCCGCCAGGCCGTTCGCCTCGATGCCGCGCAGCGCGCGGTCCCGCGCCCGGGCCTCGACGTGCAGCGTCGCGGTGCGGGTGTGCAGCGCGAGGCCGACGGGCTTCCGCTCCACCCAGACACCGGCGAGCCCGTCCGCCGCGGCCGACAGGACCGCCGCGAGGCGATCGAGCTCGGTGAGGTCGATCCGGTCCGCCGCGGGCGCGACGAGGCGTCCGTCGACGCTGAGCTCGGCCCCGTGGGAGCCGACCCGGACGATCTCCGGCGGCAGGTCGAGGACGATCCCGAGGCTGTCCAGCGAGCGCCCCGAGACGACGGCGACGCGCGTCCTCGGCTGCGCGGCGAGCGCGAGCAGCGCCGCCCGCGCGCGGCCGAGCATCCGACTGCGGTCGGGGTCGTCGCTGAACGGCGCGATCGTCCCGTCGAAGTCGACGGCGACGAGGACGGAGGGACGGGCCGCGAACTCCCGCAGCGCCGCCTCCAGCTCCTCCGGGATCTCCAGCCGCGGCAGCGTGATCTCCCCCGTGACGACGTCGACGACCGGCGTGCGGGCGACGGTGCAGGCGTCGAGGAAGTCCCGGGCCCAGTGGGCGACGTCGTTCTCCTTCAGCCGTCGCCGGAGCGAGCGCATGCGCGAGCGGCGCTCCGCCTCGGGCATCCGGATGGCGGCGACCAGCGCCTCCTTGAGGCCGGCGATGTCGTGCGGGTTCACGATCACCGCCTTGCGCAGCTCGTCCGCCGCCCCGGTGAACTCGGAGAGGACGAGCACGCCGTCGCCGTCGATCCGGGAGGCGACGTACTCCTTCGCCACGAGGTTCATCCCGTCGCGCAGCGGCGTGACGAGCGCGATGTCGGCGGCGAGGTACATCGCGACCATCTCCTCGCGCGGGTAGGAGTGGTGGTGGTAGCTGACCGCCCGGTGCTCGATGGTCTGGAAGGCGCCGTTGATCCGCCCGACCATGAGCTCGACCTCGTCGCGGAGCTGCTGGTAGGCGTAGACGCGCTCCCGGCTCGGGCTCGCGATCTGGATGAGGACCGCGTCCTCGACCGTGATCACGCCGTCCTCGAGCAGCTCGCCGAAGGCCTTGATGCGGTGTCCGATGCCCTTGGTGTAGTCGAGCCGGTCGACGCCGAGCACGATCTTCCGGTCGGCGCCGAAGCTCGCCCGGATCTCCGCGGCGCGCGCCATCACGGCCGGGTCCTCCGCGAGGCGCTCGTACTCGGCGACGTCGATCGAGATCGGGAACGCCCGCACCAGCGCGCGGTGCGGCGTCGCGGCGCCGCCATCGGCGGACCGCAGCGAGGCGACCGCCTCCCAGCCCTTCGGGATCTGCCGCGTCGCGGCGGTGGTGAGCCGGCGGACGGCGGTGATGTAGTTCGCCGCGTCGGCGGTCCGCTGGAATCCGATCACGTCCGCGCCGAGCAGGCCCTCGACGATCTCGGTCCGCCACGGCAGCTGCGCGAAGATGCCCGACGGCGGGAACGGCACGTGATGGAAGTAGCCGATCGTGACGTCCGGCCGCAGCTCCCGGAGCATCCGCGGCACGAGCTGCAGCTGATAGTCGTGCACCCACACCACCGCGTGCCGGGCCGCGGCCGCGGCCGCCGCCGCGGCGAAGCGGGCGTTCACGGCGCGATAGCGGTCCCACCACTCGCGGTGGTAGGTGGGGGGCACGATCACGTCGTGGTAGAGCGGCCAGAGCGTGTCGTTGCTGAAGCCCTCGTAGTAGCGCTCGAGGTCCTCCCGGTCGAGCGCGACGGGGACGATCCGGACGCCGTCCGCGTCGAAGGGCTCGACGCCGAGGTCCGGCTCGCCGATCCAGCCCACCCAGGCGCCGCGGCGCTCCCGGACGACCGGCTCGAGGGCCGTCACGAGGCCGCCTGGCGACTGGCTGAACGTCCGGCTGCCGTCCGCGCCGACCGTGACATCCAGGGGCAGCCGATTCGACACCACGACCAGTTCGTGGTGCCCGATCTCGTTCCCGTTCATCGCGGCCATCCAGTCCGCACCCTATGCGAGTACCTTGGGAGAAGGAAACCGATCATGCGCAAATACCTCCTCAGTCCCGCCGTGCTGGGCGCCGTCGTCGGCGTCTGGGGTCCGATCCAGGCGAGCCGCAAGGGCCCGCGCGACTGGCGCCTGGCGCTGATGTGGGTGAGCTGGGGGCTGGCGGTCGCCGTTGCGGTCGGCGGCGTGATCGAGGAGTCGCGCGCGATCGAGGCCGGCGAGCAGGACTGAGCGGCCCGTCCGCGCGCGCCTGAGCACGGGCGAGGCGCACTGTCAAGCCGCTGTCGCTCGTCGCCGATCGGGGCTGGAATCGGATCGAATCCTTAAATAGAGAGGATCGATCATGTCCGCCCTGGTCTCATCCCCCGTCGATCTGTTCCGCTGTCGCCTCAGCGCCGCCCTCGAGATGGAGCACGACTCGCTGCGCCTGCTCGGCGAGCTCGAGATGGCGGCGGTGAGCGAGGACCTGCGCCAGGCCTTCGCCCGCCACGCGGACGAGACCCGACGACAGATCCTGAACCTGAACGAGGCCTTCCTGCTGCTCGACCTGCAGCCGAGCGAGAAGACGTCGCCGAGCACGAAGGGCATGGCGAAGGAGACCGAGGCGCTGCTGCACCGCACGGACCGCCGGCTCCACGACGAGGTCGTCATCGCCTCGGCGCTCGGCGCCGAGCATTACGAGATCGCCGCCTATCGCTCGCTCGTCATCGCCGGGGAGGCGCTGGGGCTGGCCGGGGTGTGCGAGCTGCTGCGGGCGAACCTGCAGCAGGAGGAGCGCGCCGGCCAGGACCTCGAGGAGGCGGCCCGGCGCCACGCGCTGAGCGCGGTCTGAGGGCGCAGCCGCGACGGCGGGTACCTTGCGGTGATGGCGCGCAGTGGTCGGACCCTCGAGATCGACGGGCACCGACTCGTCCTGACGAACCCGGACAAGGTCATGTTTCCCGAGACGGGGACGACCAAGGCGGATGTGCTCCGCTACTACACGGAGGTCGCGGAGCTGCTGCTGCCCTGCGCGACGGGCCGTCCGGTGACCCGCAAGCGATGGGTCGACGGCGTGAGCGGCGGCGTGTTCTTCCAGAAGGACCTCGAGGACGGCGCCCCGGCGTGGGTGCCCCGCCGGGTGCTCCACCACAAGGACCACGACAACGTCTATCCGGTGCTCGACGCCGCGACCGGCGCCGCCACGCTCGCGTGGTTCGCGCAGCTCGCGGCGCTCGAGCTGCACGTCCCGCAGTGGCGGTTCACGGCCGACGGCCGTCCGGGCCGGCCCGACCGGATGGTCTTCGACCTCGATCCCGGCGAGGGCGCCGGGCTGCGGGAGTGCGTCGAGGTCGCGAAGCTGGTGCGCGGGATCCTCGACGGCATGGCGCTGCCGAGCGTGCCGGTGACCAGCGGCAGCAAGGGCATCCACCTCTACGCCGTCCTCGACGGCCGCCACGACTCGGACCGGATCAGCGCGCTCGCCCACGAGCTCGCCCGCTCGCTGGAGGCCGACCACCCGGAGCTCGTCGTCTCGACCATGCGGAAGACGGACCGCCGCGGCAAGGTGCTCGTCGACTGGAGCCAGAACAACGCCTCGAAGACGACGGTGGCGCCGTATTCGCTGCGCGGCCGCACGCGGCCGACCGTCGCGATGCCGCGGACCTGGCGCGAGATCACCTCGGGGCGGCTGCGGCAGATCGAGATGCACGAGGTGCACGCCCTGGTGCGCCGGCGCGGCGATGCGGCCGAGGCGCTGCACCCGCGCGAGGCGGCGCCGGACGCGGACGATCCGGCATCCGTCCCCCTCAGGGCGTGATCAGGATGCGGCCTCGGACCTCGCCGGACTCCAGCGCCGCGTGCGCCGCGGCCGCGTCGGCGAGCCGGTAGCTCGCGCCGCGCCGTCCGTGCAGCCGTCCGGCGGCGAGCAAGCGGTTGATCGCGAGCGCGGCCGACGCCAGATCGTCGACGCTCGCGTTGCTGATGACGAAGCCGAGCAGGCATGCGTCGTCGCGGTACAGGGCGCCGACCGGGAGGGCGAGGGGCCCTCCGGGATCCGCGGTGACCAGCACCCGTCCGCCTCGGCGCAGCAGCGGCAGGCATGTCTCGAGCCCGAGCCGGCCGTTCGTCTCCCACCACACGTCGACGCCGTCCGGCGCGGCGGCGCGGATGCGCTCGACCCGCTCCGCCGAGCTCGCGTCGACGACGACCTCGGCGCCGGACTCGCGGCACCAGTCGGCGTCCCGCGGCCGGGCGACGGCGATGACGCGCGCGCCCATCCCGGCGGCGAGCTGCACGGCGGCGCTGCCGACGGCCCCGGCGGCGCCGCCCACGACGACGGTCTCGCCGGGGCGGAGGCCGGCCTCCCGGACGAGCCCGATCCAGGCGGTCCCGGCGCCGTGCAGCACGATCGCGGCATCCTCCGGCGCGACGCCGTCGGGCAGGGGGTAGACGCGCTCGACGTCGATCGCGACGAGCTCGGCATAGGAGCCGGCCCGGCCGTCGTGCCCGAGGCTGTTGCACCACACCCGATCGCCGACGGCGAGGCGATCGACCTGCGCGCCGCGGTCGACGACGGTGCCGACGAGGTCCCGGCCGATGACGAAGGGGATGGCCATCGCGGTGCGGTAGCCGCCGGCGCGGATGAGGGCGTCCACGTGATTCACCTCGCTCGCCTCGAAGCGGACGAGCACCTGCCTCGGGCCCGGCGTCGGGACGGGGAGACGGGCGATCTCGATCCGCTCCGGGCCGCCGGTCGCGCGGATGACCGCGGCGATCATGGTCTCCGGTGGCACCATCCGCGCTCCTTACTTCCTTACTTCCACGATTCCTCGACGACCTCGCCGGGCGCCGCCTCGGCGCCGTCGCGGCCGGTTTATCCGAAGATTACTTGGATAAACTCCGGGCATGTCCGGAGCGGTCGGCGTGGGGCGCGAGGCTCGGACCCCCGCCGCCTGGCTCGTGGGACTCGGCGCGGGGCTCGTCGTCCTCGGCGGGCTCGTCGCCGCGGTGACGGGCCCGCTCGACCTGGCGAAGGGCAGCTGGCTGGCCGCCTATCTCGTGCTGGTGTGCGGCGCGGCACAGGTCGCCATGGGCCGGTCCCCGATCCGGAGCGTGCGCGCGCCGCGCACCGGCTGGCTGCTGCTCGCCGGGTGGAACGCGGGGAACGCCGCCGTCATCGCCGGCACGCTGATCGCGCAGCCCTTCCTGGTCGACGCCGGCGGCGCGCTGCTGCTCGTCGTGCTGGCGGTCCTCCTCGTCGGCACGCTGCGCCGCTCCCCCGACGGCGGAGGACGGCATCCGGCGATCCGCTGGACCTTCGCCGCGCTCCTCATCGTGCTCATCGTCAGCATCCCGATCGGGCTCGTCCTCGCCCATCTCCGGGCCTGAGCGCCTATCGCCTCAGGCCCGCTCGACGAGCGCGACCCGGACGGCCTCGCTCGCCGCGCGACCGAGACTGACGGCCGCGCCGCCGGACGGCCGGATCTCGACGGCCTCGGAGAACGGCGCGCCCGCGCCGACGTCGAGCCGGGTCCCGATGCCGATCCCCTGATCGGCGAGGAACTGCAGCAGGCCGGGGTCGGTGTCGGAGATCTGCTCGACGACGGCCGTCGCGCCGGGCGGGGCCTCGCTGAGCGGGATCGCCGTGAGGCGCTGCACGCTGCCGTCCGCGCGCGGGATCGGATCCCCGTGGGGATCGCGCTCGGGGCGGCCGAGGAACGCGTCGATCCGGTCGACCATCAGGTCCGAGACCGCGTGCTCGAGATCCTCGGCCTCGTCGTGCACCTCGTCCCAGCGGTAGCGCAGCACCTGGACGAGGAAGGTCTCGATGAGCCGGTGACGCCGGACCATCGCGAGCGCGTGCCGGCGCCCGTCGGCGGTGAGCTGGATGCTGCCGTAGGGCGCGTGCTCGACGAGGCCCTGCTCGCCGAGCCGCCGGATCGCGTCGGAGACGCTGGAGAGCCGCAGCCCCAGCTTCGCGGCGACCTCGCTCGCGGTGATGGCCGAGTCGGACCACTCCTGGAGCCCCCAGATGACCTTGAGGTAGTTCTGCGTGGCGGCAGAGAGCTCGGAGACCGACATGCGGCGATCCTACGGGCGTCGCCACCCGTCGGCCCGTATCGATCCGCGTGGCCGATGCCGGATGTTCGTGTAGACGAACATTTTTATTAGGCTAGGCGAATCCCGATCGACGAGGAGGCGGCGTGACGCGGATCGACGGCATCCCGGCGACCGGGCGCAGGACCGGGCTCCCGCGACTGCTCGGCCCCGCGTTCGTCGCCGCCATCGCCTACGTCGACCCGGGGAACGTCGCCGCGAACCTCACCGCCGGCGCCGACTACCGCTACCTGCTGCTGTGGGTGCTCGTCCTCGCGAACGCGATGGCCGTCGTCATCCAGTACCTCTCGGCGAAGCTCGGCATCGTCACCGGGCGCAGCCTCCCCGAGCTGCTCGGCGAGCGGATGCCGCGGGCCGGCCGGCTGCTCTACTGGGCGCAGGCCGAGCTCGTCGCGGCGGCGACCGACCTCGCCGAGGTCGTCGGCGGCGCGATCGCGCTGCAGATCCTGTTCGGCATCCCGCTGCTGCCCGGCGGGATCATCATCGGCCTCGTCTCGATCGGCATCCTGATGATCCAGTCGCGCGGCGGCCAGCGCCCCTTCGAGCTCGTCGTGATGGGGCTGCTCGCGATCATCACCATCGGCTTCGTCGCCGGACTCGTCGTCAGCCCGGTCGACTGGGGGGAGGCGGGCGGCGGCCTGCTGCCGCGATTCGACGGGGCGCCGAGCGTGCTGCTCGCGGCGAGCATGCTCGGCGCGACGGTCATGCCGCATGCGATCTACGCGCACTCCTCGCTGGTGCGCGACCGGCACGGACGCGAGCGGGACGCGCACGGCGTCCGCCGGCTGCTGCGCGCCACCCGATGGGACGTGGCCATCGCCCTCGTCATCGCCGGCGGCGTGAACGTCGCGATGCTGCTGCTCGCCGCCGCCTCGCTGCCGGGCGTGGCGGGGACCGACACCATCCAGGGCGCGCACGCCGCCATCGAGCAGGCGCTCGGCCCGGTCGTCGGCGTCGCCTTCGGCATCGGGCTGCTCGCCTCCGGCCTCGCCTCGACCTCGGTCGGCTGCTACGCCGGCGCGGCGATCATGGACGGCCTGCTCCGCGTGCGCGTGCCGCTGCTGCTGCGCCGGGCCGTCACCCTCGTCCCGGCGCTCGTGATCCTCGGCGTCGGCATCGACCCCACCTGGGCGCTGGTGCTGAGCCAGGTGCTGCTGTCGCTCGGCATCCCCTTCGCGCTCATCCCGCTCGCCTGGCTCACCGCGCGCCGGGGCCTGATGGGCGAGTTCGCGAACCGCCTGCCGCTGCGGGTCGTCGCGGCCGTCGTCGCGGTCGCGATCGTCGCGCTGAACCTGCTGCTCATCGCCCTGACGATCGCCGGCTGAGCTCAGCCCGCGCGGCCGACCCGCCAGTAGCCGGTGAACACGATGCGGGGCTTCGGCACGCCCGCCGCGACCAGGTGCCGCCGGCCCTCGGCGACCAGCGACTGCTCGCCGGCGAGATAGGCGTGCAGCGTCTCGGGCCGCTCGGGCCGCACGGCGCGCAGCGCCTCCAGCGCGAGCACCCCCGGCCGGTCGTGCGGGTCCGCCCGCGGGATCCAGCGCACCTCCACGCCCGCCGGCGCCTCGGCGGGCTGCGCGTCCGCGGCCGCCGGGATCTCGATGAGGGCGAGACCGCGGGCCGCGCGGTCGAGGTCGCGGAGGATGCCGAGGATCGCCGGCAGCGCCGACTCGTCGCCGACCAGCAGCACCTCGTCCGCGTCCTCGACCGGGTCGAATCCGCGGCCCTGATCGATGAGCGCGACGCGCTCGCCGGGCTGGACGCGCTGCGCCCAGGGGCCGGCGATGCCGAGCTCCCCGTGGGCGACGAAGTCGATGTCGAGCTCGCCGGCCTCGGCGCGGTGGGCGCGGACGGTGTAGTTCCGGAACGGCGGGCGGGTGCCCGACTTCGCGGTGAGGTACTTGAGGTAGCCGCCGAGGCCGAACTGCTCCGGCACCGCGCCGAAGTCGGTCGCGCCGTCCGCACGCGGCAGGAACAGTCGGAACCACTGGTCGTAGCCGCGCGCCGGGAGCCGGGTCAGGTCGTCGCCGGCGAGCGTGACCCGCACCATGTGCGGCGTGACGCGTTCGCTGCGCACGACCTCGGCCGTGTAGACCCCGGCGAACTTCCGGCTGTCGGTGAATGCCATCCTCAGGATGCCTCTCGGGTCGGGGGCGCCGGCCGTGGACGGTCGGTGCCGTGGTGGTGCTGATGGACGTGGTCGAAGCGTGCGGCGAGCTCCTCGTAGAGCCCGTTGATGCGGTCGTTCTCGGCGCCGCCGATCCAGAGCACGGTCGGCAGCCCGCCCTCCGGGCGATGCTCGGGCATCCATTCGGCGATCCAGCCGCGGATGGCCTCGACGAGACGGGCCCCGCGCGGGTGCGGGCGCCCGCCGCGGCCGGCGACGCTCCCCCGGCAGAGCCAGGTGACGGTCATCCGCTCGGGGGCCGTCAGCCGGCGGATCTGGATCGGCGCCGCGATCTCCACGAAGACCTGCCCGTAGGCGTCGACCGGGAGCCGCTCGATCGCCCGCTGCAGCTGGGGGAGGTCCGCGCCGTCGCCGGCGAGCAGGAAGTGGGCGCGCGCCCGGCCGTCGCCGCTCAACGCCGCGGCCCCCCCGCCGCGACGGCATCGAGCCGCCAGCCGACCGCGTGCTCCCGCTCCGCCCAGAACGCCGCGTAGCGGCCCCCGGCGGCGAGCAGGCGCTCGTGGTCGCCGAGCTCGACGACGCGGCCGCCCTCCAGGAACGCGATCTGATCGGCGTCCCGGATCGTCGAGAGCCGGTGGGCGACGACGACGACCGTCCGACCATGGGTGAGCTCGCGCAGCGCGCGGACGATCGCGGCCTCGTTCCGCGGGTCGAGGGCGCTCGTCGCCTCGTCGAGCAGGACGATCGGCGCGTCCTTGAGGATCGCGCGGGCGATGGACACCCGCTGCCGCTCGCCGCCGGAGAGCGCGGTGCCGCCCTCCCCCACCTGGGTGTCCCAGCCGTCCGGGAGGCGGTCGACGATCTCGTCGACGCGGGCGACGGCGGCGGCCGCGCGCACCGCCGCGTCCGAGGCGTTCGGGCGGCCGAGCCGGATGTTGTCCAGGATGGTGCCCTCGAAGAGATAGACGTCCTGGAAGACGACCGAGACCTGCGCGAGCAGGGTCTCGGCGCGGTAGTCGCGGACGTCCCGGCCGGAGATCAGGACACGGCCCGCGTCGACGTCGAAGAACCGGGCGGCGAGGCGCAGCAGCGTGGTCTTGCCGGAGCCGGACGGCCCGACGAGCGCCGTCGTGGTGCCGGCCGGGACCTCGAGCGCGACGTCCTCGATGACCGCCTGCTCGGGGCGGTAGCCGAACCGGACGCCGTCGAAGCGCAGCGCCGGCGCCCCCGGCGCGACATCCGTCTCGGGCTCGGGCAGCGAGGGCTCGGCGAGCAGCGCCGTGATGCGCTCGGCGCTGTTCGTCGCGCCGCGGACCGCATTGGTCATGTCCGCGGCGTGCGTCAGCGGCTCGACGAATCGCGAGGCGATCGCGAACAGCGCGATGGCCGCGGCCGCGTCCAGGCTCCCGCCGAAGGCGAGCGAGAGCACGACGTAGACGAGGACGACGAACGCCGCCTCCACCGCGAGCGCGAACACCAGGGTCCCCGGGACGGTCGCCCAGACGAGGCGCCGATTCGCTCGCCGCTGCGCCCGCAGGGCGCCGGCGAGCGCGACGTCGCCGCGGTCCAGGGCGCCGAAGGCGCGAAGCACGGTCTGCGTCTGCGCGAACTCCACAACCCGGTTGTTCGCCTCCGCCGCCGCGGCGTCGGCCGCGCGGTCGGCACGGCCGTAGAGCCGGTTCGCCCAGCGGCTCACGAGCCAGAGCAGCGGCGCCGAGACCACCATCGCGAGGGAGACCCGCCAGTCCACGGCGAGCATGCCGACCGCGACGAGGACGGGGACGAGCACGCCGGTCGCCACGGGCATCACGAGATGGGCGAAGACGCCCATGACGTCCTTGACGTTCCCGGTGATGGTACGGGCGAGCGGCCCGGTCGTGGCGGGGGTGAACCAGCCGAGCGGCAGCGTCGTGACGTGGTCGCCGAGGCGGGTCTGCAGGTGCTGCATCATGTCGAGCCCGATTCGGAAGCCGATCATCGACTGCAGGTAGTAGGTGACGCCGGCGAGCGCGACGGCGATCGCGAGGACGCCGATCCACGGCCAGGCCCCGGCCGCATCCCCGCGCAGCACCGCACCGAGGATCGGCGCGAGCGTGAGGAACGCCACCGCCTGGCCGAGGCAGTGCAGGAGGATGCTCACGAGGTAGCGCGGCAGCAGCCTCCGGTCGGTCGGCGGCACGAGGGCGATCAGCTTGCGGATCATCGGACGTCCTCCTCGCCGGCGAGCACCGTCATGGCGGCCTCGTTCGCGTCCCAGAGCCGGCGATAGAGCCCGTCGGCGGCGTGCAGCTCCGCGTGCGTGCCGCGCTCGACGAGGCGGCCGGCGTCCAGCACCAGGATCTCGTCGACGTCCACGATGGTGTGCAGCCGATGCGCGATGACGAGCACGGTGCGTCCGGCGACGAGCCGGGCGATCGCGTCCTGGATCGCCGCCTCCGACTCGGGGTCGGCGAAGGCGGTCGCCTCGTCGAGCACCAGGATCGGGGGGTCGGCGAGGAGCGCCCGGGCGATGCTGAGACGCTGCGCCTCCCCGCCGGAGAGCCGGACGTCGACGCCGACCTCGGCGGCGTAGCCGGCCGGCAGCTCGAGGATGCGCTCATGCAGCTGCGCGGCGCGGGCCGCCGCCTCGATCTCGGCGTCGCTCGCCTCCGGACGACCGAGCGCGATGTTCTCGCGGATGCTCCCCCGGATGAGGCGGACGTCCTGGAAGACGAAGCCGACGGCCCGGTAGAGCGCGGCGGGATCGAGCCGGCGGACGTCCGTCCCCTGCACGCGGACGCTCCCGGCGGTCACGTCGTGGAACCGTGGCAGCAGCTTCGCGAGCGTGGACTTGCCCGAGCCGGAGGGCCCGACGAGCGCGGTGATCGTGCCGGGCCGCAGGGCGAAGGAGACGTCCTCCAGCACCGGACGTCCGGCGCGGTAGGCGAAGCCGACCCGATCGAAGGCGACCGCCGGGTCCGAGGCGATCCCCGGCTCCGGATGCGGCACCACCGGCAGCTCCTCCGCGTCGAGCAGCGCGGTCATCCGGATCGCGGCGTCGGCGGCCTGCCGCGAGGCCTGCGCCGCGTAGCCGAGGGTGAGGATCGTCGCACCGAGGCCCAGGCCGACGAAGACGAAGGGCAGCAGCACGATCGGCTCGACCCAGCCGAGGCCGACCATGCCGACGCCCGCGGCGAGGACGGCGAGCAGCAGGAACGCCGGGTTCAGCAGCACGTTCACGGCCGACTCGAGGCGGGTCATGGGGCCGGCCCAGGCCGCGAAGAAGGTCGAGAAGCCGTCCACCGCCTCCTGGAACCGCCGATGGGCGCGGCCGGCCTCGCCGAAGGTGCGGACCACCTGGATGCCGTCGACGAACTCGACGACCGAGGCGTTCACCCGCTGCTCCCAGGCGGTGTAGCCGCCGATCACCTGCTCGCCGTGGTCCGCCATCAGCCGCGCGTAGGCGAGGAGATATCCGGCGATCGGGAGGAGCAGGACGAGGGCGAGCCGCCAGTCGACCCAGAGCAGGTAGCCGAGCGAGGCGAGCGGGACCGTGATCGCCGCGACCTGGTCGAGTCGGGCGTGGGCGATGAGGTAGTGCAGCGTCTGCACGTCGTCCTGCAGCGCCTTCTTCACCGTCCCCGAGGACTGCTCGCCGAACCAGCCGAGCGGGACGCGCGTGAGCTTCCGCGCGAGGAGCTCCCGAAGCCGGAACTGGTGCTCGGCGTCGGTGAGGTGGGACCAGACGAGCGCGACCGCCGAGGCGATCCCCCGGACGCCGAGCAGGGCCAGCGCCCACAGCGCGAGCGCCCAGACGCGGCCCTGGTCTGGCTCGTCGGCGAGCAGCTCGCGGGCCGTCTCGACCACGAGCACGAAGGGCGCGACCGCGGCGAGCGAGGCGACGGCCTGCAGCAGGCTCGCTCCGGCGAGCGCGGTGGACACCGGGCCGAGGATGCGCTGCCTCGCCGCGGCCACGGCCTGCTTCCGGGCGCGGACGGCGGCGCGGTTCGCGGCGCGCCCGGTCGGCTCCGACGGTGCGGGGGCCGTGGCGGCGGCGTGGCTCGACATCTGGCTCCTCGGATCGTGCTCAGCGCGATCGGCCGACCGGCTATATAGGCAAGGCTAACCTAAATCATGTCGTTCGTGATCCGATCGGGATAGGCTCCGACGCGATGTCCACTCCTCACCGCCCCGCACCGAGGGCCGCCGCATGACCTCCCGCTTCGACCGCGAACGGGTCCGGCACGAGCCGCGCCGCCGCCGGCTCCGCGTCGCCCGCGCCACCGCGCTGCCCAGCGGCCTGCGCCGCATCACCCTGACCGGCGAGGAGCTGGCCGGCTTCGCCGCCGCCGGCTCCGCCGACCACGTCAAGCTGTTCTTCCCCGACCCCGCGACCGGGCGGCTCGACATGCCGGCCCCCGGCGAGCCCGGCCGGCCCCCGGAGCGCGGGAACGCGATCTCCCGCGACTACACGCCCCTCGCCTTCCGGGCCGAGGGACCGGACGGCCCCGAGCTCGACATCGACTTCGTCCTGCATGGCGACGAGGGGCCGGCCTCCGCCTGGGCCGCGAGCGCGGGGCCGGGCGACGAGATCGGGGTCGCCGGACCCCGCGGATCCGTCCTCGCGCCGACCGGCATCGACGACGCCGTCCTCGTCGCCGACGAGACCGCGCTGCCCGCCGTCCGCCGCTGGCTCGACGCGCTCGCTGTCCCCGTGACCGTCCTGCTGACGCTCGCCGACGAGGCCGCGCGCGGCTATCTCGACGGGGCGCCCGATCACGCGCTGCACTCCTTCGCCGGCGATGACCGGCAGCGCGAGCTCGAGGCGGCGGTGCGGGCGCTGCCCATCGGCGAGGGCACCTTCTGCTTCCTCGCCGGCGAGGCCGGCTCGCTCGTTCCGATCCGCCGCCACCTGCGCCACGAGCGGGGCCTGCCGAAGGAGCAGGTCGACGCCCACGGCTACTGGAAGCGCGGCGTCGTCGCGCTCGACCACCACGCGCCGATCGATCCGGGCGATCCCGACTGAGCCGGGAGCATGAGGGCCGGCTGACCGGCCCGGTCTAAAACATGACAGCGCCGCGATACTGACATACCATTGCCGCAGGCCCACGGCGCGCGATGGACGCGCGCCCGCGACGGCTCGATGGAGAGGAACGCCCGTGCGCTACGCCACCGTTCGGATCGACGGAGTCTCCCGGGCCGCGATCGAGGAGGGCGAGCGGCTGCGGCTGCTCGACGCCGGCGACGTCGGCGAGCTCCTGCGGCGCGGAGCGGCGAACGTCGCCGAGATCGGGCAGGTCGCGAAGGCGGATGCCGAGTACCTCGCACCGGTGACGACGCCGGGGAAGGTCATCTGCCTCGGCCTCAACTACCTCGCCCACCTGCGAGAGATCTATGGCGAGACCGAGGTGCCGCCGTACCCGGCGCTGTTCGCGAAGTTCGCCGACACGCTCACCGGGCCGACCGCCGAGGTCCCGATCCCGGCGGAGGACATCGCGGCCACCGTCGACTGGGAGGTCGAGCTCGTCGTCGTCGTCGGCCGAGAGCTCCACCGCGCGAGCCAGGACGAGGCGCGCGCCGCGATCGCCGGCTACACCATCGCGAACGACGTCTCCTTCCGCGACTGGCAGAACCGCACCGGCCAGTGGCTGCAGGGCAAGGCCTGGGACGCCACCACCCCGATCGGTCCGGTCGTCGTCACCCCCGACGAGGTCGATGGCGAGGCCGGGCTCACCATCCGCTGCGAGGTGAACGGCGTCCAGAAGCAGTCGGCGAACACCGGCGACCTGTTCTACGGCCCGAGCCGGGCGCTCGCCTACATCAGCACGTTCACCACGCTGCGCCCCGGGGACCTCGTCCTCACCGGGACGCCGGGCGGCGTCGGCATGCCCACCGGCGAGCGCATCCTGATGCGGGCGGGCGACGTCATGGTCTCGCAGATCGACGGCATCGGCGAGCTTCGGAACACGATCACGGCGGAGGCGCACTGATGGATCTCGGACTCAAGGGCAAGCTGGCCATCGTCACGGCCTCCAGTCAGGGGCTCGGCCGCGCCTGCGCGGAGGCCCTGGCGGCGGAGGGCGCGACGGTCGCGATCAACGGCCGTGACGCGGCGAAGCTCGAGGGCGTCGCGAAGGAGATCTCGGCCGCCACCGGTGCCGAGATCATCCCGATCGCCGCCGACGTCACGACGCCGGAAGGACGGGCGGCGGTGCTCGGCGCCTTCGAGGCGCCGGACGTCCTCGTCACCAACAACCGCGGACCGAAGCCCGGCTCGCTCGAGGAGGTGTCCGAGGAGGACATCGCCGAGGCGCTCCAGCTGCACTACTGGACCCCGCTGCTGCTGGTGAAGGCGGTCATCCCCGGCATGCGCCAGCGCCGGTTCGGACGCATCGTCAACATCACCTCCGCGATGGTCGCCTCGCCGCGCGCCATGATGGTGCCCTCCACGGGGGCCCGCACCGGCATGACCGCGGTGATGAAGGCGATGTCGAAGGAGCTCGCCCCCTACAACGTGCTCATCAACCAGATCCTGCCGGAGCGCATCGACTCCGGCCGGCAGCAGCAGGTGGCCCGCTGGGAGGCCGAGAAGTACGGCATCAGCTACGAGGAGGCGCGCCAGCGCCAGGCCGACAGCATCGCGATGAAGCGACACGGCCGCCCCGAGGAGGTCGGCGCGGCCTGCGCCTTCCTGTGCGCCGGCAACTACGGCTTCATCACCGGGGCGAACCTCCGACTCGACGGCGGCTCCTATGACGGACTCCTCTGACTGGCAGGGCTTCGAGCCGCAGGCGGGCTTCAGCGCCGAGCGGGTGCAGAGCGCCGGCGACGGCTACAGCCACACCGACGAGCCGTACACCCGATTCCAGTACGACCCGCTCGACCCGCTGATCGCGCCGTACCGCGGCCTCGACTACGAGGGGTTCGCGCGCGTGCGCACCGACCATCCGCTGATCCAGCACGTCATCGGCACCTGGCGCGAGCGGCTCGCGCAGCCCTTCGCCGGCGTGACCTCGGACGGACGGCTCATCGAGGGCCTGTACCAGGACCCCGAGCCCGCGGAGGCCGACGCCGCGCCGACCGCGGCGATGACGGCGGCGGCCGAGGCGCTCGACGCCCTGCTGTCCGATGCGGAGCGCGAGCGGCTGCACTACGACCTCGACGCCGAGGAATGGCGCTGCTGGAGCAACCCCGAGTTCCTCGTCTACCGCGTGGGGCTGCGCCTCGAGGAGCAGACACCGGAGCAGATCGAGGGGATCCTCGCCGTCATCCGGGCCTCGCTGAGCCCCGTCGGCTACGAGCGCCTCGTCACCACCATGCGGCTGAACGCCTACCTCGGCTCGCTGCTCGAGCTGCCGCAGGCCCTCGGGGAGTACAGCTATCAGTTCTCGATCTACGGCCGGCCCTCGCTCGACGAGCCGTGGGGCTGGCAGCTCTTCGGCCACCACATCGCGGTGAACGTCCTCGTCGCCGGTCGCCGCGAGGTGATCGCCCCGGTGTTCCTCGGCGCCGAGCCGAACGAGATGCCGGGGAACGACGCCGTCGCCTTCAAGGAGCGGCAGCGCACCGCGCTGGAGCTCGCCCACTCCTTCACCCCCGCGCAGCGGGCGAAGGCGGTCGTCTACGAATCGATGCGCGACCCCAGGATGCCCGAGGGCCGGCTGCATCCGCTCGACGAGCGCCACCTCGCCGGCGCCTTCCAGGACAACGCCGTCATCCCCTACGAGGGCGTCCGGCTCGACGAGCTCGACGAGCACCAGCGCCGGCTCGTGATGACGATCGCGGCCGATCAGCTCGCGCTGCTGCCCGAGGGCCCGCTGCGGGTGAAGCTGCGCGAGATCCGCGAGCACCTCGACGACACCTGGTTCTGCTGGATCGGCGAGATCGGCGACGACGGGCGGACGCCCTTCTACTTCCGGATCCAGAGCCCGGTGTACCTCGCGGAGTTCGATCATCACGCCGGCGTCTGGCTCTCGAACGCGACGCCCGAGGTGTTCCACACCCACACGACGCTGCGCTACCCGAACGGCAACGACTACGGCAGGGCGATCGTCGCGCGATGGCGTGCCGGATCGTGACGCCGGGCACCGCACGATGACCGCCGAGGTGCTGCCGGCGCGGCGGACGATGAGCGTGCCCCGCGTCGTCCTGGTGCTCGGCGCGATGTCGGCCTTCGGGCCGCTCTCGATGGACCTCTATCTGCCGTCGCTGCCCGAGCTCGCGACCAGCCTCGGCGCGAGCGACGCGCTCGCCCAGCTCACCATGATCGTGTGCACGGTGGGGCTCGGCGTCGGCGGCATCTTCGCGGGCCCGCTCAGCGACCGCTACGGCCGGCGACCCGTCATGCTCACCGGCGTGATCGGCTTCACCGTCCTCACGCTGTGCTGCGTGGTCGCGCCGGACATCTGGTCGCTCATCGTCTTCCGATTCGTCCAGGGGCTGCTCGGGGCGGCGAGCATGGTCGTCGCCCGCGCCGCCGTGCGGGACCTGTTCGAGGCTCGGGACCTGTCCCGGATCTTCTCGCTGCTCATGCTGGTGACCGGGACCGCGCCGATCATCGCCCCGGTCATCGGCGGGCAGCTGGTGCGCTTCACGGACTGGCGCGGGGTCTTCGTGGTCCTCGCGATCATCGGCGCGCTGCTCGTCCTCGTCGCGATCTTCGGCTTCCGGGAGACGCTGCCGGTCGGGATGCGGACCCGGTCGGTGCGCGCGGCCTTCGGCGGCGGCGTGATGGCCCTCGTCCGTGACCGCACCTACGTCGGCATGGTGCTGATGCTCGGCTTCACGCAGGGCGCCTTCATGACCTACCTCGCGATGTCGTCCTTCGTCTTCGAGCACGAGTTCGCGCTGAGCGCGACCGGCTTCAGCCTGCTGTTCGCCGTCAACTCGGTCGCGATCATCGGCGGCGCCCAGCTGAACGCGGTGCTCACCCGATGGCTCTCGCCCCACGCGCTGCTGACCTGGGGACTCGTCGGCTCGGTGGTCGCGCTGCTCGTGGCCGTCCTGCTGGTGCTCATCGGCGGCGGGTTCTGGGCGCTGTGCGTGCCGCTGTTCGTCACGCTGCTCTTCCAGGGCTGGGTGATGCCGAACTCGAGCTCGCTCGCCCTGGAGCATCACGCGGCGAACGCCGGCCTGGCGGCGGCGCTGCTCGGCAGCGCGCAGTTCATCATCGGCCCGGTGCTGAGCCCGGTGGTCTCGTCCTTCGAGGTGTCGAGCCGCTCGCTGTCGATCACGATGTGCGCGGCGGTCGCGATCGCCGTGATCGTGCTCGTCATGGTGCCGAGGCGCCCGCGGCCGGAGATCGTCCCGCTCGGCTCCCCCGTCGAGGACTGACCGCGCTCAGCTCCCCGAGACGCGCATGCCGGCGGTCTGGCCGGGGGCGACGACGATGTCGAAGCGGGACTGGGCCCAGCCGCGCCCGGCGACGTCGTGCCCGTCCGGGGTCGGGGTGCCGGCCGGGTGGTGGACGAAGTCCTTGATCAGGGACTCCTTGACGCCGAACACGCTGTCGCCGATCTCCAGCTGCGCATCCCCGCGGACGAAGATATGGGTCACCAGCGTGCGGTAGCCCGGCGCGGTCACCATGAAGTGCAGATGGCTCGCCCGATACGGCGAGCGATCCGTGGCGGTGAGCATCGCGCCGACCGGCCCGTCGTGCGGGATCGGATACGGGGTCGGGAACAGTCCCCAGAACCGGAACTCGCCGCGCTCGTCGGTGCGGAAATGGGCCCGGGCCGCGGTGTGCCCGTCGTCGTACTGCACGTCGTAGAAGCCGTCCTCGTCCGCCTCCCACACCTCCACCAGGGCGTCGGAGACCGGCTCCCCGGTCACGCCCCGGATGCTGCCGGTGACGTAGCAGGGCTCCCCGGCCGCACCGAAGGCCATGTCCTCCCCCAGCGCGATCTCCGGCGAG
>Ga0164242_10002708_pt1 | contig 20446 bp, 19 predicted proteins | sample OricomgcompostMG_FD_108783 | JGI IMG/M metagenome (GOLD analysis project Ga0164242, IMG submission 108783) | Miracle-Growth compost microbial communities from Emeryville, California, USA - Original compost - Miracle growth compost (MG) ... | reverse complement strand
GCACCTGCACCCACATCCTGGCCTGGGAGGGCGACGCCGACGACGAGGCCAAGTGGTGCTGGTTCGAGGGCAACTTCGGCGCGTACGAGGAGAACAAGGTGGAACGGCTGGGAGCCGAGGCGGCGCGTCCGCATCGAGTGACCCACCGCAGACTCACCCGCGATTAAGGTAAGGCCGGTAGCGGCGCTGCCGGAGCTGACACCTGGTCAGGAGGGGTGGGGATGACGGATGCCACCGAGCGGCGATCGGCCGTATGGACGACGTTTCCCGATCCCGCTCAGCCGCAGGGCATCCCCGAGTGGGTCGCGGGCGCCTATATCGCCACCTACCGTGGCCCGCACAGCGACGCACTCGGCGGCGACGATGCATCCGGCGCTGAGTCGGCCGGCCGGGCCGCGGCCACGGCGGTCGTGACTCCGGGGCTGCTGGCAGCCCACGCGCGGCTGGCACAACACCGGCCGGCCGGGGAGACCCGGGTCGGCGTCTACACCGGCGACGATGCGGCAGGGTTCGGGCCCGCCCTGCAAGCGGTGACCGGGCATGCCGGGATGCTGGTGGATTCCGTCGCGGTCCTGCTGCACCGCCTCGGGGTGGCCTACATCGGCATCATGACGCCGGTGTTCACCGTGCAGCGCGATGCGGACGGCGAACTGCGCTGCGTCGAACCGAAAGACTCGGACGTCGAACCGACCTCGACCGAGGGCGCCGTCGCTGCCGAGACCTGGATTCACGTCCAGCTCTCGCCGTCGGTCAGCCGTGAGACGCTGGCCGAGGCGAAACGGCTGCTGCCGCATGTGATGGCCGACGTCCGCCAGGTCGCCACGGACTCCGAGGCGATGCACGACGCGCTCACCGCACTGGCCGGTGACGTCGAATCCGATGCGCACGGGCACTACACCGCGCCGGACCGCCACGACGTGGCCGCGCTGCTGCGCTGGCTCGCCGATGGGCACTTCGTGTTGCTCGGCTACCAGCGCGGAGCGGTGCGCGACGGACAGGTGCTGGTCGACGACGCGGACCGGCTGGGGGTGCTGCGGCTGCGTAAGTCCGTGCGGCCCATGCTCACCGGCGACAATCTGCTGACCCTGGCGCAGGCCACCGTGCCCAGTTACATGCGGTTCGGGTCACACACCTACGTGGTGGTGATCCGGGAGGACACCGGCGATGACATCGTCGCGCACCGGTTCGTCGGACTGTTCACCGCCGGGGCCATGAACGCCGACGTCTTCGAGATCCCGGTCGTCTCCCGGACCGTGCGTCAGGCACTGGCGCTCTCGGAGCGCGAGCCCGGCCACCCGGGACAGCTGCTCCTGGACATCATCCAAACGGTCCCGCGCTCAGAGCTTTTCGCGATCAGCGCCGAGCAATTGCTGAACATGGCGATGGCCGTCGCCGATCTGGGTACGCGGCGCGGCACGTTGCTGTTCCTGCGCGGCGACCGGACCGGGCGTTTCGTGTCGTGTCTGGTCTACCTGCCGCGCGATCGCTACACCACGCCGGTCCGGCTGCAGATGGAAGACATTCTGGCCGCCGAATTCGGCGGTGTCGGTGTGGAGTACAGCGCCCGGGTCAGCGAAGCTCCCTGGGCGTTGATCCATTTCATGGTCCGGCTGCCCGACGATCCCAAGGCACGCACCGTTGACACCTCCGAAGCCAACCGGGTGCGGATCCAGGCCCGGTTGACCGAGGCCAGCCGCACCTGGGCGGACCGGTTGATCGCTGCGGCGGGCGGAACCCCGGCGGAGCCCCAGGCGCAGCACTACGCAGCGGCATTCGCCGAAACCTACAAACAGGCCGTCACGCCGGCCGAGGCCATCGACGACATCGCCACCATTGAGCAGTTGGCCGACGGCGCGGTCCGGTTGGTGGTCTCCGGCTACGGCACGGACGACGCGGTCCCGTTGACCTGGTTTCTCGGCGGCCACGGTGCGTCATTGAGTCAATTGCTGCCGATGCTGCAATCCATGGGTGTGGTGGTGCTCGAAGAGCGGCCGTTCACCGTCGCGCGCGCCGACGGTCTGACGGTATGGATCTATAAGTTCAAGGTGTCGCCGCACCCCACCATCGAGATTCCGGCGACCGGCGCCGAACGTGATGCGGCCCAAAGGCGATTCGCCGACGGGGTCACCGCGATCTGGGAGGGACGGGTCGAGACCGACCGGTTCAATGAGCTGGTGCTGCGGGCCGGGCTGAGCTGGCAGCAGGTGGTGGTGCTGCGCGGCTACGCCAAATACCTGCGGCAGGCGCGTTTTCCCTACAGCGAAAGCCACATCGCGTCGGTGCTCAACGAGCATCCGGACACCGCACGGGCGCTGGTGGCGTTGTTCGAGGCGCTGTTCGACCCGTCCCGGAAGTCCCGCAGCCGGGATGCGCAGCTGGCGGCCGCTGATGTCGCAGCCGGCATCGACGCAGTGGTGAGCCTGGACACCGACCGGGTGCTGCGAGCGTTCGCCTCCCTGATTCAGGCCACGCTACGCACCAACTACTTCGTCACCCGCGCTAATTCGGCTCGCGCACAGAATGTTCTGGCGTTCAAGCTGGACGCCCGCCTGATCGACGAGTTGCCACTGCCGCGCCCGAAGTTCGAAATCTTCGTCTACTCGCCGCGGGTCGAAGGGGTGCACCTGCGGTTCGGTTTCGTATCCCGCGGCGGGCTGCGCTGGTCGGACCGCCGCGAGGACTACCGCACCGAGATCCTCGGGCTGGTCAAAGCCCAAGAGGTCAAGAACGCCGTCATCGTCCCGGTCGGCGCCAAGGGCGGATTCGTGGTCAAACGCCCGCCGCTGCCCACCGGTGACCCGGCGACCGATCGGGAAGCGACCCGCGCGGAGGGGATCGCCTGCTACAAACTGCTGATCTCCGGCATGCTCGACGTCACCGACAACGTCGACCACGCCACCCGCGCCATCAGTGCGCCACCGCAGGTGGTCCGGCGCGACGGCGACGACGCCTATCTGGTGGTGGCCGCCGACAAGGGCACCGCCAGCTTCTCCGACATCGCCAACGAGGTCGCGCAGTCCTACGGCTACTGGCTCGGTGATGCCTTCGCCTCGGGTGGATCGGTCGGCTACGACCACAAGGAGATGGGCATCACCGCCAAGGGTGCCTGGGAATCGGTCAAGCGGCACTTCCGGGAGATGGGCATCGACACCCAGACCCAGGACTTCACCGTCGTCGGCGTCGGGGACATGAGCGGCGATGTGTTCGGCAACGGAATGCTGCGCAGCGAACACATCCGCCTGGTGGCCGCCTTCGACCACCGGCACATCTTCTTGGACCCGGATCCGGATCCGGCCCGGTCCTTCGCCGAACGTCAGCGGATGTTTGACCTGCCCCGGTCCAGTTGGGACGACTACGACAAGTCACTGATCAGTGCCGGCGGCGGTGTCTACCCGCGCGACCTGAAATCGGTGCCGGTCAGCCCGCAGGTGCGAGCGGTCCTGGGGCTCGACGACGACATCACCGAGCTGACCCCGCCGGCGCTGATCAGGGCGATTCTGCGGGCGCCGGTCGACTTGTTGTTCAACGGCGGTATCGGCACCTATGTCAAAGCCGAATCCGAATCCGACGGCGATGTCGGTGACCGGGCCAACGACCAGGTTCGGGTCAACGGAAACCAAGTGCGCGCCAAGGTGATCGGGGAAGGCGGCAACCTCGGCGTCACACCGCTGGGCCGCGTCGAGTTCGACCTGGCCGGCGGCCGGATCAACACCGACGCGCTGGATAACTCGGCCGGCGTCGACTGCTCCGACCACGAGGTCAACATCAAGATCCTGATCGACGCCCTGGTGACCCTCGGCAAGCTCGACGCGCAGGAGCGCCCGGCGCTGCTGGCATCGATGACCGACGAGGTCAGTGCGCTGGTACTGGCCGACAACACCGCCCAGAACGACCTGATGGGCACCAGCCGGGCCAACGCCGCCAGCCTGCTGCCGGTGCACGCCGACCAGATCCGGCACCTGGTGGCCGACCGCGGCCTGAACCGCGAGCTGGAGGCGCTGCCGTCGGAGAAGGAGATCGCCCGGCGCGCCGAGGCCGGACTGGGGCTGGCCTCACCGGAGCTGGCGACGCTGATGGCCCACGTCAAACTGACGCTCAAGGCGGCGGTGCTGGCCACCGATCTACCGGATCAGGACGTTTTCGCCGCCCGGTTGCCGCAGTACTTCCCGTCGGTGCTGCAGCAGCGATTCGCTCACGAGATCCGCTCGCACCAACTGCGCCGCGAGATCGTCACCACGATGCTGATCAATGATGTGGTGGACACCGCCGGCATCACCTACGCCTTCCGGATCACCGAGGATGTCGGCGTCGACCTCATCGACGCGGTCCGGGCCTACGTGGCGACCGACGCGATCTTCGGGGTGGGCCGGTTGTGGCGCCGGATCCGGGAAGCCGGTGAGCGCGACGGCCTGCCGGTGGCGGTGACCGACCGGATGACGCTGGACCTGCGCCGGCTCATCGACCGTGCCGGGCGCTGGCTGCTCAACTACCGTCCGCAGCCGCTGGCGGTAGGCGCTGAGATCAACCGGTTCGCCGACAAGGTGGCCCAGTTGACGCCGCGAATGTCGGAATGGCTGCGCGGCGACGACGCCGACATCGTGGCCGAACACATCGGGGAGTTCCGCGCCCAGGGTGTGCCGGAGGACCTCGCCGGCGACATCGCCATGGGCCTGTACCGCTACAGCCTGCTCGACATCATCGACGTGGCCGACATCACCGACCGCGACGCGGGCGAGGTCGCCGACACCTACTTCGCGTTGATGGATCGGCTCGGCACCGACGGACTGCTGACCGCGGTGGCCCGCCTGCCCCGCGATGACCGCTGGCATGCGTTGGCGCGGTTGGCGATCCGCGACGACATCTACAATTCGGTGCGGTCGCTGTGCCTGGATGTGCTGGCGGTCGGCGAACCGGATGAGGATGGGATGCAGAAGATCACCGAGTGGGAATCGACCAACGGGTCGCGGGTGGCACGGGCACGGCGGACGTTGAGCCAGATCTATGAGTCCGACCAACGGGACCTGGCCACGTTGTCGGTGGCGGCGCGGCAGATCCGCAGCATGACCCGCGCCAGCGGCCGGGGGTCGGCCTCGTGAGCACGCCGGGGTTTGTTGCCTCGATTCCGGTGCGCTGGTCGGACATCGACATGTACCAACACATCAACCACGCGACCATGGTGACCATCCTCGAAGAGGCGCGGGTGCCGTTCCTGTCGCCGGCCTTCGCCGTCGACATCACCAGCGTCGGCCTGTTGATCGCCGAAGTCCGGGTCGCCTACAAAGGGCAGCTGCGGCTGACGGACTCGCCGCTGCAGGTGACGATGTGGATCTCGCGGCTGCGCACGGTCGACTTCACCATCGGCTACGAAGTCCGCTCGGTCAGTGCCGCGCCGGACTCCAAACCGGCGGTGATCGCCGAAACCCAGTTGGCCGCGTTCAGCATCGACGAACAGAAGCTGGTGCGGCTGTCGGCGGACCATCGCGGCTACCTGGAGAAATTCCTTCGCTGAACGCGCGCTCTTCAGCGGGTCAGCCCTCGCTCAGCATGGCGTCGAGCAGCCGGTGCACCACCGTGCTCACCTCGGTCCGCGTCCGGTCCGGGTCGTCCGCTGTTGCGATGAGCATCGCGGCCTCGTCGAGCGCGCCGATGAGGACGTGCGCCAGTGCGCGGACCGGCTGGCGGGGGAGTTGGCCGGCCTTCATCGCTTCGCTGAGCAGTTGCTCGGTCATGCCGAGGCTGTAACGCTGGGCCACATCGCGAAAACCGTCCCAGCCCAGAACGTTTGGCGCATCGAGCAGAACGATCTGGCGTATCTCCGGATCGTTGGCCACCACCAGCCAGTTTTCCGCCGCCGACCGTAATGCGGCGGCGGGGGTAGTGGCCGCCGAGGCGGCGACCGCCTCGGCAAGGCGTGTCATGACGTCGGCCTCCACCGCCTCCACGACCGCGCGGAATAGCGCTGCCTTGTCCGGGAACTGGTGGTACATCGCGCCGCGGGTCACGCCGGCGGCCTCGGCGATCTCCGGGGTGCCCACGGCGGCGAACCCGCGCGCGCCCCACAGCTTGCGCGCGGCGCTGGTCAGCGCAGCGCGCGTCGCGGCGGAGCGCTCCGCCTGCGTCCGGCGCTTGATTTCCGTACAGGCTGTCGGTAAGTTATCGGCAGGTTGCACGTAACTATGTTAGGAGCGCCCAATGCCCACCGTTGACATTGACGCCGGAACAATCCACTACAACACCGCAGGCCCCCAAGACGGCCGTCCGGTGCTGTTCGTCCACGGCTACGCCATGGGCTCTTCGCTGTGGGAACCGCTGAGCGCACGACTGGCGGCGCGGCATCTGCGTTGCATCGCCCCGACCTGGCCGCTGGGCGCGCACCCGACGGCGTTGCGGCCCGGAGCAGACCGGACCCTGCCGGGCATCGCGGCGATGGTCAACGCCTTCATGGCCGCACTCGCCCTCGAGGACGTGGTGCTGGTCGGCAACGACACCGGGGGTGTGATCGCTCAGTTGGTCGCGGTGAACCACCCGGAGCGACTCGGCGGGCTGGTGCTCACCAGCTGCGACGCCTTCGAGCATTTCCCGCCGCCGATTCTCAATCCGTTCATCCTGGCCGCCAAGACGCCCCTCACCTTCCGCGCCGCGTTACAACCGATGCGGCTGCGCATCTTCCGCAAGCGCGGTTTCGGGGCGCTGGCACACCGGGACATCGATGATCTGGTGGCCCAGTGGGTGAAACCGGGTCTGCGCGACGCGGCAATCGCGGAGGATCTTCGCCACCTGACCAAGTCGCTGCACCAGCAGACCACGCTGGACGCCGGAGCGCGGCTCAGCGGATTCGCCAAGCCGGCTCTCATCGCGTGGTCGGCCGATGACCGATTTTTCCCGGTTGACGACGGCAAGCGGCTCGCCGATACGTTGCCCAACGCCCGTTTCGAGCTCGTCGACGACGCCCGTACCTTCTCGATGATCGATCAACCCGACCGGTTGGGCGAACTGGTGGCCGAATTCGCCGTCGCCACAAGCGGCCACGGGGGCCGCGGTCGCCGCTAGGCCGTCAGATCAGCCAGGCCGCGGCGTTGGCCGGCAGCACACCGTCGGCCGCCGGCGCACTGGCCAGGATCAGCTGCCCCTCCGGCCGGGCCACCGGCTGGTCACCGGCGTTGAGCGCGCAGACCAGCCCGCCGCACCGGAACATCACCACGTCCGCGGGGGCGGGCAGCCATTCGACGCGACTGCCGAAACCGACATGCTCCCGGCGTAATGCGATCGCTTGCTGATAGAGCGTCAGGGCGGAGCCGGCGTCACCGCGTTGACGTTCGACGGTCAGCGGCGCCCAATCCCGCGGCATCGGCAACCAGGTGTCGGGATTGTCGGAGAACCCGAACGGCGGCGCGTCACCCGACCACGGCACCGGCACCCGGCAGCCGTCCCGGCCGCGTTTGGTGTGGCCGGAGCGTTCCCACACCGGATCCTGCAGCGCCCCGTCGGGCAACTCGACTTCCGGCAGGCCCAATTCCTGCCCGTTGTAGACGAACACCGCGCCGGGAAGCGCCAGCAGCACCAGCGCCATCGCCCGCGCCCGGGCCAGTCCGGCCGCCCCGCCGCCGTAGCGGGTGACGGATCGCTGCACGTCATGGTTCTCCAGCGCCCAGGTCGGGGTGCCCCCCACCGATGCGACCGCGGCCAGTGAGTTCTCGATCGCGTCGCGGATCCCGGCGGCGTCGAAGTCGGCCTGCAGCAACCGGAAGTTGAAGGCCAGGTGCAGTTCGTCGGGGCGCAGGTACTCGGCGAACAGCGCGTTGTCGTGCACCCAGACCTCGCCGACCGACACCGCGTCCGGATAGTCGTCGAAGACGGCGCGAATCGCGCGGTGGATCCGATGGACGCCCGGCTGGTTGAACCGTGGGTCGTCGTCGCGGTGAGCGAGCAGTTCCACGTCGGTCACGGGCATGTCGGGCAGGCCGGGGGGTTTGGCCATGCCGTGGGAGACGTCGATGCGGAAACCGTCCACGCCGCGGTCCAGCCAGAACCGCAGAGTCTGCTCGAAATCAGCGAGGACCTCCGGGTTGTCCCAGTTCAGGTCCGGTTGTGACGTGTCGAACAGGTGCAGGTACCACTGACCGGGGCCATCGGGCTCGGTGACCCGGGTCCAAGCCGGGCCGCCGAACACCGATACCCAGTTGTTGGGCGGTCGCTCCCCAGCCGGGCCGCGGCCGTCACGGAAGAAGTAGCGCGCCCGTGCCCGACTGCCCGGCCTATGCGGCGGTCCCAGCTTCGCCTCTCCTTCGTCGAGGCTCGCTGAACCGCCCGGCCTATGCGGCGGTCCCAGCTTCGCCTCTCCTTCGTCGAGGCTCGCTGAACCGCCGGGCGCCGAGGCCAGGGCCTCGACAAACCACGGGTGCGCCGCACTGGTGTGGTTGGGCACCAGGTCCATGGTCAGCTTGATGCCGCGTTCGTGTGCGGCCGCCACCAGCCGGTCCAGCGCGGCCAGGTCGCCGAAGAGCGGATCGATGTCGCGCGGATCCGCGACGTCGTAGCCGTGGTCCGCCATCGGCGACACCGTCACCGGGTTCAGCCAGATCGCGTCGACCCCCAGCCCGCGCAGGTAGTCCAGGCGGGCGATCACCCCGTCCAGGTCGCCGACGCCGTCACCGTTGCTGTCGGCGAACGAGCGTGGATAGGCCTGATAGAACACGCTGTTGGCCCACCACGGGTTGCCGGCGCCCATCAGATCGGAGCGTTGACCAGGAAGTCGGCCACCGAATGCAGGTAGTGCAGCAGTTCGGCGCGATGTTCGTCGTCGAGGGTCTCGGCGTCGATCTCGTCGACCGCGCTGACCATGCAGCGCAGCCAGGCGTCGCGCTGCAGCGGACCGATGCGGTAGGGGATATGCCGCATCCGGAGCCGCGGGTGGCCGCGGCGTTCGGTGTAGGTGCGCGGCCCGCCCCAGTACTGCTCGAGGAACATCCGCAACCGCTCCTCGGCGCCGGCCATGTCGTCGGCGGGGTACATCGGGCGCAGGATCGCGTCCTGGGCGACCAGTTGATAAAACCGCGACACGATGGCGTGGAAGGTCTCCGCACCGCCGACGGCGTCATAAAACGAGGGCTCTTCTATCGGCTGCATCGCCCACCATTGTGGGGCATCGACGATTCCTGCCAATGAACACACAGCAAATAGGCGTGCGACCAGCGCCGAATCATGGTGAACTGTTCGGCGGAGGATTTATGGTGCTGCACAAAAGCCGCCCCCGAAGCCGGACATGAAGCGCCGGGGCCACCGCCGACCCGGTGCCCCCACGGCGAGCCTGTCCGGGCTTGCCGCCGCCCCATGCCTGCACTCGGTCGCGACCTCCGGTTCGGCGCCCGACGCCGCCTCGATCTGGACTCGGCGGCGGGTGTTGCTGCTGAATTCCACCTTCGAACCGCTGACCGCGCTTCCGTTGCGGCGCGCCGTCGTAATGCTGATCTGCGGCAAGGCCGATGTGGTGCACGACGATCCGAACGGGCCGGTCATCCATTCGGCGACCCGGTCGGTGCCGGTGCCCTCGGTGATCCGGCTGCGGACCTATGTTCACGTGCCCTACCGCGCCCGTATCCCGCTGACCCGCGCCGCGCTGATGCACCGCGACCGGCACAGCTGCGCCTACTGCGGCGGCAAGGCCGACACCGTCGACCACGTGGTCCCGCGCAGCCGCGGCGGCGACCACTCCTGGGAGAACTGCGTGGCGGCCTGTTCGACCTGCAATCACCGCAAGGCCGACCGGTTGCTCACCGAGCTCGGGTGGACGCTGCGGCTGGTGCCGACGTCACCGAAGGGCCAACATTGGCGGCTGCTGGCCGTGATCAGCGACCTCGACCCGGTGTGGATACGCTACCTGGGTGAAGGCGCCGCCTGAGCTCGGCTAGCCCCGCTGCAGCCATCCGGCGACGAACCCGGCGAGCAGAACGGCGAACCCGCCCATCTCACCGACGATGAGCAGCACCATCGAGACGTGCAGGCCCGTGCTGGGCTGCTCGAACTGATTGGTGGTGTCCTGCAGGGCGCCATGCACGATGTAGCTGACGATGGCGGCCAGGAAGTAGAACACCATCACCATGGCCGTGGTCAGGTTCACCCAGGTCGGCCAGGCGCTCAGCTCGACGAACACCGCCGTCAACAGCGTGGCGAAGGAATACAGCAGCGCGGCGCGGTGCGCGATGTCGACGTAGGGATGCGCCAAGCGCTCCGGCCGGGTCACCATCTGCCGGTATTTCCATACCCCGAGACCCAGCGCGAGCTGGAAGATCAGGCCCGCTGCCAGCAGCGTTACCAGCGTGTCGGCGCCCAGTGTCCGGCCGGTCCACTCCACGATGTCGCCTCCTCAGACGTTCTGCGCGACGTTGCGCCGGTAAAAGCGACGGCCATGCCAGCGTTGGTAGTGCCACACCGCGGCGGGCAGCGTCCCGCGGCGATGCAGCCAGAAGCCGGCCGGCGGTGCCAGCCGGGCCGGCTGCCGCCCCAGGGTGATCTCACCGAGCGCGACCCCTTCGCCCTCGTCGAAGCGCCGTTCCGCGACGACGGTGCCGTCCGCGGCGGCGATCAACGTGGCGCCTTCGAAGTGGCCGCGATAGCGCAGGGGCGCCCAGGGCATGGCGCAGTCCAGCGCACCCGCATGGGCGGCGTGCACCACCGGCGCCCCGACATACTGGGCGAAGGATGCCGCCGCCTGACGTGCGGTGCCGGCGTTTCTGCGTTCGAGGTGCTCGAACAGCGGGCGCGGCGACCAGCTCGGTATGGACCACCAACCCGAGCCCGTCATCACCAGGTCCACCCGGCCGCGCAGCCGGCGCACCGTCTGGGTGCGCATCAGCTCCCAGCACACCGCGGCCCCGACCGTGTGGTCGCCGGCGGCGAGCACCCCGTCGTCGTCGCCGCCGGTGTAGAACGCGTTCTCCCACATCGTCGGCAGATCCTTGTCGTGGCGGCCCACCACCCCGTCAGGATCAGCGAGCAGGTAGGCGTTGCGGACGTGGCCGTCGGGATCGCGGCACAGGAACGACCCGCCGACCAGCGCTCGGTGCCGGCGGGCCAGCGCGGTGAGAAGCTCGGTGGCCGCACCATCGGGCGGTAGTGCGGCGGCGGCCAGCGATGGCTCGAAACCGATCCCGGTGGTGAAGAACTCCGGCAGCGCGATAATCGCGGCGCCCGCTCGGCCCGCCTCATCGGCAAGGCGCTCGCAGGCGGCCAGATTGGCGGGGACATCGCCGAGCACCGCCTCCAACTGGACAGCCGCGGCAAGAACCATCGTGGTCACCTTTCTGGAACGATGGCGCAGCCCTGTACCTCGAGCAACGCCTGGGGGAGGGAGAGCCGCGCGACACCGATCGAAGTCAGAGCCGGTCTGTGCTCTCCGGCCCACGGTGCGTACACCCGCGTCAGCGCGACCGACAAGTCGTCGATCGCTGTGCTGAACATGGTCATGGCCACGATCTGCGTTCGATCGGAGCCGACCGCCGCCAACATGACGTCCAGCTTGTCCAGAATGAACGCCAGCTGCCCGGAGACGTCAGCCGCAGCGATGCTGATACCGTCCGAGACCGATTGGGCAGCAACGATTCCCGACCAGTGGACCATGCCGCCGGCGATCACGAGTTGGGAGATTCCCAACTCGTCGAACATCGCCGGGGGCAGATAGCCGACGTCGGGCGTGAGCCGCTGGATCATGGTGATCTCCCCTCGCTCAATTGGTTTCCGACCGCAATTGCACGGCGTCACCGACGCCGATCGCGCCCGCCGCCGTCACGGTGGCGTACACGCCGACGCACGCCAGCTGACCCAAACCCGCAATGGTCTTGCTGTTGTGCTTGGCGATGGTGCGCAGGGTCGCCCGATCCAGCGGTACATCCTTGGCGTGCGCGAGCGTGGACATCACACATCGTGGCGTCCACATGTCGACCTTGGCCGATATCGCCGCTCCGATGGTGAGTCGTCCGCCCACCCAGGCATCTTCGGCAAGACCGGGTGCAGGGGTGTCGATGACCATCGTCGGCCGGTAGCGGCGCGGGTCGAAGTTCGCGCCGGGTTCCAGGCGCCGGAAATGCTGGATCGTCGAGGTGGTGATCAAGTGCAGCGGTGTCAGGTCGAAGAACCTATCGGCTTGCAGCGGGCCGTAGGTCAGGACGTCGTCGCCGTCGGAATTCTTGGTCGTGTAACGGTACACACCGTCTTTGGCCAGACCGGTGGTTGCGTCCCAGACCAACTCGGTCGTCGCGTCGCTGGGCACGGCGTCGACGAGTCGCACGTCGCGGCCGAGGTAGCGCGACATGGCGTCGTCCAGATCGGTGCCGACGTTTCGATGCCTGCTTCCGTCGGGGAAGGCGACTTCCAGGGTGGGCAGTGGTTCCCCAAGCCGTGGCTCGTCGAGATAGTAAGCGCGACAGCCCAGCATGCTGCCGTACTTGCGTGGGTTCTTCGCGTTGCACAAATTGCCGGTCTCGGTGTCGACAAAGGCGTACCGGTGATCTCCCAACCCGCCGTGGATGTCGATGTAGGCGCGGGCGACGCTTTCACCGCCGACCGACTTGATGGGGTAACGGAAGATGGTCTTGATCCGGCCGACCACATCGTCGGGCCGTGGATCGTCGTTCATGGAACTCCCACTGGCAGGACCCCTGCTGCCCAACGGCGCGCCCGCCTCGTGGAGGAAGAAGGCATCGCCGGCATCGCAGCAATGGGTGATCGTGCTATCGCCGAGGCCCGTTGCCAGGCCTCCCATGACTGCCCGGGGCAGCCCTTCCTCACGCTGATTGCCAGTGCGAAGGTATGGCGTCACCATATAGACGGCCCTGCACCGGCGCAAGACAGGTGCCTGGGCCTGGGTTCCCGCACCGATCGATTCGCCGTGGGATACGGTCTACGGCGTGAGCGTGTTGTCATTCCTCGGCTACTTCGTCGGCATTCCGGTTGTGCTGGTGTTGCTGCTGTCAGCGCGGATCTGGTCGAAAAAGGGGCCGCGTGCGGCCGTCTACCGGATGTCGGACCGTTGGACGCACCCGCCGATCCTGTGGGCGGCCACCGATGAGGTCATCGGTGGCGGACACGGCCACGGCAAGTCCGAGTTCAGTGTGGGGGGTGGAGCCAGTGGCAACTGGTGAGGTCGCGACGATCGATCCCGCGGACCTGCCGTACGGGTCGGCGATCACTTACAGCGGTCGGATCTCCGGGGTCACCGAGCCCGGTGAGGCCTCGCTGCACTATCCGTTCCCGGTCAAGGAGCTGGTGGCGCTCGATGACGCCCTGACCTACGGGTCGCGGGCGTCGAAGGCGCGTTTCGCCGTCTACATCGGCGACCTGGGTTCCGACACCGCCGCGCGGGCCCGCGAGATCCTGGCGAAGGTGCCCACCGCCAATGACGCGGTGCTGGTCGCGGTCTCGCCGGACCAGCGGGCCATCGAGGTGGTCTACGGCGCCGGCCTGACCGGCCGCATCGCCCCGGCCGCGGCACCGCAAGGTGTGGCTGCCGCGGCGGCGGCCTTCGCCGACGGCAACCTGATCGACGGCCTGGTCAGCGCGGTGCAGGTGCTCAGCGCCGGCATCACCCCGGCCTAGCCCCGGTCGTATCGGTCGCGCGCGTGCGGGTCTCAGCTCGCGCTGTCGCGGTCACGGCGTCCCCGGCGCACCGCAGCTGGCTGGCAAACCTCGACCGGCACGCGGTCGCCCCGCAGGCGGTAGCCGACATCGTCCGTCAGCGGCGCCTCACCCGCGACAGCTTTCGGGCGCTCGACGCGATGGAGCAGGTCACCGACTCGGACGGTAAGAGCTTCTTCCTGCTTCCCCGCGGCATCGGCGGCAGGGACGCCTGTCGGGCGGCTCTGCTGACCTACATCCTCAACGCCGGCACCGGCTATGGCCGGACCGGTAGCCGCAACGACTTTCCCGAGACACCGTACGGCGCCGCAGAGCTGCGGCGGATCGCCGAGCGGCAGCGCGCCAACCGCTGGAGCTACGAGGCTGTGCGGGGCATCGGCAACACCGGCGGTTGCTTGGTCACCACGCCCAACGGCGTCCTGATGGGGTTGGCGGGCAATCGGTTTCACGCCCAGCTCAGCCGCCGGGCCGGCACCATGTGGGGCGACTTGTTCATGCTCAACCTCACTCGTGTCTCCGACCCGGCTCGCCGGCTGCGGGACATCGTGGAATCCGGACGGGTCTGCAGCGGCGGGCCGGATCTGGACAGGCTGCTGCACCATGAGGAGATTCATGCCCAGCAGTGGGCCGCCCTGGGGCCGATACAGATGCCCGCGCGCTATCTCGCCGAAGAGGCAAAGGCACGGATCCTCGGCGGCGTCAACAGTTTTGAGCGGGCGGCCGGGTTATCCGACGGGGGATACCGGTGAGCCCCTCGCGGTTCTGACGGAACGGTGAATCAGCCGGCAGCTGTTCACGCGGTATCGAAGGTCCGCGCCCGCAGTGACCGCTCCTACCCGGCCCTTCGCTCCAGCACCAGCCGCCGAAGCGCCGGTGGCACCGCGGGATCGGCCAGGAACGCATCGGCGGCGGCCAACCCGGCCTCGCTGACGTCCCATCCCGGGTACAGGCCCACCACCACCGTCTGCGCCACCTCGCTGGAGCGCCGCTCCCACACGCCGGGGATCGCCGCGAAGTACTTTTCGGTGAACGGCGCCAACAGGTCGCCCTGTCCGGGCTGGACGATGCCGGCGATGATCGCCCGGCCGGTGATATTGGCCAGCGTGTCGTCCTCGATCACCTGCTGCCAAGCCGCCTGTTTGACCGCCGCTTGCGGCCGCGCCGCGGCGGCCTGGGCGCCCTGGCGTTTGCCGGCCGCGGTCGGGTCGCGTTCGATCTCGGCGTCGATCGCCTCGGAGTCGAGGACGCCGCTGCGGGCCAACGCCACCACGATCCGCCAGCGCAGATCGGTGTCGACCGCCAGTCCGGCCAGGCCCTGATCCGCCGGGTCGGCATCCAGCAGGCTGGTCAGTACCGCGGTGTGGCGCTCGGCCAGTACCGACGTACACAGCGCGTTGACGTAGGCCAGTTGGTGATCCGAACCGCCCTCGGCCGCGCGGGCCAATTCCAGCAGCCGGTCGGCGAACGCCGGCCAGCCGTGCTCGGCGGCCCAGCCGGGGTCGGCGTAGAACCCCAGCGCGGTCTGTGCCTGCAGCAGCAGCCGCGAGGCGACGCCGACCTCGGTCTCGGCCTGAATTCCGCCTTGCACCAGCGCCAGGAAATCGCGGGCGCGCATCTCGGCCTCGCGGGTCATCTCCCAGGCCGCCGACCAGACCAGCGTGCGCGGCAGCGGTTCGGCGATATCAGCGATCCGTTCCAACGCGGTCGCCAGCGACTCCGGGTCCAGCCGCAGGGCACAGTAGGTCAGGTCGTCATCGTTGACCAGAATCAGCTTGCCGCGCGCAACCCCGACCAGGCCCGGCACGGCTGTCGCCGGCCCCTCGATGTCGAGTTCCTCCCGGTGCACCCGCACCAGCCGGCCGGAACCGGACGGGTCGTCGTCGTAGATGCCGACGGCCAACCGGTGCACCCGGGTCTCGCCTTCGCCCGGGGCGGCCCCGTCCTGGGTGATGGCGAACCGGGTGAATTTGCCGGCGTCGTCGAGGTCGAAGTTCGCGCGCAGGGTGTTCAGGCCGGTGGTCTTGAGCCACTGCCGGCCCCAGTCGGACAGGTCACGGCCGGAGGCCTTCTCCAGTGCCGCCAACAGGTCGTCGAAGGTCGCGTTGTCGAAGGCGTGCGCGGCGAAGTAGTCGCGAAGCCCGGCCAAAAAGTGTTCCAGCCCGACGTAGGCCACCAGCTGTTTGAGCACGGATGCGCCCTTGGCGTAGGTGATCCCGTCGAAGTTCACTTCGACGGCGGCCAGATCCGGGATGTCGGCGGCGATCGGATGCGTCGACGGCAGCTGGTCTTGGCGGTAGGCCCACGACTTCTCCGCGTTGGCGAACGTGGTCCAGGCATTGGTGTATTCGGTCGCCTCGCTCTGACACAGCACGGAGGCGAACGTCGCGAACGACTCGTTGAGCCACAGATCGTCCCACCAGCGCATGGTGACCAGATCGCCGAACCACATGTGCGCCATCTCGTGCAGCACCGTCTCGGCGCGCCGCTCATACGACGCCCGGGTCACCTTGCTGCGAAAGACGTAGTCCTCCAAAAACGTTACGGCTCCGGCATTCTCCATCGCCCCGGCGTTGAACTCCGGTACGAACAGCTGGTCGTACTTACCGAACGCGTACGGGGTGCCGAAGTTGCGGTGATAGAAGCCGAAGCCCTGCTTGGTCTCGGTGAACAGACGCTCGGCGTCCATGTGCGGCGCCAGCGAGGCGCGGCAGAACAGGCCCAGCGGAATCTCGCCGTGCTCGTCGCGGTAGACGTCGTCCCATCGGGCATATGGCCCGGCGATCAGCGCCACCAGGTAGGTGCTCATTTTGCGGGTGGTCGCGAAGGTGTGTACGCCGGCGTCGACGCTCACTGTGGCGCCATTGGAGACCACCTGCCAGTGCTGCGGAGCGGTGACGGTGATGTCGAAGGTGGCCTTGAGGTCCGGCTGATCGAAACAGGCGAACATCCGCTTGGCGTCGGCGGTTTCGAACTGGGAGTACAGGTACACCTCGTCGTCGACCGGATCGACGAAGCGGTGCAGGCCCTCACCGGTGTTGGAGTAGTAGCAGTCGGCGTCGATCTCGAGAACGTTGTGCTGATCCAGCCCGGTCAAGACGATGCCGGTCGACTCGTCGTAGGCCGAGACGTCGAGCGCGCGGCCGTTGAGGGTGGCGCTGCGAACGGTCTCGGCGGCGAGGTCGATGACCGTCTCGGCGCCGGGCAGGGCCTCGAACGTGACGGTTGTGGTGGAACGGAACGTGCGCTCGCCCGGGTTGCCGCTGCCGTCGGTCAGGTCCAGCGCGATCCGGTAATTGTCGACAGTGACCAGCGCGGCCCGTTCGGCGGCCTGGTCGCGGGTGAGGTTAGGAAGTGCCACGTCCGCCAACAGTAGTTGCGGCGGGCCGGGAACACCGGCCCGGCGGGCATAGTTGTGCTCAACGAAGCGTCCGTCGCCGGTTGAGAGGATCCCCATGCCCGAGAAATCACAAGCCGCATTCTGGTTCGACCCGCTGTGCCCGTGGTGCTGGATCACCTCGCGGTGGATCCTGGAGGTCGAGAAGGTCCGCGACATCGACGTCACCTTCCACGTGATGAGCCTCGCCGTGCTCAACGAGGGCCGCGACGACCTCCCCGAGCAGTACCGTGACGGCCTCAAGCAGGCGTGGGGCCCGGTGCGGGTGGCGATCGCCGCCGAACAGCTGCGCGGCAACGAGGTCCTGCGCCCGCTGTACACCGCGATGGGAACCCGGATCCACAACCAGAACAACAAGGACTTCGCGGACGTCATCGCGGGTGCGCTGGCCGAGGTGGGCTTGCCGGCCGAGCTGGCCGACGCGGCCACCACCGACACCTACGACGAGGCGCTGCGCAAGAGCCACCACGCCGGGATGGACGCCGTCGGCAAGGACGTCGGCACCCCGACCATCCACGTCAACGGGGTGGCGTTCTTCGGTCCGGTGCTGTCCCGCATTCCCCGCGGCGAACAGGCCGGCAAGCTGTGGGACGCGTCGGTGACGTTCGCGTCCTACCCGCATTTCTGGGAGCTCAAGCGCACCCGCGCCGAGGCGCCCGAATTCGACTGACTCGCCTCTCCCCGCGAGTCGGAACCACACGACGCGACACGCCGCAAACGCGTCGTGTGGTTCCGGTTCGGCGCGCAGGCTGGGGAAAGTTCGGTGCGCCGGCTCTGAGACAATGGCCGCCATGCGCGTCTACCTGGGTTGTGACCACGCCGGCTATGAGCTCAAAGAACAGATCATCGAGCACCTGAGGCATGCCGGGCATGAGCCGGTCGACTGCGGGGCCTACAGCTACGACGCCGACGACGACTACCCGGCGTTCTGCATCGCCGCGGCATCGCGCACGGTCGCCGACCCGGACAGTCTCGGAATCGTGATCGGCGGGTCCGGCAACGGTGAGCAGATCGCGGCCAACAAGGTGCCCGGGGCGCGCTGCGCGCTGGCGTGGAGCACCGAGACCGCGCAGCTGGCCCGCGAACACAACAACGCGCAGCTGATCGGTATCGGCGGCCGGATGCACTCGACGGCCGAGGCGCTCGCGATCGTCGACGCCTTCCTGAGCGCCCCGTGGTCGCAGGCCGAACGCCACCAGCGTCGCATCGACATCCTGGCCGCCTACGAAACCACGCACGAGGCACCCCCGGTCCCCGGCGCGCCCGCCTGACCCGACCGCACCGACATGCCCGAGGGGCACATCCTGCACCGGCTGGCCCGGTTGCATCAGCGGCGCTTCGCCGGCGCCCCGGTGGCGGTGTGCAGTCCGCAGGGCCGGTTCGCAGCCGGTGCCGCCGTGGTCGACGGGCAGCCGCTGGTTCGTGCCGAAGCGTGGGGTAAGCATCTGTTCCACCGCTACGCGCACGGGCAGATCGTGCACGTACATCTGGGGATTTACGGGCACTTCACCGAATTCCAGCTGTCTGAGGGCGGCGTGCCCGACCCGGTCGGGCAGGTCCGCATGCGCATGATCGGCTTGAAAAACGGTTCGGCATACGGCACCGACCTGCGGGGCCCGGCGGCTTGTGAGGTGGTCGACGAGGCGCAGGTCACCGACGTGATCGCCCGCCTCGGGCCGGACCCGCTGCGCGGCGACGCCGACCCGGCGCTGGCGTTCGAACGAATTGCAAAGTCGCGCAGGCCAATTGCCGCACTGCTGATGGACCAGTCGGTGCTGGCCGGCGTCGGCAACGTTTACCGCAGCGAAGTGTTGTTCCGCCATCGGATCGACCCGTACCGGCCCGGCACCGACATCGGCGAAGCGGAATTCGCCGCGGTCTGGGCCGATCTGGTGACGTTGATGAACGTTGGGCTGCGCCGCGGCAACATCGTCGTCGTGCGGCCCGAGGACGACCACGGGGCTCCGGCGTATGCACCCGGCAAGCCGCGCACCTACGTCTACCGCCGCGCCGGCGATCCGTGCCGGCTGTGCCGAACAACCGTGCGCACCGCGGAACTGGAGGGCCGCAACGTGTTCTGGTGTGCGGCCTGCCAGGGCTAGTCGTCGTACACGGTTTCCCGCCGGGGCCGGATCGGCACGCCGAGGGCCCGGTAGATCTCGTTGGACAGCACCACGCTGCGCGGGTCGGCGTTGGCTTGGGTGTGGTCGAACCGGTTCATCACATAGCCGTAACCGATCCGGTGCTCCAGATCGACGAACGCGAACGAGCCGCCCAGGCCACCGTGACCGAAGATCCGCCGGTTGGGTCCGTTGACCCCCTGGGCGTTGAGCATGTAGCCCAGGCCCCAGCCGTGCTCGGCGACCCGGGGCCCGAGCACCAGATCGGTTTCGGTGCCGCCCTGCAGCACCCGAAGCCGGTCCATGGCCGCCCGGCTGAGCAACGTCTCCTGCACCAGCGCGTTGTAGAACGTGGCCATGCCCAGCGCGGAGACCTGGGCGTTGGTGCCGGGGAACTCCAATTGCCGCCACAGCGTCAGGTCGTTGGTGGCGATCTCGTCGTCGGGGGCGAACCCCATCGCGACCGCCAGCCCCGCCTTGGGGTGGTCGTCCAGCGAGGTCGGACGCTTGGGCGCGCCGGCCGAGGCCAGCATCTCGCGGATCGTCGGCTTGCCCACCGGGTCGGCGCAGCGGTAGGGCTGCTGGTCGGCCGGCACGCCGATGTGCACTTCGGCGCCGAGTGGACCGGCGACCTCCTTTTGCAGGTACTGGCCCACCGTCATCCCGGTCACCCGCCGGACGACCTCGCCGACGATGAAGCCGTAGGTCGTCATGTGATAGCCCTGGGCGGTGCCCGGCCGCCACCACGGTTCGGCGGCGGCCAGTCTTTCGCAGACCAGATCCCAGTCGGTGACGTCGCGCCAGTGCATCGGTTCGCGCGGCCCGATCGCCCCGGAGCGATGCGCCAGCACCATCGCCAGCGAGATGTCCTGCTTACCGGCCCGGCCGAACGCCGGCCAGTAGTGGGCCACCGGCGCGCGCAGATCCAGTTCGCCGGCCTCGGCGAGCCGGTGCACGCAGGTGCTGGTCAATCCCTTGGTGCCCGAGAGCACGGTGCTCAGGGTGTCTTCCGCCCAGGGGCGTTGGCCCTCGACATCGACTGAGCCGGCCCACAGATTGACGACGAGTTCGCCGTCCACATACGCCGCGACCGCCGCCCCGAGCTCGTCGCGCAGCGTGAAATTGCGCTCGAACTCGTACCGCACCTTCTCGAAGCGCGGTGAGCACGACCCATGAATCTGGACGCGCTGGGTGCCGCCCATGGCGTGCCTTCCTGCCAGGGAAAATCCCCGTTTCGAGCGGGCGACGGGAATCGAACCCGCGTAGCTAGTTTGGAAGACTAGGGCTCTACCATTGAGCTACG
>Ga0164242_10002707_pt1 | contig 20450 bp, 11 predicted proteins | sample OricomgcompostMG_FD_108783 | JGI IMG/M metagenome (GOLD analysis project Ga0164242, IMG submission 108783) | Miracle-Growth compost microbial communities from Emeryville, California, USA - Original compost - Miracle growth compost (MG) ... | reverse complement strand
TCGACAACACCGCCGTAAGGGGGGGTGTGCAAAATCCAAGGGACCAGGCAGATGACGGCTAGTATAGTGAAGCCCCAGAAATAGCCAATCAGAACCAGGGCTAGAGTCTTGAGGGATCGATACTCGATACCACCAAGTTCCTCCCTCTGCTCCTCGGTCAAGTCTGGAAACTGGGAGTTTCGGCCGAGAGTGGGCTCCCAGCTCAGGTACGGCGTGCCCTCGTCGGCTTCGCGCGAAAAAGCCGTTCTAAGGTTCTCGAAGGTCTGCCTTCTCTTGGACGGGGTTATGTGTAGGTTGTTCGTCGACTGTTGCGGCGTCTTCTTCTTGCTTTTTAGTATCCTCGGTTTCCGGAGACGGAGAACCCTGAGTGTTTTTGCGAATGCGCGTGCATCATCGACGAAGTCATCCTCCTCATCGGACTCTAACTCCCTCTTCGGCCGATCGGGCTCCTCGATTGTGATCGCCTGGGTCCGGCCTTCGGTAGCTGCTACGGGTGGCAGCCCGGGCGGACCATCAAGCTCCCCAGGTGCTCTGGAGTCTCTTGTCCTCCGTGCTGCTAGCTCAGTGTCGTCCTCGTCCCCTTGCTCGACTCGCTTGGGTATCATGCCCCTCTCGACGTCTCGAGGCCCGGGTATGCGAAGCACCTCGTCATCCCCCTTTCTCTGGCGCTCGACGATGGCGATATGGTCTTCATCTGGTCGCGTGGGCGGGAAATTCGTCGTATCATCGCCCAAGCCATCGCTCCTCTTAACCATATCAGCGAACTTGATCTCGGGCCGTCTGCTTTCATTGGGCTCAATGGTCGGAGTTTTGGGGCCAATGCCATTTTGGTGCACTCCCAATGTATCATTGTCATCATCATCCCCCTTTGCGTTATCATCCACCTTTGTGAGGGTAGGGTCAAGCAGGATACCGTCGTTGGTGATTCGAGATTTGGCACCCTTATGCATGACTGTAATGTCCCTGCCGTTGACGCCTCTCTCTACTGCGCCGGGGTCACGCTTTGCCTTCGATCTCGATTTCCCCTTGGATATTGTTCCTCGGCGTAGTCTTGCTTCGCGGACAACGTGCTGGAAGCGCTTCTCGAACCAGTAGAGGCGGAGGAAGACAACAAATGAGTGGATGGTGATGGGGTTTGCCATCATGATTATGAGGTAGATCACAATCTGCTGGAAGGTGTTCAGCTCGTTCACGTTGACAGTATTCAGCCCGGCCTGGGTACTGGCGGAACTACCAAAGAAGAGTGCATCGATGTATGCTACTTCGCCATGCCCTGAGCCGTAGATGAGGACAGAACCTAGGATCACAAGGGAAACAATCCAGAGGTCTGACTCGTGCATTAGGGTTAGTGAGCCTCACACAAAGGAAGTAACATGCTGTGGGTGCATGTAATGCATAGGCACACTTACAATGAGCCGTGATGAAGTTAAAATGGGGCTTCTTGGAAAAGAAAGAGGGCCGAAGGGCCTTGACTTGGCCCCAGACGAGATCCTTGAACTCGTCCATCGTTCCTGCAAAGTTGGGACGTCGGCGGAATAGTCCCTGTTAAGCTGGGACGTCGGCGGAATGGCTCCTGCGATGTTGGGATGCCGGCGGGATATCAGGTTTTTGTGGTGGGAGAGTGCGACTGCCTACGGGAGACAATCATGGTGTGGTCCCCTTGAGCACGTGAAAGTCTGGTTCAAAGGGAGGGGGTTGGATGTCAAGCAAGAGTAATCTCGCAAGTCGGGAGGAGAAGTTGCAGAATTGGCATGGTGCTAGGGAGTAAAAAGGTTTTGAATTCTCAAGAGTTTGGGAGGAAATTCCAAGTGACGCTCATGAGATGGGGGTGACGAGGGAGGCACGAGCCCGCACAGCCACGAGCTGATTTAAGCTTCAAAGGGAAAACCTTGGCGGGCTAAAGGGTAATCTTCCGAGGGAAAAAGGTAACTATAATTTTGTTAAGAGAGCTGGGTGACGAAGAAAAAAGGTGATGGGGAAATAAAAAGTTGGGTAAAAAGAGGAGGAAAAGGCCGTTGTCTGGCGAAGGAGAAGTCAGGTATATAGAAATGTATGTACGAAGAGGTATGGCGTTGGAGAGTGCAGTGGCATCGCGCCTGAGGTTTGCCCCCCCGAAAATGTGCATGCGGCGTGGAGTGATAAAAAACGGAAACTTTGAACAGCGGAACGGGGCAAACGAGAGAGGAAACTTACGGGCTGCACAGGTCAGACGCGTCAATTTCAAAACGTCGTGGCCCCAATGGTCTCACCGCAGCCAGAACAGCTGCTCCGAGGCCGCAGTTTTGGCCCAGCAGGAACCCTGATGGGAGTTTGATGGGAGAGCAAGTTTTGTTGTTGGTTTCCTGTCAATCGCGGGAGTTCGCAAAGGAGGTCGAGACGGGGGACGCCCGGCAATGCAGCCCAGTGGCGCTGGGGATGGGTACAGCTAATTATAGTGGGGCTTAGGTAACACCAATAAGCGTGCATGCAGGTCATCTTACCGCGTCCGACTCGGGTTTAGATTCGTTCATGTCAGCACTCATATTGCGTAGCTCCGTTTCGTTCCTGCGTTTTTGGCGTTTTCTTCACTTTGCGAATTTGACAACTAGAGCGGGACCACATGAGCTCCATCGACCGACCTGGACCAGCCCTTAGCCGGTCCGCATCTACCCGACCCCCCGGTTTGCCGGGCATTGTCCCCGACACCAAAAACATTTTCGCGATGGCGCATGAGAAATCAAAACAAGATAGACCTGTTCTACGACCCACGTGGATGAAGCGATTCGTAGCTGCTCACTCTGTGTTTGCGGGACGTCCATCCGGCCAAGGACAGCTTGCAGCTCCCTGCAGAGAGGCGGTATAACAAGACCCGAGCGCGCCACGGCATGCCATGCAGTGACAGGGAGCCGATCTGAGAAGTGATATCTTCAGGATACATGTAAGGCGGGACGGGATTATCACCCGAAGTAGCTTGCCTTCATCGCACTGGCTTGGTACGTGGTTAGGGGTATCAAATTGTTTCTCTGATAAGCAAAAGCACGCCATGACAATGCATTGCATACTGCATACACAATCGTACAAAGTTTTTTTTCTTTCTATCTCGAGGTCACTTTTCCCATACCATGCCAGGTTGGGTCGGATATCACTCGGCCGTCGCCCGTTAAAACGCCCGTATACCATCTCAAATCGAAAAGATGTGAACCGAGGGCGCCGCCGTTAAACCATTTCAGGACATCTGTCTGCGTCTCTCCTTCTCCCTCGTAATCTTCTTGAAGAAGGTGCTCTGCTCGGCCTTCTTGTTCTTCTTCAGCGTCTTGTTAACCGCCTTGTTCTGCTCGATGTAAGCCATGTCCTGACCGCCACTCAGCTCTCCAAGAGTTCCGGCGGTGCGTCGGACACCGCCCTTCCGCTTGCCGCGCCCTGGCTTGGCGCCGAAGAGGTCGTCCGTCACAACGTCTTCTTCTGTTCCCTTCTCATTATCGATCAACGTCCTCTGGAGGAGCTCCCGTCGCTCGACAGCCGAGGCGAAGGCAAGGTTGGGGGTCTGATCGATGTTTGCCAGCTTTGTGATAACCTTAAAGGCATATCCTTGGTTGACTAGGAACGCCTGGCGCTTGGACGAGTAGTACATTTCCTGGGTGTCTTTGGAAACTAGGGAATAGAAGAACGCGTTGAATCCCTCATCATTCCTTCGCTTAGCCCGCAAGATGCGGCCTAGTCTCTGTGCCTCTTGACGACGCGATCCGAAATGTGACGATATCTGGATGAGACAGGTCGCTTCCGGCAGGTCCAGCGACGTGTCACCGATCTTGGACAGGAACAACGTGTTGACCTGAGGGTTATGTTGAAAGTTCTCCAACACCTGCATCCTCTCCGCCTGTCCGGTACTACCGTAGATGAAGACTTTACCAAGCTTGAGCGCATACTGCTTCAGCGAGTAGAGCTCGTCGGAGAACACAATGATTTTGTCCCCACGTGCCTCGTGGTAGTTGATGAGGTATTGGCAGGCCTGGAACTTGCGGGGATTCATTGCGTACAAGGTCCGCTTCATACGAGCCGGCGCTCGCAGATACTCGTCATAGAACTCGGTGGGCATCGGGCACCAAACTTCGGCGCATTGAACCTTGGCAATGTGGCCCTGCTGTGATAATTCCATCCAGTTTGCCTCGTAGAGCTTCGGTCCAATGAGGAAGTTAAGGTGGGAAATTTTGTCATCCTCTCGAAGCAGGGTGGCGGTAAGACCAAGTTTTGAGTGCGACTTAATCGACGATATGACTCTCCTGAAAACGTCGGCTGGCACGACGTGAACCTCGTCCAGCAACATGAGACCCCATTCCCGACCTTGCAGGAAGTTCATCATCTTCTTCGAGTCGTGCGACCTCTCGCGGTTGTTGGTGACCATGGAGTACGTCGTAACGATGATGCCGGTATTGCCCGAGAACTTGCTCTTGCTCTCGGCCGTGAAAATGGCAATATCGTCAGGGTTGATGTTGGACCACTTCAGGAATTCCTGCCGCCATTGGACCACGGACATGGAACTCGTGCAAAGGACAATGATGCCCTTCTTGATCGTGCATGCGGCGGTGATGCCAACCAACGTCTTCCCTGCACCGCAAGGCAAAACGATAATGCCACTCTTGGCCCGACCATTTCCGAACATCTTACTAAGGCTCTTCTCTTGGTAGGGTCGAATCTGGGTATTAGGTCGCAGATCAATGTCAAGGTTTGCGTTGACGTTATCGTTTCTGAAGTCGTACTCCTCGAGAATGGGGTATGCCAGGTCGAGGCAGCGCTTCTGTACCGTCTCGACGGCGCTATCGGCAATTTCGAAGGCGTGGACAGCTTCCTTATCGTCGTCGTCATCCTCTTCGTTCAGTGTCGCGTAGAGATCGGCTTCCTTGCCCTTCTCGCCCTTGGCGTCAGGCTGCGTCCCTGCCTTCGTTTGAAGCCCGTTGGCCTGCTGGAGACCGGCCGCATTCTTGGTTCCGGGGATGACGAGACCCCCCATGGTAGGGGCGTACGTCGTGGTAATCTCGTCTGTCCCATGGACGCGTAGCTTCCCGATCACTTCATCCTTCAGCAGTCTCTGCAAAAGTTCCGCATCCACGCTCTCAACGAAGTATTTGTTGTTCTTCAAGACGAGCTTCACCTTCCCGTAACTCCTAGTACATGACTCGATGAACTCTCGGATGCTGTCTGGAAGAGGCGTTTTTAGGAAGCGGTCTAGGGTGTTGATGATGTCTTGGGGATGTAATCCGACGGAAACGGCAGCGTAAAGGCTGTGAGTTGTCAGGGCATACTCGTGGATAAACGTCGGTCGGGAGTTCGGTTCCGCTATGGTGATGAGGAAATCGGTCGCCTGCTCTGCCAGTGGGCTAAACCTCTCCAGAATAATAATCCCCTTCTCGGGATCAATCCACAAAGGTCGGTTCTGGTGGTCGGGCTTCATCGGCAAGTAGGAGAAGTCCCGCTTTCCAAAGTACCGTGTTGCTGCATCATGGTGACCGCCCTTCGCGCGGTTCTGGAACCGACTGCTGGAGATGGCCCACGAGTTCACAAACTGGTCAGCCTCCTGATCTAGCTCCTTCTCCTTTTGCTGCTGGGCCTCGGTGATGTCTTCGTCGAAATCGTCATCCGCATCTGAGAGCCGGTCGGAGCTTGCGAGGCTCCGGGGGGTTGCAGGGCCGGGTGTCGAGAGCTCTGAAGCCCTTCCTGCCTTGGTAGCGCCTCGCGTCGCAGCTGGTGCTTTTCTCTTTGGCGGCATTGTTGTGGGCAGTCACAATCGAACGCAGAGCTGCGCGCCGGCCGAACGCCGAATGAGTGGCTCGACGGCAACAGACCAGAAACTCAGTGTCAAAAGGAATAGGGATTCGGAAGAAATAGGGACTCGAAGAAGTAATTGGTGTGAGGGGCCAGCCTTTTGACACTGAACAAAAGTTGGAATCCTGGAGGAAGATTGAAGGTTTCTCCAGGTCCGTATGCAGCAGGTTCACCTGGGGATATACTCACATGCACAGGAACGTGACGCATCGACCTTGACAGCCACTACAGCTATCAGTGTGGCAAAAGCTTAGGTAATCTTCCCTTATCACCCCGCCAAAAATTATTGACCCAGAGAGGTACCGTACGACCACTGGACCACCAAACACCACCACCGCCTGAACGGCTCCGCGAAACAGCGACTGGTGATGTTCCACACTGCGCGAAGCACCTTAAGAGTCTCAAGCAAAGAAGCGCAAAGCTCCTGACCTTCGGCCTACACCCTGCAGATAAGCCATAGCCCTAGGGTATCTCGTCACTATGTGGTAAGATCAGAGATCGCATGAAATAGCCTGCATTTCCTAACTAAAGCCCGAAGTAAACACATTCTCAATGCACAGGTTTCCATCCGGTCGCCATGTTGTACGTCCCCATATCTAGGAACAGACTATCCGGGACAGATGTCCGTCCTGTTGCTAGGTACTGACAGGGGCACTGTCTCGACTATCTAGGCAAGAAATGGTTTGACTGCTCCGAGTGCCATCAAGAACAGGAGAGCCACCCACTCATGCAGCGGTTCGAGATGATCTTTGCTTGCAAGAAGTGCAAGAAATGCTTCCGAAAGGATGCACAGGAATTTGAGGAGGCTGACGAATACTGCCCACATTGCGATAACCATTTTGTACTCGAAGCAGTCACGCCCAAGGCAGCGATATCGGTCGAAGGTGGCGAGATACGGATGGACAGCAGGATGCTCAAGGATGACAGAGTCAAGGACCAAGAGCAGAGGACAATATTTGACCCCCAGGCGGAGGCGGATAAGCTTGGTTGACGGAAATACCACAGCGGAAAGGGATGTTATACCCCATTATTCGCCGTTACCACACGCGATATCTAATCGGGGGGCGCGCGGGGACGGCTTAGACAGAGCACGAATTCTAGGTTAAAGACATGCCATAGAGCCCGCGGGAAAGCGTTGCGCCAATACTAATAGTGTACACTGATGGTGGTATCTTTCATCAGAGGACGGGAATATGCCCCTCCAGACGAGATCATCCTCAATTCACTCGCTCCACTACTGGTCGCCAGCCTCGTCCTGGCTCCTCGTCGGGAGAGACGTGCTCCCGGAGCCGGCAGTTCGGCCAGTCTTCTTCTTCGCTGCCTCCTCTTGCTTCTCCTGCTCGATGTTCTTGACGTGGTTCTCAATATCCTCGACCGGCAGCATTTCGACCGTCTTCCCGGGGGCCATGATGGCAATCTCGATATTCTTCGCGCCGGTCTGAACAACCTCCAACAGCGACTTGATAGCGAGCCGGATAGTAGCCTCGCGGTCCATCTCCTCCTTGTAGTTCCGCTCCAAGAACTCCCTAACCGTCTTGCTCGAGCGGCCGATGGCATTGGCTTTCCTATGACGTTTTTAGCAAACACAGCTGTCATCGTTTAGAGAAGGAAGAGCCGTACCATGCAGAGTAGATGCCAGATGGCTCTGTCTGATAGAGGCGAGGCGTCTTGCCACCCTTATCGAAACCCACAATCAGGGTGCTGATACCGAAAGGCCTCACACCTCCGCTCTGTGTGTACCGTTGCTGGACACCGGCGACATATTTGGTGATATATTCGATGGTGACGGGATCCTCCACCGTCAGGCGATGCGACTGTGCTTCTAACCGCGCCTTGTCGACCAAGATTCTGGCGTCGGCGTTCAGTCCCGCAAACGCGAGGCAAACGTGGGTGTCGATGAGGCCGATCTTCGACGGCGTGATTCTCGTGTCTTGGAGCTTCATAGCAGATCTCTTCTCGCAACCGAGGACGACGACATCCTGTCCCTTCACTCCGACCGCACATGTCCCTAGTCAAGGTTAGCTTGGGTGTTGACAGGGTATCTATTTTGCAGCGTCGGGCCACCCCTACCTCGCTTCACGGCCTCGCCGGCGTACTCGACCTGGAATACGTGTCCATCGGGACTATATGACGTTAGAATCTAGGAAAGGAACCGATATACTGTTCATTTGGTATCGAACCTGAAGACTGTACGTATGCTTATGTTAGCTTGAGCTCCCTGCATTTGCTTCCTGAGACGCGGACTCACCTGAAAGAGCTCTGTCGTAGCCGGACGCCATTGTGCCGCAAAATAATACGTTGGTATTTGGTTCTCGAGAAAGCGGTGTACTGAAATTCAGAAATGTGAACGCGATGGGAAGTCGGGCGCCGGATCTAGGGATTGGACTTGCGGATTGAGGTTGGTTTGGACAGCAGGCTGCACCACTGACGAAGCTCAGGAAGGCTGAATGGAAGCTCGAGCCACAAGCTTCAATTGGTTGGCTGTGTTTAGCTCTGGAGCTGCCAAACTGGCAAAGGGGGTTCTAGTTTGACGGGCCGTAATCAATTATTGCCAGCTGTTAGGCTCTTGCGACATCGCTACCTCTTTGCGTCTTCGAATTTCGTGCCCGTTGAGCGGTTTTCCCTTTGATTTTTTTGCTTAAATACATTCTTGCCGGTTGGTTTCACGAAATGGCATCAAGATCAGCCTTGTTGCCAACCTTTAGGCATTTGGCCAGGTCTAGCCATGCATTGAGGAGGCCTGTGGCGCGACAAATCACCGGCGCACGACTTTGCTTGAGCGTTTCTAAGTCGAGATCTTTTGCGCACTCCTCGTCCTGCAACGTTCCTTTTACCACAGAAACATACCCGAGCTTGAAGCGGGATGATCGTTTTTCCAAAGTCACCGAGGAGCATGTCAAGTATTTCAAGGAGCTTCTTGGAAGCGGTTCTGCCGTCCTCGACGGCGTCACCAACGACGGTGCCGCTGACGATATCGAGCCTTTCAACGGAGACTGGATGAAGAAGTACCGCGGTCATTGCAAGTTGGTCCTGAAGCCCGGTACGACAGAGGAAGTCAGCAAGATTCTGAAGTATTGCAATGACAACATGCTAGCAGTTGTTCCGCAAGGCGGTAACACGGGGCTGGTCGGAGGCTCGGTTCCGGTGTTCGACGAGATCGTGGTCAACATGAGCCGCATGAACAAAATCCGCCACTTTGATGAGGTCAGCGGAATCCTCGTTGTCGATGCCGGCTGCATTCTGGAGGTTGCCGACCAGTTTTTGGCCGAGAAGGGCCATATCTTTCCTCTTGATCTCGGGGCGAAAGGCTCCTGTCACATCGGTGGAAATGTCGCTACCAACGCTGGCGGACTCCGGCTCCTCCGATACGGCAGCCTACACGGCAACGTTCTAGGGATTGAGGCAGTGCTACCTGACGGGACCATTGTCGAAGACCTCTGCAAGCTGCGCAAGAACAACACGGGGTATGACCTGAAGCAGCTCTTCATTGGCGGCGAGGGTACCATTGGCATCATCACCGGCGTTTCCGTCCAGTGCCCGCAGCGGTCAAAGGCCGTCAACGTCGCCTTCTTTGGGCTTGAGTCGTATGAGAAAGCCCAACAGGCATTCCGCGAGGCGAAATCCCAGCTGTCGGAAATATTATCGGCCTTTGAGCTTATGGACGAACCCAGCCAGTCCATGGTCCATAAGGTCACCAAGAACAGGCGGCCTCTGGAAAATAGCTACCCCTTTTACTGCCTGGTCGAGACTAGCGGGTCCAATTCCGACCACGACAGCGAGAAGCTGCAGGCGTTCCTAGAGGATGTAATGGAGAAGGAGATCGTCAGCGACGGGACGCTGGCACAGGACGAAACTCAAATCAAGGCCCTATGGGCTTGGCGGGAGGGCATTGCCGAAGCGCTGGGTCATGTGGGGGGTGTCTATAAATACGACGTCTCGATACCGTTGAAGGAGATGTACCAACTAGTCGACGATACGAGGGCACGGATCGAGGAGGCCGGTCTTATCGGGGACACTGATCAGCACCCAGTTGTCGAAGTGGTTGGCTACGGCCACATGGGGGACTCCAACCTCCATCTAAACGTGTCGACCCGCTACTACGACGAGAGAGTGGAGAAGGTCTTGGAGCCGTTCGTTTACGAATGGATCGCCGAGCGAGAGGGAAGTATAAGTGCGGAACATGGATTGGGCTTAGCAAAGAAGAAGTACATCGGCTACAGCCGCAGCGAGACCATGGTTGGCTTGATGAAGCAGATCAAGAACTTGTATGATCCGGTAAGTTTCTTCCCTCCCTCCCGCTGGCTCCTTACTTCCTTACCTTACTCCCTTCCACCCCCCCTACCACAGAGCGGAAGGACGGCCGTTGACAAATAACTAGAATGGGATCATGAACCCTTACAAATACATATAACACAGCCACGCGAGGAGGTGGCGGCGGCGCTCCCGCGCATCCGCCTTTCCGTTTCTGTACATATTCGTCGAGTCTCCCGTTCCTTGCATGTACATACAATACAATACCACCCACAGTTTGCCTACCGACCACGGTAATCGCCCCAGACTCGGTTGAGATTCCGCAGCGGGTGGGGTCCAAGAGGGAAGGTGTTTTTACTAACCGGCCGCAAGGCTATCGATACCGAAGATGAACAGTCAGAGTCTTCCGGCCAATCCGAAGTCACGAAGCCGTTCTGTCGGGCTCTGACAGGTTGCGGAGGTAAATTGTGCTTGTCAGGGTGGCCCGCGCCCGCATCCCTGCTAGGGCATCTCATTCGCTACGGTACGACATTTCTTTCCCCAGCGAAGGTTTTTACGGTGGGCCAGACCACCTCGGCAAACTTTCCCATTCTTTTTATTTGAATTCCCAAGCATCGACCCCCTCTTGTCAGCTTCCTCGGCCTGTTCTCGTGTGGCTTCCATAGTGGCTTTTCTCAATCTCAGCCCCCTATTCCTTGCTGCCATAGGACGAGGCCAGCCGACCAACCAGAGCGCGCATACCCCGGCGTACCGTATGGTGGTGTAGCCGACTAACAGCAAGCCTTATGCAGGACGGCCCTCGCTGCAGCCCTGTAGGGCACACCATTTGGCTGGGGACGGGTGTGCGTCACCCATGCTAAGCCGTGCACCGTGCAAGGTCTTCAAGGTAACCCCCAGATCACGGCCGTTGTACATCCTGTGATAGGGTAGCGTAGAACGCTTCGCGGACATGGAACCCGCTCGTGCGCATGTCTTTCATCTCTTACTGCCGTCCGCGTCAACGTCGCCGGACGAGTCGGTATCTAAGAGCCCCTGACTCCCAAGACCGGGCCAAGCGGCCTATATCTCTTTTTGTCACGGTGAGGCTGAGGCAGCGAAGTCGTCATCTTGCAAGCTGCTCTTGAGGTTTGCTGTAATGTCTTGGTACTGTCAGCTTAGCATGGGGTGATCTGCAAGGGGACTGGCACGCTCTTACCAAACTTCGATTATACATATCTGTCTACCGGGAGGTCGGCAGCATCTGTCCCTTCCGGACCGCACCATATTTAGAGGGAACCCTCCGGTTCTATACCTTCGGTTATTTACTAGTTCGACATCTCTAAACCTTGGGTTCCATAAACCTCCTCTTCGGTCTTGTGTAACCCTTCGAGTGACTGCGCCATTGACGAAGGTATCACGCCTTCATTCTGCCGCTCCTTTAGGTCGCTAGCGGTTTTGGTTAGCGTTACCTAGCCGTTCGACGTCACCTCGGACTTTATGGCATAGTGTTTATGCTTCGACCCAATCATGGTGGGTGTCCCGGGCAAGTATAAGGGGTGCGAGACATGCAGGTCACGAAGAGTAAAGGTTAGCGGAGGGGAACCCGCAAGTAGATGGCACCTCGTTTGGCCACTTGAGGTTGACATGCGACAATAGTGCGATAACCAGCGGCCTTCCTGCAAGAAATGTGTCGACAACGGCCGGAAATGCGCCGGGTACAAGCGAGAGACGGTCTTCATCGTCGGTACGGTTGATGACCTTGGCCGCTGCTCGTCCCACCCTCCTAGGAATCTTCCTTCCAAGAAGAAGAGCAAGGGAAAGCTCCCGACGGCGAAGGAGGAGGAACGGGAAAGCCTGAATCTGGCCCCCATCGAACCTCTCCAGCCCGCGTGGGACGACTTGATCTCGCTCACAAATTCTGGGAAGAGCTACAAGGTCCAGATAGCTGCCTTGCACACGAGGCTCGAGATGGTTGTCCAGGAGAAGGACCCAGACGATCCGTCACACCTTGACCTCGTTTCATTTCCCCATTACCAGGTTTCCGACGTACAGCCGCCTTTCCCTGGGGAGGACGACTTTTGGTTACAGTCGCAGTGCATGATTCACCTCGTGGAGGGTGTTGGGGATGAGCCTTTGGCGACTGAGGGGACGGATAGTATCTGTCTGTTTCTCTACGAAGTATGTTCGAACCCCTGTTGCGTGAACAGAGTACGGGGCGACTAACCGAAGTAGCACAACAACTCGGTGGCATTCAGCAACAAACCTCCCTGGAAAGATCCGTTAGTTCAAGCGAACCCCGTGAGGCAGCTTGGCCCGGAGAACTTCCGGACCTTCCCTAACCATCATTTTTTTGTCCGTATATATCGCCATAACGCAGTAAGCGACCGCCGAGACCAACCCTACCTCTGTTTATACAATACTGACCCATTGACCACCTACAAAGATTTGTGCCGCCCTCCTCAACCGGAAGACTAGTTTTCTCGCGGGACCGGAGTGGGTGTCCACTCCATGGGAAGTGCACCCCAAGTCGTTCTTCGATCTCCTGTTTGACGTGGTTGTCCTCCTGCCTTCGATTCTCGCACGAGCCGACCGGATCTTTCCGCGTGATCCGATACTACAGAGGCGGTTGCTGGCACAAGATCTCCTAGCCAACTGCCTCAGCCTAGAAAAGCAGTTTGATGGGTGGTATAACTCTGTCAGTCCGGGTGGCATTTGCCCCTACGGATTTGAAGACCCGGAGCAGTCCGGCGCGCAGATCCCGTTTAGCGACACGTTCGCCTTCCGGGATGCCGTGACGGCTATCATGTTCATCTACTACTGGACATCGCTCGTCCTATTCTATCCCTGCATCGAGCACCTACACCAGGCCATCTTCCAGCCGGTCATGGACGCCTTCCCCCAGGTCCCACCAACCCTGCCGCAGCACCTGTTAATCGAGCCCCTGAAGTACAGCCCCAAGGAGGTCCGCGAGCTTGCGGCAAACGTGTGCCGCAGCCTGGACTTTGCCCTCAACGCGACGGTGCAGCCCGACATGCTCGTCGTGCCTCTATTCGTGGTTCAGGAGTTCTACAGGGCGATCAACGAGTCCGCGGGCGACGGACAGCTTGAGCTGATGTGGTGCGAGGGATTTAGAGCCAGGCTGGCGACTAAGGGCCAGGACATCGCAGACGTCATCAAGGACAAGAAGTGGCAGGCCGTTTCAGCTTATTGACAGCTAGGAGAGAGGGAGGCAAATGCCGAGGTTTCAGCTGGACTGAAAACAAGTTTGGCGATGGAATAGCATGTTCGGAGTTTATATAGCCAGTTCATACACGGCTAGCGGTTTGGATGGACGATGGGAATAGATAAGAACTAGATTTGAAGCTCTCTTCTTGCAGTAACGTCTTTACTTTCCAAATATGCTTATAGCTAGGTCCACGGGGGGAATGGCTGAGAATATACCAGCTGTGCTATATCTTTTTTCTGTTGCTTATCCGTTGCTCCAAGTGACGTCGAGCAAGGAGTAACGACCCGGGCTGCGAAACACTAGGCCGTCATTCCAGCCGGGCTGTTCGAAAGATCAAGCGCATGTGTGACACCCGTGAGCTTCCGGGTCCCGTTTCTAGGCCGATGAAGCTATAAGACAAGAGCTAGGCAGCAGGAATGGCTCTTGTCTAGGAGAAAAGCCCACGCAAACCACGAGAGTGCTGAGTATGTGGCAGTCATGCGTAGACAAACACCAGTTGTTGGAATGGATTTGGCCAATAATCCCTTGGGTAGCAAGGCATGTTGCATCTGCAACCTTATTTTAGCTCCAGATAGCAACGAGATGAGCAAATGAGTAAGAAGGACCCCCACAGGCGAACGGTTCATGATCATATGTCGAGTGTCTGACTATGGCGGCTCACGCAGATCCATCCCCTCGCTTCCCGTTGTTGCGTCTTGGCACGAGATATCAGACGAGCGGGTCTTACCACGGTAAAAAGGGAAAAGAAGAATAAGAGGGCCGACAAAAATAAACAGGATAGCAGGCAGAAGAGACGCAACGGGTTAAAATGCGAGCCGACTGGTTGAAGCAGACGCAGGCCCGGATACGTTCCTGACTGTGGAGTCCTGGGTCCAGACTTCATGCGTCAGTACCCGAACAACGCCTGCTTTCAGCACTATGACTTGTCTTGTTCTTCAGCTCCATGAACAAGCACTCCATTCGCGAGGAACAGCCACAGAGAGCGAGAATCCTAGTCTGCTTGAAGTAGGATGAGACTGCGTAGTAGCGTCTCGAACCAGGTCAGGGTCGGAGGACCGTAATAGTACAACCAACGGCGTCGAGGCGAAGCGCCCTTGGCCTGGCGCGGCGTAGTTTCCAGACGGAGGCCGGGGTTTTGTTTGTGGTCCCTGGATGGGACAACGAGGGCACTGGATCGAGTACATCGCCCCTCCCATCCAAGCGTCCCATGTACATGTACATACCTTGTTGATCGACGCGAATGAGGAGACCAGGCGATTTTCCCCTCCCCCTTGGAAGGAACGGAGCCATGGATTAGAGGATCGCGTGCATTGAAGAGAAGGTGGCTGATTGCTAGTTGGCGCCGCTTTGCGACCGATGGTGCAGGGGGCGAGACCCATGGGAAGGCCCGGGCAGGGCTCCCATTTGCTGGATGCCCCAGGTTGGGACCCGAGACATCCTTGGTTGTGTGTCGTGGACGACGGTAAGACGGTGGCCCAGTTCTGTTTCAGATATCGGACTGCAGTGATACTTCTGTTTCCACACACCTCCTGCCAGGACGAGAAGTACTCGCACCCCCTCCTTCTCCCTCGACCGAAGGAAGTGTGTGGAAGGTATAAACCCGAAAGATCCTCTTGTCAAACAGCGCCTGGGCTCCCCTTTTTTTTACTTGTCGTCTCAACCTACCCAGCTTCTACGGAAAGTGAAGCCATTCAGAAGAAAATCGAACTTCCCTTTCTTTCCATTCTCTCGAAAGGGTTCCACAACCGTCGAATTTCCCGCCAAGCGTCCAATCGCGGGGAAGCAACGGCGAACGTCCCGCTTATCGATAACACATGCAGCTAGTGAATTGATAGCGCCCGACCACGAAATCGAGCCACTCACAGCACGCGAGAGGGAACCATGTCTGTGGAGCTTGAGAGCGCCGTATTCCAGGGGACTGGCGGGCAGCTGCCGGATCCCCACCAATTGCCCGGCAACGAGGAGACGGTAGAGAAGTTCCCCGATTATTGTTTACAATCCCATATTCTCGGCTCCGTCACCGGAACAGCAGCAACATCAGCAACAACAACATCAACAGGGCTACCGTTACCATTACTCATAACGAACCCACCACAAGGCCGGCCGCTATCTCTCTCGATCCAATCTGTCGCCTCTTCCGAATACTCCTCATATTCGGACAGAGACACCGCCTTCGACTCCCGCCGCTCCTCCGTTATCAGCAGCGCATCGTCATACAGTTACATTTCCCAGGGCCAAAACAGCCCCCCGGAGCAACCGCTGAGCCGGAACCGCCGAGACGCGAAACATTTGCATGCCGCGCGCCTGCAGAGATCCGGCTCCACCAGCCTGACCATCGGGACGAAGCAGGACGGCTCGCCGAACCGATCCAAGTCCAAGAGATTCCAGAGGACGAGCTCCAACCCGGCCGACGCACTCTCCGCTACCGAGCCGCGACACGAGCAGGGCCTCACTAGGATGGCTTTTGCCGAGCAGCAGCGCTGGATTACGGTCCAGCAGAAGACTTTCACAAAATGGCTGAATACGAAATTGGAGGCGAGGGAGCTTGAGGTCAAGGACCTAGTGACGGACTTGAGCGACGGTGTAAGTGCTTTTGTGCGGCTGCCTTGCCTCGGCATGGCATGCTACCCCATTCTACCATCTGTTGCAAGAGCCAGATTACTGACAATATCCCTACCCTATCCTCAGGTGATCTTAATTCACCTCTTAGAATCTCTCGCAAGCGAGCCGCTTGGCAGATATGCTGCGAAACCCAAGATGCGGGTGCAGAAGTTTGAGAACGCCAACCTGGCCCTGAACTTTATCAAGTCGCGGGGGATCCAGATGACGAACATCGGCGCGGAGGACGTCGTCGACGGCAACCGCAAGATCATCCTCGGACTCATCTGGACACTCATTCTACGCTTCACCATCAACGACATCAACGAGGAGGGCATGACCGCGAAGGAAGGCCTGCTACTTTGGTGCCAACGGAAGACAGCCTGCTACGACGAGGTCGACGTCCGCGACTTCAGCCAGAGCTGGAATGACGGCTTGGCGTTCTGCGCGCTCCTCGACATCCACAGGCCCGACCTGATCGACTACGACGCCCTGGACAAGTCGGACCGCCGCGGAAACATGCAGATGGCCTTTGATATCGCGCATAAGGAGATCGGTATCCCGAAGCTGCTCGACGTCGAGGACGTGTGCGACGTGGCGAAGCCGGACGAGAGGAGTCTGATGACCTACATCGCCTACTGGTTCCACGCCTTCTCCCAGATGGAGAAGGTCGAGAACGCAGGGCGGAGAGTGGAAAAGTTTGTTAATAATATGCAGGGCGCGTGGGAGATGCAGAGCGCCTACGAGCGGAGGATGGCGGAGCTGCTGAAGAACATCCGGATAAAGGTAGAGAGCTGGCAGCAGGCGCAGTTCGAGGGGACGTACGCCGACGCCAAGGCGCAAGCCACCGACTTTGCATCGTATAAAAGGGGGAGGAAGAGGGAGTGGGTGGCGGAGAAGAGCGAGCTCGCCACGCTCCTCGGCAACATCAAGACGAAGTTGGGGACGTACCGGTTAAGGCCGTACGAGCCCCCGGCAGAGTTGAGGTTGGACGTTATGGACCAGGAGTGGGCTAGTTTATCAAAATCGGAGATGACCCGGGGGCAGCTGATCAACGAGACGATCCGAGAGTAAGTTTCCGGCATTCCAAGGGCAGGGAGAACCCCTGAGGAGTCATGTGGACTAACATGACTATAGCATCAAAAACGCACTGCGGAAGTCCTTCGCAGACAAGGCCAACGACTTTGCACTAGCCCTGAACACAATGCAGTTAGCTCTGTCAGGGCTAGAAGGTGACGTCGAGGACCAACTCCACCACGTACGGAAGCTATCCGACAACCTCTCGCCCCTGGATGCCTACCTAGACACCATCGGGGCCGTGGATGCGAAATGTGTAGAAGCCAACATCGAGGAGAACGACTTCACGACCTACACGTACGACGAGCTCTGCTACGAACTGTCACTCGTGAAGTCGTCCGTCTCCAAGAAGCTCGCCTTCCTAGAGAACCAGATGGTGGCCCGCAACATGACCAACCTGACCCCCATCCAGCTCGAGGAGTTCGAGTCCGTCTTCCGCCACTTCGACCGCGACGACACCAACAGCCTGCAGGAGCTCGAGTTCTCCGCCGCGCTCGCCTCGCTTGGTCTCGTCTTCAGCGAGGACGAGATGCACGAGTACTTCGCCACGACGGCCAACGGGCGCGACCGCGTCACCTTTGAGCAGTTCATCCGCTTCATGGTCGAGGTCACCGAGGACCAGAACACGGCCGACCAGGTCTTCCAGTCCTTCCGCGAGGTCGCCGACGGGAAACCCTACGTCACCGAGATGGACCTCCGCCACTCCCTCGTGCCGGACGAGGTCATCGAGAAGCTCGTCGACATCATCCCCCCCCACACCGGCCCGGACATGGCCGCCGACCGCGGCGTCCCGCAGTACGACTACATCGCCTTCATGGAGAAGCTCATCGACGAGCAGGCGTCGCAGGACAAGGCGAACGGGCGGAGCGGGAGCCCCACGAAGCAAGCGGGCTTACTGAACGGGTTTCACTGAAACGGGTTTTCAGGTAGCCCTAGGGAGTGAAGACTAGTAGATAGTGGACGGGTTCTGGGCGCTTTCAGACCCCGGCGTGATTTGTCTCGGAACGAAAAGAAACTTACTGGATGCATGCATGGAACCGGATCATACCCCCCCCTTTTTTCCTCAAACTTGGGACCGTTTTTGTCTCTCTTTTTCTTTTATAAAGCTTATTAAGTATTTATATGCGTATGCCTCTCATCACTTCTACCGTCCTGCGTTGATTCCGGACGGACGGGGCCTAGGACTGTGGGAGAGGAGGGGGCGTATGGTAACCACGAACCCGGTGTTCAGGTAGAAGAACCAGAACAAGAATGGCAACATATCCGCTTCGTTCTCCTCAGCTATTTGAGTCTCATGGGATTGTGATCATGTTATGACTAGGATTTCCGTGACGGATTCAACTAGTTACCCAGCAATAGATACGGATGGACCTCGTCTGTTAACTGACGGCCACCTCCATCCATTCTACAGCAAGTCGTCCGGACATTTCACGCACAATCCGATAAGCATAAGAGAACGCCATGCACTTTTCTAATACCTGCTATGAACCACACACACACACACACACCCTCGCCATCCCTCCTAAAGCTTAACACTCTTAACCAATCCCGTGCTGATACCCGACAGCTCACCCTGGTAACCCCCACGGCCCTCGCCGCCCTTGAACACGGGCCGCATGCTCCGCAGCTTCTGCTGCTTCTTGCCGTACTGCATCCGCCTCTTGACTCTCGGGTTGCGCACCTCCTTCCTCTTGTTCGGCGTGAGGCCCTTGTTCGTCATGATGCGGTACGTGATCTTGCGCTTGCCGTCCTCGCCCACCTCCTCCTGCTCCACGACCCGCTCGTCCTTCTTCGCCGCCGCGAGCGCTTCCCGCCTGGCCGCCTTGTCGGCCTTCTTCGCGCGCGACGCCGACGCCACCATGTCGTAGTACTCGTCGCCCAGGTCGCGCGCCCCGTCGCGGCCCTCGCCCTCGCCTTCGCCGCCGTCGTCGCCGCTACCTTCGTCGCCTAGCTCGGCGCCGTACTTGCTGCCCTTCTGGCCCCTGCGCTCGGCGTCCGCGAGCAGACGAGCCTGCCTGTCTCGCAGGCGCTCGCGATGCGGGATATCCATGTCGCCACCGGCATCCCGCCCGGCGCCGGCCCGGCGGTTGGCCTTCTGCACGATCTGCGAGGTGTAGAAGCGCAGACTCTTCTTCCGCTGCGCCTTGTCGGCGGCGGTGCGGGCGTCGATTGCGTCTTCCTCGCCAAAGTCGGAGCGCTTGTCGTCGTCGTCGTCGTCGTCAGCAGCAGGTCGGGAATCACGGGACGAGGCGGCTGTGTTGGTCTTGGTTGCCTTCTTAGGAGGTTTGATCAGGGTCGACAGGTCGGCGAGCGAGTCTTCGATAGCTTGTGCCTGTTTGGCCTTCTCTGCTGCCTTCTTCTTCAGGGCCTTCGCTTGTTTGATGGCGGCCTTGTCCTTAGGTGTCTTCTCAACTGGCTCCTCTGAAGCATCTGCGCCAGGGCCCTCGTCTGGCGGCGACAGCATACCAGTATCCGTGACCGGGGCGCTAGAAGGCTGAAGCTCCTTGACCCTCAGCCATGTCTCACGGCACTCCATTAAAGTCTCCATAACGTCGTGGTCCCTCAGCTCTGCGGGGTCCATTGTCTTCAAGACACCATTCTTATCCCTTGCTGGCGACGTAAGAATGGCGAAGTAGCTCGCCAGAGAAGCGACATAAGAACCCAAGACCCAGTATTTGATCACCTCTAGCGATTTGCTGGGCTTGTCCACGGCCCCCTTCTGGTACTCTGCTAGTAGGGGCTGTAGATTCCGGAACTCGTCCACTAGATAGTCGAATTCTGGGTAGCGCGCCTGCAACAGTTTGTACCTGTCCTCGGGTGTCATGTCATCCGTAATCTGTGCCTCCTTAAGGGCCTCTGTGACAACGTCGCCGCCCTCGGTGGTTTCATCTGTCGGCGCCAGCCAGTCTTGTTCATCGAACATAAAATCCGCTTCAGACATCTTGGCCAGCTTCTTCTGTTGGAGCTTCCGGGCCTCTGCCTCCTCTTCCAAGGCGTCGGCCTCGGTCTCGATGTTGTCGGCATCGTAGTACTCCTTCTTGGAGGAGCCCCACCAACCGGAGTCTTGCTCCTCCTCCTCGCCGCCGCCTCGTTCCTCTTCCGAAGCATCTTCATATTTTCCACTTTTCGAGGAAGTCTTTGCCTTTGCCTTTGCCTTTGTCAATGGCTCCGCCTCGTCACTCTCATCCTCGCTGTCGTCGGAATCTGCCAGTATTTCTTCGTCAGACAGCTCAAGGAAAGCGTCCTCGTCTTCCTGTCTCCTCTGGCGCTTCGACCGTGGCTCGTCATCGAAGTCGATTCTGTCCTTGTTGATGAAGTATTCTTCCTCGGAGTCGGCGATGTCCTCGTAGGTGTTGATCTTGAGTCGAGCATCGGCGGGGTCGACCTCTCTCGGGCCACTTGGTGCCGACTGTTGGGCAACCTTTCTTTTCTTTGCCATGGTGTAGTATTTGCGAGGTCTTCTCTCAGTAGGAGAAACCGGTGGTCTAGTCCGAGGAGTGCGGCGGACGTTGTCGCGAGT
>Ga0164242_10002706_pt1 | contig 20457 bp, 16 predicted proteins | sample OricomgcompostMG_FD_108783 | JGI IMG/M metagenome (GOLD analysis project Ga0164242, IMG submission 108783) | Miracle-Growth compost microbial communities from Emeryville, California, USA - Original compost - Miracle growth compost (MG) ... | reverse complement strand
TGATGCGCCAACGGGTGGTGCTGATCGTGGCGATCCTCGCCTCGTTCGTCGCGTTCCTCGACTCATCGGTGATCAACGTGGCACTGCCGGCGATCGAGCGCGAACTCGGCGGCGGCCTCGTGCTGCAGGAATGGGTCGTCGACGCGTACCTGATCACGCTCGGCTCTCTGATCCTGGTCGCCGGTTCGCTGTCCGATGTGCACGGCAGGCGACGGATCCTGAAGCTGGGGCTCATCGGGTTCGGCCTGTTCTCCGTTGCGTGCGCTCTTGCACCGAGCGGGCCGCTGCTGGTCGCCGCTCGAGCCGCGCAGGGCGTGGCCGGAGCACTGCTCGTGCCCAGTTCGCTCGCATTGATCATCTCGGAGTTCTCCGGAGCGGCGCAGGCCAAAGCGATCGGACGGTGGACGGCGTGGACCGGTATCGCGTTCATTCTCGGCCCGACTCTCGGTGGCGCGTTCGTCGACGTGCTCTCGTGGCGATGGGTCTTCGCGATCAATGTGCTGCCGATCGCCGTCACGCTGCTGATGCTTTCGAGGATCGGCGGCGGAGACGACCGGTCGAGCCGGCGGATCGATTACCCCGGTGCTGTGCTCGGAGCGGTCGGGCTGGGCGCGATCGTGTTCGCGCTGATCCAGCAGGGTGCGCTCGGCTGGGCCGATCCGTTCGTCTGGGGTGCGGCATCCATCGGAGTCGGCGCGCTGGTCGCGTTCGGTGTCGTCGAGGCTCGCAGCAGCGACCCGATGCTGCCGACCGGTATCTTCCGGGCGCACAACTTCTGGGTCGGCAACGTTGCGACGGCCGCGGTGTACGCCGCCCTGTCGTTCGGGCCGTTCATCGTCGCGTTGTACCTGCAGCAGGTCGCCGGCTATTCGGCAACTCTCGCCGGGTTGGCGATGACGCCATCCACTCTGGTCATGCTGGCGCTGTCGGGCACCTTCGGTTCACTCGCCGGGCGATTCGGACCACGGCTGTTCATGACGGTGGGCCCGCTTGTTGCCGCCGCCGGGTTCGTCACGATGTTCGCGATGGCGCAGTCGGTCGTCTACTGGACGCAACTGTTGCCTGGCATCCTGTTGCTCGGGCTCGGACTCTCGATCACGGTCGCGCCGTTGACCAGTGCGATCCTGTCATCCATCGAGCCGACGCAGGCTGGTATCGGCTCCGCGGTGAACAACGCGATATCGCGCATCGCCGGATTGGTCGCGGTTGCCTGCACCGGCGCGATCATCGGAGGGACTCTCGACCATCACGGTCTGCAACGGGGCTTGCTCGCCACAGTGCTGTTGATGGCGGCCGGAGCTCTCGTCTCCGGTGTCGGCATCCGGAATCCGGCGCGGCTCACGCCAGCAGCGCGCGCCCGGCGCCCAGCAGCATGACAACATCGATCACCGCGCCGGCCATGACCAGCCGCATCAGCGACCGGCTGCTCACGCCGCGTGCGGTCAGCCGAAGCCCGATCACGGTCAGCGTCAGTCCCGCGAGCAGGCCGGTGATCGGGATCACTGTGCGCAGCAGATCGTCGGTACTCAGGGTCGCAATGCCCAGCACGGCGGCCACGGTGCCGAGCAGCGCGAAGGCTGCGTAGCCGGAGGCACGCGCTCCCATGCGATGAGGAAGACCGCGGACGCCGGTCGCCGCATCCCCTGCGAGATCGGGGAGGACATTTGTGAAGTGTGCGGCGATGCCGAGGAGCGCCCCCGCGACAAGCACCCACCATGCCGGCGCGGCCGGGGGATGTAGTGCGAGCGTTGCGACGGCAGGAAGCAGCGCGAAGCTCAGCACGTATGGCAGCGGCGACAACGGCGAATTCTTCAACGCCAGGTTGTACGCCCATCCGGAGCAGACCGCGACGATATGCGTCATGCCGGCGGCCGGGCCGAGCAGGAGTGAGAGCACGACCATCGCGACGAACGCGGTGATGGCCGCAACGCGCACGGCCGGCACCGGCACTGCGCCTCGCGCCGCCGGCTTGTTCGTGCGGCCGGCGGCTTGATCTCGGACGACGTCGATCCAGTCATTGCTCCACCCGATCGACAGCTGGCCTGCGAGCACCGCCGTCGCGAGCAGGACGACAGAGGCCGGCGACAAGCGCAGCACGATGCCGAGAAGAAGCGCGACAAGAGTGACGACCGCGGTCGGGCCGGGGTGGCTGCTGCCCAGCAGCGCGAGCGCCTTCTTCGGCATGCGGGCCATGCTATCCGGGCCAGGCGCAGAACGACGCGCCCTGTCATGTCTTGTTCTTGCAACGCAGCGCAAGAAGTTGCGTAGAATGGCGCCATGTCAAAACGATTGGCAGAGGTGGCTCGCAAGGTCGGTGTGAGCGAGGCCACGGTCAGCCGTGTGTTGAACGAGAAGCCGGGGGTGTCGGAGTCGACCCGTCAGGCGGTGCTGACGGCGCTCGACGTTCTCGGATACGAGCGGCCGACCAAACTGCGCGGCGAGCGAGCGCGACTGGTCGGGCTTGTGCTGCCCGAATTGCAGAACCCGATCTTTCCCGCGTTCGCGGAGGTGGTCGGCGCGGCGCTCGCTCAGAGCGGCTACACCCCGGTGCTGTGCACCCAGACGGCCGGCGGGGTCAGCGAGTCGGACTACATCGACCTGCTGCTGCAGCAACAGGTCTCGGGCGTTGTGTTCGCCGGCGGCCTCTATACGCAGCGCTCGGCGTCGCATGAGCACTATGCCAAGCTGCGCGAGATCCACCTCCCGACCGTTCTGGTCAGCGCGCCGGTGCCCGGCCTCGGCTTCCCGACCGTCTCCTGCGACGATGGTGTCGCGACCCAGCTGGCCGTGCGGCATCTGCTACAGTTGGGGCATACCCGCATCGGTTTCGTTCTCGGCCCGCGTGACCACGTGCCGTCCGGACGCAAGCAGGAGGCGGCCAAGCAGGAGCTCGAGCGCGCCGGGCTCACGTTCGACGACGCTCTGGTGGTGCGCTCGTTGTACTCGCTGGAAGCCGGCCAGGCCGCAGCCGGCAGTCTGTTGGCCGCAGGGGTGACCGGGATCGTGTGCGCGAGCGATCCACTCGCGCTCGGTGTGACGCGAGCCGTCCGTCGTTCCGGTCGCCGCGTTCCCGACGACATCTCGGTGGTCGGATACGACGACTCGGCGCTGATGGGGTGCGTCGAGCCTCCACTGACGACCGTGCGACAACCCATCGAGGCGATGGGGCGGATGGTGATGGATCTGCTTGCCGGGCAGATCTCGGGCGAGACCACCTCGATTGACGAGTTCTTGTTCGAACCCGAGCTCGTCGTTCGGGCATCCACGGCACCCCGGGCCCTCTCGATGCGACCGGTCTGACGCGCAAACCGACGCAAGCCCACGCAAGTGACTTACGAAATGTTTAGTTCTTGCGTCATTTTGTCAAGATAGCTACGTTGATTTCGAAGCGGGGCCTCGACGATGAGTCGGGCGCCCGTGCACCCGAACACAACCGCTGTCTTGTCATCGGAGCCGCCTCGGCATCGTATGACGATGCGAGAGAGGCTCCGCGTGGATCTGAACCTGGTCGACGACCGACACGACGTCCCTGCTGTCACGGAGTCCGAGGGCGACGTGTCCGCCACCGCGGATGCCGCCGCCCGCGTCGCTGATCCATCCGCCGACGATTCGGCATGGTGGCGCACGGCGGTCATCTACCAGATCTACATTCGCAGCTTCGCCGACGCCAACGGCGACGGTGTCGGCGACCTGGCCGGCGTGCGGGCCCACCTGGGATATCTGAAGGCGCTCGGCGTCGATGCCATCTGGTTCAATCCCTGGTACGTGTCGCCGCTGGCCGATGGCGGTTACGACGTGCAGGACTACCGGCAAATCAACCCGGTGTTCGGAACCCTCGACGAGGCGGAGGCGCTGATCCGGGAGGCACTCGCCCTCGGCATCCGCACCATCATCGACGTCGTGCCGAACCACATCTCGGAGCAGCATCCGTGGTTCCAAGCCGCGCTGCTGGCCGAACCCGGTTCACCCGAGCGTGAACGATTCTGGTTCCGTCCCGGCCGAGGCGACGGCTCCGAGATGCCCAACCACTGGGTGTCGAACTTCTCCGGCGACACCTGGACACGCACCACGAATCCGGACGGGACGCCCGGTGAGTGGTATCTGCACCTGTTCAGCCCCGAGCAGCCCGATCTGAACTGGGACCACCCGGATGTGCGTCGCGAGCATGAGGACATCCTGCGGTTCTGGTTCGATCGAGGCGTTGCCGGCGTGCGCATCGACTCGGCCGCGCTGCTGGTGAAGGATCCCGACCTGCCCGAGGTTCCGGATCATCCTCGTCCGGGGGAGCACCCGAACACCGACCGTGACGAACTGCACGAGATCTATCGCGGGTGGCGGGCGATCGCCGACGGGTACCCGGGCACGCGGGTGCTGGTCGGGGAGATCTGGTTGCCCGACATCGATCGGTTCGCGAAGTATCTGCGGCCGGACGAACTGCACACGGCATTCAACTTCGACTTTCTGGCCCGACCCTGGGATGCGGCAGAGCTGCGGACCTCCATCGACGCCACGCTCGCCGCGCACGCGCCGGTCGGAGCTCCCTCGACCTGGGTGCTCTCGAACCACGACGTCACCCGCCCGGTGACGCGCTACGGGCGGGCTGACACCTCGTTCGCCTTCGCTGCCAAGCGCGCCGGAACGCCGACGGACCTGGCGCTGGGTCAGCGACGTGCGCGGGCGGCCGCGCTGCTCACCGCCGCGCTTCCCGGCTCGCTGTACATCTACCAGGGCGACGAACTGGGGCTGCCGGAGGTCGAGGACATCCCCGCCGATCGACTGGAAGACCCGATGCACTTCCGGTCAGGCGGCGTCGACCCAGGACGGGACGGATGCCGTGTGCCGCTGCCGTGGCACGGCCAGTCGCCACCATTCGGCTTCAGCCCGGAACGCACCGCCGACGGTCGGCCCAGCGCGCCGACCTGGCTGCCGCAGCCCACCGACTGGGTTGCGCGCACCGTCGAAGCGGAGCAGAGCGATCCGTCGTCGATGCTCTGGCTGTACACGCAGGCGCTGCGACTGCGGCGCGAGTCCGGCAGCCTTCGCAACGGGGGGTTCCGCTGGCTCGACGTCGCGTCGGACGTGCTCGCCTTCCGCCGCGGCAACGACCTGGTCAGCGTGACCAACATCTCAGCCGAACCGATCGCACTGCCCGATCACATCGGCATCCTGCTCAGCAGCAGTCCGCTGGAGCGCGGGCTGCTTCCCCAGGACTCCACGGTTTGGCTGCGAACGCAGCCTCAGCCGCGGGAGAGACGCGCGTGAGGCACTTTTCGCGCGCACCCATGCACCAACATCCTCAATGATCACCGAAAGGAAAAGACGATGAAGTCATCGAAAAAGGCCCTCGCGATCGCCGTCGCGATGGCCGCGGGCACCGCGATGCTGAGCGGATGCTCGTCTAGCGGAGCAAGCGACGACGGCGGCAAGGTCAACATCGTGGTGGCGCCCGTGCTGCCCGGCGCGACCGCGGATGCGCTGAAGGCGCTGTCCAAGCGAGTCAAGGAGTTCGAGAAGAAGAACCCGGACATCAGCGTGAAGGCGATCGAGTACCAGTGGACGGGCACGACGTTCGCGGCCGAGCTCGCCGGCGGAACACTGCCCGACGTCTTCAACGTTCCCTTCACCGACTCGAAGACGCTCGCCGACAACGGACAGCTCGCCGACATCACCTCGGACTTCAAGAAGACCGCGACGGCGAACAAGTGGAATAAGACAGTGCTCGACGTCGCAACGGGAAAGGACGGGAAAATCTACGGAGTCCCGTGGGGACCGTACGCGATGGCGCTGTCGTACAACCGCGACATCTTCACCCAGGCAGGCCTCGACCCGAACAAGCCCCCGACAACGCTCGACGAGATCGAGCAGGATGCCAAGGTCATCGCGCAGAAAGTGCCGGGCGTTGCCGGGTACATGCAGATGACCAGCGGGAACAACGGCGGCTGGGAGCTCTCGGCCAACACGTTCGCGCTCGGCGGCCGGATGGAGAAGGTCGGCTCGGACGGCACGGTGACCGTCACGACGGACAACCAGCAGACGAAGCAGGCGCTGGCCTGGTTGCACAAGCTGCGCTGGGACGACAACGCCATGGGAAAGAACTTCCTCTGGGATTGGAGCGGTATCAACCAAGGCTTCGCCTCGGGCAAGATCGCGATGTACATGAGCGGATCGGATGTGATCGGCTCGTTGATGCAGGCCAACGGCTTCGACCAGGCCAAGTACGGTGTGACCACCTTTCCGGTCGACGCGTCGAACTCCGACGCGGGCATCCTGTCCGGCGGCAATGTTGACGTCGTCAACGTGAAGGACACGGCCGCGCAGAAGGCTGCCGCGGTGAAGTGGATCGACTTCTACCGCACCCAGCCCTCGGTGGACAAGACGGCCGCGATCAACAACGCGAAGACGCTCAAGGCCGGCGACCAGGCCGTCAACGCGCCGACGCTGCCGGTGTTCGACAAGGCCACCTGGGAGCAGAACCAGCAGTGGATCAAGCCGTACGCCAACATCCCGGCCGCCAACATCAAGCCGTTCACCGACGGTATCTGGGATCAGAAGATCGTTCCGGAGGCCCCGTCGCACACGCAAGATCTGTATGCGGCGCTCGACCCGGTGGTGCAGGCGGTGCTGACCAAGCGCACCGTGGACGTCGATGCGATGTTGAAGGCCGTCGACGCGAAGATTCAGGCGTTGATCGACGCTGACGCGAAGTAGCGCGATTCATCGATGCTGCGCGTGCGCGGCCGAGCGGTCGCCGGAAGCACTGGGCCCCGGCGGCTCTCGGCCGCGCCGAAGGAAGAAGGACGAGCATGACCGTCACACAGCAACGCCTCGCGCCGTCCGCGCCGAGGGCCGCGCGCAAACACAACCCGATCACCTGGGTGCAGCGCGGCGGGCTGACCACGCTGCTGTTCCTGCTGCCTCTGCTGATCGTGTTCGGGGTGTTCTCCTGGTCGCCGATCGTGCAGTCGGTGATCATGAGCTTTCAGAAGACCAACCTGGTCACCGCGCCGGTCTTCGTCGGCTGGGACAACTTCGTCGCCGTCTTCAACGACCCGCTGTTCTACACCGCGATCAGGAACACCGGGTACTTCGCCGTGCTCGCGCTGCTCTTCGGGTACCCGATCCCGTTGGTCGCCGCCGTGATCATGAGCGAAGTCAAGCGGATGAAGGGGCTGTACAGCGTGCTGGCCTACCTGCCGGTCGTCATTCCCCCTGTGGTCTCCGTGCTGCTCTGGAAGATCTTCTACGACGCCGGGCCGGACGGCGTCTTCAACACGATCCTCGGCGCGATCGGGATCCCACCGCAGCCGTGGATCCAGGATGCCGCCACGGCCATGCCGTCGCTCGTGCTGCAGGCGACGTGGGCGGGCGCGGGCAGCACGATCATCATCTATCTCGCCGCACTGACCGGTGTAGCGCCCGAACTGTACGACGCCGCCGAGGTCGACGGTGCCGGCATCGGGAAGAAGATCTGGCACGTGACGCTGCCGCAGTTGCGCGGCATCCTGTTCATCACCCTGATCCTGCAGATCATCGCGACCGCCCAGGTCTTCCTGCAGCCGTTCCTCTTCACTTCTGGCGGGCCGGTGAACTCCACCACGACGATTCTGCTGCTGATCTACCAGTACGCCTTCCAGAACAGCCTCGGCGGGGCGTACGGCGAGGCGACGGCGCTCAGCCTGATGCTCGCCGTGTTCCTCGCGATCCTCTCGATCGTGTACTTCCGACTCACCGCCCGCTGGAGCGACCAATGACGACCACCGATCTGATTCCCGCGGCTCCCGCTCTCGAGCAGGCCCCTCCCGTGCGAGGCTCCCGCCGCCGACGCCGCGAGGTGGAGACGGACGCCGACCGCGGCATCTTGTCCCGTGCGGATCGCCGCGCCCCGCGCGTGCGCATCACCACGAACGGACTGCACGCGCTGATGCTGGTGCTGCTCGTGCTCGTCGGACTGGTTCCGCTGCTCTGGCTGCTCAAGTCGGCGGTCACGCCGACGCAGGACACGCTGACGAACCCGCTCGGGCTGTTCCCGCACGGCTTTGCCTGGTCCAACGTCGTCAAGGCGTGGAACGACGTTCACATCGGCGACTTCTTCTTCAACACGATCGCGATGGCTGCCGGGGAATGGGCGGTGCAACTTCTGGTGGCGACCACGGGCGGCTTCGCGCTGTCGGTGTTGCGGCCGAAGTACGGCAAGATCCTCAGCGGTCTGGTGCTCGCCACCCTCTTCGTGCCCGCTGTCGTGCTGCTCGTTCCGCTCTACCTGACGATCCTGCACCCGCCGCTGATCGGACACTCGCTGATCAACACGTTCTGGGCGGTCTGGTTGCCCGCGGGGGCCAGCGCCTTCAACGTCGTGCTCGTGATGCGGTTCTTCGACAGTCTGCCTCGGGAGGTGTTCGAGGCCGCGCGCACGGACGGGGCAGGAACGTTCCGCTTGTTCTGGTCGGTGGTGCTGCCGATGTCGAAGCCGATCATCGGCGTGGTGTCGGTGTTCGCGATCAATGCCGCGTGGGCCGACTTCCTGTGGCCGAACCTGGTGTTGACCGACATCGCGGTGCAGCCGCTTTCGGTGCGCCTGCCGCAGATCCAGTCATCCACCGATCTGGGCGTCTATCTCGCGGCGCTCGCGATCGCGACGCTGATTCCGGTGGTGATCTTCCTGATCTTTCAGCGCACGTTCCTGCGCGGGGGAGGACTCGGCGGTGCGGTCAAGGGGTAGCGTGGGCGCGCTTCCGGCGCGGTCGCCGGTGTTCGATCACTGAGTTGATCGCGAAGAGAAGGAACGCCAACGAGCCGATGAACGGGGCGAGTACGACCACGCCCCCGGACAGGATCAGCGCCATCGTCGACTCACGGCGCATCCGTCGAATCCGTGCTTCGTCAAGGCCCTCCACCAGTCCGCGATCGCGGCCCGTCGCGTATTGCCACTGCCACCAGCCCATCAGGATCACGAAGAAGAAGTTCGCGGGCAAGAGCACCCGACCGGGAACCGTGTCGGAGAACTGACCGTTCAGGCTGGTTGTGAAAGGGATCAGCACGACCCCGAACAACCGGATGCTGTTCAGCCACAGCAACGCGGTGTCGGAACGCTTAACGTACTCGAACTGTCGCACGTGCACTGCCCAGAGCAGGGACAGCACGAAGAAGCTGACGGCGAAGCTCAGCAGCGACGCCCAGTTTTCACCGAGGTGCGCCCAGATCTTCGCACCGGTCATGTTGCCTGCACCGAGTCCCAGCTTGTCCAGGCTGAGGTCGAGCACGAGAAGTGTTGCCGCGATGGCGAACACGCCGTCCGTGTACGCCTCGAGGCGTCGGGTCGAGATGCGATCGCGACGGAGGTCGTCGTCCGATTCGGATGCCTGTGCCATAGCGGAATGCTAGGGCACGATGAGCTACGGGCCGGCCGGTCAGCCCGGCTCGCCCGCGATCTGTTCGTGCACGCGGCGCAGATCCTCCAGGAGCGAGCCGAACAGGATCCAATGCCGATTCTGCGGCGTCGCCACCACCAGCGGAGCGGTCAGCGCGGGTGGCTCCGCGTCGTGCCGGGCGCGCGACGTGTTCGTCAGCAGGCGCAGGTCGTGGGCGGCACGGCCCAGTTCGTCGGCGATCGCGGGCACGAGCGGCTCGTCTCGCACCGTCTCGTCGTAGTGATCGCGCAGCGAGCGCGTCATGAACAGTGCCCGATTCACGAGCGGCGATGCGCGGTCGAGGAGGGCAGCGTCGCGTTCGAGCACCTGTCGGTGCCGGGATCGGCGGGGATTGAGTGCGAGCGATTCCTCGGCATCGCGCAGGGCGGCCTCGGCCTTGTCGTGCATCGGGCGCAGCAAACGCGCTGTCACGAGCAGCTCTTCGAGTTCGGCGGCGGTGTACGACCCGACCAGCGCATCCGCCAGCCGGTCGAATGTCGAGGCCACCTCGTGCACGAGCCTGATGATGGAGTCATGTGCAGGCGCGATCAGCACGGGCGGCACGATCAGCAGGTTCACGATCACGGCGATCGTGGCGCCCATGATGGTCTCGACGATCCGGTCGAGAGCGTAGTCCGGCGTGTTCGCCCCGACCGAGAGCACGAGCATGGCGCTGATCGGCACCTGGTTGGAGGTGCCGGGCGTGAGCTTCAACGCCCACGCGACGAAGATCGCCAGCACGATCGCCAGCAACACGATCCAACTGCTGGCACCGAAGACCAGCGCGACGCCGTAGGCGACGAGGACGCCGACGATGACACCGATGCTGCGCTCGATGGCTTTGCCGAGCGACTGGTTGACGCTGGGCTGTACCACCAGCAGCGCGGCCACCGCGCCGAACACCGGCAGTTCTGCCGGCAGCAACGCGGATGCGATCAGCCAGGCGGCGACGGTGGCGATCGCCGACTTCGTCACCTGCAGGATCGGCAATCGTCTGGAGCTGCGCAGCGGCTGAAGCTTCGGCAGGTTCGGCATGGCGTCAAGCGTATTGCCCGACGTGCCTCAATGCGTCTGAACGTTTGTGACCACGTCGAGGTCGCCGATGCGCGGCAGACCGAGGAAGCGTGCGAACCGTGCCGAGGCGACACCGGCGGAGCGCAGCTCGCGCGATGCCAGCGGACGGAACGGACGTAGTTGCACGGACACGCCCGCTCGGCTGACCGTGCGGCGCCAAACCCCGACGATCTCGCCGCCGCTGACGAGCATGGGTAGGAACACGCCGTTGCCGCCCGGCGCGACCGCGGCGGCATGCTCTGGTGCGAGCACCTGGGTGCGGTCGCGGTATCCCAGCAGGTACTCGTCGAAACCCGGCAGCAGTCGGACGGCTGACGCCGGCCGCGCCGGAAACCGTGCGTCGTCGAGCGCCCACAGATCTTCTCCGTCGCACGTCACCGGCGTCAGACGGTGGCGGAGAACAGCGTGCGCCGTTGCCGCATCGCTCTTCGTCAATCCGGCCCACCACGCGAAGTCGGCGAGCGAAGCCGGACCGTGTCCGGTCAAGTACCGGGCCAAGAACCGGCCGAGAGCCTCATCGCGCGCGACGGCGGGAACGTTCGGGAGCCAACCGGCGCTGAGGACGAGGAGTTGCCTGGAACCGCGTATCGGTCCCCACACGATCCTCCCCTCGAGCGCGAGCCGCCAGATGAGGTGGTAGGCCCGCTGCCCGTCGACCCGAATGCCCGCCTCGGCAAGCGCGGAGGTGAACTGCGCGCGGTCCAGAGCTGTGTCGCCCGAGAGGGCCGTGACGGCGAGCTCGCGTGCGCTCTCGAACACCGCCTCGTCGAGCCCGAGATCGGCTTCCCGCTTGCGCGCGGCGCGCAGTTGGCGCGGTGCCGTGATTGCAAGCATCCAGCCGAGATCTGCCGCAGCCACGACGTGCAGCGTGCCGCGCAACGGCCACGAGCGCACCAGCGATCCGTCATCGAAGGCGGAGAAGACGTCGGTGAGGGTGCCGCCGGAACGAACCCCGATGCCCCAGCATGCCGACGGAAAATCCTGACCCTGCATGGCCAGGAGGCGGCACACGAGTTCAGCGGAGCCCGATCTGCCCGACGGCGCCAGCGAGGTGGCGTTCAACCGTGCGGCGCGCAACTGGCGCGGGGTGATCGATGCCATGACAGGAGTCTCTCGAAAGCCGACGACACTCAGGGCAACAGCCCGAGTTCCTCGAGCTGTTCGAGCAGTCCGGCGCCGTCCGGTGCATACACCCACGGAGTGCCGCCAGTGCTCGAGTGCTTCTCCGCCGGCGAGCGGCCTCCCGCAAGCACTGCCTGGCCGGAGGAGAGCTGACGGATCGCTACCGCCGCCACCGCATCCGGATTCTCTCGTACGAACGCGCCGTAGATGCCTTCGTCGTGCTGCCCGTCGTCGCCGACCAGCAGCCACTTCACGTCGGGAAACTCGGCGGCGAGCCGACGCAGGCTGGTCTCCTTGTGCTCGGTGCCGCTGCGGAACCAGCGGTCGTGCGTCGGCCCCCAATCGGTGAGGAGCAGCGGGCCGGCCGGGAAGAGATTGCGGGACAGGAAGCGACGCAGCGTTGGGGCGACGTTCCACGCGCCCGTGGAGAGGTAGACCATGGGTGCGCCGCGGTGGGCACTGATGACGCGTTCGAGCAGCACCGCCATGCCGGGGGTCGGGACGCGGGCGTGTTCGTCGAGCACGAACGTGTTCCACGCCGCAAGCAGCGGCCGCGGCAGCGCGGTGACCATCACGGTGTCATCGACGTCGGAGATCACGCCGAAGCTGGCTGCCGGGTCGACGACGAAGATCGGCGCCTGTGAGCGTGCCTGCGTGTCGGTCGCGGTCAACGTCGCGGTGTGCCAGCCAGGCTGAAGGCGCACGGGAAGCACGGCATCGATCACGCCGCCGCGATCAGGGCTGACCACGTGACGTTCACCCTCGATCTCGATCTCGACATCCACATCGACGACCGGAACGCTCGTGAAGCTGCGCCATCCGCGGATGCGCTCCTCGCGTTTGCGGCTGGCACGCTCGGCGCGGCTGCCCGGCCGCGGGTCCTTCGCGAGCACGAGGCGACCGAGGACCCGTGTCCACTCGGTCGATCCGTATCCGGTGTACGGCACCACCGTGGTGAGGTGGCCGCGCTTGCGAGCGCGCCGGGCCCGAAAATCGTGAAAGGCATCCTCGATGCGTGCCGCACGGTGGGAAACGGGTGTCTCACGCGGCTCGTCGGTGGATGCGGGCATCGAAACAGTCTGTCACGTTGCGCGCCGAGCATGTCCGCAGCGAAGAGACGCGGAACGCATCCGGACGCGTTCTTTTCCGCGGATGGGCAGGTCGACGTGTGCGGTTGCATCGCGGCACCCCTACAATCCTGATTAACACCCTGTGCGGGCGAGAGCCCTTCGCCCAACACGAGACGAGAGAGAATCCAGGTGCCGATACACGATCTAGTCCCGGGGGATGCACAGTCGGCCGTGCCGCTTGTGCGAACAGAGCCGGTTCAGGAGCGCGGTGCAGCGCGCGTGGATGCCCTGCTGGATGCCGCCGCGGCCGTGGTCGACGAGGTCGGCTTCGACCGCCTCACCACGGCGCTGGTGGCGGAGCACGCCGGGTCGTCCATCGGGACCGTCTACCGCTATTTCCCCGACCGCATCGCGTTGCTGCAGGGCTTGCGCGACCGCGCCGTTCAGCGCTATCGAATCGCGGTCGTCGAGGCCCTTCGCAAGGGTCAGCCGCAGAAGTGGTGGCAGGCGATCGAACTCGCGACCGACGCGTTCGTGCAGGAATTCCGCCAGGAGCCGGGCTTCCGCATCATCCGCTTCGTCGACGAGCAACGGGTGCAGGGCGACACGTCCGACGAGTACGGCATGGGGTTCTACGCCGCGAAGCTCGCCGAGATCCTCGCCGACGACTACGGGTTGCCGGCGGGAGAGGATCTGAATTTCCGGATGGCGATCGCGGTGCAGATGGGGGACGCGCTCATCGACCGCGCATTCCTGCTCGACAAGAACGGCGATGAGCGCTTCATCGTCGAGGCGCATGCGGTTGTCCGGGCATACCTCGGTAGCTATTACGGCGGACTGGACTGAGCGGGCGGCTCGGCCATGCCCGTTTGCGGCGCCCGTGTGACGGAGCATGACGCTTTGATCTGCGCGCGGCACGGGAATGTCGGTGCCATCCGACAGGGTTGAGGTCTACGAACCTTTGCCATTGGAACGAATTGATGTTTCAGTGGATGCTGGCGCCGCGGAATAGTCGTACGTGCCGGCACGTGTTGATCCGAAGTTGCAACCTCGAGGAATGAGCCGCAGAGCATGATCGAATTCCGTTCCGTCACGAAACGGTTCCCCGATGGCACGGTCGCGGTGGCCGACTTCGACATGGTGATGCCGTCCCGCAAGATCACCGTGCTCGTCGGTTCGTCTGGCAGTGGAAAGACGACGATCCTGCGGATGATCAATCGCATGGTGGATGCCACATCCGGCGCGGTCGAGATCGACGGTCAGAACGTTCGCGAGCTCGAACCGGTGCGGCTGCGCCGCAGCATCGGCTACGTGATGCAGAACTCGGGGTTGCTGCCGCACCGCAAGGTCGTCGACAACATTGCGACCGTCCCGCTGCTGCGCGGTCAGAAGCGCGCTACGGCCCGTGCCCGCGCACTCGAGCTGATGGACACCGTGGGATTGGATCGCGGCCTCGCCGATCGGTATCCCGCGCAGCTCTCCGGCGGTCAGCAACAGCGGGTCGGCGTGGCGCGCGGGCTCGCCGTCGACCCGAACATCCTGCTGATGGACGAGCCGTTCGGAGCAGTCGACCCCCTCGTGCGCGCCGAACTGCAGCAGGAGCTGCTGCACCTGCAGAAGGATCTCGACAAGACGGTCGTGTTCGTCACCCACGACATCGACGAGGCATTCCTGCTCGGCGACAAGATCGTGATCTTCAAGACCGGCGGTGTCGTCGCCCAGGTCGGCACGCCCGCCGAGATCCTCGCGAACCCAGCGGATGAGTTCGTCGCCGGTTTCATCGGCGCCGACCGCGGCAAACGGGTTCTGCACCTCCAGCAGACGCCGGGCGGCGAAGTTCTCGTGGACGGCGACGGGCGCGCGGCCGGCGTGCTCGATGGCTCGGGCAACGCTCCCGGTGACGGTCGGACCGGCGCATGACCTGGCTGCTGGCGAATCTCGACGAGGTATGGCAGCTGACGGTCAGCCACGTCGCCTTGAGCATTCCACCGATCATTCTCGGCTTCGTGCTGTCGGTGCCGATCGGTTGGATCGCGAACCGCTACCGAGCCTCTCGCGGCACACTGCTCACCCTCAGCGGCATCCTGTACGCCGTCCCCTCGCTGCCCCTGTTCTTCATGCTGCCCAGTCTGCTCGGCACGAAGATCCTCGACCCGATCAACGTCGTCGCCGGAATGACGATCTATGCCATCGCGCTGATGGTGCGCACGGCGGCGGACGCGTTGGCGTCCGTGTCGTCCGACGTCCAGTTGAACGCAACGGCCGTCGGGTTCTCGGCCTGGCGGAGATTCTGGACCGTCGACCTGCCGTTGTCCGGTCCGGTGCTGCTCGCCGGGCTTCGGGTCGTCTCCGTCAGCACCGTCAGTCTCGTCACGGTCGGAGCGCTGCTCGGCGTGCCGAGCCTCGGCTTCTTGTTCATCAATGGCTACCAAGTCAGCAATCAGCCTGAGATCATCGTGGGCATCGTGCTGACCGTCGCGATCGCGCTGGTCTTCGACGGGTTGCTTGTGCTTGCCGGTCGAGCGCTGATGCCGTGGAACCGGCGCGTGCGTGTGCCGCGCCGGGCACGCGCGGCCGCCGATACGGTGGGCGTCTCGTGAACCAGTGGGGAGCGGCCTTCCTCTGGATTCTGGATCCCGCGCATCTGGGAGGACCCAGCGGCATCCTGGCTCGGCTCGGAGAACACGTCTGGTACACGCTCATCACGCTCGTGATCGCGGTGCTGATCGCATTGCCCATCGGATTGGCAATCGGCCACACCGGCAAGGGGCGAACCGTGGCGGTGCAGGTCTCCGGCGGCTTGCGATCGCTGCCCACCCTCGGTGTCGTGACCCTGCTCGGACTGTGGTTCGGGATCGGACTGGGCGCGCCGCTCGCCGCGATGGTCGCACTCGCCCTGCCACCGATCCTGGCCGGCGCGTACTCAGGGGTGGATGCGGTCGAGCGGAACACGATCGACGCTGCCAGGGCCGTCGGCATGACCGGCTGGCAGGTGCTCGGCAAGGTCGAGCTGCCGCTGGCGCTGCCGCTCATCATCGGCGGGATCCGGTCCGCATGCCTGCAGGTGATTGCCACGTGGACCGTCGCAGCGATCCTGCCGTTGGGTGGGCTCGGTCGATTTCTTTACGATGCGTTGCCGCTGCGGGATTATCCGCAGATGCTCGCTGGTTCCATTCTGGTGATCGCGCTCGCACTCGTGGCAGATGGTGTGTTCGCGCTGGTGCAGAAAGTCGTCGTCCCGCGTGGAGTGCTCGCGGGGCGGGTAAGCGAGGTCAGGGTGAAGACCGCCCGGCCCCATGCGGCCGTGTCAGCCGAGGCTGGCCGGCCATGATGAAGAGGAAAAGGGAGACAAGCATGTCTATCAAGAAGAGGGGACTGATTGCCGCCGGCATCCTCGCCGTTGGTGCGCTCGCGCTCAGCGCGTGCTCGTCGGGCAATCCGCTGGATTCGAACGACTCCGGCTCCGGCTCGGGCTCCGGCTCGAATGGCGCCGTCATCGTCGGATCCGCAGCGTTCCCGGAGAACGAGATCATCGCGCAGATCTACACGCAGGCGCTGCAGGCCAACGGGGTGAAGACATCCATCAAGCCCAACATCGGGCAGCGCGACGCGTACCTTGCTGCGCTCAAGGACGGTTCCATCGATCTGGTGCCCGAGTACAGCGGCAACCTGCTGCAGTATTACGACAAGGATGCGACCGCGAGCTCGTCCGACGACGTGTACGCCGGATTGAGTGATGCGTTGCCGAAGGGCTTCGAGGTTCTCGACCAGTCGAAGGCCGAGGACAAGGATTCCTACAATGTCACCCAGGCTTTCTCGCAGAAGTACAACGTGAAGAGTCTGGCCGATCTGAAGACGGTCTCGGAGCCGCTCAAGGTCGGCGCGAATCCGGAGTTCGCTCAGCGCCCATACGGCATCCCGGGCCTCAAGAGCGTGTATGGCGTCACAGCCACGCTCCTGCCGATCAGCGACAGCGGCGGTCCGAACACCGTCAAGGCGCTCGTGGACGGTCAGGTGCAGCTCGCCGACATCTACACCACCACGCCGGCGATCAAGCAGAACAACTTCGTGACGCTTGCCGACCCGGAGCACCTGATCGTGGCGCAGAACGTCGTGCCGCTGATCAACAAGAAGAAGGCCAGTGAGCGGGTCACGCAGGTGCTGAACACGGTGCAGGCGGCGCTGACCACGAACGACCTGATCGAGATGAACATCAAGTCGAGCGGGGACGCCAAGGAGTCGGCCGAGCAGATCGCCAAGGAGTGGCTGGCTTCGAAGAACCTGTTCGACTGAGCCGACGCGGTTCGCGGATGATTCGCGAACGCATCGATGGCTGGGTCGATCCCGCGCGCGCGTTCGTCCACGTGTTCGGGTCGGAACGGTACGCGTTCTGGCTCGACGCGGGGGCGGGCGCGACGAGCGGGACGAGTCGAATGGGTGCGGCCGCGAACGGCGCGTCCGTGCTGTTGGCGTCCGTTGCGGACGGCACGAAGGGCACGGATGCCGCCCCTGATTGGGCGGGGGCCGGCACGGTGCTGCGACTCGATCCGCGAACCGGGCGCATCGAACCGGAGCGTCGCGATCTGTTTGACCTATTGCGGGCCGGCATGCGAACGAACACGGGCGCCGGCTGGGTTGGCTGGTTCGGCTACGAATTTTCAGCGGCAGCCTGTGGTTCCCCGGTGGCTGCCACTGCGTCGGCACCGCCCGCCGCCGCATGGATGCGTGTCGACCGCTTCGTGAGCTTCGATCATGCGATGGGCACCGTGACGGTCTGCGCCGATGGGGACGCCGGCGATCTCGATGACGGGCGCGCGTGGGTGGCGGCGACGGCGCGCATCCTGCACGCGATGGTCGGGGACCATCGCGACGCGGCTGATGGCGACGCGGGGGAGAGCCCCGCCGAGTCGGCGGAGGCGAGCGCGCGCGCGATGGCCTGGCGTCACGACGACGCGGCGTACCTGGCGATGATCGACGTGTGCCTGCAACGCATCGCTGACGGCGACGCGTATCAGCTGTGCCTGACGAACACCGCGACGACCCGGGCATCGCTCGATCCGGTGCGCACCTATCTGACGCTCCGCGCGTCGAGCCCGACGGGCAACGGCGGACTGCTGCGCTTCGGCGACTGGGCGCTGGCCAGCGCGTCGCCCGAACAGTTCCTCGCGGTCCGCGCGGACGGAACGGTGCAGACCCGCCCGATCAAGGGCACCCGCCCCCGCGGCGACACGGAGCGCGACGACCGGCGTCTGCGTGCGGAACTGGCATCCGACGAGAAGGAACGCGCCGAGAACCTGATGATCGTCGACCTGATGCGCAACGACCTGGGTCGTGTGGCACGACCAGGCAGTGTCGCCGTCACCGAGCTGCTCGCGGTCGAGAGCTACCGGCAGGTGCACCAACTTGTGAGCGCCGTGACGGCGCGCGTCGCCGCCGGTCTCGATGCACTCGACGTCGTGCGATCCTGCTTCCCGGCCGGCTCCATGACCGGTGCGCCCAAACTCGCGGCAATGCGCATCCTGCACAGCCTGGAGGACGGTCCGCGTGGTCTGTACGCCGGCAGCTTCGGCCGCATCGACGACGACGGATCGCTCGAACTGGCGATGGTCATCCGCAGCATCGTGATCGGCCCAGAGACCGCGACGATCGGCGCGGGCGGAGGAATCACCGCTCTGTCGGATCCGGCCTTCGAACTCGCGGAGGTCGCGATCAAGGCGCGGGCGCTGATCGCCGCCGTGGAGGAGAGCATCCTTTAGTACTCTGGAGGGTGCGCTGTTGACCCTTTCTGCGCACCTCTCCCGCGTTCTCCCGAGCGCGAACCCCGAACAGAATGTGAGCGACGTGGCAGAGCACGACGAAACGGTCGAAGCGTACGGCAGCGAGGACCGATACGACTTCGCGGCCATCCAGGCCAAATGGCTGCCGGTGTGGGAGTCGCTTCGCCCGTTCCAAACCGACGACCCGGCCGACACGCGACCGCGGAAATATGTGCTCGACATGTTTCCGTACCCATCGGGCGACCTGCACATGGGACACGCTGAGGCGTTCGGATTCGGCGACATCGTGGCGCGCTACTGGCGTCAGCAGGGCTTCAATGTGCTGCACCCCATCGGCTGGGACTCGTTCGGTCTGCCGGCGGAGAACGCCGCGATCAAGCGCGGCATCGACCCGCGCGGCTGGACATACGACAACATCGCCCAGCAGAAGGCCAGCTTCCGCATCTACGCGCCGTCGTTCGACTGGTCCCGTGAGCTGCACACGAGCGACCCCGAGTACTACAAGTGGAACCAGTGGCTGTTCCTGAAGCTCTACGAAAAGGGCCTCGCCTACCGCAAGGCCGGCAACGTCAACTGGTGTCCGAACGATCAGACCGTGCTGGCCAACGAGCAGGTCGTCGACGGCCACTGCGAACGGTGCGGCGCGCTGGTCGAGAAGAAGAAGCTGACGCAGTGGTATTTCCGGGTGACCGACTACGGCGACCGGTTGCAGGACGATCTGAACCAGCTCGAGGGCCGGTGGCCGACACGGGTGCTCACCATGCAGCGCAACTGGATCGGACGATCCGTGGGCGCCGACGTACGCTTCGCGATCGAGGGGCGCGACGAACCCGTCACGGTATACACGACACGGCCCGACACGCTGTTCGGTGCGACCTTCATGGTCGTCGCCCCGGACTCCGACCTGGCCGCCGAGCTCGCGGCCGGCGCATCGCCGCAGGTGCAGGCGGAGTTCGGCGCTTACCTGGATCGGGTGCGGTCGACCAGTGAGATCGAGCGGATGAGCACCGAGCGCGAGAAGACCGGCGTCTTCCTGCAGCGCTACGCGATCAACCCGCTGAACGGCGAGCGCCTTCCGATCTGGGCTGCTGACTACGTGCTCGCCGACTACGGACACGGTGCGATCATGGCCGTGCCCGCCCACGACCAGCGCGACCTCGACTTCGCGGTGAAGTTCGACCTGCCCGTGCGCGTGGTCGTCGACACCAACGCGCCCGTCACCGGTGCCGTGCCGGTGATCCCGGTCGACCAGGAAACCGGAGAGGCCGTGCTGCCCGACGACCTGCCTCCGATGGACCCGGCGGCCACCGGGGTCGCGCTGGCAGGCGATGGCAGGCTGATCAACTCTGGTCCGTTCAACGGCCTGAGCAAGGCGAACGCGATCCGCAAGGTCACCGAGGCGCTCGGCGCTGCCGGACTCGGCGGGGCATCCAGGAACTTCCGGCTGCGCGACTGGTTGATCTCGCGCCAGCGTTACTGGGGGACCCCGATCCCGATCATCCACTGCCCGGAGTGCGGTGAGGTTCCCGTTCCCGAGGATCAGCTTCCCGTGAAGCTTCCGGATGCCGATGGCCTGGATCTGCGCCCGAAGGGCACCAGCCCGCTCGGCGCTGCGGAGGACTGGGTGAACGTGGCCTGCCCGCGCTGCGGCGGGCCGGCCCGTCGCGACAGCGACACGATGGACACCTTCGTGGATAGCTCCTGGTACTACCTGCGCTATCTGTCGGCGAACGATGACACGCAGGCGTTCGACCGGTGTGAGGTGGAGAAGTGGGCGCCTGTCGACCAGTATGTCGGCGGCGTGGAGCACGCGATCCTGCACCTGCTGTACTCGCGCTTCATCACCAAGGTCCTGTTCGATCTCGGCTACGTGAGTTTCACCGAACCGTTCATGTCCCTGCTGAACCAGGGACAGGTGATCCTGAACGGCTCCGCGATGAGCAAGTCGAAGGGCAACCTCGTCGAGTTCGCCGACGAGTTGCGACAGCACGGCGCTGACGCGCTGCG
>Ga0164242_10002705_pt1 | contig 20459 bp, 16 predicted proteins | sample OricomgcompostMG_FD_108783 | JGI IMG/M metagenome (GOLD analysis project Ga0164242, IMG submission 108783) | Miracle-Growth compost microbial communities from Emeryville, California, USA - Original compost - Miracle growth compost (MG) ... | reverse complement strand
TGAAAGTCCATAATAGCGGATTTTGCCTTGTTTTAATAAAATCTCATAAGCTTCAATTGTTTCGTCAATATTATCTTCCATCGTTCCTCCATGAGATTGGTACAGATCGATATAATCTATCTGTAAGCGCCTCAAACTTTCATCCGCGCATTTCAAAATATATTCTTTCCGTGGATTCCAATCCCAACCGCTTCCATCAGCACGCCATTGATTTCCGGCTTTAGTGGCAATAATGACCTTGTCTCTTTTCGCTTTAAACGCTTTTCCAAGTAAACTTTCATTTAACCCTTTATCGTAGAGATCAGCAGTATCGAAATAATTAATACCCATATCAATTGCCGCGTGAATTATTTGATCAAAATCTTTTTGGTCTGGTTTTAAGGACATGCATCCAAAACCAATTTTACTAATATTCAACTGAGATTTTCCAAGAAATTGATACTCCATGATTTTTTAGTAAAGTTACTACTTGACCTTAGTCCTAAAAGAAAATATAAAAGCGAAATCGGGAAATAAAATAATAGCTTCACTCTTGCATAACATGGCCCAAACCCCTTATCTTTGCGCAAAATTTAGAAGAAGTATGGCGTCTAAAAGCATGAAATCTTTATTGGTAGCGGTTTTCAGCGTATTTTTGCTGTCATTTTCAAACAGTGCTTTTTCACAGGAAAAAGCGGCTGAACATAAAAGTTCAGAAGAAAAATTTGATCCTACTACTGCAATTTTGAATCATGTGCAGGATGCTTACGAATTTCATTTTTTTACAGTAGGTGATTTCCACGGCTCGATATATCTCCCGGTTATTTTATATTCTCCTCAAAAAGGTCTTTCTGTTTTTTCTTCAAAAAGGTTTGGTCATGATCATGACAAAGTTTATGACGGATACAAAATGCAGGATGAGAAAACAATTGTTCCTGTAGATCCAGGTGTAAAAGTGTATGATCTTTCATTAACAAGAAATGTGGTACAGACCCTACTTGCTTTGGCTTTGTTCACCATCCTGATGATCAAAATTGCCAATAAATATAAAAAAGGATTCGGAGTTAATTCCGCTCCTTCCGGCGCACAGGGTTTTATGGAACCAATCATTATTTTCATCAGGGAAGAAGTTGCAAAAGTGAATTTGGGTAACAGGTGGGAACGTTACATGCCTTACCTGCTCACCGTATTCTTTTTTATTTTGATCAATGCCTTGTTTGGAATGATTCCCGGCGCTGCAAATGTTGCCGGAAATATTGCTTTTACTTTGATCCTCGGGTTAATTTCGTTAGTCGTAATTCTTTGCAGTACCACGCCTCATTTCTGGAAGCATGTATTATGGCCTCCTGATGTTCCCTTCCTGGTAAAGATCATTTTAGTTCCGGTTGAGCTTTTTGGTGTATTTGTAATTAAGCCGGGCGCTTTGATCATACGTCTTTTTGCAAACATGGTTGCAGGGCATATTGTTATTTTAGCGTTCATTTCACTGATTTTTATTTTTGGTGCAATGAGCACAACGGCAGGATGGGGATTTTCTCCGTTCTCCATTCTATTTGTTGTATTCGATTATTTTATTGAAATATTAGTGGCCTTCATCCAGGCATTTATCTTCACTGCTCTTACTGCCATCTTTATTGGCCAGGGTTTTGAAGGAAGCGACCATGATGTACCACAAAACGATCACGCATTTATTTAAATTTTTTATTCATATCAAAACCCAGAATTATGTCACTAATGACCTTGTTATTTGAAGCTGGATTCTCGCACATGGGTGGAGCTATCGGCGCTGGTTTGGCTGCTGTTGGAGCAGGTATCGGTATTGGCCAGATAGGTAAAGGAGCAGTAGAAGGTATTGCCCGCCAACCAGAAGCAGCTAATGAAATCCGCGCTAACATGATCCTTGCTGCCGCTCTTGTAGAAGGGGTGGCCCTATTTGCGGTTATCGCAGGATTATTGGCTGTTTTAAAACCAGCCATCGCAGCTTAGCGAAAATTTTTACTGCATCCAAAGCACAGGGCGGAGGGTGCAGTATTTTTTTTAATTATGACATTTTCAAATTTTCAAATTTTCAAATTTCTTTATGGAACTTTTACTTCCTAAACTTGGTTTAATTATCTGGACGCTGATTGCCTTTGGCATTGTGTTTTTTATTTTGGCAAAATATGCGTGGAAACCCATTTTAAAATCATTAGATCAAAGGGAAAAAAATATTTCTGATTCTATACTTTCTGCTGAGAATGTAAAGAAAGAAATGGCTGCTTTAAAAAGCGAAAACGAAGCTTTGCTTGCCAAGGCACGTGAAGAAAGAACTCAAATGCTGAGAGAAGCAAAAGAAACACGAGATAAAATTATTGCTGAAGCCAAAGAGCAGGCACGCAAAGAAACCAGCAAAATCGTTGCTGATGCACAAAGCGTAATTAATCAACAAAAAATGGCTGCTATAACAGACCTGAAAAACCAGGTAGGAAATCTGGTACTTGAGGTGAGTGAAAAAGTATTGCGCCGGGAATTGAATGACAAAGAAGCACAGGAAAAATATATCAAGCAAATTGCTCAGAATGTTGAGTTGAATTAATTGAAGAAACATGAATAATCCACGTTTAGCACAACGATACGCGAAAAGTTTAATCGACATTTCCACAGAATTCAAACAACTGGAAAATGTGCATAATGATATTTTATTTCTAAAAGATGTGATCGATAAAAGCAGGGAGTTTCTCCTGATGCTTAACAGCCCTATTATCAGTCCTGATAAAAAATATAAAGTAATCCAGGCGATTACTTCCGGAAAAATTTCAAAGATCACTGACACTTTTATTAAATTGATCTGCAATAAAAACCGCGAGGATAACCTTCCCGGTATCATCACTTCATTTATAGATCAATACAATAAAATTATAGGCTTGCATAATGCAAAACTCACCACCGCAACGCCAATAAGCAAAGAACTGACAGATTCATTTATATCAAAGATCAAGGCCTCCACTTCTTATGATAATGTTCAGCTGCAAACAGTTGTAGATGAAAAGATTATTGGTGGATTTATTTTGCAAATGGAAGGAAAGCTGATTGACAACAGCATCTTAAGAAATCTGAAAGATGTGAAAAAGCAGTTTGCAAATAATGATTATATGCATAAGCTCAGATAAAATTTGAGCTAATTTTACTTTAAATCTTTCTTTACTTTACGAACAAAGCCTTCGCTTACGTTTGCAAGATTAGCAATTTCCCCAATAGAGAGTTTATTGGTGTTTAAAAGATTTTGAACAAATTCAATTGCTTTCTCCTGCATACCTTTTTCCATTCCTCTATCTTCTGCTGCTTTTACAATCGAATATTGGTCCCAGTAATTCATTAAATCTTTTTCGTAACGCATATACGCCTCCTTGGTTAAGTTTGATACTGCTGCTATTTGAAAGAGTTTTTCAAAAATTTTCTTATTCAAAATTACAGGTATTTTCTCTAATCCGCTCATGTTTTTCAGCACATACATCCATCGTTCAAGATCAGTTTTCAATGCATTTTCCTTCTTATGAAATTTCGGTATCTCTAAAAAAATAAATCCGAGTTTCTTATAAAATATTTCCATGCTACCTTCTTCTATAAGATGAACACGATGAAGATACTTTTTCTCTACAGAATCTGCAAAAGCGAAATCCATCAATCCGATAAAATAAACTTCCTTCAAACTGTAATTCCATTCTTTGCCTTTTGGAGCCTGGCTGTTTATAAGTCTTGAGGTATAATATAAAGCTCTGTCTTTAAAAAAAGGTTGATGAATTCGTTGTACTTCTATAATAAACTGCTCACCATCTTTTCCTGTACAAGTAAGATCAAAAACGGCTTTGCGATAACTACTTTGAGGACCGTACTGTTCATTTTTGTTATAAGTAAGATTGACTATTTCTTTACGGTTTTTAAATAATTCATTAAGGAATGAGATTAATAAATCTTTGTTTGGTTCACTACCAAATAATAATTTAAAACCGAAATCGGTCAAAGGATCAATAAACTTTCCAATTTTTAATTTTGGAGAGATGGCTTTCTCATAAATCAAAATATTATTATTTCAAAGATAAGGGTGAAGTGAAACTTTTATTAAAGTCATTTAATATATTCTTCTAAAAAACCAAATATTATTTACATAAAATTAAATCCGGCTTTTATTAAATAATTTTACAGCCATCTTTCATTCATCCACTTTCTAAATTATAAAATCAATTGCCATCCGTTCCATCAAAAACTGTAGAAAAGATCTTTAAAATTATTCTCTTATTTTTTGCGGTGTTATTTTTATCAAGCGCAAAAAGCTTTGCACAAGATTCGTGTCATTTCCAGATCAGTCTTTTAACAGTGATGCCCGGCGAAGAAATTTATACAACCTGGGGTCATAGCGCTTTACGAATTACCGATACCGTTACGCACCAGGATATTGTTTATAATTATGGCACTTTTGATTTTGACGATCCTGATTTTTATATAAAATTTGTTCGAGGAAAATTGATGTATTTTTTATCGACAGACGATTTCCAATCTTTTGTGCAAGAGAATCAGCAGGAGAATAGGGGAATTACTGAACAGATTCTAAATCTTAATTGCGAACAAAAAAGAAATATCATTTCCCTTTTGGAACAAAACCAGATGGCGCAAAACAGGTTTTACAAATATGATTTCCTTTTTGACAATTGTACTACCCGTCTTCGTGACCTTATCAAAGCAGGAACAGATTCTACAGTTCATTTCGGCAAAGTATTAGATCATAAAGTTTCTTTTCGAGATCTTATTCATGAATACCTGGATTATGGAGACAAGCAATGGAGTAAATTAGGAATTGATATTTTGCTCGGCGCAAAAACAGATGCGGTTGCAACTCCTTATCAAATCATGTTTTTACCTGATTATCTAATGAAAACACTTGATAGTTCTACCCTTCATTCTCAACCGCTCGTTTCTGACAAGCATTCTTTATTTACAATAAATCGTTCGCGCCTGGAAAAAAACAACCTGACTCATCCATTTTTCCTTTTTTTGTGTCTTTTGGTAATCATCGCCTTTTTAAGTTTTTCAAAAAACGCCGTTATACAAAAATCGCTTGTTTCTTTTGACGGCTTTTTATTCTTCCTCGTTGGTGTGCTAGGAATTCTTATACTTTTTATGTGGTTTGGCACAGATCATATTATGTGTCGTAATAACTACAATTTATTATGGGCATGGCCAACGAATGTTATTGCCGCTTTTTATGTTCATTCTCAAAAAAGATGGGTGACGATTTATTTTTTCGTTTACTCTATTTTCATTACGATCGTCATATTAATTTCGGGCTTACTTCCCCAACATTTGAATGCGGCGCTGATTCCAATTCTCGCTATTTTAATTTTCAGAAGCTGGATTTATTTTTTCAGAAAAAACTTTGATCATGCCTCAAATTCTATTTCGAAATAAAAAGATCTTTTACAGGATTGAAGGAAAAGGCAAACCGGTAATACTGCTGCATGGTTTTGCTGAAGATGGAAATATCTGGAACAAACAATTGGATTTTTTAAAAGAAAAATTTCTTGTAATAATTCCTGATCTCCCAGGAAGTGGCGAGTCAGAAATGTTGGATGGAAAATTTACTTTAGAAGATTTTGCAGAAGTGGTAAAAGAAATTGCAAACGAAGTAATTTTTAAACAGAAAGAAGAAAAACAATTTACCCTCATTGGCCACAGTATGGGTGGATATATCACCCTTGCGTTTGCAGAAAAATATTCAGGTCTGCTTACTTCTTTTGGTCTTTTTCATTCTTCTGCTTTTGGCGATACGGAAGCAAAAATTGCTGTCCGCAGGAAAGCCATTTCATTCATCAAAAAGAATGGAACAGAAGCCTTTTTAAAAACATCCATTCCCAATTTATTCTCAGAAGAAACCGAAAAAGAACGGCCGGAATTAATTGAACAGTTGTATAATATTGCAAAAACTATTTCTCCTGAAGCATTGATCCAATATTATGAAGCAATGATCCTAAGGCCGGATAGAATCCGGGTTTTACTCAGTTTTCAAAAACCTGTTCTTTTTATTATTGGGAAAAATGATAAAGCTGTTCCACTCGAATCTTCTCTTAAGCAATGCTATCTTCCAGCAATTTCTTATGTAAATATTTTACAACATTCAGCTCATATGGGAATGTGGGAAGAGGAAGATCTATCAAATGCATTCCTGGATCAGTTTCTAATTTCGTCTTTTTAAGAGTAGATTTTCAGAAGAGTTTATTTAAAACCATAAGGCACAAAAAAACCGGAAATTTCGTTCGGGCTTTAAACTTTAGCGCGATTTTGAAAACCTTTTAAACCAACATGGTTACCGGGTTTTCTAAAAATTTCTTTACTGTTTGCAGGAATGCCGCTCCCACCGCTCCATCGATACTCCTGTGATCGCAACTCATTGTTACTTTCATCACGTTAGTAACTGCGAAGCCTTCGCCCTTTTTCACAACTTTTTCCTTTATGGCACCAACAGCCAGAATTGCTGAATCAGGCGGATTGATAATGGCTGTAAATTCATCAATGTCCATCATTCCAAGGTTCGAAATGGTAAAGGTATTGCCCGTAAATTCATCTGGCTGGATCTTTTTATTTCTTACTTTCTCGTACAACTGGCTAGCATCTGCAGCGATCTGAGAAAGAGATTTTTGGTCTGCGAAACGAATGACCGGAACTATCAAACCATCTGGAACCGCAACTGCAGAGCCGATGTGAATGTGTTTATTCTGACGGATAAAATCGCCCATCCAACTACTGTTAACTGCAGGATGCTGACGAAGGGCCATTGCACATGCCTTGATCACTAAATCATTAAATGAAACTTTTACCGGGCTCACTTCATTGATCGCTTTCCTTGACTGAATGGAATTATCCATGTTGATCTCCATTGTCAGGTAGAAATGCGGAGCCTGGAATTTGCTTTCACCCAACCGACGTGCAATAGTCTTTCGCATTTGTGAGTTTGGAATATCTTCGTGTGCCTCCTGGCCGATGGGTGCAAAAGGCTGAACTGGTTTAGCTGCCTCCGCTTTTTTGCCTTCCTGTTTTGGTGCAGTTTGCGGCACATAAGAATCAACGTCTTTCTTCACAATTCTTCCTCCATCACCGCTTCCCGGAACCTGCGAAATGTCAATTCCTTTTTCTGCTGCTAACCTTTTTGCCAAAGGTGAAGCTTTTACCCTTCCACCTTCCATTGAAGAGGTTTGAGTTGCTTCGTTTTGTTCTACTGGCGGAGGAGCCGCTTTTTGTTCTGTTTTATTTTCAGCTTTATTTTCTCCTTTAGCAGGATTTTTTTCTGCATTTTTTTCCGCTTCTACAAAAGCACTTACATCAGTACCTGCTTTGCCCACAATAGCTATAATATCATTTACTTTTGCCGCTTTACCTGCTTCCACACCGATATATAAAAGCGTTCCTTCTTCATATCCAACCACGTCCATTGTCGCTTTATCTGTTTCTACCTCTGCAAGAGAATCATCTGCTTTTACTTTGTCACCAACTTTTTTATTCCATTGAATTATTTTGCCTTCCGTCATTGTATCGCTCATCAAAGGCATACGGATCACTTTGGCATCGGGCGGCAAAATTGCGATTGGATCAGTATTTTTATAAAATTCTACGTCCGCAGGCATGTCTTCACTTTGTTTTTCCTGTCCTGCAGCGATCGCCTTTTCTTCATTTTCATTTTTTCGTGGAAGCTTTTCCGCATCCTTTTCAACTTTAGCTTCCTTTTTATTTTCCCCTTTGCCCTTGCTTTTTTCCTCTTCCAAAATTGGCTTATAATCTTCTCCGGGTTTTCCTACAATTGCCAGAATTCCCTCCACCGGTACTGCTTTCCCTTTTTCTACGCCAATATATAGTAATGTTCCTTCATTGTAACTTTCTAATTCCATCGTCGCTTTGTCAGTTTCCACGTCAGCCAGGAGATCGCCCGGCTTAATTTTATCACCTACTTTCTTATGCCAGTCCACTATCACGCCTTCCGTCATAGTATCGCTCATCCTGGGCATTCTTATCGCTTCCGCCATAGTATAATTGCTATTTTTTAATAAAAATTTGAAGTGGTGAAATTAATGCAAATTCAGGAAATGATTTGCAACCTATTTTTAAACGAGAATATTATTGGAGAAAATGTGAGCTTTTTCGGCCCATTTGAAGCCTGCTTATACAATGAATTCTTGTGCCTATTTGGTAATTTTTTCAATCACACTTTTAGTGGATGAAAGTAACTGTAAAAAATAAGTTCCTTTCGGTAGATTTGTCAACCCATCTATTTTTAAAGAATTAATTCCTTTCAAAATATTAATGTCTTTAGAAAAAACTTCTTTGCCCGGGACAGTAAAAATTTTTGCTGTAATCAATTCCGTTTTATTCCATTCTAAAATGATATTTAAGTAATCATTAAATGGGTTTGGAGAAATTATGGCATGGTCTCTTTTCTCAATTTTCAAAGGAATAATCCTTGAAAAATTTTCTTTGCCATCAAAGTCAATTTGTTTCAAACGATAATAAACAGTACCATCATCAACAGAATTTATATTATCGATTGCAGTATACGAATGAAATAAATTCGTAGTTCCATTGCCAGGAATTGATTGAACATTATTAAAAACAATTCCATCAAAACTTCTTTGAATAACAAACTGGCGGCAATTGATTTCCATTGAAGTTGCCCAATTAAGTTTGACTTGATTTTCATTCAAAAAACCGGCATCAAATTTTATCAAAGTCACTGGCAATGGACCGGCTTCGGGGTTAAGAATGGCAGTTCCATCATCCACAAAATTAACTCCTGCATCAGAGGAAGAAGTTACCCGCGCAATATTTAAAATAGGAGGAACTGAATTTCCTGAACCGGGATCATTTACGGTTACCTGGAACTGAACTTCATACATTTCATTCGCTGCAAGAGTGCCACCAGAGACGCGTGTAGCCCCGGTTCCAATTCTAAAGACAACCGATTTTGTTGGACCATTTACCCGGTATTCTGCAATATCATCTCCGGTTTGGTCTGTTTTTATGCCTGCCGTAACTCCCGGGGAACTGATTACTTTCAAAGTTCCGGGTTTGTAAGTAATCGTGTTGGGCAAAGTATCTATTAGTACAATGTCATTTGCACTTCCCGGCCCGTTATTTCCCCCTTTTAGCGTATAAGTCAGCACTTCACCTTTTTGAGCCGCACCATCCTTATTGGCATCTGCAACTGTTTTTTCTAATGTTATCGTCGGATCTTTCATTCTTATAGTGAAAGTGAAAACACAGGGGAAATATTTATCTGCCTGGGTGCCAAATTGTAAAGTAACAGAATTTGCGTTTGGTAAAATGCCATATCCTGTACCTACATCAAACATGTCGATATCAATTCCCATCTGGTTAGTGAAATCCGGATTTTTCGAGTGAACAAAAACGCCATTATCTGTAATGCTTCCATTCCACGGATTAAATGGCGGGTTTAATTGATTCCACAAAAGATTTCCATTGATCGCTAAAAAATCTCCCCACAAATTGGCGTCACCTTCGAGGGCAAGAACGCCCATTTTTGCATCACCTGACTGCAACGCTCCCGAAGGAACATCAAGACCAGTTAGGGTTATGGTACTTGTCGTTGTATCGCCACCATTATAAACAGTTTGAAAACCATCAAAAACGCGAACACTGTTATAAGGAAGTGAATTATTTTGATACACGACAACTATGCTCCATCCTCCATGATTTCCGCCATCAAAAATTGCCCCGGTGCTCAAGGGAACATTTCCAACCTCATAAGTTCCGGCGCCGTTTCCCTGGATAAAACTGGTAATATCTGCAGACGCAAGATATTCTGTATACCCATCTATTACTGTTGTTGTGTCAATTGCGGCAGCGATTACATCCGAATAGGGATTGGAGGTCCCTTTCCTGATTTTAATCGATCTGTTATTTGTTTTTGATAAATCGTAATCGCTATCTGCAACCCGGCCACCCCAATATAATTTTGCCATCACTATTGTATTTTTCCCTGCCGGAAGAATTAAATCAGAAGAAGATGAATTGCGGGTAACTGCACCATTGCCAGTATTTCCATCAAGATCTACAAACTCCATATCCTCGCCATCATTTCCATAAATACTATTTCCATCTGAGCGGCTGTCATTCATTAATAAAGTATCAGGATGGCCGGTACTGTCAACAATTGTCATTAACGTATTTCCAAAAATAACAGCGCTTCCTTTCATATTATCTGAAAAAACTTTTGTGTAGGCACGGTTTTGAGCATGGGAAGTTGTAGAAAAAAGAACCAGAATGATCCACCACAAATATGATTTACCAAACCGGCTAAATGAAATATTTCGAGTTGTAAAAAGGTGCATGAAACTTTATTTTTCTATCAATTCTCTAAATTTATTGGAAATAAAAAAGCAGTTTCTTTAAGGAATAAGGATTTAAATTTTATAAAAAGGAATGGAAAAATCAACTCTGAAATCAATATCCGCGCTTTTCAAAGATTGGAGGCGTTGAAGACAAAATTATACATTAGTTTGAATAATCAAAAGTTATACGATTTTAATTTTACGCTTTTAAATTAAACATTTGCTGAGAAGCTTTCTTAGCAGGGAACCATGCTGCCGCAAATGCGATAAACAACGAAGTAAGAATTACAAGAATAAAATCAGTAAGCACTAATTTTACCGGGAAATAATCTATCAAAAACGAATTGCCGACGAGTTTAATCAAATGATATTTCATCTGCAAAAATGCGATGATCAAAGCCAGGATAATTCCTGTACAGGCACCTACTGCAGCTAATAAAATTCCTTCTGATAAAAATATTTTCCTGACAAGAGAGCTATCGGCTCCCATTGATTGCAAAACACTAATGTCTTTTCTTTTTTCCAATACAAGCATCGTCAAAGCTCCTACAATATTGAATGCAGCAATAATTAAGATCAAAGTAAGAACTGCATAAATGAACCATTTTTCTAAACGCATAGAATTATAAAGGCTCATATTCTGTTCATATTTTGTAAGCACTTTATAATCGGCCCCCAACATCTTTTGAAGTTGACTGGTAAATCGATCGCTTTGTCCCGGATCGGTTAAAGAGATTTCAAGAGCAGAATATTCATCCGGCTGATAATTCATTTGCTGCTTCATGAAAGCAAGATTGGTGAGCACATATTTATTATCAAAATCCTGTTGAATCGCAAAGCTTCCTGAAGTTGACGCATTTCCTTCACTTAAAGCGGAAAGGGGATTATTAGAATTGGATTTTTTTGGAAGAAAAACGGTGATTGGGAAAAGATTCCGATCCGCAACAATTCCAATCGCATTTTCAATTCCTGCTCCGAGAACTAATTTTGGATTATCTACTGTCCCTACATTAAAAACCCCATGATACATTTTTTGAGGCACACCGGAAACTTTATAATAATCCGAATCAACTCCCTTTAATAAAACCACTGTTTGTTGCTCGCCGTTTTGCAACAAAGCTTTTTCTTCAATATTAAAGGAAGTTCCCTTAATTCCAGGAATTTTATGAATTTGATTGAGTTGTGATTGAGTAAGTGTAAATGTTTTCCCTTTTGCCGGAACCACTTTTATGTCTGAATAAAAATTAGAATAAAGAGATTTAACCAATCCTTCAAAACCATTGAAAACACTCAACACCAATACCTGGCATAAAGTTGAAAAAGCGATTACGCCTGCCGTAACCCAGGCAATAATATTGATGGCATTCGTGCTTTTTTTTGCTTTAAAATATCTCCACGCAAATTTTAGATACAAGTTTCCTGGTTAATTGGTTAATTAGTAAATGATTCATCCTGATCAGATGGTGGCTTCTGCAGTTTATCCTCATTTTTTATATCGTCGAGCAATTTTTCGATTTTAAAAACATAATCCAGTGTATCGTCTAAATAAAAAGTGAGTTGAGGAATACTTCGTAACTGATGACGCATTCTTTTTCCCAATTCCCCACGAATTTCTCCACTGCGTTCTTTAAATTTTTCCAATGCAACTTCAGGATCTTTTACCTGGAAAAAGCTTAAATAAATTCTTGCTTCATATAGATCAGGGGTTATTTTTACTGAGGAAATTGAAATCATTCCACCTTCCATCATATTGAGTCCCATCTTCAAAAAAATATCATTCAGTTCTTTCGAAATTTCATGCGCTACCTGCTTTTGTCTTTTGCCTTCTGTCATCTTATATACTTATGGTTCCCTGTAAAATTAGTTACTTTGCTGCTATTTCAAATTTCAATTCTTTTGATGAAGAGTTTAAGGACCGTTTTCAGATATGTTGCCCGCTACCAAAAACTAATATTTGCGTATTTTGGGTGCAATATTCTTTCCAATTTATTTGCCGTAGTATCATTAGGATTGTTGAGTCCTTTTTTAATCCTGATCTTTAAAAAACAAGATACCCTTAAGGCCGTTTCTGAAAAAACCAGCTTTTTTACCCGGATAAATCCTATCGATCATTTCAAAGTTTGGCTGTCTCAAATCATTCAAACCCCAAATGGTGATATTAAAGGCCTTGGTGTTATCTGCATTTTAATTTTAGCCTTTATTATTTTAAAAAACATTTTTTTATACCTCGCAATATATTTTTTGGCTCCTGTGCGCAATTCTGTAGTAAATGACATGCGTACAAAAATGTATAAAAAGATTCTTGTGTTGCCAATTGGCTATTTTAATGAACAGAAAAAAGGGGACATTATGAGCCGCCTAACGAATGATTTGAGCGATGTCGAAAGTTCGGTAATCAATCTTTTGGAAACACTTTTCCGCGAACCGGTCACAATTATTTTATTCTTTGCCTATTTAGTCATTTTAAGTCCGCAGTTAACCTTCTTCCTGATGTTGTTTTTGCCTCTTTCTGGTTTGTTGATCGGGCGCATTGGCCGGTCATTAAAAAAACAAAGTACAAAAGCGCAGGAAAAACTGGGCGCTATCCTTTCTACCATTGAAGAAACACTGGGAGGCATCAGGGTAATCAAAGCATTTAACGCTGAAAAAAAACAATTCGAAAAATTCAATAATCAGAACAACGAATTATTAACGATAAAAAACCGGGTGAACCGGAAACGTGATCTTGCTTCGCCGGTCAGTGAAGTTTTAGGAATTGCAGCAGTGGTGTGTGTGCTATGGTATGGAGGAAGATTGGTTTTGAGAAATTCTTTTCTTGATCCGGGAGATTTTCTTGCCTACATTTTAATTTTCTCGCAGGTCATTCAGCCATTAAAATCTTTATCTGCGGCTTCTTATAGTATTCGCAAAGGAGCTGCAAGTATTGAACGAATTGAACATTTAATCGCCGAAGACATTTCAATAAAAGAAATTCCAAACCCGGTGATGATTGACAGTTTTAAAGATTGTATAGAGTTTAAAAATGTTTCCTTTTCTTATGAAGATAAAATCATCCTGAATGACATCAATCTCAAAATTGAAAAAGGAAAAACCATTGCCCTGGTTGGTTCCTCAGGCGCAGGAAAAAGCACCCTTGTTGACCTCGTTCCCCGTTTTCATGATACAGTAAAAGGTGAGTTGCTGATAGATGGAATTAACATCAGAAACTATTCCTTAAAATCTTTGCGCAATCAAATGGGGATTGTGACGCAGGAACCGATTTTGTTTAATGATACCATTGCCAATAATATTTCTTTGGGGATGGATCATGCAACAGAAGAACAAATTATTAATGCCGCAAAAATTGCCAATGCAAATCATTTTATTTTACAAAAAGAAAACGGTTATAACACAACTATCGGTGAACGCGGAAACAAACTGAGCGGTGGAGAAAAACAACGTGTAACTATTGCAAGAGCGGTTCTAAAAAATCCACCGATCTTAATTTTAGATGAAGCTACTTCTTCGCTTGATACCGAAAGTGAAAAACTGGTCCAGGATGCAATTAATAATTTAATGAACAACCGTACCAGTATTGTTATTGCTCATCGTCTGAGCACCATTCGCCATGCAGATGAAATTATTGTTTTGCAAAAAGGAAAAATCGTTGAACGTGGTAACCACGACACTTTGATGGCACTCGAAGGATTTTACAAAAGACTGGTAAGTATGCAGAAAGTAAAGTAGGCCGCTACACTCACTTTTACAATTCCGGGTTTCATAAAGCTGTCTCCGTTTCCGGTAATTTTCTAGGTGCAATTTTTTTTACCTGTTGAGCAATATGTTGAATGTGATCAGGCGTAGTACCACAACAACCTCCTACGATATTTACAAATCCTTCCTTTGCCCAATCTTCCAAAATATGAGCGGTTTCTTCCGGTTGCTCGTCATATTCGCCGAATGCGTTTGGCAAACCTGCATTAGGATAGGCTGAAGTGAAACAATTGGCAATGGCACTTAATTCTTCAATATGTGGGCGCATTTCTTTTGCACCAAGGGCACAATTTAATCCAACACTTAACGGATTAGCATGAGATACAGAAATGTAAAATGCTTCTAAAGTCTGGCCACTCAATGTTCTGCCACTGGCATCTGTTATGGTGCCGCTGATCATTATCGGAAGTTCTGTTTTTTTAGTATCTCTGAAATATTTTTTGATCGCATAAATCGCTGCTTTAGCATTCAGGGTGTCAAAAATTGTTTCTATTAAAAGAAGGTCAACGCCTCCATCAACAAGTCCTTTGATTTGTTCATAATAAGCCTCAGCAACTTCATCAAAAGTTACCGTACGAAAACCGGGATTATTTACATCAGGCGACAGGCTTAAAGTTTTATTCAGGGGCCCAATCGCCCCAGCAATGAATTTGCAATCTTTAGATTTTGAATTTTCAATGAATTCATCGATTGCTTTTCGTGCACATTTTGCCGCTGATACATTTAATTCATAAGCCAGAGATTGCATTTCATAATCTGCCTGGGCAATAGACGTACTGCTAAAGGTGTTTGTTTCAATAATATCCGCGCCAGCTTCCAGGTAGGCCTTATGAATAGCCTTTATGATTTGAGGTTGTGTCAGGCTTAATAAGTCATTATTACCACGCACATCTTTATGCCAGTCTTTAAATCTTTCACCACGATAATCTTTTTCTTCTAGTTTGTATTGCTGAATCATTGTTCCCATGGCTCCATCAATAATTAAGATTCGTTCATTAAGGCATTGTTGAATTGATTTTTTCATTTTTATATAAAATATTTTAATAGCGATTACTTTTTGTTATAGAAGATGATTGTTTTAATAAAGTGCGAAGCCATAAAAATCCTATTGTACCCGAAACCAATGAAGCCAGGAGAATTGATATTTTTGATTCAGTAATTAATTCCGGTTGGTCATAAGCAAGCAAAGTGATAAAAATAGACATCGTAAAACCAATGCCGGCTAAAAAACCAATTCCTAAAACTTCTTTCCATTTTAATCCGGATGGTAAAGTACAAATACCGAGTGCAACGGCCAGGAAACTGAACAAAAAAATTCCTAACGGTTTTCCGATGATTAATCCTGCAAAAATGCCAATACTTCCAGGTTCTGCTAAACCTGAATCCCATCCCTGCTCAAATACAATTGCGGTATTTGCCAAAGCAAAAAGCGGCAGGATAATCAAGGCTACCGGCTTATGAAGCCAATCCTGAAACTTGTATGAAAGTGATGTTTCGGCCCCTTTGTTAAAAGGAATTGTGATGGCAAGTAATATTCCGGCAAGTGTAGAATGCACCCCGGAATGCAACATAAAAAACCACATTGCAATTCCTCCAATTATATAAAAAAACAAGACATTAATTTTTAAATAATTGAGCAGAAGAAGAATTGAGAAAATTATCACAACGCCGAATAAATTAATTAGAGACAATGAAGTTGTATAAAAAAAGGCAATCACGATAATTGCACCCAGGTCATCTATTACTGCTATCGCCGTTAATAAAATTTTTAAAGATGCGGGAACCCTGTTTCCAACAAGAGAAAGAATGCCGATGGCAAATGCAATATCGGTAGCCATTGGAATTCCGGTGCCTTCGTGGGTAATAGTTCCATAATTAATAGAAGCAAAAATTGCAGCTGGAATTATCATCCCGCCAATAGCTGCAACAACAGGTAGCATTGCATTTTTTAAATTTGCTAATTCACCGATTAAAATTTCTCTTTTTAATTCCAGGCCTATTAAGAAAAAGAAAATTGCCATTAAACCTTCGTTAATCCAGTTTTCAGTGGTTAAGCCCGCGAATTTAAAATGCCAGAAATTAAAGTAAACCTGGCTGATTGAAGAATTCGCAAGTAAAAGAGAAATGATGGTACAAAGCAGGAGGAGCACACCTCCTTTCTCGCTCTCAAAAAAATCATGAAACAATTTTGTAATCTTCATTTCCAACACTTATTTTAAAGATGGACTATCTTGAAAAATCAATCAAAAAAGTTTAGCTTGTAAATTAAAACGGTAAACGAAAATTAAAAATCCTGTAGAATGTTGCAGAATGTTTTCGTTTATTAGTTCAGTTTTAAAGTTGAGCAAACTTTTACCAAAAGACCGGGCCGAACAATAAACAAATCCGCCCGGAAGGCATGTAAAATTAGAGGAAAGAAGGTATTTTACAAAATATGAATCTGCATTAACGAATTCCTATGAGCAGATTATGGCAAAGTTAACGAATGTATAAACTCGCTAAGAATCCATTACCCTAATTCAATAAAAGTTGTTTATAAAAGCCTGGAAAATTATGGAATTGAAGAGGGTAGTTCCTCATCAATTTCTGCAAGTTTTTTTGCAAATTTTCCAACCGTAAGCCCTTGAATGATTATAGAAAATAAAACAACAATATACGTGATGGAAACAAACATGTCGCCGTACATATATTTTGGAACAGACAAGGCAAGCGCTACAGAAATACCACCGCGTAAAGCACTCCATGTAAGAATAGGAATTGTATTTCTTGCAAAAGAATTTTTATATCTTAATACATGTATAGGAAGTGAAACAGAAACCAACCTGCCAAACAAAACGATTGCAATCGTGATACATCCGAGCCATAATAAAGTAAGATTAAAAGGAATAATCAGCATTTCAAAACCTATCAGCAGAAATAAAATCGCATTCATTACCTCATCAATCATCTCCCAAAATTTGCCAATATAATCCCGGGTAACATCACTGGCTACAACGTCCATACTTTTATTTCCGGTAATCAATCCGGCCATGACCATTGTCAACGGTCCGCTCAGGTGCATAATCTCTGCCAAAGAATATCCACCCATTACAATGGCAAGGGTGATCATGACTTCGACAACATAATTATCTATTGAACGCAAAGCAAGATATCCAAGGTTGCCAAGCAACCAGCCGAAAAGCAGGCCACCACCGGCTTCCCGTACAAAAAGCCATACGATCTTCCAACCCGAAATGTTTGCAAATCCAATTTGTGCAATCTCATAAAAGGTGATGAATAAAACGACTCCGATACCGTCATTAAACAAACTTTCTCCACTGATTTTTGTTTCCAATGATTCCGGAATTTTTGCTTTTTTTAAAACTCCAACAACTGCAATCGGGTCAGTAGGTGAAATCAAAGCACCGAATAAAAGACAATATAAATAGTTAACCGACAAGCCGAAAAGAGCAGTGGTAGCGTAAAGCAAAGAACCAATTACAAAAGTGGATATAACCACTCCAATGGTTGCAAATGTGATGATTGCCGTTCTTTCTTTTTTAATTTTCTTTGAATCAATATGAATTGCTGCTGCAAAAAGAAGAAAGCTTAACATCACTTTCATTACAACTGTTTGAAAATCGATAAGACTGATTGCATCTATTGTTCGTAAAAAAAATGCCGGGAAAATAATTCCGATCCCTACAACTATAAGTGAGGCGATTAACGAAATCAACATGATACCAATTGTCCTGGGAAGCTTGATAAACCGATGATTGATATAACCGAAAATAGCCGTCAGTACGATAATAAGTGTAATGATATCATATATTTCCATTCGTTTATTTAAAATATTTTTCTAACTAATTATTATTTATTGGCAAGTAGGAATATTTTTTCCCATACTCCATCATCTGGTCAAAGAAATTAGTTGGATATTCAATTTTAACATCGGTTATATTATCACCCTCCATTACCGGAACAAGTACCGGCTGAATAAAGCCTTTATATGGTTTTATGTTTAATTTTTGATAGCGTTCCAAAACTTCTTTATGTAAAGAAGGATCAACTTTTACGCCATAAGTTTCTATCAAACTTTTACCCGCATTATAATCTCCTTCTGATTTGATACGCTGAATTTCACGAAGCAATTGACCGAAAAGATCGCGAAGCTTATTGTAATCATTAATCTGTACATAAGTTTTTCCATTCTTTTTTACAAATTCAACTACTTTATCTTTTTTACCATGCTGATAAGCCCACATAGCATTCAACTGCCGGTTGCGCATGTGCGCCTCTTCCAGGCCTGCACCGGGTTTCAGGCGAACAAGTTGAGTCATCAATCCATTCATCATATAAGAATCATATTCTGCTTTTCCAACTTCAAGCGAAGGCATGACGCCGATTTCTATCAGTTTCGGATCCATTATATAATACAAACCGACAAGGTCAGCTCTTGCTTCTTCCAAAGCAGATGCATAGGTCTTTAAAGTCTTGTCAGGAGTTTCCACACCCGGATTTATTTGCCCGGATGCATGACCAATTGCTTCATGCATATCCGTATGTAGATCTTCAGCAAGATCGCCCCACTTCCTGATCCTGTTTTCCACTGAATCATTTAGTGCAAATTCGTTAAGCATACCACTGGTTGCGCTTGCAACATTATAAGAATGAACAATATTGCTCAGGGCAACAGATTTAGAACCATAATCTTTTCGTACCCATTCATTATTAGGAAGATTGATTCCTATGGGAGTGCTTGGTGTAGCACTGCCGCCTTCCACAATCACAGTGATCGCCTTTGCAATAATTCCTTTTACATTTTTCTTTTTGTTTTCAGGTAAAATCGGTGAATGATCTTCAAACCATTGTGCCTGGTCAGCAATTGCTTTAATGATCTTTGTAGCCTGAAGATCTTTCATTGATACAACACTTTCCCAACTTCCTTTTCTGCCTAAAGGATCAAAATATACTTCGATAAATCCGTTTACCACATCCATCCTGCTGTTGATGTCCTTCACCCAGGCAATGTTGTATTCATCCCATGTGTGAAGATCACCAGTTTTATAAAATTGAACCAAAAGCTGAAGCGCGGTTTTTTGATCTGAGTCTTCTCCAACCGAAATTGCTTTTTCAAGCCAGCCTATTATTTTTTCAATTGCAGGAGAATACATTCCTCCTGCTTTCCATACTTTTTCAACCACATTTCCTGAAGCATCTTTTTCCACTTTACTGTTTAATCCCCATTCTGGTTCATTTCCTTTTGAATTAAATTTTGAATAAAAGTTTTCTACTTCTTTTTGAGTTACGTTTTCATAAAAATTTACTGAAGATGTAGCGACATCATCAACATTTGGATCAAGATTAACAAGTTTTCGTTCCACATTTGGATCATAAATTATCGGTTTTATTCTCGCCAAAAAAGCATCCATAGTTTCTCCCTGGTTTTTTGGAAACAAAGTAGAATCACTTGATTTGGCGACGGATGAAAAATATTCATAGGAACATTCAGGTATAAACTTTTCGTTGCTGTAATGGTGATGGTTGCCGTTGCTAAACCAAAATCTTCCGCAATAAGTTTGAAATTTTTTCCAGTCATCAGAGGTTTTATCGCCGTTATAACTTCCATACATTGCTTCCAAAGTTTTGCGAAGCAAAATGCCATATTTACTTTTTTGATCATAAAAAATATCGCGGCCCGCAAGTGCTGCTTCATACAAATAATAAGATAACTGTTTTTGCTGAAGAGTCAATTGATTAAAGCCGGGAACCTGGTAGCGCAGTAATTGCAAATCCGCAAATGATTCGGCTTCTACTTTAAAAGAAGTATCATAAGAAGCAACAGTTTGAGAAGTATCTGTAGAAGTTTCAATTGTTGTATTTGATCCACTGGTATTGCATGAAGCAACGATCGTCAATGTAATTATCGAAACAAAAAGTGTCCTGCTATTATTCATGATAAAATAATTTTAGTAAATAAAAATAGTGAATAAAAAAAGAGGAAGTAAAAATTGATTTCTAATCCAATTAGATTTCAAGCAGAAAAATAATTTATGAACAGAAAAAATGTTCAAGCATTGTCGTTGATAAAATAATTTTTTTTAAAATAATTTTTTCAGGAAATCTTTCATGTCATTCCAGGAAGCACTGTCTGCTGCTGCATTATATGCAATTGGCATATTAAATTTCTTACCCATTTCTGTAGCATCCGGATTTGAGAATGCATGCGTTGCATTTGGATAAACTTTAAAAGCATAATCGGCTCCTGCTGAATCCATTTCTTTTTTAAATTTTTCAACATTTTGATTTTCAAACTGGTCATCTGCACCGTGGCAAATTAAAAATTTAGTTTGCATGTTTTTTGGTGGTTTCACGCCC
>Ga0164242_10002704_pt1 | contig 20461 bp, 20 predicted proteins | sample OricomgcompostMG_FD_108783 | JGI IMG/M metagenome (GOLD analysis project Ga0164242, IMG submission 108783) | Miracle-Growth compost microbial communities from Emeryville, California, USA - Original compost - Miracle growth compost (MG) ... | reverse complement strand
CGGGCTCGGCACTGGCGGGCTCGGCGCTCGCAGGCTCGGCGCTGGCAGTTCGCAGCTCGGCGCGCGCCGGGTCGGGGTGCCGGTGCGACGCTGCCGGCGCCGATGGTCTCGTTGGGCGTCGGCCGAACCCGCCGGGACTCAGTACAGCGGCGGTTCGCCCTGGCCCGGCCCGACCCGCGGCACCTCCCGCCGAACCCTTGCTCTGCTCACCAATAGTGAGCATTTGCGTACTCGAGGTGAGCAGAGCCCGCTCTGCTCACTAATGGTGAGCATTTGCGTACTGGGAGTGAGCAGAGCAAAGCTTCGGGCGCATGGGTGGCCGAGGGCGAGCGCGACTCGTGTCCGCCGTCGAAAGCCACTACAGGCTGCGGCGGCGCGGCAACGAACAGCAAAAGCGCTCGCGACGCATCGCTAGCGTTGACCGGCGTGCCCACGATGTTCCACGTCAGTTCGGTCGCCAACCGTGCGTCCATCGCCGCGCACGGTCTGGACTGGACGCGCATGGGCGCGGCACCCGGCATCGCGGGCAGTCGACGGCCCGAACTCGACGGCGTCTTCCTCTGCGGGAGCGACTCGGACGTCGCGTTCTTCCTCCGGCTGAACAACACCGGCACCGCAGTGGACGTCTGGTCCGTCGACGGCGTAGACGAGAGCGCGCTCGTCGACGGGCCGCACGGCTGGTCGTTCGTGCCGGAGCCGATCGAGCCGAGCCGGCTGCGGCTTGTCCGCGCCGCGGTTCCGCCCGCGGACCGATCCCCGGACCAACTGCCGGACGACGCCGCGCCGCGCGCGTACCGCAGCAGCCTCACGATCACGTTCGACGGCCGCGTGCTCAGCGGTGACGACGCGATCGAGTACGCGCGCGGGTGCCGGACCTGAACAAGGCAAGGCGAGACCCGACTCAGCCGAACGACTTGCCCTCGCCGCGATACGTCGGCACCGATTCGACCAGCCGGGAACCGTCCACCACATGCACCGTGTCGAACCGCTCGCACAGCTCACCGGCCTTCGCGTGCCGGAACCACACCCGGTCGCCGACGACCAGTCCGGCAGCTCCGCGACCGCGCACCGGCGTCTGCACCTCGCCGGCCCCCTCGGTCCCGATCAGCTTCAGCCCGGGTGTGCTCGGCGACGGCACCCGGGACGATCCGGCCGGGCCCGACGCGATGTACCCGCCGCCGAACAGGGTCGCGATGCCCGGCGCGGGACGGCGGACGACGGGCAGCGCGAAGAACAGCGCGGGCCGTGGCGTGAACGCGCGATAGTCGTCGAACAGCGTCGGCACGTACAGCCCCGATCCGGCAGTCACCTCGGTCACCACCGGGTCGGCCGTGCTGACCTCGACGCTGCCCGTGCCGCCGGAGTTGACGATCTCCAGCCGGGTGCCGAGCGCGTCCTCGACCGCGCGGACGACCGCGCCGCGCCGGCGCGCCAGCTCAGCGGCCGAGCGCCGCTTCATCATCCGGACCGCGGCCGTGCTGTCCGGCAGCCCGGCGATCTGCGCCTCGTAGAACATCACGCCTGCCGCGCGCAGCCCCCTCGCAGCAGCGGCCCGGGCGAGTTCGGCGGCGGCGGACGGCGTCCGCACCGGGGACCGGCGCACGCCGAGGTGCAGCCGCCCGATCCGCAGCGACGCGTCGACGTCCAGGCAGACCCGCAGCGGCGCGTCGGTGACCGCCCGGATGAGGTCCAGTTGCTGCGGGTCGTCGACCATCAGCGTGATCGAGTCGTGCAGTGCCGGGTCCGCGCCGAGTTCGGCCAGCGCCCCGCGATCCGCGCTCGGGTACCCCAGCAAGACGTCGCGGACGCCGCACCGCGCCAGCCAGATCGCCTCGCGCACCGAGTACGCCATCACGCCCGCGAACCCGGGAGTGTCCAGCGCCAACGACAGGACGTGCCGGCAGCGCACCGACTTGCTCGCCACCCGCACCGGCTTCCCCGCCGCGCGCCGCACCAGGTCGGCCGCATTCGCGCGCAGCGCGGCCAGGTCGAGCGCGACCAGCGGCGGATCCAGCTCGGCCGTGGCCGACGTCAACGCAGCCAGGTCCGTCATGCGCGCCCCTTCCGTCGTCGCTGCGGCCGGCTGGACGCGGCCAGGTACCGCGCGAACGAGTCCAGCCGCGACCGCGCGGCCGCACCGTCGCGATCGACCAGCCAGCGCAGCGTGACCCCGTCCAGGAACGCCAGCACCTCGCCGGCCAGCTCGGGCACAGGACGCGTCCACCGCGCACCCGCCGCGTCCGCCGCGAGCGCCAGCAACCGCTCGACCGCCGCCTGCGACACGGCATACTGCGCAAGCGCCACCTCGCGCAGCTCGGGGTTGCGCAGCGCGAACGTGGTGATCTCGTACGTCAGCAGCTGCTCGCGGGGCGTGGCCTCGATCGTGTCCCACACGGCAGCGACGGCAGCACGAAGCGCGGTCGGCAGGTCCGGCGGCGAGTCGAACGCGAGCCCGGCGGCGCTCGCGTCCGCGAGCTCCTCGACGACCCGCGCGGCCAGCGCCGCGATCAGCTCGTCCTTGTCGGCAAAGGCGTAGTGCACGACGCCGAGGGCGACGTCGGCCTGCTCGGCCACGCGGCGCACGGTCGTCGCGGCGATGCCGTCCTGGGTGGCCACGGTCAGCGCGGCCTCGATCAGCTGCGCCCGGCGGTCCTCGACGGCCATCCTCACGCGGCCCATCCCACAGCTGGACAGGCGTCCAAGTCAAGCCTTGACTTGGACAAGCGTCCAAGTTCATCATGGCCGGATGACCAGGTGGACGAACTGGGCGGGCACGGTCACGGCCGAGGTCACCGTCGAGACCCCGGTGAGCGTCGCCGCGCTGCAGGACGCGGTGCGCCGCGCGGCCACGAACGGCCACACGATCAAGCCGATCGGCGCGGGCCATTCGTTCACGGCCATCGGACAGCCCGAACACGTCCAGCTCTGCCTCGACCGGCTGTCCGGCATCGTCCGGGCCGACCGCGAGACCGGGCTGGTCACCGTCCTCGCCGGCACCCGGCTGCACGAGCTGAACGTCGCGCTCTGGCAGCTCGGCCTGGCGATGAGCAACCTCGGCGACATCGACGTGCAGTCCATCGCCGGCGCGATCTCCACCGGCACGCACGGCACCGGCGCCAAGCTCGGCGGCATCGCCACCCAGGTGCGCGCCCTGCAGCTCGTCCTCGCCGACGGATCGCTGCGCGACGTGGACGCGGACACCGAGCCCGAACTGTTCGCCGCCGCCCGTGTCGGGCTCGGCGCGCTGGGTGTGATCGCCACCGTGACCCTGCAGTGCGAACCGGCGTTCGCGCTCGCCGCCGCGGAGGCGCCGGCCTCCCTGGACGCGGTGCTCGCCGACCTGGACGCGAACGTCGACGGCAACGACCACTTCGAGTTCTACTGGTTCCCGCACACCCGCCGGGTGCTGACCAAGCGCAACAACCGGGTCCGGCCGGGCACCGAGCTCAAGCCGGTTGGTCGGATGCGGCACTACGTCGACGACGAGCTGCTCTCGAACACCGTCTTCGACGCGATCAACCGGCTCACCACGCGCCGTCCGAACCTGATCCCGCGCGCGAGCGCGATCGCGGCTCGCGCCCTGTCCGCCCGCGACTACATCGACCGCTCGTACAACGTGTTCGCCTCGCCACGCCGCGTCGTGTTCCGCGAGATGGAGTACGCGGTGCCACGCGCGGCCGTCCCCCAGGTGCTGGCCGAGATCGAGCGCTACCTCGACCGCAGCGGCGAGCGGATCGGCTTCCCGGTCGAGGTCCGCTTCGCCGCCGCCGACGACATCTGGCTGTCGACGGCGCACGGTCGCGAGTCCGGATACGTCGCGGTGCACCAGTACCACCGGCGCGACTTCGAGCCGTACTTCCGCGCCGTCGAGGCGATCGCCAAGGACGTGGACGGACGGCCGCACTGGGGCAAGCTGCACTGGCGCGACGCCGAGTCACTGCGCCGGACGTACCCGCGGCTGGACGACTTCGCCGCACTGCGCGACAAGCTCGACCCGCAGCGGATCTTCGACAACGCCTACCTGCGCCAGGTGCTCGGCAACTAAAGCCCTGTCGGACGCCGCACGTACCCTGCCGCCGTGGCCACCGCCGACGACGTCCGCGAGATCTGCCTGTCGCTGCCCCGCGCGTACGAGCGCGAGGTCGGCGGGTTGCCGAAGTTCCGCGTCGGCAGCTACGTGTTCGCCGTGCTTTCCGGCGACGAGACCCTGCTCGGCTTCGCGTTCCCGCGCGAGGAACGCGAAGGGCTGGTCGCGAGCGACCCGGACAAGTTCTTGATGCCGCGCCCGTCCGACATGAGATACAACTGGGTACGCCTGCGGCTCGAAGCCGTCGACGTCGACGAGCTGCGCGGACTGCTCACCGACGGCTGGGCGATGTGCGTGCCGAAGAAGGTGTCCGCCGCGTACTTCGCGAGCTGAACCGGACGGCGAATCCCGCTGTGCCGGGGTGCGAGAATCGGTGCCGTGACGCCGCCGCAGATCACCATCCCCAGCGACCTCAAGCCGACCGACGGACGGTTCGGCTCGGGCCCGTCCAAGGTGCCCGCAGCCGCGGTGGCGGCGCTCGGCGCGACCGGCGGTACGCTGCTCGGCACCAGTCACCGGCAGCAGCCGGTCAAGGCGATCGTGCGCCGCGTCCGCGACGGGCTGGCCGAGCTGTTCGCGCTGCCGGACGGCTACGAGATCGTGCTCGGCAACGGCGGCTCGACCGCGTTCTGGGACGCCGCCGCGTTCGGCCTCGTCCGCGAGCGCGCGCTGCACGTGGTGTGCGGCGAGTTCTCGGCCAAGTTCGCGAAGGTCACCGCGGGCGCGCCGTTCCTGGCGGAGCCGTCGGTGCTGAGCGCCGAATACGGCAGCGGCCGCGACGCCGAGGCGCAGGCCGGCGTGGACGCGTACGCCTGGCCGCACAACGAGACCTCGACGGGCGTCGCCCTGCCCGTCCGCCGCGTCGCCGGTGCCGACGCCGGCGCGCTGATGCTGGTCGACGCGACGTCGGCCGCGGGTGGCGTGGACGTCGACCTGGCCGAGACGGACGCGTACTACTTCGCGCCGCAGAAGGCCTTCGCGGCCGAGGGCGGGCTGTGGCTGGCCGCGCTGTCCCCCGCCGCGCTGGAGCGCGCCGCGCAGCTGAAGGCGACGCGCTGGCAGCCGCCGTCGCTCGACCTCACGCTGGCGATCGAGAACTCGCGCAAGGACCAGACGTACAACACGCCCGCGATCGCGACGCTCTGGCTGCTCGCGCACCAGGTCGATGCCATGCTCGCGGCCGGCGGCCTGGCCTGGGCCGCGAAGCGCACCGCCGACTCGTCCGCGCGGCTGTACGCGTGGGCCGAGGCCAGCGAGTACGCGACGCCGTTCGTCACCGACCCGGCGCTGCGCAGCCAGGTCGTCGGCACCGTCGACCTGGCCGACACGGTCGACGGCGCCGCCGTGCTGAAGGCGCTGCGCGAGAACGGGATCGTCGACATCGACCCGTACCGCGCGCTGGGGCGCAACCAGCTGCGCGTGGGCATGTACCCCGCGGTCGAGCCGGACGATGTCAGCGCGCTCACCGCGTGCGTCGACTACGTGGTCGAACGGCTCTGACCCGGCGTGTGCTCCCCGGATTCCGGGGCGGGCGCGCCTATCGTCGCAACCATGCGACAGCTGCGATTCGTCAGGTCGGGCGCCGACCAGGATCACGTGATCCTGGAGACGACCGACGGGGGCGAGCACTTCCTGCTGCCGATCAGCGCGCCGCTGCGTGACGCGATCCGCTCCGACCTGCCGCGACTGCACCAGGACGAGCCGGAGGCGGCGGACACCGGCCTCGGCCCGCGCGAGATCCAGATGCGGGTGCGCGCCGGCGAGTCGCCCGAGGACCTGGCCGTCACCCACGAGATGAGCTTCGAGCGGGTCATGCGCTTCGCCGGGCCGGTACTGGCCGAGCGCGCCCGCATCGCCGACGAGGCCCGCCGCGGCCGCGCCCGCAGGACCACCGACGAGGGCCAGCTGGTGCAGTTCGGCGAGGCCGTCGACCAGCGCTTCACCGCGCACGGCATCGACGTCGCCAAGGTCAGCTGGGACTCGCGGCGGCGCGAGGACGGCAACTGGATCATCACCGCCACCTGGTTGGGCGGCAACGCCGAGCGCGAGGCGCAGTGGCTGTTCCAGCTCAGCGGGCGGTCGGTGAGCCCGCTGGACGACACCGCGGCCGACCTGCTCAGCGACCGTCCCATCCGCGCCGTGATCGCCGACCTGCCGCCGCGCACGCTGAGCACGACCGCCCCGCCGCTCGCACCTGGCGTCGTCGCCTTCCCCGCGATGCCCGAGGCGCACACCGGTCCGCTGCCGGCTGTCTCCGATGACGTCTTCGACCAGGAGGCGAGCGACCCGGACGCGCCGCGCACCAGCAGCGCGCGCTTTGCCGACAGCCAGAGCACCAGCACCAGCACAAGCGCAGGCGTCGGCGCCACGAACTCGACGAGTCCGGACTTCGACGCCCCGCCGCTGCCGCTGAACCTGCCGGCGGACGCCAACCACAACCCGATGCTCACCAAGCCGCTGCCCCGCGAGACCGACGAGCAGCGCGCGGCCCGCGCCCGCATCCCCACCTGGGACGACATCATGCTGGGCGTCCGCCGCAAGAGTGATTAGGCGGAAGAAGTCCGGCCGGTTCGGCCGCTGACCGAAAATCGTTCGCCCGTTGTCCGACCTGCGACGTACCGTCGATCATCGTGACCCAGGCCGCTCAACCCGAACCGTCCGGGCGGCCGCACGAAGGTTCGACCGCCGGCTCGACCACGTCCCTGCTCCGACTGCGCCGGTGGATCCGTCCGCACCGCGCGGCGATCACGATCATGGTGCTGACCGCGTGCGGCGCGATGATCGCGCAATCGCTGGTGCCGCTCGTGATCGGACGCGTGGTCGATGGCCCGATCCGGCACCACGACGCGTCCGGCGTGTGGCGGCTGTCCCTGCTCGCGCTCGCCCTGGGCGTGGCCGAGGCCGTGCTGTTCTTCGCGCGCCGGTACGCGATGGCCAGCGCGGCGACCAGCCTGGAGACGGACGTCCGCCGCGACGTGTTCGCGCACGTGCAGCGGCTGCAGGTCGCGTTCCACGATCAGTGGCCGTCCGGGCAGCTGCTCTCGCGGCTGACCACGGACCTGTCCACGCTGCGCCGGTTCGTCGGCTTCGGCTTCGTGTTCCTGATCGCCAACTCGGCGACGGTGGTCGTCGTCCTCGTGCTGCTGGTGCACATCCAGGTGTGGCTGGGGCTGTTCGTGCTGGTCGCGATGACGCCGCTCGCGGTGATCACGCGCCGCTTCGAGCTGCGCTACAGCCGCGACTCGCGCCGCGCGCAGGACCTCACCGGTGACCTGGCGACGGCGGTCGAGGAATCCGCGCTCGGCATCCGGGTGATCAAGTCGTTCGGCCGCCGACCGCAGATGCTCGCGTCGTTCACCGGGCACGCCGAGCGGCTGCGCGGCGCCGAGCTGGTCAAGCTGCGCACGCTCGGCTGGTTCTGGGCGGTGCTCGAGGGCCTGCCGCAGCTGATCCTCGCCGGCGTCGCGTGGGGTGGCGTGGTCGCGGTCGCCCACCACGCGATGACGCTCGGCCAGCTGGTCGCGTTCCTCACGCTGTACCTGCGGTTGGTGTGGCCGATCGTCTCGCTTGGCTGGCTGCTGGCGCTGATGCAGGAGGCGGCGACCGCGGCCGGCCGGCTGTTCGAGGTGTTCGACACCGAGCCGACGATCCTGGACGCGCCGCGCCCGATGACCGCGGGCACGCCGGCGGACGTCCGCTTCGACGGTGTGCGGTTCCGCTATCCCGGCAGCGCGACGGACGTGCTGCGCGACCTGCAGCTGCACATCCGGGCCGGAGAGACGATGGCGCTGGTCGGCTCGGTCGGCTGCGGCAAGACCACGGTCACCGCGCTCGTCCCGCGGCTGTACGACGTGACCGCGGGCCGGGTGTCGGTCGGCGGTGTGGACGTGCGGCGGCTGTCGCTGGACGAGCTGCGCGGCACGGTCGCGACCGCGTTCGAGGACTCGACGCTGTTCTCGGCCAGCGTGCGCGAGAACCTCACGCTGGGCCGTCCGGGGATCACCGACGAGGACGTCGCGCAGGCGCTGGACGTCGCGCAGGCGGGCTTCGTGTACGACCTGCCCGACGGGCTGGAGACGCGCATCGGCGAGCAGGGACTGTCGCTGTCCGGCGGGCAGCGGCAGCGGCTCGCGCTCGCCCGGGCCGTGGTGGGGCGTCCGCAGGTGCTCGTGCTGGACGACCCGCTGTCCGCCCTGGACGTGCACACCGAGACGCAGGTGGAGCACGCGCTGCGCCGGGTGCTGGCGACGACGACTGCGCTCGTGGTCGCGCACCGGCCGTCCACCGTGCAGCTGGCCGACCGGGTCGCGCTGCTCGAGGACGGCGCGATCACGGCCGTCGGCACGCACGAGGAACTGCTCGCGACCGTGCCCGAGTACCGCGAGCTGATGTCCGCCGCGCCCGAACTGGAGGCCACCGGATGACCGCGCCGGAACCGGAGCTGCAGACCGGCGAGCGCAGGATGTTGGCGCGGGCGCTGCTGGCCGACCTGGTCCGTCCGCACCGCCGGGCGATCGCCGTCGTGCTGCTCATCGTGCTCGTCCAGGTGGCGGCGACGATGGCCGAGCCGTGGTTGATCGGGATCGCGATCGACACGTCGGTGCCGCACGCGCTGCGCGGCAACTACGGCTCGCTCGCCGCGGTGACGATCGCGCTCGCGGTGTCCGCGGCGCTGTCCGGGCTGCTGCGCTCGGTGTTCGTGATCCGCAGCGGCGCGATCGGCCAGGCCGTGCTGTTCGACCTGCGCCGCCGCGCCTTCGATCACACCCAGGCGCTGTCGGTCTCGTTCCATGAGCGGTTCACGTCCGGCCGGGTGATCTCGCGGCTGACGTCCGACGTCGACACGCTCACCGAGTTGCTCGACTCCGGCCTGGACGGGTTGCTGACGGCCGTCTTCAACATCGTGGCGATCTGCGTGCTGCTGTACTTCTTGGACGTCCCGCTCGCGCTCATCGCCACCGCCTCGCTGATCCCGGTGTGGCTGCTGTACCGCTGGTTCTCCGGGCGCGCGCAGGTCGCGTTCCGGCGCACCCGCGAGAGCGTCGCGGCGCTGATCGTGAACATCGTCGAGACGTTCAACGGGATCCGCGCGGTGCAGGCGTTCCGCCGCGAGGACCGCAACGACGCCACGTTCGCGGCGCTCAACGAGGACTACCGGGACGCGAACAAGAACACCTTCAAGCTGCACGCCGTGTTCATCCCGGGCACCACGTTGATCGGCAACCTGGCGCAGGTCGTCGTGCTCCTCGTCGGCGGCTACCGCGTGGCTCAGGGCGGACTCGACCTCGGCGTGCTGACCGCGTTCATGCTCTACCTCTGGAAGTTCTACGACCCGATGGAGGACGTCGCCGTCTTCTACAACTCGTTCCAGTCGGCGACGGCGGCGCTGGAGAAGATCGCGGCCGTGCTCGCCGAGCGGCCGTCCGTCCCGGAGCCGGTGACGCCCGTCCGGATGCCCGCTCCGGTGCGCGGTGCCGTGGACTTCGACGAGGTCGAGTTCGGCTACCTCGCGGACCGTCCGGTGCTCCCGGCGCTGGACCTGCACGTGCCGGCCGGCCAGACCGTCGCGCTCGTCGGCGCGACTGGCGCCGGCAAGACCACGATCGCCAAGCTGATCGCGCGGTTCTACGACCCGACCGCCGGCGCGGTGCGACTGGACCGCGTCGACCTGCGCGACATCGCCGAGCCCGAGCTGCGCCGCGCCGTCGTCATGATCACGCAGGACGGCTTCCTGTTCTCCGGTTCGGTGGCCGACAACATCGGCTTCGGCAAGGTGGACGCGTCCCGCGCCGAGATCGAGGCCGCCGCGCGGGCCGTCGGCGCGCACGGGTTCATCAGCGCACTGCCGGACGGCTACGACACCGACGTGCGCAAGCGCGGCGGGCGGCTGTCGGCCGGGCAGCGGCAGCTGGTCGCGTTCGCCCGCGCGTTCCTCGCCGACCCCGCGGTGCTGATCCTGGACGAAGCCACCTCGTCGCTGGACGTGCCGTCCGAGCGGGCCGTGCAGCGCGCGCTGCGCACCGTGCTCGCCTCCCGGACCGCGCTGATCATCGCGCACCGGCTCTCGACCGTGGAGATCGCCGATCGGGTGCTCGTGCTCGAGGCCGGCCGCGTGGTCGAGGACGGAACTCCCAGCGAGCTGATCGCGACCGCGGGCGGCCACTTCGCCGAGCTGCACACCTCCTGGCGTGACTCTGTCGCTTAGTGGGGCATACCGCTGATATGGCGGTGGTGGCGGTGATCGGGGTGGGCCGGGTCGGGCTCGCGGTGGTGGAACGGCTGGTGGCGGCCGGTCATCCGGTGCGCGCCTGCGATGTGCGCGCCGAGGTCGCGGCGCAGCTGCCGGCTGGGGCCGAGTTCGTCGGCGATCCGCTGCACGCGGTCAGCGGCGCCGACGCGGTGCTGACCGTGCTGCCGGGCAGTCCCGAACTGCGCGCGCTGATGCTCGCGGACGGCCTGCTCGCGCGGCTGCGTCCCGGCACGGTGTGGATCGACCTGACGAGCGCGGCTCCCGACCTCGCGGCCGAACTCGCCACCGCCGCGCGCGAGTGCCAGGTGGGTTACCTGGACGCCCCGCTGGGCGGCGGGCCCGACGCCGTGCGCGCCAGAAACGCCGCGCTGTACGTGGGCGGCGACGCGGCGCAGCTGGACCGGTGGCGTCCGTTGCTCGGCGCGTTCGCCGCGCGCCTCGAGCACGTCGGGCCGAACGGCGCGGGCGTGCTGACCAAGCTGCTGATCAACGCGCTGTGGTTCGGGCAGGCGCTCGCGACCGGCGAGGCGCTGCTGATCGCGCGCGGCGCCGACCTCGACCTGGCGCGGTTCGCCGGCGCGCTGCGGGGCAGCGCCGTCGCGAGCGAGTTTCTGGACGCCTACCTGCCCCGGCTGCTGGCCGGGGACCATGTTCCGTCCTTCGGTCTGGACCGGTGCGTCGAGGAGCTGGACTCGCTCGAGCGGCTGGCCGGTTCGCTCGGGCTGCCGGCCGAAATGATCGCGCTCGTTGCCCGCATCCACCGCGAGGCGCTCGCGCGGTTCGGGCCCGTCGACGGCGAGTTGCTCGGCGTCGCCCACCTCGCGTCCGCAGCCGGCATCCCCATCCGCACCGCCTAGGCTCGCCGGATGCACCTTGAGCTGGTGGCGCTGATCGTCGACGACTACGACAGCGCGATCTCGTTCTTCGTCGGCGTGCTCGGCTTCGAACTCGTCGAGGACTCGCCGTCCACCACGAACGACGGGCGTCCGAAGCGGTGGGTGGTGGTCCGCCCGCCGGGCGCGGCCACGGGCCTGTTGCTGGCGCAGGCGGCCGGTCCCGTCCAGCGGGCGGCCGTCGGTAACCAGATGGCCGGGCGGGTCGGCTTCTTCCTGCGCGTGGACGACTTCGACAGCGCGCACCGGCGGCTCCGCGCGGCCGGCGTCGAGTTCGTCACCGAGCCCCGCGACGAGCCGTACGGCCGGGTCGCGGTCTTCGTGGAAATCGTCGGCAACCGCTGGGACCTACTCGGCCCGCGCGCCGACTCCTCCCGCTGATCAACGGCAGGTTGTGGCCGCCCCGGCGACCAGAAGGCGCTGTTGATCACGGGCGATTGCGCAGCGGCCAGGCGGATCAGCGGCCACGCGACCAGTCAGCTGAGCTGGGCGAAGGCGACCGCGGCTGCGGTCGCGACGTTGAGCGAGTCGACGCCGCCGGCCATCGGGATGCGCACCCGCTCGTCCGCGCCGTCCAGGGCGGCGTCGGTGAGGCCCGGGCCTTCGGCGCCGAGCAGCACGGCCCACCGGCCGGGCGGCTCGAGTTCGCGCAGCGGGCGCGCGTCGGCCCGCGGGGTCAGCGCGAGCAGGCGGAACCCGTGCGCGCGCAGCTCGTCCAGCGCGCCGGGCAGCGGCCCGGGCAGCACCGCGAACGGGACGCGCAGCACGTGCCCCATCGACACCCGCACGCTCCGCCGGTACAGCGGGTCGGCGCACTGGGAGTCCAGCAGCACCGCGTCGATGCCGAACGCGGCCGCGTTGCGGAACAGGGCGCCGAGGTTCTCGAAGTCGTTCAGGCCCTCGAGGACGGCCACCCGCTTACTGACGGTGAGCACGGCGGCTCTGTCCACCGGGCGTGAGCGGTCGGCGGACGCCAACACGCCGCGCGTGACGCGAAAGCCCACCACGTCCGAGAGCAGCCACTTGTCCGCGACGTAGACGGGCACGTCCAGCCGCTCGAGCACCGGTGCCAGCGCCTCGATCCGGGCGGGGACGCCGAACACCGCGCGCACCAGGTACAGCGAGCCGGCCAGCCGCTCGACCACGTTCACACCCTCGGCGATCACGATGCCGCGCCGGTCCGGGCGCACGTCCGCATCCTGCAGCGACCGGAAGTCGTCGAGCCGGGGATCGTCCGCGGACTCGACCTCGATCAGCTGCACGCAGCCATTGTCGCGGACGGACTCATGCGGCGTGCGCCAGCTTCGCCGCGCGCCGGGTCAGGTAGTCGGGCGTCAGGTGGCGCCGGTGCGCGGTCACCGCGGCGATCACGACCGTGGCCACCAGGCACACCAGCCCGCCGCCGATCAGTCCCCAGCGCGGGCCGACCACGCCGGCCACCCAGCCGACGATCGGTGCGCCGACGGGCGTGCCGCCCATGAAGCAGACCAGGTACAGCGCCATGACGCGTCCGCGCATCGTCGGCTCGACGCCGAGCTGGACGGCGGCGTTCGCGGCGGTCGTCAGCGTGAGCATGCCCAGGCCGGTCGGGATGAGCAGCAGCGCGGTGGCCAGATAGGTCGGCATGATGCCGGACGCGATCTCGAAGACGCTGAACGCCAGCGCCGTCACGATCAGGAACAGCTGCGACGGACGCTTCGTGCGCCGCGTGGCTAGCACCGCGCCGGAGCACGCGCCGACCGCGAGCGCGGTAGACAGCAGGCCATAGCCGCTCGCGCCGCGTCCAAAGACCTGCTTGGCGATCAGCGCGGTGGTGATCTGGAAGTTCAACCCGAACGTCCCGATCACGAAGATCAACACCATGATCACGACGAGGTCGCCGCGGCCGCGCACGTAGCGGATGCCCTCGATCAGCTGGCCGCGCGCGCGATGGACCGGCGGCGCGGGGTGCAGCTCGGACGGTCGCATCATCCACAGCCCGGTCAGCACCGCCAGGCTGGACGCCGCGTTCGCCATGAACGCCCAGCCGGTGCCGGTCACCGAGATCATCTCGCCGGCGATCGCGGGGCCGAGGATGCGCGCGGCGTTGAACGTCGTGGAGTTGATCGCGACCGCGTTCGCCAGGTCCGTCCTGCCGACCATCTCGACGACGAACGACTGACGCACCGGCGAGTCGACCGCGGAGACGATGCCGAGCAGCATCGCGAGCACGGCGACCTGCCAGAACTGGACGACGCCGGCGAGGTCGAGCAGGCCGAGCGCGAGCGCGACCAGGGCGAGCCCGGTCTGGGTCGCGAACAGGATCTTGCGCTTGTCGCCGCGGTCGGCGATCACGCCGCCCCACAGCCCGAGCACGATCGCCGGACCGAATTGCAGCGCGGTGATCACGCCGAGTGCGGTGCCGGAGTTGGTGAGCTCGAGGACCAGCCAGTCCTGCGCCACCCGCTGCATCCAGGTGCCGGTCAGCGAGATCAGCTGGCCGGATGCGTACAGCCGGTAGTTGCGCACGCGCAGCGAGCGGAACATGCCGCCGGACGCGGGAACAGTTGCAGAACCAGACGGGCGGTTGGCTAATGCAGTCACTTCTGATCGGCGAGCTTGTCGAGCACGGGAATGACCTTGCGGATGAGCGCGCGCTCCTCGGCGGACAGGCCGCTGAGCCGCTGCGACAGCCAGGCGTCACGCGAGCGGCGCTCGGAGTCGAGCAGCGCCAGCCCCTCGTCGGTGATCGCGACGATCACCTGGCGGCGGTCGGACGGGTGGGTGTCGCGGCGGACGAGCCCGCGCTCCTCCAGGCTCGCGAGCACCTTCGTCATCGACGGCGGCTGCACACGCTCACACGTCGCGAGCTCGCCGGCGCTCATCGGGCCGTGCTTCTTCAGCGTGCCCATCGCCGAGAGCTGGGTGAGCGTGACGGACATGTCGACGCGCTGGTTCCGCACGATCCGCGTCAGGCGCAGCAGCGACGGACGGAGCTGGGCGGCCAGCTCAGCCATCGTGTTCTTCGGCGCCGTCACGATAGTTAGTCTACCTAACGAAACGACTGAATTCCACCTCGCTCAGGACGGCGTCAACACGGAGCCCGCGCCGACGCCGTCCTGAGTGATCAGTTGATGCCGAACAGGGTCTTGAGCGGCTCGATGGCGAAGTAGATCGCGAACAGGATCGACACCGCCCACAGCAGCGGGTGCACCTTGCGCGCCTTGCCGACCGCGATCTGCAAGATCACGTAGCTGATGAACCCGGCGCCGATGCCGTTGGTGATCGAGTACGTGAACGGCATCAGCACGATCGTCAGGAACGCCGGCACGGCGATCTCGAAGTTGCCGAAGTCGATGTTCTTGATCTGGCCCATCATCAGCACGCCCACGATCACGAGGGCGGGAGTCGCAGCCTCGGACGGCACGAACTGGGCCAACGGCGACAGGAAGATCGTGATCACGAACAGCAGGCCGGTCGTGAGGCTGGCCAGACCCGTCCTCGCGCCGTCACCGATGCCGGACGCGGATTCGACGTACGTCGTCGCCGACGACGCGCTCGACACACCACCGGCCACCGCGGCGAGGCCGTCCACCAGCAGCACCGGGCCGATGTTCGGGACGTTGCCCTGCTCGTCCAGCAGGCCAGCCTCCGCGGTCAGCCCGACGGTGGTGCCCATGACGTCGAAGAAGTCGGACAGCACGAGCGTGAACACGATGACGATGCCGGACACGATGCCGACCGCGCTGAAGCCGCCACCGAGCGAGAAGTGCCCGAACAGGCCCATGTCGGGCATGCCGAAGTGCTTGCCCTTGAACGACGGGACGTTCAGCTGCCAGCCGTTGGGGTTCTTGTCCGACGCCACGCCGACGTGCGCGGTGGCCTCGATGATCGCGGCGAGCACGGTGCTGGCGACGATGCCGATGAGGATCGCGCCCTTGACCTTGCGGATCATGAGCACCGCGATGAGCAGCAGCCCAAAGATGAAGACCAGCGAGGGCCAGCCGCGCATGTTGCCGTCCCAGCCCAGCTGGACGGGCGTGCCGTTGCCGACGCGGACGATGCCGCCGTCGGCGAACCCGATCAGCGCGATGAACAGCCCGATACCGACGGCGATCGCGCTCTTGAGCTGCTGCGGGATCGCGTAGAAGACGGCTGTCCGGAAACCGGTGAGCACCAGCGCGGTGATCACCAGGCCCTCGATGACCACCATGCCCATCGCGGCCGGCCAGGACATCTGGGGCGCGACCTGGAACGCGACAACGGCGTTGAGGCCGAGGCCGGTGGCGAGCGCGAACGGGTACCGGCCGACGAACGCCATCAGCAGGGTCATGACGGCGGCGACGAGCGCGGTGACCGCGGCCACCGGGCCGATGCCGAGCAGCCGGTGGTGCGCGTCGCCGGCGGTCCCGATGATCAACGGGTTGAGCACGACGATGTAGACCATCGTCACGAACGTGACCAGACCGCCCCGGACTTCCCGCGGGACGGTCGAGCCGCGCTCACTGATCGAGAAGAAGCGGTCCAGAGCGTTGCGTGGCGGCGCGTTGTGCGTCGTCTGCGTCTCGGTGGAGGCGGTCACGGGTTCCTCGCGTGGAGTAGGGAGCGCAGCGCGCTCGGCAGCGATGAGGTGGATAGGACGGACCGTGCGGTGGTTCCGGCGGGTAGCGTGCCTGATCGTGGCCAGCTCATCAACGCCGCCCTCCCCGGCGCAGGATACCGGTCACCTGCGGCGTCCACCGGCGATGCAAATCGACGCGCGGCGCGTGGTGATCGCGGGCACCGCGCTGTGGTTCCTCGGTTTCGTCGTGCTGCTGCCCTTCTGTGGCTGGTTGGGCGCTCACGACCACCGCGTCTGGCTGTGGACGTGCCTGGCCGGCGGCGTTCTCGGGATCCTCGGCTACGCGCTGATGGGCAAGCACCGCCGCGAAGGCAGAGCCCCGTAATCAATCGGCGGTTACGTCATCACCGTCGTCGTAGAGGGTGCCGACGCGGTGGGCGATGGGCGGTACCTCGACCTCGATCTGCGAGTGGGCGCCGCAGCCGTACTCGACGCTGACGACGCGTCCGTCGGCGCTGGTGATCTCGTTGCCGCACACGCCGAAACCCGCGCGCAGCGAGCCGGCGAGCGGCAGGAAGAACCCGCAGGTCCCGCAGTGAGCCGGGGCGTGCCGGGCCATCGCGCTGTCCGGCCCGTAGTCACCGGTGAACCAGCGCTCGGCCGCGTCCAGCCGCCCCTCGCGGGACATCACTCGCTCGCGGCCGACGCCCAGCTCGAAGGCGACCGCCCGCTCCTGTGCGGCGTCGGCGAGATCGTCCGCCTCGTCCGCGTCGTCGGGTTCGGCGTACGCCGGCACCAGCCGCGGGTCGTCCGGGATCGCCGGGACGAGGTCGCCGGGCCCGAGGTCCCCGGGACGCAGTCGCTCGCTCCACGGCACCCACTGCGGCGCGAGCAGCGCGCCCTCGCCGGGCAGCAGCACGACCTCGTCCACGGTGATCGACTTCGAGCGCGGCGCGCGGGCGAGCGTGACCGCCCAGTGCCAGCCCGTGTAGCCGGGCAGCGAGGTGGCGAAGGTGTGCGTGACGATCCGGTCGCCGTCCGGATGCGCGCCGAGGTGCTCACCGACGGAGTCCGCGCCGACCTCGACCGCAGCGGCGCGCGCCAGCTCGACGGCAGCGACCAGCGCCGCGTCCGGCACGCTGCGAGCGGTGCGCGGCTCGAGCATCGTCTCGTCCACACGTCCATTGTGACGGATCGAAGTCGCGGGCGTGCGGCAGGATGGACGCGTGGCGCGAGGCAACGAGCAGAGGACCGGCGGTCGGTTCTCCAAGTCCGGGCACACCAGCCACGCGCCGACGGGCGGTCCGGTGCCGCCGCCGCAGCAGTACGTGCCGCCGCCGGACGACGGCTTCGGCCGGCCCACCTACCACCACACGCCCGCGGAGAACGCGGACCGCCCGCGCGACGGTGCGGCGCGGACGGGTCCGGCCAGCGGCTCGGTCGCCCGCGCCGCGGCCAGGCAGACCGGGCGGGCGGCGCGCGCGGTCACCCGCAAGGTGATCAGCGCCAGCAAGGCCGACGGCGCGCACGAGTCCGGGCTGACCGCGCTGATCTGGAACCAGGTGCTCAGCTACGGCACCGACGCGATGATCACCGTCGCGCTCGCCGGCACCGTGTTCTTCGGCGCGTCCACGAGCGCGCAACGCGGCAACGTCCTGCTGTACCTGTTGATCACGATGGCGCCGTTCGCGGTCGTGGCGCCGGTGATCGGTCCGGTGCTCGACCGGTTCCAGCACGGCCGGCGCTGGACGATGGCGGCCACTGCGGCCGGGCGCGCGGTGCTGGCGCTGGTCATGGCCGCGCACCCGGCCGAGCTGCTGATCCTGTACCCCTGCGCGCTGGGTTCGCTCGTGCTGTCCAAGGCGTACGGGGTGCTGCGTGCGTCGGCCGCGCCCCGGCTGGTGCCGCGGGGCATGACGCTCACCGAGGCCAACGCGCGGCTGTCGACATTCGGCCTCGGCTCGACGCTCGTGCTCGGTGGCTTCGTCGGCATCCTGATCAAGATCAGTGGCTCGTACAGCTTCGGGCTGATCGTCACGGCGATCGGGTTCGTCGCGTGCGCCGTGTTCGCGGTCCGCTTGCCACATCAGGTCGACTCCGCGGTCGCCGCCCCGCGCTCATCCCGGGAGGCTCCACGCCCGGCCGTCCAGCAGCCGACCACGGCGTGGGAGCCCGCCCGCGAGCAGGGGCGGCCCGGCCGGTGGGACCGGCTGGCCGCCTGGTCGCGGCGCGGCTTCGACGACCACATCGTCACGGCGCTGCAGGGCGAATCCGCGCTGCGGCTGCTGTCCGGACTCCTGACGATCTACCTCGCGTTCTACGTCGAGTCCACGGCGCACGGGCTCAAGGCGGCAGTCGAACTCGGCGCCGTGGTCGCGGCCGCGGGCGCCGGAAACGGGCTGGGCAACCTCGTGGGCACCAAGCTGAAGCTGAACCGTCCCGAGCTGGTGATCATCACCTCGACGATCGTGGCGGCCGCAGCCTGCCTGCTGGTGGCGATCGCGTTCGACATTGCGTTCGCCGTGGTCGGCATGCTGATCGCCGCGATCACGAACGCGCTGTCGAAGATAGCGCTGGACGCGTTGGTGCAGCGCGACGTCGCGGAGTCGCTGCGCTCGAGCGCGTTCGCGCGCAGCGAGACGTTCCTGCAGCTGGCGTGGGTGCTCGGCGCCGCGATCGGCGTCGGCCTCCCGAGCGACCGGCACCACGGCGGCGCGCTCGGCTTCTGGGTCGCCGGCGCGATCCTTGCCGGGGCAGCCGTTCTCGTCACGCTGCGCCACCGCACCGTCAGCCGGCCCGGGTCGGCACGTCCGCACGGCACCGTGAATCGCGCCACCCCCGGCGATGCCCCCGATGGCCCCAGTGCGCGCCCCGGTAGCGTGAACCCGCTCTGATCTCACGACTGCCGAGGAGCCACCGAGTGCCCCGCCTGCGCCGCCCGCTGTTCGCCGTGCTCGCGGTTGCCGCGGGCGTGCTCACCCTCGCCGCGTGCGACAAGCCGACGCCCGGCGTGACGATCCAGTCCGGCAGCACCAGCACCGTGTTGAAGCCGCAGACGTATTGCTTCGACGCGAAGCCGTCGCACTGCCGGCTCACCACCAGCGGCAACATCGGCACGCTGCACGCGCAGGGCGGCGGCAAGATCATGGTCGACGTGCCGCGCACGATCGCGTCCGGCTTCTGGCAGGTGCGCTCGGCGACGCAGCAGTCGAACGGGACGTTCAAGAGCCTCGGCGGGCAGGCCACGTCCTCGCCGGTGATCCACGACCGGCACAACACCCGCGTGCAGGTTCCGATCGGCAGCGGCGACTACTACCTGATCGTCACCGAGGCGCCGCAGGGCACCAACAAGGCGACCGGCAGTTGGGTCGCGCGCATCGTCGTCACCGACTGATCCCGCTGATGGCCCGGCTGCTGATCGTCACCGCGGTCGAGGCCGAACGCGCCGCCATCGCCGCCGCGCTGGACGCGGCCTCGACGGAGGTGGCCTCGCCGGACGTGTCGCTGCTGGTCGGCGGCGTCGGGCCCGCGTCGGCTGCGGCCGCCGCGTCCGCCGAGCTGGCGGCGGGCGGTTACGACCTCGTCCTCGCGGCGGGCATCGGCGGCGGGTTCGCGCCGCTGGATCCCGGCGCGATCGCGGTGGCGTCGTCCGCCGTGTTCGCCGACCTGGGCGCGGAATCCGCGGACGGCTTCGTCCCGCTGTCCGAACTCGGCTTCGGCGGCGAGCGCTACGACGTCGACCCGCAGCTGGCGATCGAGCTCGCGGACGTGACCGGCGGCCGGCTGGGCACCGTCCTGACCGTCGCCACCGTCACCGGCACCGCCGCGACGGCCGAGCAGCTAATCGCCCGCTACCCGGACGCGGTCGCCGAGGCGATGGAGGGCGCTGGGGTGGCCGCGGCGGCGGTCCGGCACGGGGTGCGGTTCGCGGAGCTGCGCGCGATCAGCAACGTCGTCGGGCCGCGCGACCGGGACGCGTGGCCGATCCCGGACGCGCTGGCCGCCCTGGGTGGGGCGGTGTCGGCGGTTTGCGTGCACGCGCAAGGATGGATGCCGTGAAGCTCGCCTTTTCCCCTTGCCCGAACGACACATTCGTCTTCCACGCGTGGACCCACGGCCTGATCGAGGGCGCGCCGGAAACCGAGATCACGTTCGCCGACATCGACGTCACGAACACGGCCGCCGAGCGCGGCGAGTTCGACGTGGTGAAGGTTTCCTACGCGGCGCTGCCGTGGCTACTGGACAAGTACACGCTGCTGCCGAGCGGCGGCGCGCTGGGCCGCGGCTGCGGTCCGCTCGTGCTCACGCGCGGTGACGTTCCATCGCTCGACGGGCGAACGGTCGCCGTCCCGAGCGAACGTTCGACGGCGTACCTGCTGTTCCGACTGTGGGCCGCCGGGCAGCGGCCGGCGCGCATCGACGTCGTCCCGTTCACGCAGATCATGCCGGCGGTGCGCGACGGCCGGTACGACGCCGGCCTGGTGATCCACGAGGCGCGGTTCACGTATCCGTCCTACGGGCTGCACGCGCTGGCCGACCTCGGCGAGTGGTGGGAGCGCGACACCGGGCTGCCCATCCCGCTCGGCGCGATCCTCGCCCGGCGCGAGCTGGACGCGTCCGCGCTGGCGTCCGTCGTCCGCGCGTCGGTCGAGTACGCCTGGGCGGATCCGTCTGCGTCCGCGGCGTTCGTG
>Ga0164242_10002703_pt1 | contig 20466 bp, 23 predicted proteins | sample OricomgcompostMG_FD_108783 | JGI IMG/M metagenome (GOLD analysis project Ga0164242, IMG submission 108783) | Miracle-Growth compost microbial communities from Emeryville, California, USA - Original compost - Miracle growth compost (MG) ... | reverse complement strand
TAAAAAATTGCCACTATGGAAGAAAATTACCTATCCGGCGACGCCAGTCATCGTATTCGCGGTGGTCGTACCGATCGCCACTTATCTCTACTTTGCGCGTGATATTTCTAATATCGACCGCTTGCTCAATCGTAACAATACTGGAGTGGTCCTGATGGATCAGAGCGGCAAAGTATTTTACGAGACACCGGGCGCGCGTGCAGGAAAACGGGATATGATTCCCCTCACAAAAATCTCGGACAATATGGAGCATGCACTGGTGGCGAGCGAAGACAAAGACTTTTACAAGCACAATGGATTTTCGGTGCTTTCGACGGCGCGCGCAGTCTATGGATACGTCATCCATGGCGGTGGCAGTTTCGGCGGCTCAACTATCACGCAGCAGTTAGCAAAAATTACCCTGTTGTCTAGTCATCGCAGCTTCTTGCGCCAATACCAGGCATTTTCGATTGCCGTGGCGATTGAAAACAAGTATTCCAAAGACCAGATCCTCGATATGTATCTCAACTCAGTATATTTCGGCGAGAACTCATTCGGTATTGAAGATGCGGCAAAAGCATACTTTGGCACCACGCCAGACAAGCTTGACCTTGCCGAGAGCGCTATGATCGTCGGCGTCCTTCCTGCGCCGAGCGCCTATTCGCCGATCTCTGGAAATCCAACCTATGCCAAGGAGCGCCAGACATACGTGCTTGGCCAGATGGTAAAAGACGGGTATATTACCAACGCGCAAAAAGACAAAGCGCTGGCAGAAAAACTCCACTATGCAAAACCGAAGAATGCTATCGACAACATCGCGCCGCACTTTACTGAAATGGTACTTAACGAGCTGTATCAAAAGTATGGCCAGGAAAAAGTGCTTCGTTCTGGCTACCAGGTAAAGACAACGCTCAGTCTCAGCCTGCAGAAAAAGGCCAACAAAGCTATCGCAGACAACATGGCAAACATCAAAGCGTATGGTGGTAGCAATGCCAGTCTGATCTCTATTGATCCGCAAACAGGCGGTATCCGCGCGCTTGTCGGTAGTGCGAACTACAGTAACAAGAAGTGGGGACAGGTAAACATGGCCACGACTGCTCGCCAGCCAGGTAGTAGTTTTAAGCCGATTTATTATAGCGACGCACTAGCACGCGGGCTGATTACACCTACGACAGTCCTGCAAGACACTGCTGCTGCGCGCGACAAATTCCCGAATTATTCGACAGTGAATGACTACGACATGAGTTTCCGTGGGAATGTGACGGTTCGCCAGGCGCTTGATTGGTCGCTCAATATTCCAGCGGTTGAAGTCATGCAAAAGGAGACGATTCCAAAGGCGGTCGAAGCAGCAAAGCGTGTCGGCATCACGACAATGAAGAGTCCCGATAGTTATGGCTTGGCGTTAGCGCTTGGTGCCCAGGAAGTGCCGCTCGAGGAGATGACCAATGCTTATGCGGCGTTTGGCAATGGTGGCCAGCAGTACACCGCTTCGAGCATCGGGTCGATTAATGATAAATATGGCAAGCCGATTTATACGATGTCAAAAGACTCAAAAGAAGTGATTTCCCAGCAGGGGGCGTATCTCATCTCTAGTATCTTATCTGACAACTCGACACGTGCCCATATGTTTGGCTCGTCGCTGAACGTAATCGGTACCGATTACCAGACCAAGACCGTTGCCGTAAAGACGGGTACCACTGAAAACAATCATGATGCGTGGACGATCGGCTATACGCCGGACATTGCCACGGGCGTATGGGTTGGCAACAATGATAACTCGGCAATGCAGAGCAGCGGCGGCGAGATGGCGGGGCCGATCTGGCGGCAATTTATGGGCGAAGCGATCGGGACGGCGAGCCCGAAGTTTACCCAGCCATCTGGCGTTGTCAAGGCAACGGTCTGTACGGACATGGGTTCGATGACGGATTATTTCCTCAGCTCGAACGTACCAGACAAGTGTTCAAGTGATACTTCTTCGTCGAAAAAGAAAGACACCAAAAAGAAAGTTGAAAAATGTACAATTGCTGGTAAGACAAACCTTGCGACGAATGATCCAGATTGTACCGAAGAAGACATGTGTACTATTCCGGGTCTTACGCAATACGCGGCGAATGATCCGAAGTGTGACGATACCGATACGGATAGTGACGGTGTACCGGATAGTATAGATCAATGCGCGGACACTCCGTCGGGAGAAACAGTCGATGATGTCGGTTGCTCCACGACGCAATCGCCAGGTGGAAATGGCTCTACGAATGGCCCTGGTTCGGGCAATGGTGGCAACACGTCGAACAAGTCCAAGAAAAATAATTAATTTTGTGGCATAATTATAGTAATGATTGCACACGTATCTGGAGTGGTAGCCGAAAAATTTGCTGGGTCAATTATTATTGATGTCGGAGGGATCGGCTATGAAGTCGCGGTGCCACTGGGGGACTTTGAGAGTGTAACGCTCGGTGAGGAAGTAAAGTTCTATACCTATCATCATGTGCGCGAGCAAGCCGAGGAGCTGTTTGGTTTTTCGAGCTTGGCTGCAAAGAAGCTCTTTGAACTACTCATCACAGTGCAGGGTGTTGGTCCAAAAGCGGCGCTGGCGATCTTGAGCCTGGGGACTGCGGAACAAGTCCGCAATGCCATCGCAAATAGCGATAGCGCCTACGTCACCAAAGCTTCTGGTGTCGGCAAGAAAACCGCCGAACGTGTCGTCGTCGACCTGGCGGACAAAGTCGGCTTGCCAACACACTACGAAAAAGCAGCTATGCAGACTGAATTGAACACAAATGACGAAGCCCTCGAAGCACTCATGGCACTCGGCTACACATTGGCTGATGGTATGAAAGCGCTTGAGCATGTTGATCCAAAACTTCCGACTGCAAAACGTGTCACAGAGGCATTGAAAGGATAGCTCGTGGCAATTGAACGCATTGTAGATACTGGCATTCACGATGAAGACAGCAATGAGCAGATCATTGAAGTGACGCTCAGGCCGCAGAATTTTGATGAGTACATCGGGCAAGAGCGCCTAAAAAAGAACCTAAAACTTGCGATTGAAGCGGCAAAGAAACGCAGCGAACCGATCGATCACGTGTTGCTATACGGCCCGCCAGGACTTGGCAAGACGACAATGGCGAGCGTAATTGCTAATGAAATGGGTGCTGGCCTTCGCGTGACGGCAGGTCCTGCGATTGAACGGGCAGGAGACCTAGCGAGTATCCTAACAAATCTCCAGGACGGAGATATCCTCTTTATCGATGAGATCCATCGCCTTAGTCGTGCCGTCGAGGAAGTCCTGTACTCAGCGATGGAAGATTTCAAGCTCGATATCGTCATTGGCAAAGGCCCTGCGGCGCGATCAATTCGGCTCGATCTACCGAAATTCACCGTTATCGGCGCGACGACGCGGACGGGAAGCTTGGCGGCACCACTACGCGACCGGTTCGGACATATTTATCGGCTTGAATTTTATACGCCAGCAGAAATCGAGCAGATCATTTCTCGTGCCGCGAAGATCCTGGAGTCGAGTATTAAGCCGGAATCTGCAAAGCTACTCTCAACTCGTGCCCGTCTAACGCCGCGTATTGCCAATCGCTTGCTCAAGCGCGTGCGTGATTATGCTGATGTCAACGGCGACGGTATCATCGATACAGTGATGACGACCCAGGCGCTCGATATGATGGAAATCGACGAGCTTGGCCTTGATTCGGCAGATCGCAATATGCTGGTGCAAATCCTCGAAACGTACGGGGACAAAGCGGTCGGGCTAAATACGATCGCTGCGCTGACTGGTGATGAAGCGACAACGATCGAGGACTATTACGAACCATATCTCCTGCAGATTGGATTTATCGAACGTACGCCACGTGGCCGCGTAGTAACGCCAAAAGCCAAAAAACATTTAAAGAAATGATAAAATAGCTTCATGAAACCACAGTTTGAAGAGCGAAGTCCTGACGCACCGGTCGGTTATGATGCCGAAGGCAGGCCACTCTATGCTGCGCCCCAGGCAGCACCCGATGTCGTAAACGAAGACCCGCAATATCATGAGCAGCCTCAACAGATCGAGACGGTGCCTGACACAATGCCGCGAATCGTGCACATGACCCGCAACCCTTCGCCCGAAAAAGTGGTTATACCGGAAGCTGTGAAAAAACGGCATAGTGACAGTGTGCGTCGTTATCCCGATGTCAACCTCAGCGAGGCTGAGTATATCCTTCGTGATGTAAAACGCCATCCTATCGGCATGGCCGGTGCAGTGATTGGCGGCGGGTTCACGGTGCTGGTACTTGCAGTAGCGCTAGCGATTTATCCGGCATATCCGACCCAATATTATCTGCCAAGTTTTGGTCTGGCTACAGTGATAATCGCCGGCCTCATGATCCTTGTTGGCCTCGGGGTATTAATTGCGGTATGGGTGTACTTGCAGAATCGCTTTTACCTGACGAATGAGAGCGTAATCCAGAATATCCAAACCAGCCTTTTTGCAAAGCAAGAGCAAACGATCAACCTTGGTAATATCGAGGACGCTAGTTTTACCCAGCGGGGAATATTTCAGACAATGCTCGACTATGGTTCGATTCGCCTTAGTACGGAAGGTGAAGAGACTACGTACCGTATGTCGTATGTGTCTCATCCGAAGCAAGAAATCGATGCGCTTACAAATGCGGTCGAAGCCTTCAAAAACGGTCGTCCTGTAGAAGACGATTGACACGGTTTTATAGAACTATCGGCGCAGCCATGAGCTTCCATTGCGAGCTTTAGGGGCTAGCCCCTCTTTGAATTTTTCACGAAGTCGGCTTCGTTTTCCATGGTAGTGCGCAGCGTGTAGCCTTTGCACTGATCACCGCTACAGTTGACCGGCTCGTAGCTATAGTCTGAGCCAGATTTTCCGAGTGCGACACCGTTTGGATCCTTAAATAGGTTTTTATCCATCGCCGTGAGGTTATCGGCACTAATCGTCTTTGGATAGTAGTGATTCTTGGCATAAAACACGTCTTCCAGGTCGTAATACATAGCATTGATGGCGCCACGACGCTGATCGTCGCGGGCAATTGACTGGATATGGCTCTTTTGTTGCCAAAAGACAATGCCAATCACGATAAGGAGGGCGATTGCTGCCAGAAGTTCAATAACTGTAAAGCCTCGTTGTTTCATTAGGAATAGTATAACAAAAATAGTATAATTAAGACATAACGAAGAGGGGAAGTTGAATGGCGAAAAAGGCAGAAAAACCAGCAGTTTCGGGTGTAAAACCAGATAGTGAAGGTAAGTTGAAGGCGCTTGGCCTTGCGATGGATCAAATCACCAAACAATTTGGCGACGGTTCGATCATGAAGCTCGGTGAACAGCAAAAGGTGAACGTAGAGTTGATTCCATCTGGAGCACTGTCACTTGATCTTGCGCTGGGTGGCGGCTATCCGAAAGGCCGTATTATTGAGATCTATGGCCCTGAATCGAGCGGTAAGACGACGCTGACGCTTCATGCGATTGCAGAAATTCAAAAGCAGGGCGGTACGGCGGCATTTATCGACGCAGAGCATGCGCTTGATCCTAGCTATGCGAAGAAACTCGGTGTGGATACCGATAATCTCCTGGTTTCCCAGCCGGATAACGGCGAGCAGGCACTTGAAATCGCCGAGACGCTGGTGCGTTCGAATGCCGTTGACTTGATCGTCGTTGACTCGGTAGCGGCACTGGTACCACAGGCAGAAATCGATGGCGACATGGGCGACAGCCATATGGGACTCCAGGCCCGCTTGATGAGCCAGGCGCTGCGTAAGCTGACAGGTATTATCAATAAGTCCAAAGCAACGGTTATTTTCATCAACCAAATCCGTATGAAGATCGGTGTGATGTTTGGTAACCCAGAGACAACGACTGGTGGTAACGCGCTGAAATTTTATGCCTCGCAACGTATCGATATCCGCCGTATCGGCCAGCTGAAGGTCGGTGATGACATCATCGGTAACCGTACGAAAGTAAAAATCGTCAAGAATAAAATTGCGCCGCCATTTAGGATTGCCGAGTTTGACATCATGTACAACCAAGGTATTTCAAAAACAGGCGATGTCCTCGACCTTGCTGCCGAACACGGCATCGTCGGCAAATCAGGTGCGTGGTACGACTATAAGGACGAGAAAATCGGCCAAGGCCGCGAAGCTGTCAAAGAATACCTGAAACAAAATCCGAAAGTTCTCGATGAGATCGAAAAAGCGGTAAAGAAAAAGGTCGCTGAAGAAGAGGCATAGGTATGTCGAAAGATGACTTGCTTCGAGCTGATTCGCTCGAAAAACTACAAGAATACGTACGGAAGACAGGCATCGAGCGGGGTTTCTCAAATGAAACAATCCAAGATTCGTTCATGTTGCTCGTCGAGGAGCTTGGTGAAGTCGCAAAGGCGATGCGCCCACTCCACGGAGTGAAAACGGCGAGTGATTCGCAGCGCCTAGAACTTTCTCACGAAGTCGCAGATGTTCAGCTACTTCTCCTGAGCCTTTGCAATAAACTCGATATCAACCTATGGGACGCGGTCGTAGAAAAGGAAGCGAAGAACCGTAAACGGGTCTGGGCCTAACGTTGAAAATCACTAATATTTCTCAAGCTGTGCGAAATCCAGACCGAGTAAATATCTCGGTTGATGGGAAGTATCGGTTTTCGCTCGATATTTTCCAGGTCGGGGAGCTTGGGATCAAGGTCGGCAAGGAATATTCCGAAGGAGAACTGGCCGAACTAGAGACTGAAAGCCAATTCGGCAAGCTGTATGGACGCGCGCTAGAATACACGGTGCTGAGGCCGCATTCGAAAAGGGAAGTTAAAGATTATCTGTGGCGGAAAACGCGCTCGACAAAGTATAAAAGCCGCACGGGAGAGATCAAAGAGCGTGTTGGTGTAAGTCAGGATGTCGCCGATAGAGTCTTTGCGCGCTTAGAGGAAAAAGGCTACCTCAATGATGAAAAGTTCGCTCGCTGGTGGGTGGAAAACCGCAACCAGACAAAAGGTACAAGCCGGCGAAAACTAGAGGCAGAACTCCGTGCCAAGGGTGTAGAGATGCCGATAATCCAAGGTGCTCTAGCTGAAACGGCACGCAATGACCAAGATGAGATTGCGAAGATCATCACTAAAAAACGTAGTCGCTATAACGATGAGCAGAAGCTCATTGCTTATCTCGCTCGACAAGGGTTTAGCTATGACGACATAAAGTCAGCATTGTAACTATCGTAGCCAGGAAAAAATGGAAAAACACTCCGAAGGGATTCCGGAGTGTTTTAGTTGTTGAACGTAATTGCCTATTAATTACAGATACTTTACGATATGGAAACAGGTAGATCCTATCTTTGTATCACCTGATTTACAAGTTTTTGCTTCTGGAGCCGCGTAATTAATACCGTGCGTACTCATACTTCGTTCTTTGTAGCATGTTCCTGAGCGCTCAAAGTGCGGACATGCAACTGCATAGGTTGTCTGGCATGCCGTTCCTGTTGAGTTCTTCTTTGAACCACTTGGACAAGTCGTGCTTGTAGCAGTAGGTTTTTTCTTAGTTTTGTTCTTCGTTTGGCTTGATCGCTTCTTCCTCAGATCGTTTAGGTGGTTCTGCGCCGTCTTTACTTGTTTTTTGAGACTCTTTACAGCTTTACGTTGACTTTGCAAAGTATCTTGCAGGCTGTCCACTTTATCTGCCGCTTTAGCAATTGGCGCGTTTGCTTTCTCCCAGTTTTTGTATGATTGCCATGAAGATATGAGCTTCTTGAAAGCGTCATCTGTATTGCGATATGCACTGCGGAGGCTTTTTACCTTTGTTTGCGCCTTGTCGTAGGCAGCATCTGCTTTGTCAGCAGCTTTTATATTAGCTTTGGTAGCATGTTTGTCTGCTTTCGCATCTGCTTTGTCTTGTGCATTGCTGGCAGTATCGCGAGCCTGACGTGCTGCATAAAGCGCATTGCTAGCATCCGCGCGTTTGTTGAATGCTGTCTCTAACTTTGCATCGGTTGTGCGTTTTGCCGCTACTTCAGTGGTGACTGCCTTCCAGGCTGCCTGTGCTTTGATAGCGATATTGTAATGCTTTTGGAGATTATCCAGAGTTGCTTTGGTGCTAGTTACGGTTTTTTTAGCCGCGGTCTTTCTTGCGTTTGTATATGCTGTCTTTGCTTTGTTGAGACGAGGTGTAATGATGTCATCAAAGTATCGTCCACCCAACTGGTAGTTGTCTGAGTCGTATTTTGCTGCTTTTAGTGAGGTGTTTGTCTTTTTGAGCTTGCTTTGTTCTTTACTGAGCTTGCTCTTGAGGCTTTTTACTTTGCTCTCCGCGGCATGGATGTTACCGAGGGTTACTTTGCCACCGGCATTGGCCATCTGTCGCTGCCAGGTGTTATAACCAACGAAGCCTAACAGACCCAGTAGCCCGATCACAGCCACCATAACGATGACGACGTGGTGTGACCCACGCTGAGAGAGACGAGAAGCCTTCTTGGTTAGGTTGATATGTATATATTTACCCATGGATATACCCTTTCTGAAACATACTTTCTGAAAATATGCTTATGGTTTTCTAAAAGAATTATAGCATAGGGTGCAAGAGTGCAAATAAAATTAATTATTCTTTTGAGTCTATCGCTTCAGGCTGCGGGGTGGTTCCACGGAACGGGTTGGTATAGGTCTTGACGGCTGGTTTGACAGCAGCAGGTTCACGTTCATCATTTTTGATCGTGATCTTTTCATCGCTTACCTCAACGACTTGTGTGCGGTCGATGAGTAGTTCTGTATCATTGAGGCTCTTGAGAAGTGGTCGTTTCACATTTAGCTGCTTGATCAGGAAACTGCCTGGTTCTACGGAGAAACCAGTCACCTTGCCGAGCCGGTGGTCCTTCTCGTCGACAACGGGCTTATCGTTTAGGGTAAATTGAAATTCATATACTTCTTTTACTTTTATGACGTCGTCCAGACCGACAAACTCATCACTACTATCAACAATCAGACCGAGATTGCTCAACTCGCGTACGTCTGGCAGACAGAGAAAGGAGGGCTTTGTGTCGAGTGACGGCCCTTCAAGTTCAAAGGCAATAATCGTGAGGTTTCTTGGATCAATTACAAGTGAGGCAACACCTGCAAGCTGGCCGCCTGTCTGAAGACTCATTACAGGAGTTCCAAGTAGTTGCTGAGCTGATATAAGCATAACCTTAGTATAGCACTAGGGAATGAGAGAGAAATAGGCTGTTTTTTATTGTGGCCCGGAGTTTCTATTCAACGAATGGATTGGTGCGGCCGTTCGGAAATTTCAACTTTGAACCACTGTTGGAGTTAAGCTGCTGAAGGCGTTTTATGGTTGACTCATCGAATGACGGATTGATAACCTGTGCGTTGCCCGCGTTTGTCTCGACCGCTGAATTGTTGATAATCACCACGATCATCAGTGCCGTGGAGATACAAATAGCAGTAAACACGATAAAGATGATAGTGTGGTAACGGCTCAAGAATGCACTACTGCTCTTGCTAATCTTTTGAAAATCTATCGACTGGCTCATCGCACATATACTCCGATTTCAAAACTATCGGTGGTAACTTTTGAATTGCTTGAGGAGTCTTTGGTGAGCGAAACACTGGTGATTTGCATACGGGTAACATTTTGCTCGATGCGTGAGATAAATTCAAGCAGGTCATGATAATTGACAGGACTATCAATTGCGACGGTGAACGTGTTTTCTTTGAGGCCGCTGACGCCGCTACCTGCAGCTGGAGTGCTGGTCGTAGGAGCCGGCGTGGTAGTGCTTGAGCTCGGTGTCGAGCTGCTTGAGGCCGCTCCGCTCGTCGAACTCTCGAAGGTATAAGACAAGACCGTCACGCCGCTCTCTGACGCGAATTCTGATATCTCATCAAGCACGTCATCTTGGTAGTTTTTCGTATCGGTGACGACTTTTTTTGCGAGGTTCTCGTCATCTTGGTGGCTGGCAAGATATTGTTTTAGTTTTTTAAGATTGTTCAGGTTTTGCTCGCTTGCCGCAACTTGGCTGTTGAGTTGGCTCGTTTCGTTGGCAAAGGTACGCAGTTGCTTTTGCATAAAGTAGAATCCAACACCGCTACCGCCAAACATAACAACGAGGACAAGTAGGAGAATGTAACGTAGACTTTGAGCTGTTAGTGACGTTCGTTTCATTTCTGCAGCACCGCCTTATTAATCGTTAACGCTAGCGTAATCGAAATTGGATAGTCGTTTGATGAGCCACTGCTATCTCCGCTTGATCCGTTATCTATCTGGTTAAAGCTGACGTTTGAAAAAAGCTCAGGGTGCTTAGAAAAGTTTGCCTTTAGCGCTTTGGCCGCGGAGAGACTTCTAGCGTGGGCGTTAAGGGTGATTGGCTGACCGATAGTTTCCGCGCTAAGCGAGAGGCTATCAAGCACGACCCCCGAAGGGACGGCATTTGCAATTTTGACGATGAGAGCGGAGTAGTTCGTGCCCTTATTGAGGATATCCTTGGCTGTTGAGAGGTTGTCTCTGTATGTTTGCGCCTCGGTTTTTGTCGACTGATAGGCTGCTTCGTCTGTGGCATTTTGTTGCACATGAGTGTTTACCTGGTCATGCGTATAGCGGAGAGTGACGTAAGCGCCAATCACAATGAAAGCGAGCAAGACCATACCGCCTCCAGTGATGGTGATAAACCTCAGGAGAATCACGTTCATACGACCAGCACGGATTTCTGCTTTTTTATCATCTGACAGCAGATTGATCATTGCCAAATCTCCTCTGGCGCGATGAGCGCAAGGCCAGCGACAGTGATGTAGCGGGATCGAAACTGCTTGGCCGGTTCTTCGGGCAATTGGGCAAAATTAAGCTGCTGCCACGGCGAGGCAACGCGGGCAGGCATGATAAGACCATTGGTAAAGAACTCACCGATTCCAGGAACATTGCTACCGCCGCCTACCACCAAAACCTGCTCGAGTTTTTGCTTATTTTCGACACGCTCGTTGTAATAACGGATAACTTTTTTAGTCTCGTTCAAAATACGGTCAAGGCTTGGCCTCAGTGCTGCTTGGATTTTTGCCTGGCGGGGGCCAGCGTTGAGTCCGTTGAGCACCTTCAGCTGGTGGGCATTTTCCAGGGGGACTTTGAGCTTCTTGGCGATATCGAGCGTAAATGTATTACCACCGACACCGGTACTTCCCGTGACGCGAATCGAGCCGTCCAGAATAGCGATATCCGTACTCGCTGGACCGATGTCAATGATCACCGTTGGCAGGTGACCTTCTTCGGTTGCCTCAAGGACGCGAGCTACCGCACTGATGCCAGGTTCAACCATACAGACACGCAGCCCAGTGTTTTCAATGATCGATATATACCGATCGACGAGTACACGGGGCACAGCACTCATGGAAACGGTCAGCTGGTCTTTCGTACGTTCGATGACTTCGTAGTCGACATACAGTGTATCGGCGGGGAGAGGAATATATTGGTCGATCTCGAGTTCGACGGCATCTTTGAGGTGCTTTTCGGCAGAAATAGGCACACTGAAAGCGCGCGTGTAGGTGCGGCCTGTTGGAACTGACAGGACAACGTGATCGCTCGGCAATGATCCAACGAGATTTTTCGTTAGCATCGATTTCAGGCTCGTCTCGAGGTAGGTGTCATCACCATCCAAAGATGCCTGTACTTTGGTAGGGTCGAGGTCGACCGAACCATAGGCAGTAACAAGCCATTTTTTGGCATTTACAGCCATGACCTTCATACCAGTCTGGTTGATGTCGAGGCCAATGATTGGCGTATCTCTGTAGTATAGTCTTGCCACTGTTTGAATTTGCCCACGTTTACTTGTACCAAGTATAACGTAGATGCTTACGTTTTTCTACTAGTAGTTACTATGACTTGATCTGACTTGATAGGGTAGCGATTGGCAACATGACACTGGCAGCAATAACACCTACCATACTGCCCATAAAGACGATCATTACCGGTTCGATGATAGAACTGAGCCCCTCGATTGCGACGTCGACCTCTTCTTCGTAGAAATCGGCCACCTTGACCAGTACCTGATCGGTTTGCCCTGTCTCCTCACCAACAGCTAACATCTGAGGTACGATAGCCGGAAAGAGCGGATCTTTCTCGATAATCGACGACAGGGTGGCTCCTTCTTTTACCTTTTGCGCGGCATCAAGCAGAGAGTTTTCGTATAATTTATTACCGACAGCGCGTGCAGTGACGTCAAGTGCTTCGAGGACAGGTACTCCGGCACCGATAAGCGCGGAAAACGTACGCGAGAACCGAGCAACGGCTACTTTTGTAATGATTGTTCGAATACCCGGGACTCTCAAGCTGATGGTATGAAATACCAATTGACCTTTTGGAGTCCGCAAGAATCTGATAAGCATATAGATACCACCGCCAATTGCTGGGATGAGCAAGAACCAAAATGACACCATGAAATGGCTGATACCGAGCATGATTTGGGTGAGAAGGGGCAGCTTGGCATCTGGACCACCGAGATCTTTAACGATCTTTCCGATTTGCGGGATGACAAAAAGCATCAGGCCGAAAAATGCCAATATAGTGATGCAGACAAGCACCATCGGGTAGGTCATGGCGCTTTTGATCTTTTTACGCATAGTGGCGTTCTTTTCCTGCTGAAAAGCCAGGCGCTTGAGAATCTCATCGAGAATACCGGCCGCTTCACCAGCGCGAACCATATTGACATAGACGCTTGAGAACGAATCGGGAAACTTCTCTAGTGCATCAGCAAGCGGGGCGCCGGCTTCAACATCACGGATCACGCTCTCGAGAACTTTTTTGAGCGCGGGACTCTCGCTATGGTCATGGAGGGCGGTGAGCGCCCGAAGAATCGGTACTCCAGCCGACACCATAGCGCTAAGTTCTCGGGTAAAGATTACCAGCACATCAGCTTTTACGCGTGTGCTGCTACCGAAAGAGAATGCCTTCTTTTGCTTGGCCTCTGTGATAACGGTTGGTCGGAGGCCGCGGTCGATGAGAACGTTGATCACGCCATTGCGATCACTCGCTTCAACGGTACCCGATACTTGGTTGCCTTGATTGTTTGTTGCTTGATAGGAAAATTGGGTCATGATCAAGCTATTCCTTGGTTGCCCGCAGTACTTCTTCGACGGTCGTAATGCCACGGAGCGACTTGATAATGCCATCGATTTGCATCGTTATCATACCTTCTTTTACCGCTTGGTCTTGGATATTTGCACTGGTAGCATCGGCCATGATCAGTTTTTGGATAGCGATAGAATTGCCAAGCACTTCGTAGATGCCGATACGACCCCGAAATCCAGAGTTGTGACAATCTTCGCAACCATCGGGGTGCTGCCTCCAGAGCTTTGTGATTGTCGTGGCTGTACTGCCAAGTTCAACATCACCACCGACACTGCCCGATTTTGCTTGCTCTTCGAGCTGATGAAGGTATCCCATCATAGCGTCATCGATAGTGAAAGCTTCTCGAAACGCCTTGATCTCTGTCTCATCAGGCGTGTAAGTCTCACGACACGTGGTACAGAGGCGTCTCACGAGCCGTTGGCCGACGACGACACGAACGGTACTTGAGATCAAGAACGGCTCAACGTTCATATCGAGCAAACGCGGCAATGAGGTCGCAGCATCGTTGGTGTGGAGCGTACTGAGCACAAGATGACCGGTCAGGGAAGCCTGGACTGCCAGGCTGGCTGTCTCACCGTCGCGCATCTCACCGATCATGATGATATTCGGGTCTTGACGCAAGAGAGAACGGAGGCCATTGGCAAACGTCATGCCGGCTTTGTCATTCGTCTGAGTTTGGTTTACGCCAGGAATCTTGTACTCCACCGGATCTTCGATGGTGGAAATGTTCACGTCCGGTGTATTGAGGATTGTCAATATACTGAAGAGGCTGGTCGACTTACCTGAGCCAGTCGGACCGGTGATGAGGATGATACCGTTTGAATCGGACATTGCTCCACTCAATGTCTTGAGTGAATTGCCCCAGTAGCCAAGTTCTTCTAGGGTGACGGATTGAGTGCTCTCGTTCAAGATACGCATGACGATCTTTTCACCGTCAGCAATCGGCAACGTCGAGACACGCAGCGCGTACTGCCTACCAGCGACCTTGATCTTGAAACGACCGTCTTGTGGAACTCGTCGTTCGTCGATCTTGAGGTTGGCCAAAATCTTGATGCGGCTAACAAGTGAGCCAAGGACATTTTTTGGCAAACGATTCACTTCATGGAGGACACCATCGATACGGTAGCGGACCTGTACGAAGTCTTCTCGAGGCTCAATGTGGATATCGGAAGCGCTGGAACGGATGGCGTATTCGAGCAGGAGATTAATCGTCTGGGCGATTGGCGAGTCCTCAGCGATGTCAGAGTCAGTGACCTGTTGAGCGGCAGAAGCGTCTTCCTCACGTTGGATGTCGATAACGTCTTCGAGTTTTTCTCCGACGTCGCCGGCATAATTTTCAAGACAGGCCAGGATATTATCGTGAGTGGCGATGTAGAGCTTTGTGTTATCTCCGATTTCTTTTTCGATAAAGTTAACCGCCTGCACATCATCGGGATCGTCCATGGCAAGGTGATACGTACCGTTTTCGTCGATCTTGAATAGAACTGCATTGTACTGTCTGGCAATACGCTCAGGGATCTTGTTAAGTGTTTCTTTCGGGATATCGTTTGGTTTAATCTCGACGAAAGGAATACCCGAATATTCGGCAAATGCTTTGGTCAGTTCCGTCTCGCTAAGGATGCCTTTTTGGAGGACGACATTCTGCAGGGTCGTCTTTAAACGAGCCGCCTCCTCTTTGAGAGAAGTCAGTTGTTCGGGCGATGTCTTCCCGCCCTGTGTTAGTAGTTGTTCTACAGTGACATCAGCAATCCGCATAATACTTATGCTTAAGTATAAACTCTCGTAGTAAAAATGGCTAGGTGTCTAAAGCTTAGAATGCTGTGCCAAAGATGAGAGCAAGTATGACCGGTATAATGATCCAGCCACCAAATACCAAGACGATAACACCGAGTAAGAGCTTTACCCACAGCGGCATAGCGTGCGGGTTGGTTGCTTCGAGAGCTGCGGGATGTTTCATGACGTAGAGACGCTCAAAGATGACAGTCAAAATAATCATGGTTGCCGCAAGAATGAAGAGCGCGGCGACACAGCGATAGTAAAAGTCGAACAGGTCATAGTTGTCATCTTGGAAAATCCATGGCAATAGAGAGACGAATGCGACCCCAACGGCGCCAGATGTAGCGTAGGTCATCTGTCGGACCAGCTTGTCTTCTAGGTGCGTCGTCAGCAGGGTCGCGACGATCAGAACAGCAATAAAACCAAGCATGTATGTGCCATATAGATCGCCGACGATCGCTCCATCGAGCACTTCCCATACGCCCAGGATCGATGTCAGCATACTGGCGACGACGATACCAAAGAGCGTATTGATGATGAGTGCCTTGCTGCGGCTATGATCATGTTCAACAGAGAGGAAGGCGAGTCCTACGAGCGAATGCACCATGATCAAGACGGTTGTCGCGAGAGCGCGGCCGGCAGTGTCACCAAAATGTCCTACGAGAACAGATACGATAGAGATGAGCGCCGAGGCGATCAGGCCGCCGATGAGTATGTAGGTAATATATTTTTTGATTGGTAGCATTTCATGAGTCGTCTTTGTATTCGTTGAAGAGGTGGTTTCTGCCATAATCTCCCTTTCGTTTATGTACTGCTAGTGTATCGTTTGCTACACTAAAAGGCAACAATGGATGAAGATAAACTGAGCGAACTCGGACAAAAGATCGGCTATGTCGTCAAAGGCGGCGAGGTGATTGAGTTGATTGGTGATGTCGGGGCTGGCAAGACGACACTGACGAAAGCAGTAGCCCTAGGTATGGGGATTATGGGTCCAATTCAGAGTCCGACGTTTACCATTTCAAATCGCTACGTCTCCCCGAGTGGTATCACCCTTGCGCACTACGATTTTTATCGCCTGAATGACGCTGGTCTCATGAAAGAAGAGCTGGGTGAAACGATCGCAGACAGTACGACGGTGACGGTTATCGAATGGGGCGATATCATTAGCGATGTATTGCCCGCAGACCATCTGTCGATTCGCCTTGTTCCGACGAGCGAGACAGAGCGCCAGGTTGAAATCGTCGCACACGGGCCGGCGAGTGAAAAGCTAAAGGAGAATCTCTTATGATTCTTTTACTTGATACATCGACGGCAGATTGCCATCTGTCATTCTATGATGGTGATGTATGCCTGCTCGAGGATACGTGGCATGCTGATCGTGAACTGGCTGAGAAGTTGCTTGGCTACCTCGAAGAAAAGATGGCCAGCCTAGGAAAGAGCTGGAGCGATATTTCGGGTATCGGTGCTTTTCGGGGTCCAGGAAGTTTTACAGGCTTGCGCATCAGCATGAGCGTACTCAATACGCTCGCAAGTGATCTTCACGTTCCGATCGTTGGTGCGACCGGAAAAGAGTGGGAGTCGACAGCCCTTGCACGTCTCACTGCGGGCGAGGACGACCAAATCGTCTTGCCAGAGTATGGTCGTCCGGCAAATATTACTCAGCCGAAAAAGTAAGAACTCTTTAGACCATTTTCCTCCCTTGCCAAACCACGGGGGGGGGTACACTAAAAGACAATGAACAAAAGGGCATCACACACTTCTCCAGGCTTCACCATAGTAGAACTCCTCATCGTCATAGTAGTCATTGCTATCCTCGCTGCTATTACTATTGTGGCGTATAACGGGATACAGCAGCGGGCGAGGGATAGCCAACGACAGAATGATATTAAGACCATAGCCAAGGCCCTAGAGATGTACTATCTCGACAATGGGCAGTACCCGCATGCTAACGGGTCGACAACAATCACGACAAACTGGTCAACAACAGCAGATAGCAGCTGGCAAAGCTTGGCGAGCTATCTGGTTCCCAAATATATATCATCAATGCCGAGCGATCCTACCTCGACAAGCGGTGCCAATGTCACCAGCTCAACTTCTAGCGGCTATGATTATGCATACTACTCCCCGACGGCGTCGACGTACTGCGGAGTTCAGCCGTATCAGTTTTATATCTTGGTGTACCGAGTCGAAAGTGGCGGCCAGCAGAATACATTATCGGGCGACTGCACAGGAACGGCATTCGGACCATATACCGGCGCAAGCAACTACCGTATTGTGAAAAACAAGCTTGGTGATTGGCGTGTAAACGCGCTACAATATAAGTAGTCTGAACATTGTGCCGGACATACGAGAATTAACTTTTTGAATAATCCTGGGGTGCTTTGATACTTTTCATCGCTACGACGAACACGTGGCGGAGTGATCTCGGGGAAAGGAAGCGATTATGATAGAAGCCATCATTGGAATTGTTGGTGTTATTTTGGGTGTGGGTGGAAAATACGCCTACGATGTCCAACAGAAAAGTGCTAGCAAGCACAAAGCCGAGAGCCTCGTAGCAAAGGCTGAGCGAAAAGCCAGCGATATCGTCTTGAAGGCAAAAGATGAAGCCGTCGAGATCGAAAAAGAGCGTCGACGAGAGTTGAAAAAGGTTGAAGATCGTTTGGCGGATCGTGAGAGTACGCTTGATAGAAAGCTCGATGAGCTCGACAAGCGGACTGAAAAGCTACGCAAGAACGAGGACGAAGTCGAAGGCTTAAAAGACGAAGTCCGTGCGATTCGTACTAAGCAGCAGGAGAAGCTTGAAAAAATTGCTGGGCTGAAGAAAAAGGATGCTGCTGACAAGCTCATGCAGATGACCGAGCGTGATATCAAGCACGATCTCGTCGAGCTGGTCAATAAGTTACAAAAAGATGCCGAGCAAGACGCTGAAGAGCGAGCCCAGACTATCCTTGTCACGGCGATGGAACGCATGAGCAGTGAAGTCACTGCCGAGCGAACCGTCACGGCGATCAAGCTGCCAGACGATGAGATGAAGGGACGGATTATCGGCAAGGAAGGGCGTAATATCCAAGCCTTGCAGCGCGCAACTGGTGTCGATATACTAGTCGACGATACGCCAGGCATGATCGTGATGAGCAGCTTTGATCCTATACGTCGTCAGATTGCGCGCTTGTCGCTCGAGATGTTGATGAAGGATGGCCGTATCCATCCGGGCCGTATCGAAGAAGTTGTTGCAAAAGCAGAAAAACAGATCGACAAAGAAGTCCTGCAGGCCGGTGAAGACGCCGCACGTGAAGTCGGTGTCGTGGGTATTCCAAAGGAAATGCTACGCTTGCTCGGTGAGCTAAAATTCCGTACCAGTTACGGTCAGAATGTCTTGAAGCATTCGACTGAAATGGCGCAGATTGCTGGTATGATTTCTGATGAGATCGGTACAAATACACGTGTTGTAAAGACCGCAACGCTTCTCCATGATGTCGGCAAGGCGGTGACGCACAAGATCGAAGGCAAGCATCACCATATTGGTGCCGAGCTGGCCAAAAAGTACGGTATGAGCGATGACATCGTTCATGCGATCGAAGCACATCACGATGACATTGAAGCGACGACGCCAGAGGCACTGGTTGTCCGCGTCGTCGACGCCGCTTCAGCCGCACGTCCAGGTGCACGCAATATTTCAGCTGAGAACTTTGCTGAACGCATGCGTGATCTTGAAAATATCGCGACAGGCTTTGACGGCATCGATAAAGCCTATGCAATCTCTGCTGGCCGTGAAGTCCGCGTGATTGTTCGGCCTGAGAGAATCGATGACTTGTCGAGCATCAAGCTAGCGCGTGACATTGCAACCAAGATCGAGAGTACTATGCAGTATCCAGGTACGATCAAGGTGAATGTGATCCGCGAAACGCGTGCGATCGAATTTGCTAAATAATATCTTCTGACGGTACGCGAAGTAGCGTTGCAAAGAGGTATTGCAGTGCAAACCAGACGGTCGTACAGAGCGTGAAAAAGAGGGTGACAAATACAACAATGTCATTCGGTAAGTCGAATGTCGTAAACCACAAACCAACGAGGCCAGCTAGAGGCAAGAGCGCAAGGCAGAATTTTATATAGCCGACGAGTCGTGCGGTTAGCCGACGTTTTTGCTTCAGTGGAATCTTGTTGTGATGTGTAATGATTGGCAGCGCTGTCTCGGCGATTGTCTCACTGGCTTTGTTGCCTGTCTTGGCGATAGCCATAGGTAGCCGCGCCAAGATGATAATGGTCGCGATGAGTACCACCGCTGTTACGGCAATACCGATGGCTAGCCAGAGCATATCCGGTCCGCCGATTTTTATTGCGTGCAGAGTCGACTGCGAAGTATCAGGGCGCGGGATAAAAAGATCATGCAGGTCTGACCGTAGCAGTAGGGGAAGATAAAGTGCTACTACCCATAGCCACTGAAAAAGCAGTGATAGGTAGCCTAACACGCCGAGGGTCGTCACGACCAGCTTTCGGATTTTTGGAGTGCGCCGCTTTGGTTTTGTCATATAGTAATCATAGCAAATGAGTGCCGGCGGTTCGATCTAGTTCTTTTTGAGCTTTTTGACTACTCGCTTAGTGTACTTAGTATCTTGCTTTGTTTTTGTGACACTCTCTTTTACTTTCCGCTCAAGCCGCGCCGATTGGATATTTTCAGCCCGCAAGATAAAGAGGGACAAAAATATTGCTTCAAGACTGACGATAATAGTCAGCAGAGAGTAATCCTTATCGAACTGGAGAAATGCATTTAGCACAATCCATAGCGCAAACCATATGACATGAAACAGGATAAAAGGAGCTGACCCGAAGATTTCAGCTAATTTTTCTGCGGTCTTATTCATAGCAGCTACACCTCCTATAGCAGGCTTAATTGTAGTCGGTATCGTCAGGATGCCGGTTTACATTGGTCGTATAGTTATCATACCAAATCTTCTTGGGACCTTTCCAAAAGTAGCAGTCAATGCTCTACTTGCCAAACCTAAAACCACTAGCTACACTACATAGTAATGAACAAAAGGGCATCAGGCTTCACTATAGTAGAACTCCTCATTGTTATAGTCGTTATTGCTATCCTGGCTGCTATCACTATAGTTGCATATAACGGGATACAGAATCGAGCGAATGATTCGGCGGTGCAGAGTGATCTGGCGCGTGATGTCAAGAGTATTGAGCTGTACCGCGTCGATAATGGCAATTATCCAGCATCGTATACAAACTTGGTGGCTATGAAAATTGCCGGCTATCCATTGGTAGCGAGTCAGCAGGCATACAGCACAGTAAGTCCAACCAATTATGGGGTATGTTTCGATACAACAGACGACACCTATGCCGTAGCAGCAAGAAGTAAATCAGGCAAGGTATGGTACGTCAGTTCTAAGCAGAAGAGTCCGACAGAGTATCCGACAACCTGGCAAAGTGGTGTGGCGGCACTCTGTCAAAACATTATCGATAACTATTCGAATGGGCAGTGGGTATACCAGGCTAGCACGTGGAGTACGGCGATACTATAAAAGCATTAAAGCCAAGAAAAAACCTGTCCGCTATGGACAGGTTTTTTCTATGGTCGGGGTGAAAGGACTCGAACCTTCGACCTCACG
>Ga0164242_10002702_pt1 | contig 20471 bp, 16 predicted proteins | sample OricomgcompostMG_FD_108783 | JGI IMG/M metagenome (GOLD analysis project Ga0164242, IMG submission 108783) | Miracle-Growth compost microbial communities from Emeryville, California, USA - Original compost - Miracle growth compost (MG) ... | reverse complement strand
GATCCTGGTGACGGGCTCGTCGAGTGGCTTCGGCAGGATGACGGCCGAGGCGTTGGCGCGGGCCGGCCATACGGTGTTCGCCAGCATGCGCGGCACGACGGGGCACAATGCCGATGTCGTCGCGGCGATGGCGGCGCTGGCGCGCGATGCGGGCGCCGATCTGCGCCCGCTCGACCTCGATGTCGGCGATGAGGCGTCGGTCGAGGCGGCGATCGCGTCGATCCTGGCGACCGCCGGCCGCATCGACGTCGCGGTCCACAACGCCGGGCACATGGTCTATGGCCCGGCCGAGGCCTTCACTCCCGAGCAGCTCGCCGAGCAATATGACGTGAACGTGCTCGGCACGCAGCGGGTCAACCGCGCGCTGCTGCCGCACATGCGCGGGCGCCGCAGCGGCCTGTTGGTGTGGATGTCGTCGAGCAGCACGCGCGGCGGCACGCCACCCTATCTCGCGCCCTATTTCGCGGCGAAGGCGGCGATGGACGCGCTCGCGATCAGCTATGCCGCCGAGCTGGCGCGCTGGGGGATCGAGACGACGATCGTCGTGCCCGGCGCCTTCACGCGCGGCACCAACCATTTCGCCCATGCGGGCACGCCCGGCGATACCGCGCGGGCCGACGAATATGCCAAGGGTCCGACCGCCGACGTCGCCGACACCGCGCTCCGGAATCTCGCGGCGATCGCGCCGGCGGACGCCGATCCGGAAGCGGTTGCGCGCGAGATCGTGCGCGTGGTCGGCCTGCCGTTCGGCACGCGCCCGTTCCGCGTCCACATCGATCCCGCCGACGACGGCGCGGCCGTCGTCAACGCGGTCGCCGACCGGGTGCGCGCGGAGTTCCTGCGCCGCATCGGCCTTGGCGACCTGCTGACGGCGCACGCGCCCGAGGCGGTCAGCCGCGGATGAAGGCGAGCAGATCGGCGTTGATCGTGTCGGCATGCGTCGTCGCCATGCCGTGCGGGTAGCCCTTATAGACCTTGAGCGTCGAATTGCGGACGAGCTTGACCGCGAGCAGCGCCGAATCCTCGATCGGCACGATCTGGTCGTCGTCGCCGTGCATGATCAGCACCGGCACGTCGATGGCCTTCAGGTCCTCGGTGAAGTCGGTTTCCGAAAACACCTTGATGCAATCGTAATGCGCCTTGGCCGCGCCCATCATGCCCTGCCGCCACCAATTGTCGATCGTGCCCTGGATCGGCGTCACGCCCGGCCGGTTGAAGCCGTAGAACGGCCCGGAGGGAACGTCGCGATAGAATTGCGCGCGGTTCGCCGCGAGCTGCGCGCGGAAACCGTCGAACACCTCGACCGGCAGGCCGCCGGGGTTGGCGTCTGACCTGACCATTACCGGCGGCACCGCGCCGATCAACACCGCCTTGGCGACGCGGCCTTTTTCCGCGCGCGCGACGTAGCGCGCGACCTCGCCGCCGCCGGTCGAATGGCCGACATGGACCGCGTCCTTGAGCTCGAGATGGCGGGCGAGCGCGGCGACATCGGCGGCATAGGTGTCCATGTCGGTGCCCTGGTCGGTCTGCGCCGAGCGCCCATGGCCGCGCCGGTCGTGCGCGACGACGCGGTAGCCCTGGCTAAGGAAAAAGAGCAGCTGCGCATCCCAATCGTCCGAACTCAACGGCCAGCCGTGATGGAAGACGATCGGCTGCGCGTCGCGCGGGCCCCAGTCCTTGTAGAAGATGGCGGTGCCGTCCTCGGTGGTGAAATAGGCCATGACGTATCTCCTTCAGGCTTGCGATGAACTGCCCGGCGCTCTGGGAACCATGGTGGTGTCGATCGGCAGGCCGTGCTTGAGCGCCAGCGTCACCGGCGTCTTCTCCGCGATCTCCGCCAGCCGCGCGCATTGCGCCGCGTCGAGTCCGGTCGGCGCGACCGTCCGTTCAATCCGCAGCGCCTGATCGGCGCCGCGATGCAGGCGCACGCCGACGCTGAGCGACTCCAGCGGCCACGCCTTGCGGTCGGCGTACATGCGCAGCGTGATCGCGGTGCAGGCCGCGAGCCCGGACAGCACCAGGTCATAGGGCGAAGGGCCGCGATCGCCGCCGCCGTTGGCCGGCGGCTCGTCGGCGGTCAGCCGGTGGTCGCCGGTCTCGATCCGCGTGGCGTAACGGTCGCGGCCGATCGTCGCCGTGGCGCTGAGCGTCATGATGCTCCCTTCTCCTCGCGAGACGGACTGCCGCTTGCCCGCCGCTCGTCCGGAACGGGCAGTTTCGCACCGTGCGCGGTTTCGAGCAATTCCTTCAGGCGCGCCAGATTGGCGTGGACCTCGCGCTCCGGCGGCGTGCCGAAGATGGCGAAGATCTTCTCGGCCAGCCGGCCGCCGGGGATTCGCATCTCCTTCAGCACTTCGGTCGCGTCCTCCCCGGCAGCGGCGAAGGCGATGTGCCAGCGCACCGGCGCGATCAGCGACCGCATCTTGTAGGTGATCGAGACGTTCGTCCGCACGTTGGTGACGACGACGGGCCATCGCGTGTCGAAGCCGAACGGCGTCCGGATCGTCCATGTCGAGGTCCGCGGCCCGGTGATCTCGACATGCACGACATCGCCGAGGAACCGGGGCAGGTTCCGGAAGTCGCGGCAAAAGGCGAACACCTCCGCCACCGGCCGCCGGATGACGATGGCGCTCCTGATCGTTCGGAAGGCGATCCGGCCGGCACGCATGTGAAATCTCCCCGGAATGCGAATGGAAGGCCGGCCGCTACTCTCCGGTGATGCGCATGCGGCGGATCCGTCCGCCTTCCAGGAAGAAGGTGAAGCGGCTCGGCCCGTTGAACCCGCCGCCGCCGACGTCGACCTCCATGCTGGGCGCGTCCGGATCGAGCCGGGCCGAACGCAGCGTCAGGCGCGCGCCGACGCCGATCAGCTCGCGATCCGACCACGCCGCGATCGCCGCTCGGCCGCGATAGACCGAACCCCAATCGTCGACCTCGCCGTCGGGGGCGAACAGCGACAGGAAGGCGTCGGCGTTTCCGCCGTTGATCGCGCCGAGCGCCGCGTCGACGATCGCGCGGCCGGCCGCTCCGGCCGGGGCATCACGCACTTCCATGGCGGACTCGCTCCTCCACGCCTTCTCGCAAGGGACCGAGATTAGGAACCCGGCCGGCGGGTTGCGATCGGCATTCCGGCGCAATCGATCGGGCGCGAATGCAAATTCCCTGGCGAGCCGATTTCCTCCAGAATATCGTTGCGGCGGCTGCGCCCGGCCGGGCGAAAGCGCGCGCTTCGGCGGCGATGGCATCGCCGTCGCGCCGCCGGGCGCCTGAACGGGAGAAATATGATGGACGGCGGAAAGCTCGACTCGGCTGCCGACGGGAAACCGACCGGCGGAACGCCTCCCGACGGCGAGACGCCGGACGAGGCGGAGGCCGACACGCTCCTCGACGAATCGCTGGAGGAGAGCTTCCCCGCGAGCGACCCCGCGGCGTCCCAAAGTTTCGAATGAGCATGACGGGCCGAAGGCGGCGGCCCGCGCCTTCCTCTCGGACTCGGTTGTGACGCGCGAGGCGGGGACGAGCCGCCCCTTCGCCTTCGAAGGGGCGCGCGGCGATCGTCTGGCGGGCCGGATAGAGCCGCCCGAAGGCCCGCCCCGCGGATGGGCCATATTGGCGCATTGCTTCACCTGCGGGAAGGACGGCCTGGCTGCGGTGCGCGTGGCGCGGGCGCTGGCGCGCTCGGGGATCGGCGTGCTCCGGTTCGATTTCGTGGGCCTGGGCGACAGCGGCGGCAGCTTCGGCGCGGCGGGCTTCGCCGGCGATGTCGGCGATCTCGTCGCCGCGGGCGAGGCGATGGCCGATGCGGCAATGGCGCCATCCCTTCTCGTCGGCCACAGCCTCGGCGGCGCGGCGGCGCTGGCGGCGGCCGGCGACATGCCCGGCATCACCGCAGTCGCCACGATCGCCGCCCCCGCCGACCTGCGCCACGTCCTTCATCACCTCGACCCGGATGAGCTCCGACGGGTGATGGAGACGGGCGAAGGCGAGGTCGCGATCGCCCGGCGCCGCTTCGTCTTGCACCGCGCATTCGTCGAGTGCATGGACGGCTACGATATCGCGGCGCGGGTCGCGTCGCTGCGTCGAGCGCTGCTGGTGCTGCACGCGCCGCGCGACGAAGTGGTGGGCATCGACCATGCCGCGCGACTGTTCGCGGCCGCCCGGCATCCCAAGAGCTTCGTCTCGCTGGATACGGCCGACCACCTGCTCTCGCGCGCGGAGGATGCCGGCTATGCTGCCGCGATGATCGCTGCCTGGGCGAGTCGCTATCTGCCGCCGCTCGCGCCGGGCGATACGCTCGACGGCACGACTGGCAGAGAGGGCTTCGCCGATGCTTGACAGTCCGCGCCAGGAACCCGACCCCTCCGACCCGCCGCGCCGATCGGCGGAAAGCCATGCCGAAGATGCGGGCGGCGGCCGTTCCTTGTGCGATGCCATGCTCCGGCGCTTTTCCTGGGACGATCTGCGGATCGTCGCCGCGGTCGGGCGAACGAGGCTTCCGTCGGCGGCGGCGGCGTTGCTGGGCCTCAACATCTCCACCGTCTCGCGCCGCCTGGCGCAGGTCGAGCAGACGCTCGGCGTCCGCCTGTTCGACCGGCGGCGGTCGGGCTATGTGCCCACCGACGAAGGCGCCGAACTGATCGCGCTGGGCGAGCGCGTCGAGCTTGACATCGTCACCGTCGTCCGCCGCGTCTCGGCGCACGATCAGGGCGTCACGGGAACGCTGCGCATCACCACCAGCGATTCGCTGCTGCTGCATTTCTTCACGCCGATCATCGCGGCGTTCAAGGCGGAGAATCCGGCGATCCGGATCGAGGTGCTGGTCGGCAACAGCGCACTCAACCTGGCGCGCGGCGAATCGGACGTGGCCTTGCGCGCGACCAAAATGCCGCCCGAAAACCTGTTCGGCTGCCGCATCGCGGCGATCGCCTGGGCGCCCTATGGCCGCCGGTCGGATTTCGCCGCCGGGCCGCCGCCGCCCGACCGGCTCTATCAGCAGCAATGGGTATCCTATGCGGCCGAACTGTCGGCGCTCAAGGCGTTCAGCCATATCGAGAGCCGCGTGGCGCCCGAACGGATCGCCTATCGCGTCGATTCGGTGGCGAGCGTCGGCGCGGCGATCGCCGCCGGCCTCGGCATCGGGCTGCTGCCGTGCATGCTCGGCGACCTGATGGACGACCTGATCCGTGTCGGCCCGATCCTGCCAGAGCTGACCGACGACCTGTGGCTGCTCACCCATCCCGACATCCGCAAGGCCGAACGGGTCCAGGCGTTCATGGCCTTCTGCGCCGCGGCGACCGCCAAGCGGCGCGCCTTCATCGAAGGGCAAGCCTCGCCCCTGCCGGCGGCGCAGGACTGACGGCGGTCGGCCGGCGGCGGCTCACGGCACGGCCGCGCGATAGGCGCCGACGATCTCCGCCAGGGCCGACAGGGCGAGCGTCGCGGGATCGCGCGAACCGGGGATGAGGCCGACCGGCCCGCGCACGCGGGCGATCGCGGCTTCCGCCACGCCGCACGCGGCCAGCGCCGCGCGGCGGGCCGCATGGGTATTCCGGCTGCCCATCGCGCCCACCCAGAAGGACGGGGTCTCCAGCGCCTTCGCGATGAGCGGCGGTTCCCAGTCATGGTCGTGGAACAGGAACAGGAAGGCCGTCCACGGATCGCCGCGCAGCGCGACCGGGCTGCTTGCGGAGTCGATCCGCGTGGCGGCGGCTCCTTCCGCAAGCCCCGCTTCGACGATCTCGCGGTCGGGCGAATGAAGCTCGACCTCGGCGCCGAAGCCGCGGGCGAGCCTGAGCGACGTCAGCATCTCCGCTCCGTGGCCGAGCAGGACCAGCCGCAGGTTCGGCGAATGCCGGACGACGAAAGCGCCATCGCTCCAGCCCGTCGTCGGTGCCGGCGGGTCGGAGGACGCATCGAGCCGTCCCGCCCGGTCCAGGTGAAGCGCGACGGGACGCCGCGCGTCGAGACAGGCGAGCGCGCGCTCGACCGCATCCGGCGCCGGATCGGCGAGGAACAGCACGTCCATGCCCCCGCCGCACGGCAGCCTGATGTCGATATAGGGCGACCCCTGGCCGAACCGCACGGTGCGCGAAGCGCCGTCGCGCAGGACATCGAGCGCCTCCGCGACGATCGCCCGTTCCACGCATCCGCTCGAAAAGGAGCCGGCGCTCTCGCCAGTGTCGAGCACCGCCATATGGGCGCCGACCGCGCGGGCGCCTTGTCCCGTCAGGCCGGCGATCGTCGCCAGCACGCCCCGCCGCCCCGCACGCGCGCCGTCGGCCAGCAGGCGGAGCACCTCGGCCGCCGAAGCCGTCGGCAGGCTGGCGGCCTGCCCGGCCGCCCGAGCATCGCTCGTCGGCTCCGATCGAAGAACCATGGCCGCGCTGTCGGCGCGCATCCGGACAGTCTCCCTCGGCCGATCCTGCGTCAGGCCGCCGCCTGCGACGCCAGCAGGTCCTCGATGCGCACCGGCAGGTCGCGCACGCGCACGCCGGTGGCGTGATGGACCGCGTTGGTGATCGCCGCCGCCACGCCCGCCAGCCCGATCTCGCCGATGCCGCGCGCGCCCATCTCGTTGAGATGGGTATCGGGGTGATCGAGGAAGATCACCTCCATCGGCGGCGTGTCGGCATGCGTCGCCATGATATAGTCGGCGAAGTTGCTGTTGACCGGCATGCCGTTGCGGCGGTCGTAATGGGTCTCCTCGAACAGCGCCATGCCGATCCCCATCGCCACCGCGCCTTCGATCTGGTTGCGCGCGGTGAGCGGATTGACGATGCGGCCGCCGTCGATCACGCTCAGCGTGCGATTGACGCGCAGCCGCGCGATCTCCGGTTGCCAGGCCACCTCGACGAAATGCGCGCCGAACGAGTGCATCGAGACGGTCGGGTTCTTGTCCCTGAACGTCGCCTCCGACTTGCCGCGGCCTTCGACATGGCCCAGCCGCGCCGCGCCCAGCACCGCCTCGAACGGCCGCCCCTCGCGGGACGACTGCCCCTTGCGACGCACGCGGCCCTCGTGGAATTCGAGCTGCTCGGCCGGGATGCCTTCGCTTTCGCCGGCCGCGGCGAGCAGGCGCCCGATCGCCTCGCGCGCCGCCTGGGCGACGGCGGGAACCAGCGATGCTGTCGCCATCGATCCGCCGGACACGGGGCCGGGGGGCAGGCTGCTGTCCCCGATCACCACCTTGATCTTGTCGAGATCGACGCCGGTGAGCTGCGAGGCCATCTGCGCCAGCACCGTATAGGTGCCGGTGCCGATATCCTGCGTCCCGCTGGCGACGCGCACGGTTCCGTCGGCGTTGAACATCACGCTGGCCTCGGCCGACCAGCGCGCCGCCATCCATGTGCAGGCCGCCATGCCCCAGCCGAGGATCGTGTCGCCGTCGCGCATCGAGCCGATCTCGGGCGTGCGCCGCGCCCAGCCGAACGTGTCGGCGCCGGTGGTCAGGCATTCCTCGAGATGACGCGAGGAGAAGGGGATGTTCAGGCTCTCGTCGATCTGCGGTTCGTTCCTGAGGCGCAGCGCGACGGGGTCCATCTTCAGCGCGATCGCCAGTTCATCCATCGCCGACTCGAGCGCATACATGCCCGGAACCGCGCCCGGCCCGCGCATCGAGGTGGGGACGCCGACGTTGCGGATCGCATGAGCCTCGGTGACGCGCAGGTTGGGCGTCGAATACATGAAGCCGCTCGATTCGCCGCAATTCTCCCGATAATCGCCGAGCAAGGAGCGCGTGTAGGTATAATCGTGCCGCAGCGAGACGAGCTTGCCCTCCGCCGTGGCCCCCAGACGGATGCGTTGCTGCGTATGCGGCCGATGGCCGGCGGATTCGAAGGTCATCTGCCGCGTCACGACCAGCTTGATCGGCCGGCGCAGGTCGCGCGCCGCTCCCGCGGCGAGCAGCGATTGCGGCCAGGGCCACAGCTTGCCGCCATAGCCGGTGCCCAGGAATTCGGTGACGACGCGGACATTCTCCTTCGGCACGCCCAGCATCTGCGCCAGCACGTCGCGGAAGTTCGCCACCGCCTGCGTGGTTTCGTACAGCGTGAAGCGGGTGCCGTCGAAGGTCGCGACGCTGGCGTGCAGCTCGATCGAGCTGTGCGTCTCGAACGGCGTGTTATAGGTGTGGTCCACCTTCACCGGCGCGGCGGCGAACGCGGCATCGGGATCGCCGCGCTCGGTCTGGACCTTGGGCGGCGCGGCGGGCGACAACGCGGTCGAAACGTCTGGCTCGGTCGCGCGATAGCTGACCTTGACCTTGCGCGCGGCGGCGGTGGCCTGCTCGAACGTGTCCGCCACCACCAGCGCGACATACTGGCCGTAATAGCGGATCGTATCGTCCTCGAGCGGCGGGCGGCGCTCGTCGATGATCGCGTCGCCCGAGGCGGGCACGCGATAGAATTTGCCGATATTGTGGCGCGTATAGACCTTGCGCACGCCGGGCATCGCTTCCGCCGCGCCGGTGTCGATCGCCGCGATCGTGCCGCTGGCGATGGTGGCGCCGACCGGCACGGCATACAGCATGTCCGGGAAGTGAAAGTCCGAGGTGTAGCGCGCCGCGCCGCTGACTTTCAGCGGCCCGTCCACGCGGACGACCGCGCGGCCGACGGCGGGTTGCGGAGCGGCGGTGGTGGCATCGGAAGGCATGTCCATTCCCCCGTCAGGCTGCGACCGTGGCGAGCGCGCTGGCGAGGCAGCGCTTCGCCAGCTCGATCTTGAAGCCGTTCTGGCTTTGCGGCCGCGCGTCCCGCATGGCCGCCTCGGCCGCGGCGGCGAAGGCGGCGCGCGTCGCTGGCTTGCCGATGAGCGCGGCTTCGGCCTCCGCCGAGCGCCACGGCCGCGTGCCGACGCCGCCGAGCGCCACGCGCGCATGGCGGATCGCGCCGCCCTCGCTCTCCAGCACCACCGCGGCGGAGGCGAGCGCGAACTCATAGGAGGCGCGGTCGCGCAGCTTCAGATAATGCGACCGCGCGCCTGCCCGCGGCGGCGGCAAGAGCACATCGGTGATGAGATCGCCCGGCATCATCACCGTCTCCCGGTCCGGCGTATCGCCCGGCAGCAGGAAGAAATCGCCGATCGGCACCTTGCGCTCGCCGCGCACGCCGCGGATGACGATCACGGCTTCCAGCGCGGTCAGCGCCACGTTCATGTCGGACGGGTTGCTGGCGATGCACTGGTCGCTGGTGCCGAGCACCGCGAGGTTGCGGTTGAAGCCGTGGATCGCCGAGCAGCCGCTGCCCGGCTGGCGCTTGTTGCACGGCGTATCGGTGTCGCGGAAATAGACGCAGCGCGTGCGCTGCAGCAGGTTGCCGCCGGTCGTCGCCATGTTGCGCAACTGCCCCGACGCGCCCGACAGCAGCGCCTCAGACAGCACGGCATAGTCGCGCCGCACCTCGGCATTGTTGGCGAGGTCCGAATTGCGCACCAGCGCGCCGATCCTCAGCCCGCCGTCGGGCGTGCGCTCGACCTTCGCCAGCGGCAGATGGTTGATGTCGACCACCCGCGACGGCGTTTCCACGTCGAGCTTCATCAGGTCGATCAGCGTGGTGCCGCCGGCGACGAAGCGTACTTCGGCGCCCTGCTGCGCGGTGGAGGCCGCGGCGCCTGCCGTGATGGCCTGGGCAGGATCGGCGGCGCGCGAGAAGGTGAAGGGTTCCATGGGGCGTGCTCCTTCAGGCGTTCCTGACCTGCCGGATCGCGGCGAGGATGTTCTTGTAGGCGCCGCAGCGGCAGATGTTGCCGCTCATCGCTTCCTTGATGTCGGCGTCGCCTGCGCCCCACGGCTCCTTCACCATCGCCACGGCGGACATGATCTGGCCCGAGGTGCAATAGCCGCACTGATAGCCGTCATGCTCCAGGAACGCCTGCTGCATCGGGTGCAGGTGGTCGGGATCGCCCAGCCCCTCGATCGTGGTGACGTCGGCGCCCTGGGCCATCGCCGCCAGCGTCAGGCACGAATTCACCCGCCGCCCGTCGACATGCACCGTGCAGGCGCCGCACTGCCCGTGATCGCAGCCTTTCTTGGTGCCGGTCAGCTGCAGATGCTCGCGCAAGGCATCGAGCAATGTCGTGCGCGGGTCGAGCGAGAGACGGTGCTCGGTCCCGTTCACCCGAAGCGAGATGTCCATCGGTCCCCGTCCCGTTGCTGCCGGCTGCGCGGCGGAGGCCGTGCCGGTCGAGAGCGAACCGCCGACAAGCGCGCCCGTTCCCGCGGCAGCGACCGTCAGCATGTCTCGTCGGGTCAGTTGATTGCCGGTCATCTGCATCGCTCTCCTGTCGTTCCGGGATCGGGATCGGGCACCCGCGCTGCGGCAATGGCTGTGAGTCGAAAAACCCTGTCGGATTATTCCGCGTTTTCTTCATAAAGTCATGGTCATATTCGCGGCAATCGATCGGCAGTCGCCAGGGCCTCCGATACCGCCCGACGGTCCGCGCGGCTTTCCACGCCGGAGGAGCCGTCCGGCGCCCGGCGCGCGGCCACCGCAAGGGCGATGGCGGCTATTGACACCGGTAGCAATCCGGGGAACGATAGGCGTCGAAACGGCATCGCTGCGGTCAGGACGACCAACGACGGCGAAAAGACCGAAGGGAGGGGCAGATGCTCGACAGGCGATCGCGGCCGCCGGCCGCCATGGCGGCGACGGGGCCGCGGCTGACGCGCCGCGCCGCGCTCGGCGGGGCAGCGGCAATGGCCGCCTGGCATGGCGTCGGCGCTGCCGCGGCGGTCGATGGCGACGCGGCGCAGGGCTGGTCCGACGCCGCCGCGATCCGCGCCCGGATCCGCCCGCCGGTCTTCCCCCGCGCCAACCGCTTCACCCCGCAGCAGTTCGGCGGCGTGCCCGACGGGCGCACGCTGGCGACCGAGGCGCTGCGGCGGGCGATCGAGGCGGCCGCGCGCGCGCCGGGCGGCGGTCGCGTGGCGATCGAGGGCGGCGTGTGGCTCACCGGCCCGATCCACTTGCGCTCGAATGTCGAGCTGCATGTCGCGCGCGATGCCGTCCTGCGCTTCGCACGCGACCCGGCGCTCTATTTCCCGCCGGTGCTGACGCGGATTGAGGGCAACGAGCTGATGGGCATCTCGCCCTTCATCTATGCCCTCGATTGCGAGAATGTGGCGATCACGGGCCATGGCGTCCTCGACGGCCAGGCCGATCCCGATCATTGGTGGCACTGGGCGGATGCGCCCGCCGACGGGTCGGAGAGTTCGGGCAGAATGCTCAAGCGGATGGCGGAGCAGGGCGTGCCGGTCGCGCGGCGCGTGTTCGGGCCGGGCTCGACGATCCGGCCGCAGTTCATCCAGCCCTATCGCTGCCGCAACGTGCTGATCGAGGGCGTCACGATCGTCCGCTCGCCGATGTGGGAGATCCATCCGGTCGAATGCGAGAACGTGACCGTGCGCGGCGTGACGATATCCAGCCACGGCCCCAATAACGACGGCTGCGATCCCGAAAGCTGCCGCGACGTGCTGATCGAGGATTGCACCTTCGACACCGGCGACGACTGTATCGCGATCAAGTCCGGCCGCAACGCCGACGGCCGCCGACTCCGCCGCCCGACCGAGAATGTCGTCATCTCCGGCTGCACGATGATCGACGGCCACGGCGGAGTGACCCTGGGCAGCGAGATCACCGGCGGCGTGCGCAACGTGTTCGTCGAGAACTGCCGGATGGACAGCCCGCGGCTCAACACCGCGATCCGGTTCAAGAACAATGCCGCTCGCGGCGGCACGCTGGAGAACATCCACGTCCGCGACGTCACCGTCGGCCAGGTCGCGCGCGCCGCCGTGACGATCGACTACAATTACGGCGAGGGCGCCAACGGCCGCTTCACGCCGGTGTTCCGCGGGCTGACGATCGATCGGATGCTGGTCGGCCGCTGCGAGCGCGCGCTCGACCTGCAGGGCTTCGCCAATGCGCCGATCCGCGACGTGCTGCTGCGCGACTGCGCGATCGTCCGCGCCGCCGAGCCCGACATCGTCGCGCATGTCGGGAACCTTCGCTACGACCGAGTCCGGCGCAACGGCCAGGCGGTGCCCGGCCCGACGCCGGGCGGCGTGGTGGTGCCCGCCGACCGGTCGGGCTGATCCGGAGCCGATGCCATGACCCGTCACCGACCGTTCCTCCGCCTGCTCGCCGTCGCGCTTGCCGTGATGCTGGGCACGGCGGCGCTTGCCGAATCCGCGCCCACCGGCCGCGATCGGCTGATCGCCTATCTCACCGAACTGGCGCACCGACAGACCGCAGCGCGCGCGGCGACGGTCGCGGCGATCGCCACGCCCGAGGAGGCGCGGCTGCGCCAGGTGCGCGTCCGCGCGACGTTGTCGGAGCTGATCCATTTCGAATATGCCGCCGGCCCGGTGCGCTTCGAGATCACCGGCACGAGCGACGGCGACGGCTATACGATCGAGAAACTGTGGTACGAGAGCCTGCCCGGCTATCGCGTCACCGCCGACCTCTACCGGCCGGACGGCGCCGGGCCGTTCCCGGCGATCATCGTCCAGCCGGGCCACGGCGTCGACGGCAAGATCGGCGACCATGGCTTTGCCGCCAACCTGGCGCAGGCCGGCTTCGTCGTGCTGTCGATCGACATCGTCGGCGAGGGCGAGCGGCTCCAGCATTACGACGCGGAGATCGGCGCGTCCAAGGTCGGGCGGCCGACCGGCGAGCATTCGATGGCGTTCGGCCAGGCGCTGCCGACCGGCGGGCATGTGTCGCGATTCTTCATCCAGGATGCGGTGCGCGGCGTGGATTACCTGATGAGCCGGCCCGACGTGGACGACCGGCGGATCGGCGCGTTCGGCTGCTCGGGCGGCGGCACCATGACCGCCTATCTGGCGGCGGTCGATCCGCGCATCCAGGCGACCGCGGTTGCCTGCTACGCCAATGATTTCGACCATCTGCTCGCCCCCGGCGGGCCCGGGCCGCAGGACAGCGAGCAGTCGATCCCGTTCTTCCTCGAGCGCGGGCTCGACATTCCCGACTGGATCGAGGCGGCGGCGCCGCGCCCCTATGCGATCGTCTCGACCACCGAGGACATGTTCCCGATCGCCGGCGCGCGCGCGGCCTATCGCGAGGCGAGCCGTTTCTATCAGGTGCTCGGCGCCGGCGATCGCATCACGATGATCGAGGGGCCGGGGCCGCATGGCCATCTCCAGCCGATCGCGGCGAAGATCGTCGCCTTCTTCACCCGCTGGCTGAAGGACGAACCGGCCGAGCGGCCGTTCGCGCCCGCTGCCATAGGCGATCCCGCGCGGCTGCTCGTCACGCCGACGGGACAGCTTTCGACCTCCGGCTGGGGCAAGTCGCTGCATGAGATGATCGCCGCGGAGGCGCCGCCGGCGCCCGCCGCGCCGGCAGGTGAAACGGCCGCGCAGCGGCTCGACCGGCTGCGCGTCGCGATCCGCGACGTCGCGCGAACGACGGTCGCGCCGGGGGATGCGCCGCCGGCCGCGGCGCTGGATGCGGCGACCGCGCGCGCCGGCTATCGGCTGACCCCGATCCGGTTCAATGCCGCGCCGGGGCTGGTGGTGAACGCGCTCTATGCCCAATCGTCCGAGGGCGGGCGGCGCCCCACCCTGCTGTTCCTGTCGGACGCGCCGCTCCAGGCGCAGGCGGCGCCCGGCGGGCTGTTCGAGCGCTCGACGCGCGCCGGCTGGAACGTGCTCGCGCTCGAACCGCGCGGCGCCGGCGGGACCGAGGAGGTCAAGTCGCCGCTCACCGGCGACTGGACATTGCTGTCGCTGCGCGCGCTGCTGGTCGGCAAGACGCCGGTGGGGATGCGTACCGACGACGCGCTCGCGGCGCTGAACTGGCTCGCCCGGCGGCCGGAGGTCGATCCCCGCCGGATGGACGTTTATGGCATCGGCGCGCTGGGACCGGTCGCGCTCCATGTCGGGGTGCTCGACCCGCGGGTGCGGCATGTGACCAGCGAGGGTGCGATCGTCCGCTACCGCGATTTCGCCGAGCGGCCGATCAGCCGCGACATGGCCGAGGTCAACCTGCCCGGCGTGCTGGCGCGCTATGACCTGCCCGATCTGATGGCCGCGCTCGGCGACCGGCTGACGCTGGTGAGCCCGGTGAACACGGTGGGCGAACCGCTGCGCGGCGCCGACCTGCAGACGATCCTGCCGCGCGCCGCCGCCCTCGCCTTCCGCGCCCCGCGCGACCCGATCCTGCCGCCGTCCCCGCGCTGAGGTTCGCAATCCCGGATCGGGGCTTATGATCTGACCGGCGGAGCGCGAGACGCCATCGTCGCCACCCGTCGCACCTTTTGACCAGCGCCTCGAACGGGGCAAGCGCTTGAGGCTGCCGTCACCGACTGGCTCGCGTCGCGGCCGAACAGCCTGTCGGCAACGCTGCACTCCGGCTCCTTATCGAAAACTCCTCCGCAGCGCGCGGCGCGCCTTGTGCTGTCGTGGTCGGCACCTGCCGGTCAAACAGCACGGCATACCAATATAACAGCCCAATTATTCCATTCGGTCGGATCATCAGGTTGCGCATTTGTGCGCATCAGGTTAGTCCAATGGTGCGAGAATCGAAAACCGCGGGGGAGGAACATGTCCAGGCTGGCCTATTACGCATTGCCGGTGGCGCTCGCATCGCTCGCCACGGCCGCCTCGGCAAAGACCTGGCTGGTTCACGATATCGCCCAGCTGAATGCGGTCCGGCCCGTCGCCGGCGACACGATCGTGCTGGCCGACGGCGAATGGCGCGACGCGACGATCAAGCTGGTGGGCGAAGGCAGCGCAGCGAAGCCGATCACGCTGACCGCCGAGCATCCCGGCAAGGTGATCCTCACCGGCCGCTCGAACCTCAAGCTCGCCGGCAACTATCTCGTCGTCTCCAACCTGGTATTCCGCGACGGCTATACCCCCGATGACGTGGTGGTCTCGTTCCGCACCGATTCGCGCCACTGGGCCAACCACAGCCGCGTCACCGGCATCGTCATCGACCGCTTCAATCAGCCAGATCGACGCAAGGAAGACCATTGGGTCTCGATTTACGGCGCCGACAACCGCGTCGATCACTCACAGTTCGAAGGCAAGGGCAACGATGGCGCGACGTTGGTCGTGATCCGGGACAAGCCTTATCCCCTCGATAACCGCGCGCGCATCGACCACAATTATTTCGGGCCGCGCCCGCCGCTCGGCGGCAATGGCGGCGAGACGATCCGCATCGGCACCAGCACCGAATCGGGCAGCGATTCGCACAGCATCGTCGAGGACAACCTGTTCGATCGCTGCGATGGCGAGGTCGAGATCATCTCGGTCAAGTCGGGCGCGAACGTGATCCGCAACAACCTGTTCGTGGATTCGCAGGGCACGCTGACGCTGCGGCACGGCAACGGCAACATCGTCGAACGCAACGTCTTCTTCGGCCATGGCATCCCGCACACCGGCGGCATCCGCATCATCAACGAGCGCCAGACGGTGCGCGACAATTACCTCGAAGGGCTGGCGGGCGAGGATTTCCGCAGCGCGATCACGGTGATGAACGGCGTGCCGAACTCGCCGATCAACCGCTATCTGCCGGTCAGGAACGCGCTGATCGCCAACAACAGCGCGATAAACCCGGCCGAGATCAACCTTGGCGGCGGCGCGGACGCCGAACGCTCGGTCCCGCCTGAAAGCACGCGCTTCGTGAATGACCTGATCGTCAGCGCCGGAAGCGGCGATCCGATTCATATCGGTTCGTCGATCGCCGGCATCAGCTTCGAGAACGTAATCCAGGCTCCCGCCGGCAAGCCCGCCGCGCCGGGCATCGAGCGGCGCGCCGTCACGCTCGCGCGCGCAGCGAACGGCCTGCTCTACCCGACCGATCCGGCGTTGGCCAAGGTCGGCGCGCCGCGCGACCTGAAGCCGGTGACGCGCGCCGATGTCGGCGTGCCCTGGTATCCCAAGGGCGGATCGGTCCCGGTCGCGTTTGACAGCGGCACGACACGCAAGATCACGCCCGCCCAGCCGCTTGCCGATGCCGTGGCGGCAGCGCGCAGCGGCGATGTCCTGGAGCTTGCGGCGGGGCGTTACCGCGTCGCCGCGCCGATTGTCGTCGACCGCCCGCTGACGCTGACAGCGGCGGTCGGCGGCAACCCGGCGATCGCCTTTTCCGGCCCGGCGTTGTTCCGGATCGAGAACGGCGGCAGTCTCGCGCTCAAAGGCTTGACGATCACCGGCGCCGAGGCCCCGCACCGGGCCGGCAACGCAGTGATCCGCACCAGCGCTGCACCGATGACCGGGGCCTATGTCCTGACGATCGAAGACAGCGCTTTCACCGACATGGCCGGCGCGCCGGGCTTCGACGTCATCCGCACCACACCCGACACCTTCGCCCGCGCCATCACCATCACGGGCAGCCGCTTCGCCGACGTTTCGGGAACCGTCGTCGCCGGCAATGGCAAGCCCGACGACAAGGGCTTCTATGCCGCAAGGGACGTGACGATCGCGGATTCCGCCTTCCGGAACGTCGGCCGCATCGCCGTTCTGTCGCGCGGCGGCAAGGACGAGAGCAGCCTCGGCCCGCGCTTCGCGATGACCGGCTCGACGGTCGAGGACAGCGGCCGCGACGGCGGCGCGATCATGCTGTGGGGCGTCCAGGCGACGCGCATCGCCGACAACCGTTTCCGCGCCAGCGGCGGAATCCACGAGACGCATACCGTCGGCACGCCGCACACGATGATCGTCCACAACGTCTTCGACGCGACTCCCGCGCCGGTGATCGACGAACTCTATTACAAAGGGCCGCCGCGCGCGGTGATCGCCGACAATCTCGTGGAGGGAGCATGATGCGCCATCGCCCTTTGTGGCTCGCGCCGCTGACGACCTTGGCCATCGGCCTCGCCCAGCCCGCGCTGGCGGCCACGGCCGATCCCGCCGCGCCGGTATTGTTCGATCCCGCCGGCCTCAAGGCGATGGCGGCCGATGCGAGCCGCTATCCGCTGTTCGCCGAGGAAGTCGCGCGCACCCGCGCGATGGTCGACGCCGCGATCAAGGCGGGGATCGACGTCCCCGTTCCCAAGGACCCCGGCGGCGGCTTCACCCATGAGCAGCACAAGCGCAACTACATGGCGCTGTATGGCGCGGGGATGCTCTACCGCCTCACCGGCGACGTCAAATACGCCCATTTCGCGCGCGACATGCTGCTGCAATATGCGAAACTCTATCCGACGCTCGGCCCGCATCCGGCATCGAACCGCAAGCAGGCCGCCGGGCGCCTGTTCTGGCAGAGCCTGAACGACAGCGTGTGGCTGGTCTATGGCATCCAGGGCTATGACGCGATCCGCGACACGCTGAGCCAAGCAGACCGCAAGAATATCGACGACAACGTCTTCCGCCGCATGGCGACGTTCCTGTCGACTGGCCGCGCCGACGTTTTCAACCTGATCCACAACCATGCGACCTGGGCCTGCGCCGGGGTCGGCATGACCGGCTATGTGCTGCACGACCGGAACTTCGTCGATATGGCGCTCAAGGGCACCGACAAGAGCGGCAAGTCGGGCTTCCTGCGCCAGATCGACCTGCTGTTTTCGCCCGACGGCTATTACACCGAAGGCCCTTATTACGAGCGTTATGCGATCCAGCCGTTCGTCGTGTTCGCGCGCGCGATCGACGAGAACGAGCCCGACCGCCACATCTTCCAGTATCGCGATGGCGTGCTGTTGAAGGCGGTCGATACGACCATCCAGCTCACCTATGACGGCCATTTCTTCCCGCTGAACGATGCACTGGCCGACAAGAGCCTGCGCACCGCCGAGCTCTATCAAGCGGTGGCGATCGGCTATGCCGAGACCCACGATCCGTCGCTGCTCTCGATCGCGAAATGGCAGGGTCGCGTCGCGTTGAGCCCCGACGGCCTTCAGGTCGCACGAGACCTCGCCGCGGGCAAGGCCAAGCCGTTCCCGTTCAAGTCCGCCCTGTTCCGCGACGGCCCCGACGGCGAGCAAGGCGGTATCGCGGTGATGCGCTCCGACGCGAGCGACACCGCCGAGGTGGTCGTCGCCAAGAACACCGCGATGGGCATGGGCCACGGCCATTTCGATAAATTGTCGTGGATCCTCTACGACGACGGCCACCCAATCGTCACCGACTACGGCGCCGCGCGCTTCCTCAACGTCGAGAGCAAGGAAGGTGGGCGCTATCTCGAGGAAAATGAAACCTGGGCGAAGCAGACCGTCGCCCACAACACCCTCGTCGTCGACGAAACCAGCGATTTCGATGCCAATTGGCGTGCGGGCGAAAAACGGGCGCCGACCCAGATCTATTTCTCGGGCGACCAGCCGACCAAGGTCTCGACCGCCGAAATGGCCGGCGCCTGGCCGGGCGTCACCTTCCGCCGCACGCTCGTCCAGCTTCCGGTCGCCGGCGCGGCGCATCCGCTGGTCGTCGACCTGCTCCGCGTCCACGGCGACACGCCCGCGACCTACGACCTGCCGCTCCATTACAACGGCCAGATCGTCGATCTCGGCTTCACGCTCGAACCGAACCTCGCCGAGCGGCCGGTGCTCGGCAAGGCCAACGGCTATCAGCACATCTGGGTCGACGGCATCGCCCCGCTCGACGCCGCCAACGCGCGGATGACCTGGCTCACCGACGGGCGTTTCTACACCTATCGCATGCTGCCCCCCGCCGGCGCCAAGGCGATTCTCGGCGAAAGCGGCGCCAACGACCCCAATTTCAACCTGCGCCGCGAGCCGATGCTGATCGAGCGCGTGACGGGCGCGAAGGACGCCACCTTCGTTGCGGTGCTCGAACCGCACGGCGCCTATGACCCCTCCGCCGAGACCGTCATCGGCGACAAGAGCAACATCGCCGCGCTCCGCCACGTCCGCGCCGGCGACGCCGACCTCGTCACGATCACCTTCGTGAAGGGCGGCAGCGTGACGCTGGCGATCGCCGATTCCGCGGACGCCGATGCAGCGCACCACGCGAGCCTCGACGGGCGCGCGCTCGACTGGAAGGGGCATTTCGCCCGGTTCGATACGGAGGCGAGGCCATGAGCGGCACCACACGCGGCCGGCTGCGCTGGGCGATCATCGCCCTGATCGCGCTGGCGACCGTCATCAACTATATCGACCGCAATGCGCTGGCGGTGATGTGGCCCGCGGTGTCGAAGGACATCGGCGCCGACAAGGCCGATTACGCCTTGCTCGTCACCCTGTTCATGCTCGCCTACGCGGCCGGCCAGTCGCTGTTCGGCCGGATCATCGACGTGATCGGCACGCGCCTCGGCTTCGTCTTCTCGATCCTGATCTGGTCGCTGTCGATCGTCGGCCATGCGCTGGTCCGCTCGCTCGGGCTGATCTCCCTGCTCCGCGTGACGCTTGGGGTCAGCGAGGCCGGCAACTGGCCGGGCGCGGTCAAGGCCGGCTCCTTGTGGTTCCCCTCGCGCGAGCGTGCATTGGCGCTTGGCGTGTTCAACTCGGGTGCGTCGATCGGCGCGATCGTCTCGGCGCCGCTGGTCGCCTTGCTGTTCGGCGCGTTCGGCTGGCGCGCGACCTTCGCCTTGGTCGGCCTGCTCGGCCTGTTGTGGCTGATCCCCTGGCTGTGGGTCTATCGCGGCGATCCCGACCGCCACCCGTGGTTGAGCGCGGAGGAGCGCGCCTACATTGCCGACGGCGCTGCCGAAGCGCCGCCCGCCGCGACGATGCGCGTCGGCGACTTGCTCCGCCACCGCGAAAGCTGGGCGGTGATCGCCGCGCGCTTCTTCCTCGACCCGATCTGGTGGCTGTTCGTCTCGTGGCTGCCGATCTACCTTGCCGAGACCTTCGGCTTCGACGTCGCGCAGATCGGGTTGTTCGCCTGGGTGCCCTATGTCGGCGCGATGCTCGGCAGCCTCGGCGGCGGTTGGCTGTCCGGGGCGCTGGTCCGCCGCGGCTGGCGCGTGCCGCTCGCGCGCAAGAGCGTGGTCACGCTGGGCGGCGCGATCATGCTGCCTGCGCTGCTGCTCACGACCACCGCCGCGACCCCGCTGGTCGCGGTGCTGCTGATCGCGGCGGTCCTGTTCGGCTTCCAGGTCGCGATCAACAATATCCAGACGCTGCCCGGCGACTATTTCGCCGGCGGCGCGGTCGCGACGCTGACCGGGATCAGCGGCACCGCGGCGGTCGCCGGCACGCTGATCACCACCTGGCTGGTGCCGGCGATGACCCGGCACTCCTACGCCCCGATCTTCATCCTGGCGGCGGCGATCGTGCCGCTGGGCGTGCTTGCCGTGTGGCTGCTCGCCGGCTCCCGGGCCCCGCTCTCCACCCCAAACGAAGAAGGAATGCACGCATGAGGTTCGCAGACAAGGTCGCCCTGATTACCGGCGGAGGACGCGATATCGGGCGGTCGATCTCCGAGCGGCTTGCGCGCGAGGGTGCCAAGGTCGTCGTCAACTATCGCCACGACGAGGCCGCCGCCCGCGAAACCGTCGCGGCGATCGAAGCGGCCGGCGGCAAGGCGATCCGTCATTGCGCCGACGTCACCAGCGCCG
>Ga0164242_10002701_pt1 | contig 20472 bp, 17 predicted proteins | sample OricomgcompostMG_FD_108783 | JGI IMG/M metagenome (GOLD analysis project Ga0164242, IMG submission 108783) | Miracle-Growth compost microbial communities from Emeryville, California, USA - Original compost - Miracle growth compost (MG) ... | reverse complement strand
GCCGGTGAGCCCCGGCATGAAGGTGAACACGCAGACCGAGAAGCTGGCGCAGATCCGCCGCGGGGTGATGGAGCTGTACATCTCCGACCACCCGCTGGACTGCCTCACCTGCCCCGCCAACGGCCACTGCGAGCTGCAGGACATGGCCGGCGCGGTGGGCCTGCGCGAGGTGCGCTACGGCTACCAGGGGGAAAACCACGTCTACGCCAGGCGCGGGGACGGCACCGCCAATCCCCTGTTCGCGGCCAAGGACGAATCCAACCCCTACTTCACCTTCGACCCGTCCAAGTGCATCGTCTGCTCGCGCTGCGTGCGCGCCTGCGGCGAGGTGCAGGGCACCTTCGCGCTGACCATCCAGGGCCGCGGCTTCGGCTCCAAGGTGGCGGCCAGCGTGAACGACAGCTTCCTCGACTCCGAATGCGTTTCCTGCGGCGCCTGCGTGCAGGCCTGCCCCACCGCCACGCTGTCGGAAAAGTCGCTGATCGCGATGGGCCAGGCCGAGCACAGCGTCACCACCACCTGCGCCTACTGCGGGGTGGGCTGCAGCTTCCGCGCCGAGATGAAGGGCCAGGAAATCGTGCGCATGGTGCCCAACAAGGAGGGCCAGGCCAACCACGGCCACTCCTGCGTGAAGGGCCGCTTCGCGATCGGCTACGCCACCCACCCGGACCGCATCACCACGCCGATGATCCGCGCCAAGATCACCGACCCGTGGCGTGTGGTGAGCTGGGACGAGGCGTTCGCCCACGTCGCCCGCGAGTTCAAGCGCATCCAGGCTACCTACGGCCGCCACGCGGTGGGCGGCATCACCTCCTCGCGCTGCACCAACGAGGAGACCTACCTGGTGCAGAAGCTGGTTCGCGCAGGTTTCGGCAACAACAACGTGGACACCTGCGCCCGCGTCTGCCACTCGCCCACCGGCTACGGCCTCAAGACCACCCTGGGCGAGTCGGCCGGCACGCAGGACTTCGACTCCATCGAGCAGTCCGACGTGGTACTGGTGATCGGCGCCAATCCCACCGATGCCCACCCGGTGTTCGGCTCGCAGATGAAGCGCCGCCTGCGCGCCGGCGCCCGGCTGATCGTGATCGACCCGCGCCGCATCGACCTGGTGCGCACGCCGCACGTCAAGGCCGACTACCACCTCAAGCTGCGCCCGGGCACCAATGTCGCCATGCTCGATTCGCTGGCCCACGTGATCGTCACCGAAGGCCTGGTCGACGAGGACTTCGTGGCCAGCCGCTGCGAGCCGGAGGCCTTCGAGAAGTGGCGCGCCTTCGTGGCGCAGGAGAAATACAGCCCCGAGCAGATGGAGTCCGTCACCGGCGTGCCCGCCGCCCTGGTACGCGGCGCCGCGCGCCTCTACGCTACCGGCGGCAACGCGGCGATCTACTACGGCCTGGGCGTCACCGAGCACGCGCAGGGCTCCACCGCGGTGATGGGCATCGCCAACCTCGCCATGGCCACCGGCAACATCGGCCGCGAGGGCGTGGGCGTGAACCCGCTGCGCGGCCAGAACAACGTGCAGGGCTCGTGCGACATGGGTTCGTTCCCGCACGAGTTCCCCGGCTACCGCCACGTCGGCGACGCCGCCACGCGCCAGCTGTTCGAGCAGGCCTGGGGCGTACCGCTGCTGGACGAGCCGGGCCTGCGCATCCCCAACATGTTCGAGGCGGCGCTGGACGGCAGCTTCAAGGGCCTGTACATCGAGGGCGAGGACATCGCCCAGTCCGACCCGGACACCCAGCACGTCACCGCCGCGCTGAGCGCGATGGAATGTATCGTGGTGCAGGACCTGTTCCTCAACGAATCGGCCCAGTTCGCCCATGTGTTCCTGCCCGGCAGCTCGTTCCTGGAGAAGGACGGCACCTTCACCAACGCCGAGCGGCGCATCTCCCGCGTGCGCAAGGTGATGGAGCCCAAGGCCGGCTACGCCGACTGGGAGATCACCCAGAAACTGGCCCAGGCGATGGGCTACCCGATGAACTACGCGCACCCGTCCGAGATCATGGACGAGATCGCCGCGCTCACTCCCACCTTCCATGGCGTGAGCTTCGAGAAGATCGACCGGCTCGGCTCGATCCAGTGGCCGTGCAACGAGCAACACCCGCAAGGCACGCCGGTGATGCACGTGGACGAATTCGTGCGCGGCAAGGGCCGCTTCATGCTCACCGAGTACGTGCCCACTGCCGAAAAGGTCAACGCCGAGCACCCGCTGATCCTCACCACCGGGCGCATCCTCAGCCAGTACAACGTGGGCGCGCAGACGCGCCGCACCGCCAACGTGATGTGGCACGACGAGGACCGGCTGGAGATCCACCCGCACGACGCCGAGGAGCGCGGCATCGCCGACGGCGACTGGGTGGGCATCGAGAGCCGTTCCGGCGAAACCGTGCTGCGCGCGAAGATCTCCGAGCGCATGCAGCCGGGCGTGGTCTATACCACCTTCCACTTCCCCGGCTCCGGCGCCAACGTGATCACCACCGAGAACTCCGACTGGGCCACCAACTGCCCCGAGTACAAGGTCACCGCCGTGCAGGTCACCCGCGTCAGCCAGCCTTCGGAATGGCAGCAGCGCCACCGCGCCTTCTCGGAGCAGCAGCGCGCCCTGCTGGCACAGTCGGTGAAGGCGCTTGACCCTGCCTGAGCCCGACGCCATCCCGGCCGGCTACGTCAGCCGGCCGGTCGAACGCTGGCGGCAAGGCCGCGTCTCGCGCCAGGACGACTGCGTCGCCGAGGAAGTCCCCGTCGCCATGGCCTACAACGGCGCCACCTTCGCCGTGATGATGGCCACGCCGCACGACCTGGACGACTTCGCCCTGGGCTTTTCGCTGAGCGAAGGCCTGATCGATGCCCCGCCGCAACTGCTGGGCATCGAGAGCCGCACGCTGCTGGAAGGTATCGAGCTGGCCATGCAAGTGCGTGCCGACGCCCATGGCGCGCACCTCGGCCGCGAACGCGAACGCCTGCTGCCCGGCCGCAGCGGCTGCGGCATCTGCGGCACCCGCGAGCTGGAGCACGCGATCCGCCAGCCGCCACCGGTCGGCGCCGGCCACGCCATCACCCGCGAAGCGCTGGAACGCGCCCTGCGCGAACTGCAGTCGCGCCAGCCCATGAACGCCGCCACCGGCGCCGTGCACGCCGCCGCCTGGGCCGGCCGCGACGGACAAATCGTGCTGGTGCGCGAGGACGTCGGCCGCCACAACGCGCTGGACAAGCTGATCGGCGCGATGCGCCGCGCCGGCGTCGATCCAGGCGACGGCCTGGCCCTGGTCACCAGCCGCGCCAGCTACGAGATGGTCACCAAGGCCGCCAGCGCCGGCATCGCCATCCTCGCCGCCATCTCCGCACCCACCGCCCTGGCGATCGAACTAGCGCACAGCGCCGGCATCACCCTGGTCGGCTTCACGCGGCCGGGAAGCCACAACGTCTACACCCATCCATCCCGCCTGCCGTCCCATCCCCGCCGGGAGCCGTCATGAGAATCGAACGACTCGTCACCATGGCCAACGACATCGCCACCTTCTTCGCGGTGGAGCCCGACCACGCCGCTGCCGTGAACGGCGTGCGCGACCACGTCACCCGTTTCTGGACACTGGCGATGCGCCGGCAGCTGAAGGCCTATGCCGACGAAAACGGCGAAGGCCTGCTGCCCTTGGCCAGGGAAGCCGTCGAAGGCCTTGCATTACCGGATGCTACGGCGGAAGCCTGAAGAGGCGCAGCCCGGGTGAAAAGGCGCCCCGGACACTGGGGCGCCTGCGGCTATGGCAGCCCATTCCGATGGACACGCATCCGCGGTCGGTGCCTGTCAGGCCTCCGCGCCCCCCTTGCCCGGCCCCAGGATGCGTATCCCTTGCGCCAGGCACCCATGGACGGCCACGCCAAGCGCCGCATAGATCGCGGGTACGAGCAGGAAATCACCGTAGTACCTGAGGAAATTCTGCGCATATCCGGCCAGGCCCGGGTCGACCGCGTAGCCGCTGAACCAATAGAACGCGCCGTTGGTAACCAGATAGCAAACGCTGGTGCCCACGAACAAGGCCGCCGCCAGGCGCCATAGATCGAGCATGCGTCCCCGGTATCCGCGGCCGAGCCACGACCCGGCGACGAACAGCGCAGCATATCCCGGTACGACGGCCCAGTAGGCTGGCGTCAAGCAGTAGCTGCTCACACCCATGTAGCGGGTGGCGATGTAATCGATCAGCAATGCCTCGATCAAAAGGGACGGCAATACCCATCGCGCATGACGGCGCAGGTAGAACCCCGCTGCGAAATAGACCGCCCAGGACGCATCGGGCAGCGGCTCGAAATGGTGAAAGCGCGTGACCCCCATAAGGATCGCCAACGCCACGAAAACACCAACGTCCTGCTTGAACGTAAGACTCATCGCACCTCTCCAGATTTCGAATGATCATGTCGCCAACTGGCAGGCGTGCGCTTTGCCGCGGGCACATGAATCGCCAGACATCGATCGGCCCGCACTGCGCGCAATGCCAGCCGGCTCCTTGACTGCGGCTCGGCCACCTGCCGGAACCGCCGCTCAGGATTACCGCACGCCAGCCGGACCATCAGAAAAGAATTTGCACGTGCACGTTTGATTTGTCAAAAGCGCCGCAACAAACCACAGGCTACGCGGGCATGGCTTCCTCAGCGCAATCCTCCTGATGCCGTGCATAGGAGCAACCCTGCCGTGGATGCGATCCGCTCTTGCCTCCGCCACCGCCTCGCTATGGCAAATCCCGCTCGCGGTCGTCCGTACAGGGCAATGGCAACAGCTCCCCCGGCATGAATCGCTCCTTCATGCTGCATCGCAACTTGCACAAATCATACGTAAACGTTCAATGTAAATTGAAGCCGGAGACGCCCGGCGAATTCGCCCACAGACAACCCGACCGCCGCCCATGGCTGACATGCATGGAGCCGCGCGACTGCAGAGGTGCCATGGAGGATTCAAACCACGCCGTGCTCAAGCCTGGAGCACACGGCACCCACAGTGGCCGCGCCGCACGGGAAAAACCCTCGCTCCATACCGCAGTGAGCGAACTGGCCGCCGACTGGAGCATCGAACTGACGCCACGCGAAGTCGGCAAGTTCGCTGACAGCTTGGGCGAACACCTGCCACCCGGGACCCGCGTCTACGTGACATGGCTGGCCGGCAGCTCCTTTGAAAACAGCCTGGCCGCCGCGGTTGCCCTGAAGCGCGCAGGCATGATCCCGGTCCCCCACCTTGCCGCCCGCGCGATCAAGGACGAGATCATGCTCTCGGACATGCTCGCACACCTGCGCGGCGAAGCAGACGTAACGCAGGTCCTGCTTGTCGGCGGCACCGTGAGACAACCGGCCGGGGCGTTCGACGCCTGCATCCAAGTGCTGGAAACTGGCGCGTTCGAACGCCACGGCATACGGAAGCTGGGTCTGGCGGCGCATCCAGAAGGCTCGCCGGACATCGCACCGGCTGCGCTGGCCCAGGCCCTGACCGAGAAGAACGCCTATGCGGCGCGCAGCGCGATGGCAATCGAATTGACCACGCAGTTCTGCTTCGACGCCGCACCGATACTTGACTGGGAGTGCGCGATACGCGCCGCCGGCAACCGGCTACCGGTCACGATCGGCCTGGCCGGCCTGGCCGGCATTGCCACATTGATCAAACATGCCCGCAACTGCGGCGTCGGCAACTCCATCGGCGTGCTGATGAAGCAAGCCGGCAAGTTTCTCCAGCTGACCACCGCCGCGGATCCATCCAGCGTCATCCTCGGCCTCGCACGCGCCAGGCTGGCCGACAGCGAATGCCGCATCGCCCGGCTGCACTACTTCCCATTCGGCGCATTCCAGGCCACTGCCCGCTATGCGCGCGCGCTGGCCGAGGGCGACTTTACGGTCGATGAAGCACGACAACGCCTGCAGGTGCGTAAATGACGACGGGGAATCCACGCCGATGACCGCAAAAGTCATTGATGGCAATGCGCTGGCCCGCGAACTACGTACCGACCTGGCAGCGCAGGTGCACGCCTTGTCCGCCCAAGGTATCGTGCCCGGCCTGGCCGTGATCCTGGTCGGCGACAATCCTGCTTCTCACGTGTACGTTGGAAAGAAGGTCAAGGCCTGCTCCGACGTCGGCATCGCTTCTTTCCGCCACCAGTTCCCTGACGATGCCGACCCCACCGAAGTGATGGAACTCATCGGGCGGCTGAACCAGGCTCCCGAGGTGCATGGCATCCTGGTGCAACTGCCGCTACCGCCACAGTTCGACAATCGTGCTGTGCTGGAGGCGATCTCACCGTCGAAGGACGTCGACGGCTTCCACCTCTACAACGTCGGTGCGCTGGTCGTCGGTGACACGATCTTCCCACCGTGCACGCCCTATGGCGTACAAAAGCTGCTGGAGCACGAAGGCATTCCCGTCGAGGGGCAGAACGTGGTGGTGGTCGGCGCGAGCAATATCGTCGGCAAGCCGATGGGACTGATGCTCATGCAGCAGAACGCCACCATCTGCATCTGCCATGCCAAGACCCGCGACCTGGCGCAGTTCACCATCCTCGCCGACATCCTCATCGTAGCGGCCGGACGTCCTGGGCTGATCAAGGCGGAAATGGTGAAGACCGGCGCGGTGGTGATCGACGTCGGCATCAATCGCCTGCCCGACAACCGGATCGTCGGCGACGTCGACTTCGAGGCGGTATCGCGCAAGGCAAGCCATATCACACCCGTACCCGGCGGCGTCGGCCCGATGACCGTAACGATGCTGCTTCACAACACCATCCAGGGTGCGCAGCGCGTGCTCTCCAGGCAGCACGTCCGGACCGCGCTCTCGCCCCATGCCAACCAACCATCCACCGGTACCGCACATGACCAAGCCCAATAGCGCTCGCGAAAGCTACGTACTGACCGCCGACTGTCCCGACACCGTCGGCATCGTCGCCGCCGTCACCGGCTTTCTGGCCAGCAACAATGCCCTGCTGACCGAGTGCCAGCATTTCAACGACCCCACGACGAAACATTCCTTCATCCGCACCGCCTTCGTCGACAACGGCATGAAGCTTCCCTCGCTGGAGGACATGTCGAACCGCTTCGCCGCAGAGGTCGCGGAAAAGTTCAAGATGCAATTCTCCTTCCGTGAAAGCACCAGGAAAATCCGTGCCGTCGTGGCCGTCTCCAGATTCGGGCACTGCCTGAACAGCATGTTGCACCGCTGGTCGACCGGATCGTTGCCCATCCAGATCGTCGCCGTGGTCTCCAACCACCAGGACATGCGCAGCCAGGTGGAGTGGCACGGCGTACCGTTCCACTATTTCCCGATCATTGACGGCCGCAAGGCCGAGCAGGAAGCACGCATCATCGAGGTGTTCGAGAACACCCAGGCCGAACTGCTGGTGCTGGCGCGCTACATGCAGATACTCAGCCAGGAGGCATGCGCCTATTTCAACCGCCGCGCGATCAATATCCATCACTCGTTCCTGCCCAGCTTCAAGGGCGCACGTCCCTACCACCAGGCCCACGCGCGCGGGGTCAAGATGGTGGGCGCCACGGCGCACTACGTCACCACCGACCTCGACGAAGGTCCCATCATCGAGCAGGACGTCGAACGGGTGGACCACTCGCTGTCGGCCGACGAACTGACCTCCATCGGCAGCGATGTGGAAAGCATGGTACTCAACCGGGCGGTGAAGTGGCACGCGGAAAACCGAGTGTTCCTCAATGGCCAAAAGACAGTGGTGCTGCGTTGAACCTGCAGCGCCCGCGGCATCGCCGCGCCCGCGTTCAGTCGCCGCGGTCAGGATCCCAAACCAGCCGCGCGGTCAGCGAATCATCAAGGTTCGCCTCGACCGGGCAAGGCGGGCACGTGGCGCGCGACGGCTTGCGGCGGCAGTACCAGCAGGTGCGGATCAACTCCGCGCCTCGCTTGACGTCCTTGCGCAATTGGGCCAGCCGTTCGATCCGCTCGCCCAGCTCCTGATCCAGGGCCTCCAGCATCGGCACGATCTTATGGCTCGACTCCTTGCCCGTAGTGCACATCGGCCGCGTCAACGCGATTTCCTTGATGCGCTGGATGCCCAGCCCGACCTGGGACAGCATCAGCACGATGCGCGCGCGCTTCATGTCGTCCTGCGAATACAGGCGGGTGCCCTTGGGCGTCCGCTTGGGCTGGATCAACCCCTCGTCCTCGTAATAAGTGAGCGTGCGCGTCGTAGTCCCCAGCAGGCGGGCCGCCGTGCCTATCTTCACCTTGGCCGCGCTCCCGCGCTTTGCCGGCGCGGAGGCAGGCTTCGCCACCGCCTTCCGTTTGGCCGGGGGCGTGGTAGAGATACTGGAGGTTCGCGAACTGGCCATCCGGTCGTGGGACCCTGTTGGGCGCTGTGGGTGCGGTCTCGATTGTACTCTACACGTCCACGTACGGTACAGAATTCCACCCTCCATGGCAGGCCATCGCCCGCCGTCCGGACGCACTCGCCGATACCGGCATGGACACGGCTTTCGGGCGCCTGATGGCGATGTCGTTTGGCCGTCCGGTCGATCGCGTCGCGGTTGACCTGGGAACGTTCGGCCCGGCGGCGCTGCGGTCGGAATCCACCGCAGGAAAATCCCTGACGCGCCAGGCCCTCGTCTGCCGACCGCCAGCCATCCCCGCGAATACCCTTTGCCTGCACGCGGAGGCGTCTGCCGCCGTGGGCTCGGACTTCCTGCGCCAGGGCTGGCACGGGCATGCGACCGACGTCCGCCGGCCAACGACCGCGGTGCCTTCCATGCGAGTTTCGCGCGGCGCGGTCTGGCTGCTCGGCCACCAAGCCGGCATGCTTCTTCCGCCACGGGACGTATCTGTCCTGAAACTTCCAGACGCACCGCCCTGGCCGCTCGACACCAGCGACCCGACACCTGCTCGCATGCCTCAGGTCCGCTCGCTCGCCCCACCCATTGAGGGACCGAAGCAACTGCTCGATACCTTGCTCGGCCGCGGCACGGCGAGCGCCGTATTGCTCGAGCCGGCCGGGCTCAGCGAGCAGCTGCTCGACTGGGCGTTTGAAACCTGCGCCGAGGCCTACCGGCGCGTCCTGCACGCCCTCCCGCGACAGCCTCACGTGATCTGGCTCGAAGACGATTTCACCGCGATGGCCGACTGCGCCTCGGCGGAGCGGCTATTGCCGCGCTGGCGCGCCTGGCTGCGCGAATTTGCCAACCGGGACGTTCTCGTGGGGCTGAAGGGCGACACGCATTGCCTGCCATTGCTGTCAGACCTCGTTCGGGCTGGCGTGCACATCGTTTCGCTCGCCGGCATCGCGGCGCATCCCGTATCGACTTTGCGCAAGATCCTCCCGGCTCATGTGATCCTGCACGGTACGGTGGACTTCGCCACGCTGTCGTCTGCGCTGAACCGCGGGCGCGCGCAGGATCTTCTCGGCATCGCCGCCGACCTCGCCCGGGCCTGGCCGGTGATCGCTTCGCCGCAGGCGCCGCTGCCTGCGCGATTGCCCCTGACGGAAATCCGCTGGTGCGCGGACTATTTGAAAACACTTGGCCTTGGCGATGCACAGGCCCGGCGGGAAATCATCGCCGAGCAGGCCCCGCATCCATCCCGCTAGGACGTGTCATCCATCCCTGCCCAGCTTTGCTGCACCGCCACTTGCATAAATCAAACGTGCACGTTCACTATCGATATGTCTGATGCGCCAGCCGGCACGCCGGCGTACAGGTGGTGGCAACAGATTCGGAGCGGGACACGTACCCGCTCCATGGATTGGCCAACGACCGGAATCTCCAGATGCCCCTGCACGAACTGAAAATCGGCAATGCGACAATCGGCGGCCCATTGGGCTCGCACACCGGCCTGCTTTGCGGAAGCATTTTCTACGACAAGCATTCACTGGTGACCGACGCCTTCGCCGGCACCTTCGACCAAAAGCGCGCGGAACGGCTGGTCAACAAGGTCAACACGCTGTCGGAGCGTTATGGCGTGCAGATGTGCTTCGACGTCATCGCCGCCTCGCCGGAGGCGATGGACACCTTCCTGCGCTTCGTCAGCGAGCGCTCGTCGCTGCCGATGATGATCAACGCCAGCGAAAGCGAGATCCTGATGAAGGGCCTGGAAACCGCGGCGGAAATCGGTGTGCTGGATCGCTGCATCTATGCCTCGCTCAACATGGACAGCGAGGACGCCGAGTTCGAAGCGCTGCGCAAGTACCGCCCGGCCGCGGTGATGATCATGGCCAACGACGGCTCCGACCCGTCGCCCGATGGCTGCTGCCGCTTCATCGAGGATTTCTACCTGCCGATCCTCAAGGACATCGGCGTCGAAGCGCCGATCGCCGACCTTGGCGCCATGGACCCACCGTCGATCGGCGTGTGCATGCGCGGCATCGCCGCGGTGCGCGAGCATTTCGGATTTCCCGCCGGCTGCGCCTTCTCGAACGTCATATCGCAATGGACCGGACTGCGCGAGCTGGGCAAGGACATGGTCAACCTGTCGCTGGGCGCCGCGATGATGGCGTGCCGGGCGGCCGGCGGCGACTTTCTGCACTACGGCATCATCGAAAAAGCCGAACCGATGGCCCACGTGGCCGGCAGCGGCGAGGTGTTCTACGGCTTCGCCGCCCAGGAGCTCGACGGTATCAAGCTGCCCGACGGCCATCCGTTGCTGAGAATGTTCAAGCTGTCCTCGGACGATTGAACACGATGCCGGATCCACGCCTCCAGCGCAGCGGCACCACGGCAGGCATGCTGGTCGACGTCGGCACTTCATCGTTGACCGGCCTGTGCCTCGACGCGCTCGGCAATCCGGGAGAAGCCGGAGGCCACCGGTTCGCCCAGGCCGTCATGCCCACGCTGGCGCTGGACGCCGAGGACTGTCGCAGCCTGGGCTCGGATTTTTTGCGTACTGGCTTCCTGTTCGACGCACCGCAGGTTTGCGCCGAGGAATTCACCGACGCCTACGGGGTCAGCTGGCTGTGTGCCGAAGGCTCGCCGGCACCGTTCCGGCACCCGCTCGAACACGCCTCGCTGTCCGACATCGCCCGCCATCCCCGTCCAGCGTGGCCGCAGGCCGTGCAGCAGGTGCCCCGCTCGACCAGCGGCATGCTGGCGGTGGCGGATGCGCCCTGCCCCGGTCTGCTGGAGACCTGCTTCGCGCTGCGCAACGGCTGGAAGTTCATGGAAGACCTGACCGACAACTGGCAGGCCGCCTCGGCCCTGCTCGACTGGTCGCTGGAAACCGTAGTCGAGGCTTATGCACGGATGCTATCGCAACTGCAATCGCCCCCCGACGTGCTGGTCTACGGCGACGACTACGGCTTCACCGGCGGCATGTTCCTGTCCGAGATCGACTTCCGCACCTTTGTCCGTCCGCGCCTGCGCACCCTGCTGTCCAGGTTGCGACGCCTGAGCCCTGCGCCGATTTGCTTCCACAGTTGCGGTGCGATCCGTCCCATCGTGGCCGACCTGGCGGAACTGGGCGTGGAGATGCTCAACCTCGACCCTTCGGCCAAGGCCATGATCCTGCCCGAAATCCGGACGCAACTACCTGCCTCGATCGTCCTGCACGCGCCGATCGACCTGGTCGCGCTGGGCCAGGCGCTTGTCGCGCGCGACCTGCGCGCCGTCGGCCTGCTCACCGTCGAGCTGGCGCAGTGCGCACCCGCGGTCGCCGGCCCGGCGGACAACGTGCAGGATGTCGCCTCGGCACAAGCGCTCGTACATGCCGCCGCCTACGTCCATGCGCTCGACGCGGACGACCTGGCGCGGCTGCGCCGGTTCGGCGCAGTGCGCAGCATCGTCGAAAACGCCATGCGCTCCGCGGAAGCGGCCATGGCCAAGCCGCGCGGCCTCACGGTAGCGCGGCTGACTTCAGGCGAGGCAGGCATGCCCCACACGCTCGCCCGCTAGCCATTATCGACGGCGCCGAACGCACCGCGCCGAAGGTGTCGCCACCCGCCCAGGAGAAGCCGCCATGTCGACAAGCACGCAGAACAAGCCCCGGATGACCGGCCGCGAGCGCATCTTCGCCGCCGTCACGATGAAGGAACTTCCGGATCAATTGCCGGTGGTGCCGCTGTTGATGGTGCGCGGCATCCGCGAGGGCGGCATCACCGTCGACCAGGCACTGCGCGACGGCGAAGCGATGGCCCACGCCAAATACAAGTCGCTGCAGAAGTTCGGCGGCGACTGCATCATCGCCGGCACCGACCTGTTCACCCCGGTCGAGTGCGTCGACGGCTGCGAGCTGGATTACCTGCCCTACGCCCAGCCCTCGCTGGTGAAGCACCCCACGCCCACCCGCGACGATTTCAATCGCTTCAAGGAGAAGTACGAGCGCGAAGGCTTCGTCCCCTCGCCGCGCGTGCAGCAGATCGTGAAGGAGATCGAGACCTTCGTAAAGCTCGGCCTGAAGTCCACCCACGCGATTCCCACCCCGGTCGGCGGCCCGATCACCACAGCGCAGTTGATGACCGGCTCGTCGGAATTCCTCACCCTGCTCAGCGAGGACCCCGACTATGCGCTGGAGGTCACCGAACTGGCGCTGGACATCGTCAAGAACGTCTGCCGGATGATGTTCGAGGCAGGCGTCGACGTGTGCAACATCCTCGATCCGTTCTGCTCCTCCGACATCCTTCCGCCGGAGGTGTACCGCAAGCACGGGCTGCCGTTCCAGCAGCGCCTATTCAAGTACATCAACGAAGATCTGAAGGGCGTCGGCTTCACCCATACCTGCACCTATACCCAACCGATCTGGCGCGACATCGCCACCAGCGGCTGCGCCAACTTCAACGGCGACCTGTACCCCGGCATGGATCACGCCAAGCGCGCCATCGGCGGGCAGATATCGCTGATGGGTACGATCAGCCCCTACTCGACGCTGATGCATGGCAGCACCGAGGCGGTGGCCAATGAGGTCAAGAAGATCGCGGCCGAGGTCGGCTACAACGGCGGCTGTATCGTGATGCCGGGCTGCGACATCGACTGGACCATACCCGATGAGAACCTGCATGCGCTGATCGATACCTGCGCCTCCATCAAGTACCCGATGAACATCGCCGCGCTCGGCGACCTCAGCAATGTCTACCTGCCCGGGCATCCCAAGCACCCGGGCAAGCGTTCGAGCACGGCCCAGTCCGACGCCAAGGTGGTGGCTGCGGAGACCAACGAAAAGCCCAAGTCGCCCAAGGAAGAGGTGTTCGCCAAGCTGGTCGAGGCGATCATGGAGTACGACGGCGACAAGGCCATCGAGTGGACCAAGAAAGGCCTGGAGCTCGGCCTGTCCGCTCAGGAGATCGTCTTCGACGGGCTTTCGCTGGGCATGAAGGTGGTGGGCGACATGTACGAGCGCAACGAGCGCTTCGTCACCGACATGCTCAAGGCCGCCAAGACCATGGACAAGGCCATGCCCCTGCTCACCCCGCTGCTGGAAGCCTCGGGCAACGGCGGCGGCCCCACCGGCACGGTAGTGGTGGGGCTGGTGCGTGGTAACACCCAGGACATCGGCAAGAACCTGGTCTGCCTGATGCTCAAGGCCAACGGCTTCAAGGTCATCGACCTGGGCAAGAACGTCAAGCCGGAACAGTTCATCACCGCCGCCGAAGAGAACGGCGCGATCGCAATCGGCATGTCGGTGATGACAAATTCCTCGACCGTCTACGTCGAAAAGGTAGCCGAACTCCTCAGCCAGGACGGCAAGCGCGAGAAGTTCCTGCTGATGACCGGCGGCGCGGCGGCCAATAAGGGCTTCGCCGAGAAGGTCGGCATCAGCTACGGCATGGACGCTAATGCCGCCGTCGAACTGGTGATGGAACGAGCCAGGCAACTGGCGGCCTGACGGCCGGGAGGCGAACATGCCGCTATACGATTTCCGCTGCTCTTCTTGCGGTACCAGACGCGAGCTGTTTGGCGCCTATGCGGACATTGGCGAACTGGAACTGATCTGTACCGCCTGCGGGGGAGCAATGACAAGAGCACCCTCTGCGGTGGGCGCTCTTGTCTTCCGTGCGCCGGCACCGGCGGCCGCCGCACCCGATGCCAGCCCCGGCAACGAAGCGCTCGCACCGGTTAAGCCTTGCGGGCACCGGCATGCCTGTCGGTGCGGCATCAAGCTGACCCGTCCCAACCCCTTCAGGCAACAGATCCGGCTGGCCGACGCCGGGCAAGCTGACACGGACACCGACACGCGATGAATACCTATCCCCTGCGCGTCATTGGCAAGCGCGCGGAAACTGACGACGCCGCCAGCCTCATCCTGGAAGTCCCGGTCGACCTGAAGCCGGCGTTCGACTATCGCGCCGGGCAATTCATCACGGTGGTCCGCGAGGTCGACGGCGAGCCGGTAGCCAGGCAGTACTCGCTCAGTTCCACGCCGGACATCGATGAGGACCTGCGCATCACGGTCAAGAAAGTACCCGGTGGCGCCATGTCCGGGTGGCTCGTCGACACGGTAGAGGTAGGCCAGACCATCGAGGTATCGCCGCCGCGCGGCCGCTTCTTTGTCCCGCTGGCCGAGCCAGGGCACGTATTGCTGCTGGCGGCAGGCAGCGGCATCGCACCACTTTATGCGATCGCGCGGCAACTGCTGCTGGCCGGCCTGGGCCATCGCGTGAGCCTTGCCTACGGCAACCGCAACCAGGACTCGATCATCCTACGCGACGATCTCGAGCAATTGGCGCGCCGCCATGGCGACACGGTTTTCTCGATGGAGCACGTGCTCTCCCGCCCTGGCCCAGGCTGGAACGGCGCGACAGGCCATGTCGATCCCGGGTTCCTGGCCGACCGCCTTTCCCGCTGGCGCGACGCCTCGCCCCTGCCGCTGCACATCTATCTCTGCGGCCCCGAAGGTTTCATGGACAACGCACGGGAGTGCCTCGTCGCCCAGGGCGTCGATGCCAATGCCATCCGGCACGAAAGCTTCGACCTGATCCTCAACGACGACGAGAACGAGCCTGATCTCATCGTCCGGGCCGACGGCAGCGAGGACAATCCGGAAAGCGATGTCCATTGCGAGCGGGTCGTCGCCTGTGTCGGCGGCGAGGAATGCGAAATCGTACCCGAGGAAGGCGAGCCGATACTGGCCGCTCTGCTCCGTGGCGGCGCCGACGTTCCCTATTCGTGCCAGGAAGGCACCTGCTCCTCATGCATCTCCAAGGTCACCGAGGGCGTGGTGAAAATGCGACCGATCGCACTGAAGACCCTGCAGCAGTCAGACCTCGACGACGGCCTGATCCTCGCTTGCCAGGCCCGCCCTGCCAGCCGCACGGTACGTATCGACTTCGATGAGCTTTGACCGGCCGGGAGGCAACAACGCGGTTGGCACCCTCCGTTCAATCGATAGGGCGACGCTGCGAGCCGAGTTCGGCAGCGCCGGCTTCGTCGGCGCCATCGCCCTCCTGGCGCACCTGCCCGGGCTCGAGTCGTCGCTGTTTCCCGAGTTGGGCGCACTGTCGAACGACATCGCCAAGCGCCCGCACGGTACCTGGGCTCGCGCACCGCTCATGCTGGTGGCGACGCCACTGATCACCGCGGTTATCGGCGTGACGCTGGTCAACAATGGCGGCTTCGGAGTCCTCACCGTATTGACTGATGTGGCGACATCCATGCTGGTCATGAAATGGCTGCGCTCACCGATCGCCCCCGCCCTCTCGGCCGGCCTGCTCCCCTTGGTACTGGACCTGCACAGCTGGAAATACCCGCCTTCGACCATGATCGGCACCGGTCTGCTGGCCTTGTTCAGCATATTCAGGCAACGCCGCCATTCTTTTCCGGCTGCTGCGGCGTCCCGGCACGACGTCGACGACACCCTGGAACAGGTGCCAGACGGCCCGCACTGGCTGCCCGTCTTCTTCGCCACCGTGGCCTGCCTGACCTTACTGGCGGCGTGGAGCGGCTTGCGGCTCCTGCTCTTTCCACCATTGATGGTGATCGGCTTCGAGATGTTCGCCCACCCATCCGCCTGCCCCTGGATTGCCCGGCCCTGGCGCATGCCCCTGGCTTGCACCTTGAGCGCCGCGGCGGGCGTATGCGCGGTCGATTGGCTTGGCGCAGGCGTCCTGGCCGCGATACTCGCCATGCTCGCCGGCAGTCTCATACTGCGCCTGCTCGATCTGCACGCTCCACCTGTACTCGCCGTCGGGCTTCTTCCGGACGTCATGAGGCATCCCAGCTATGCGCTCGCCAGTACGGTGCTGGCCGGCACAACCACCTTCTTCCTGGCCTTCGCGATCTGGGCGGAAGCCACGCGCCGGCCATGGCAACAATGATGCGTCGCACTGCAGGAAGCCGCTACGCGGCTTCCTGCAGGAGCACATATCGCACCGGCACCGCAGCGCGGCAAAACCTACACGCACAAAAAAGCCCTGGCCGCAAGCCAGGGCTCTTCGTATCTGGCGGAGAGAGAGGGATTCGAACCCTCGATAAGGCTTTTGACCCTATACTCCCTTAGCAGGGGAGCCCCTTCGGCCTCTCGGGCATCTCTCCGTGTTTTTCGCCGCGTTCCAGCGGAGCCGGCAAGGATACTTGCCGACGCGGCCAAGGTAAAGTCTCGCCTCAGTGCGCATCCTGCTCGTCGGGCGCAGTCGCATCGTTCTCGCCCTTGATGCGCTGATAGATTTCCTCACGATGAACCGCGACGTTCTTGGGTGCATTGATGCCGATGCGCACCTGATTACCCTTCACGCCGAGAACGGTGACGGTCACCTCGTCGCCGATCATCAGGGTTTCACCGACCCTTCGGGTCAGAATCAACATATCGCTACTCCATTGAATTACGAGTGGTCACAGGCCATCTGCGTAGCGGTGCCTCACCCCTGAGCACGACCACTTGCAGTCCGACTGCAGCGTCCGAAGGCCTCGACGCCTTCCCGGGCTTCATGGATCGAAATAGTCCCAAAGACGCCTTGCCTCCGCAATGTCGCCTTCACATCGACACGACATTTGCCGGATGGTAGCCGAGCGCCAGCCCCGCGTGCAACGCACCCGGGAGGGTGCAGCAAATGGCTCATGCACCCTGTCCAGAGTTCGACAGCGCGGCCGCCACCCAGTTCCCGACACCGGCCAGCAGGGACGGCAATTGCGGTGCATCGGCACCGCCGCCCTGGGCCATGTCGGGGCGGCCGCCGCCCTTGCCGTCGATCTGGCGGGCCACGTGCGCCACCACGTCGCCTGCCTTGATCCGCCCGAGCGCGGCGCCATGGACGCCGGCCACCAGCGAGACGCGGCCGTCGGAAGCACCGGCCAGCAGCACCACGCAGTCGCCCAGCCGCTGCTTGAGCTGGTCGACGCCGTCGCGCAGCGATTTTGCGTCCAGCCCTTCCAGCCGCGCCGCAACGACCTTGATGCCATCCACCTCCCGTGCCGAGCCGGCCAGGTCGTCGATCGCCGAGCCGGCCGCCTTGCTGCGCAGCGATTCCAGCTCGCGCTCCAGTTTCTTCTGGCGGTCGAACAGCTGGCGCAGCTTTTCCACCGCATCGTCGCCGCTGCTGGACAGCAGTTGCGACAGCTCGCCCAGGCGGCGTTCCTCGTCGGCCACGTAGGCCAGGGCGCCGCAGCCGGTCACCGCCTCGATGCGGCGCACGCCGGATGCCACGCCCGACTCGCTCACGATCTTGAACAGGCCGATGTCGCCGGTGCGGCTCACGTGCGTGCCGCCGCACAGCTCGGTGGAGAAGTCGCCCATCTTCAACACGCGCACTTCGTCGCCGTATTTCTCGCCGAACAGCGCCATGGCGCCGAAGGCGATGGCATCGTCGTAGGCCATATGGCGCACTTCCGCCTCGGCGTTGCGGCGGATCTCGGCATTTACTCGTTGCTCCACCTCGGCCAGTTCCTCGCGGCTCACCGGCTTGTGATGCGCGAAGTCGAACCGCAGCCGGTCCGGCGCCACCAGCGAGCCTTTCTGCGTGACGTGCGTGCCCAGCACCTTGCGCAGCGCCGCGTGCAGCAGATGCGTGGCGGAATGGTTAAGCACGATCGCTTGCCGGCGCGCGGCATCGACCCGGGCGTCCAGGGCATCGCCCTCGCGCAGCGGCCGCTCGCCATGCCATGTCCCGGCATGGCCGAAGAACACGCCGCCCATCTTCAGGGTGTCGGCCACCTCGAAACGGCCGGCTTCGCCCGTCAACGTCCCGGTATCGCCTACCTGGCCGCCCGACTCCGCGTAGAACGGCGTGCGGTCCAGGATCACCAGTCCGTCTTCGCCATCGGCGAGCTGTTGCACCCGCTGTCCATTGCGCACGATGCCCACCACCTTGCTGCCGGCGCCGTGCAGCGCTTCGTAGCCGAGGAACACGGTGGGCTCGAGCTGGCTGGCCAGTTCGGCCGGCATCTGCCCCCTGGCCTCGAAACGGCTGGCGGCGCGGGCGCGATCGCGCTGTTCGTCCATGGCCTGCTCGAAACCGGCCATGTCGACGTCCAGGCCGCGCTCGCGTGCGATGTCGGCGGTCAGGTCGACCGGGAAACCGTAGGTGTCGTACAAGCGGAAGGCGTCGGCGCCGGGAATGGTCTTGCCGGCCTTGCCCTCCCCGAGTTTGCCGGCGATCTCGTCGAACACGCGCATGCCGTGCTCCAGCGTCTCGCCGAAACGCTGTTCCTCGGTGCGCAACGCGTCCTCGACGAACGCCTGCTTGTCCTTCAGCTCCGGATAGGCCTCGCCCATCTCCTCGACCAGCGGCCGCACCATCTTCCAGAAGAAGTCGCCGCGTACGCCGAGCATCCAGCCGTGGCGCAGGGCGCGACGGATGATGCGGCGCAGAACGTAGCCGCGCCCCTCGTTCGACGGCAACACACCGTCCACGATCAGGAAGCTGCACGCGCGAATATGGTCGGCGATCACCCGCAGCGACTGGTTGGCGCGATCCGCGGTGCCGGTGAGTTCCGCGGCTGCCGCGATCAGGTGCTGGAACAGGTCGATCTCGTAGTTGGAGTGCACGTGCTGCAGCACGGCAGCCAGGCGCTCCAGGCCCATGCCGGTGTCCACGCAGGGCGCCGGCAGCGGCGACAGCGTGCCGTCGGGCGCGCGGTCAAACTGCATGAACACCAGGTTCCAGATCTCGATATAGCGGTCGCCGTCCTCGTCGGGCGAGCCGGGAGGACCACCGGCCACGTCCGGGCCGTGGTCGTAGAAGATCTCGGTGCAGGGGCCGCAGGGGCCGGTGTCGGCCATCTGCCAGAAGTTGTCCGAGGCATACGGCGCGCCCTTGTTGTCGCCGATGCGCACGATGCGTTCGGCCGGCACGCCCACTTCCTCGTGCCAGATCCGAAAGGCCTCGTCGTCCGTATGGTAGACGGTGACCCACAGCCTGTCGGCCGGCAACTTGAACACCCCGGTGAGCAACTCCCATGCCCAGGCGATCGCCTCGCGCTTGAAGTAGTCGCCGAACGACCAGTTGCCCAGCATCTCGAAAAAGGTGTGGTGGCGCGCGGTATAGCCCACCTGGTCCAGGTCGTTGTGCTTGCCGCCGGCGCGCAGGCAGCGCTGCACGTCCGCCGCGCGCGCATGGGGCGGCTTCTCGCTGCCCAGGAACACGTTCTTGAACTGCACCATGCCCGAGTTGGTGAACAGCAAGGTCGGGTCGCTGGACGGCACCAGCGAGCTGGAGGGCACGATGGCGTGGCCCTTAGAGCGGAAAAAGTCCAGGAAAGTCGAGCGGATATCGGCGGTTTTCATGCAATCGTGGCGGGCAAGGCTGCGAAAAAAAGGCCACGCCGCGGCGACGCCGCGATCAATCCTCCTCGTCGGCGTCGTCCACTTCGGCGTGGGTCACGCTCCGTACTGTGGCGGCGGAAAAGCCCCGACGCAAGAGGAACTGCGCCCGCTTGGCCCGATCGGCGCGGTCGGTGGGCGCTCGCCCGCCGTAGCGGCGGCGCAGTTGCGCAGCGGCGCTTGCCGTCCAATCCTCCCCGGCCTCGTCCAGCAGGCGACGGATGACGGCCTCGTCCAGGCCGTGGGTTTTCAGCTCCATGCGGATGCGCAGCGGACCATAGCCCTGCCCCGCCCGGTTGCGCAGCAGCATGCCGCCGAAACGCTCGTCGTCCTGGTAGCGCTGCTCGCCCAGCCGCGCCAGCGCGGCCTCGGCCTCCTCGCCGGCGTAGCCGCCGCGGTCGAGCTTGCGCCGCAGTTCGCGCCGCGACTGCTCACGCCGCGCCAGCAGGCCCAGCGCCTTGTCGTAGGCGCTGGGCCTGGGCTTGTCGCCGCCGTCGCGCCGGCTCATGGCGACGACGGGTCGGCCAGGCCGCCGGCCATCAGGCCTCGACTTCGGCCGCCTGCTCCGCCGCGGCCGGCCTGGCACTCACCAGCAGGCGCGCGCGCAGCTGCTGGTCGATCTCGTCGGCGATGGCCGGGTTGTCGCGCAGGAACTGGCGCACGTTCTCCTTGCCCTGGCCGATGCGTTCGCCGTTGTAGCTGTACCAGGCGCCGGACTTGTCGATCAGGTTCTCGCGCACGCCCAGCTCGATGATCTCGCCCTCGCGCGAGGTGCCCTCGCCGTAGAGGATCTCGAACTCGGTCTG
>Ga0164242_10002700_pt1 | contig 20477 bp, 14 predicted proteins | sample OricomgcompostMG_FD_108783 | JGI IMG/M metagenome (GOLD analysis project Ga0164242, IMG submission 108783) | Miracle-Growth compost microbial communities from Emeryville, California, USA - Original compost - Miracle growth compost (MG) ... | reverse complement strand
GCGAGGGAGGACGCGCGCAGCACCGTCCGGGTGATTGAACCAAAGATACAGCAACCCCAACCCTCTTTCCGCGCAGCGAAGCGAGGGAGGACGCGCGCAGCGCCGTCCGGGTGATTGAACCAAAGATACAGCAACCCCAACCCTCTTTCCGCGCAGCGAAGAGAGGGAGGACGCGCGCAGCGCCGTCCGGGTGATTGAACCAAAGATACAGCAACCCCAACCCTCTTTCCGCGCAGCGAAGAGAGGGTGGACGCGCGCAGCGCCGTCCGGGTGAGTAAAACAGGCAGCCAAAGCGCCCTGGTCTATCCTAATACATTCAAACAGGTCAACAAATAGTTACAATTCCAATACTTTACATTGCAACGTATCCTATAAATTTGTTTAACGAACCGGCTACCGGATAATTTAATTTCAACCCTCACTACAATATGATATGGAATACAGGCAATTAGGCGCATCGGGATTAAATGTACCCGTGTTAAGTTTCGGAACGGCCACATTTGGCGGCGGTAACCGGTTTTTTAAAGCCTGGGGTAACCAGGGCGTTCAGGAGGCTAAAAAGCTGATCAACGTGTGTCTGGACGCGGGTGTGAATTTGTTTGACACAGCCGATATGTACTCGCACGGCGCGGCCGAAGAAATTTTAGGCGAAGCGCTGGAGGGTTTGCATAACCAGGTGCTAATTTCCACTAAAGCTACATTCCCGATGGGGGATGGCCCTAATGATTACGGCTCGTCGCGTTACCGGCTGATTCAATCGGCCGAAGATAGTTTACGCCGCTTAAAAACCGACCATATTGATATTTATCACATGCACGGGTTCGACGGTAATACGCCCGTTCAGGAAACCCTGCGCGCGCTGGATGACCTGGTGACCAGTGGCAAGGTGCGCTATATAGCCTGCTCCAATTTTTCGGGCTGGCACTTAATGAAATCGCTGTCGGTATCTGAGCGGTACGGCTGGGCGCGCTATGTGGCGCATCAGGCCTATTATAACCTGCTCGATCGTGAATTTGAATGGGAACTGATGCCTTTAGGGGTTGATCAGCAAGTGGGTACCATAGTTTGGAGCCCGTTGGCTGCCGGACAACTAACGGGTAAGTTTAAGCGCGGACAACCTATCCCAGAAGATTCCAGGCTGACTAAAGGCGGGGAACAAGGGCCGCCGGTAGATTACGAGCGTTTATATAATATTGTAGATGTATTGGAGGAGGTAGCAGGCGAGACGGGTAAATCAGTAGCGCAGGTGGCCCTTAACTGGTTGCTGCAACGCCCAACGGTAGTTAACCTGGTAATAGGCGCCCGCAACGAGGAGCAGCTAAAACAAAACCTGGCCGCTGTAGGCTGGAGCCTGACCACCGGACAGATCAAAAGACTGGATGCCGCCAGCGAAACCTACCCGATATATCCGTACTGGCACCAGCGCAATAATTTAAAGCTGAACCCGATACCGAAACTGTACTAATACATCTTGTAAAGACTTACAAAGTTTTTGAAACTTCGTAAGCCTGAAAGATACATTCGTCATCGCGAGCCGACGAAGGAGGCGTGGCGATCCCCGGCATTAAGGTCGACTCTCCAAACATCAACCTCAACTTGCGCTCGTTTATAACGAGTGCTTAATATACTGGCTTGCGCTCGTTTATAACGAGTGCTTAATACTGCATAGCGTCTCTGACGCGATACAATCGCTTAAAAGAAATAATCACTTGTTATAAACGAGCGCAAGTTTCAGACTTAAAAAAGTCTCCCCTTTCAGGGGGAGATTTAGCGGGGGCTTGGTAACAGATACGCTACATCAACAATATTAAATAAACCCGGTGTAAATTAGCTTATTATTTACCGCAAATAAACCTACCCTGTTATGCAAAGCCCTTATAAACTCCTGTTTACTATTGCTTTACTTATTACACTATCCAACGCGCAGGCGGGTATTGTAAAAATAATCATCACCAGCAGGGAACCGGCTTTTGGCGGTAAGGTTTTTGGTAAGGCGGGCGCTTATGAGAAGCTGAAAGGGAAGGCATATGGCGAAGTTGACCCTAATTTGCCACAAAACGCGCTGATTACGGATATACAACTGGCCCCGCGCAATGCCCGCGGCATGGTGGAATATGCTACCGATATTTATATCCTGAAACCGGTTGACCTGAGTAAAGGCAACCATAAGCTGTTTGAAAATATTCCCAATCGGGGCAATAAAACTTTCAGCGCGTTTAACAAAAGCGGTGGCGGCAACGAGCCTACTATAGGCGACCAGGAAGGCGCGGGCTTTTTAATGCAAATGGGCTACACCGTAGTTTGGTGCGGCTGGGATATTTCTGCGCCGGCTGGCCCTAACAGCATGACCATTACCGTACCGGTGGCGGTGAATAAAGACGGATCGCCCATCACAGGGCCATCATACGAGTACATTTCTTCCGATAATGGGAGAACCAGCAGCTATAAATTAACTTATCCGGCGGTTAGTTTGGATAAAACTCAGGCTACACTAACTGTACGCCAGTTTTTGAATGACGTGCCGCAGCAGGTGCCTGCCTCAGGCTGGGAGTATGCCCGCGATAAATCCATTCATTTGTTGCCTGCAGGTACGCCGTTTAAACAGAGCGCTATTTACGAATTTGTTTATACCGCCAAGGATCCGCTGGTTGCAGGGCTTGGGCTGGCCTCAACCCGCGATATGATCTCTTTTTTACGATATGAAAAGACGGACGCGGCTGGCAACGCCAATCCGCTGGCCGGCGATGTGCAGCATACTTACAGCCTGACCGAGTCGCAGCCGGCCCGTTATATGAACGATTTCCAGACGCTTGGTTTTAACCTGGATGAAAAAGGCCGCCTGGTTTTTGACGGGATTGAGAACTGGCTGGGCGGTGGCAGCGGGGTAGGCATCAACTACCGTTTCGCGCAGCCGGGCCGTACCGAGCGTAACAGGCAAAACCATTTATACCCTGAGGGGATATTTCCCTTTGCTTACCCCATCCTTACCGATAAGCTAAGTGGGAAAACAGCGGGGCGCATGGGCGGTTATGGCAAAAACCCACATCGGCCCAAGGTGATGGAAATTAATTCGGCCAATGAGTACTGGGTAAAGGCGGCTTCCTTATTACATACCGACTTACAGGGCAATGACTTGCCCGACCCGGATAATGTGCGGTTTTACTTGATATCGGGCATGCAGCATGGCAGCGGCAATGGCAGCAGTAAAGGCAGCGACCAGCAATTCCAAAACCCCACACGGCCCGATGGCCTTTTACGTGCGCTTTTTATAGCGCTTGATGAATGGGTGACTAAAGGCACCCCGCCGCCGCCAAGCATGGTGCCGCGCCGCGCCAATAACACCGCGGCTTTGGCTGTGGTAAATAAAGGTTCGCTTACAGGCACGGTGCCTAAAACAGTAATAGGCTGGCCGGATATTCCGGGGGTAACTTATACCGGCTTAATTACCACCCGCTATCGCTTTAATTACGGTCCGCTTTTTAATAAGGGTATCATCAGCAAATACCCTGTGCAGCCGGTAAACAGCGGGGCGTACCCAAATTTTGTATCAAAGGTTGATCGGGATGGTAATGAAATAGCGGGCATCCGGCTGCCGCCTGTAGCAGCGCCAATAGCCACTTTAACCGGTTGGGCCCTGCGCCGCGAAGGTTTCGCTTTGAATGATGGCGGCGAATCGGGCGGACAAAATATTCCGTTTAAAACTACTAAAGCCGAGCGTATAGCAGCCGGCGATCCGCGCCTGTCTTTAGAGGAGCGTTATGGTACGCACGATAAATATGTAGAAGCTGTAACCAAAGCGGCACAGCATCTGCAAGCCCAGCGTTTGTTATTGCCCGATGATGTTCAGCAATATATTGATGCGGCAAAGGCCAGCAATGTATTGAAGTAGAATATAAATGAATTTGAAGGAAATGCTGAGCATGATGTCACCTTTGTTATACTGAGTAGTAAAATCCCGGCGGAACTCTGAAAATAAATAACTGCAAACATCAGCCCCTCCGTTCAATATGACAAGTTCAGTAAAAGAAATTCTGCTCCTGAGTAACAGCGTGAAGCATTTGGCGCTATATTATTCAAATAAGTGCGGTCGGACCGGCGACTGTCGGATCCTCGTTTCACTCAGAAGCTGTTTAAATTTGTTTTTTTAGCTATTATTATAAACAGTAAACAATCGCGTCATTGAGAGCGTAGCGTGGCAATCCTCGGCTTGAATAGCGGCTCTGCTATCCGGGGATTATTAATATCAGATTGTTTTTCAAATGGCATTAATGAGCTCCCTCCGGTCGGTTGTCCACGCTGCGCTCTCAATGACGTTCTTTTTATTTTTAAAAAGCTGCTCAGAACGACAGGCTTTTTTGCAATAGCGTTTATATAAAAAATCAAATAAATATCTCGTCCTTATCGGCCAAAGGGCATAAGGATAATCGGAAAAGAAGGGTTTTGAAAGGGGATGCTAAACTATGCTTGTCTTTTAGCAGCGGCTACTGAATTGGCAAATATTACAATACCTGCACCGAAAACTATTAAACTGCCAAAAAATAAAGGTGCTGAAGCCTTGATGCCATTAACTGAATCTGCCGGGTTAAATGAATGAGCAGGAGTAAATACAAGGGCTGAACCAACGCCAAGAATTCCAACAAGAGCTATTAAAAGGCCTATATTTTTCATGATTATAATTTAACGGAGGCAAATATAATTATGTTTTTTATTAATTGCATGATAAAGATGAAGATTAGTTGGTTAAAGATTAGAGGGAAACCAATCTTTAATTAACTAACCTCTGATCTTTGACGATCACTTCCTAAAAACATAATGCAGCACCTTACGGTACAATTCATCAGGTAAAAACGGTTTTACCATTACATCGTTAATGCCAGTGGCATGCGCTTCGTCCTCCACCTCTTTGGGCAGGTTAGCGGTTAGGGCTACTATAGGGGTATTAATTCCTTTTTCGCGGATCTTCCGGCTGGCCTCATAACCGTCCATCACAGGCATGTGCAGGTCCATCAGTATAAGTTGATGTCGGGTTTTATCCAGTTTATCAAGCGCGTCTATACCGTTTTCGGCTACATCAACGTTAGCACCCCAGCGTTTCAGATAAGTTTGGGCAACCAACACGTTCATAGGGTTATCTTCTACCAGTAAAATACCAATACCGGCAAGGGGTTTGGCCGGTTCAGTTGTCAAACCGGATGTATCTTGTTGTCCGGATAATGCCGGGCCTTTTTCAAAAGTCTGCGTAAAATAAAATCTGGAACCTATGCCTACTTCGCTGATCAGCTCCAGCCTGGAATTTTGCAATTCCAGTATCCGCTTACTGATAGCCAGGCCCAGCCCGGTACCGCCAAACCCCCTTGACGTTGAAGAGTCGGCCTGCGTAAACCGTTCAAATATCAGTTTCTGTTTTTCCCTGGGGATGCCTATCCCGGTATCTTTAATTTGTATGCACAAAGTAATGTTGGCGGCTGTTTGTTCCTTTACATCTACACCTACCAGTACACTTCCTTTAGGGGTAAATTTAATAGCATTATGCACCAGGTTGGTTATTACCTGTGTAAGGCGGGTAGGATCGCCGAATACCTTGTTGTTAAGCGTATTATCTATGTGCAGGTTAAGATCAATGCCTTTATCCTGCGCCGAAATTTTTAAACCAGTTACAATATTTTTAATAATGGACGCTACATCCATTTCAATATGCTCAAATGAGATTTTTCCGGCTTCAATTTTATTATAGTCCAGCACATCATTTACAATGGCAAGCAGGTTATTGGCCGAGAATAGCATCACATCTAATTGTTCCACCTGGTCGGGGCGCGGGTTGTTCTTTAACAGCAAATGGCTCATGCCAATTACCGCGTTCAATGGTGTCCTGATCTCGTGGCTCATGGTGCTCAAAAACTCGCTCTTGGCGGTAAGGCCCTGTTCGGCCTCGGCTTTGGCCTTTTTTAAGGTGAAAGATACCCTATGCGATAAAACCAGCGATTGCAGGAAGAAAAAGCTGACATAGCCGCAAAAGCTCAACAACTGCAATGGCGGTATCATGGCCCAGTAATGGAACAGGGAAATAGCGAATACCGACATTAAGGCGATGGTGCTTAACAGGGCATAAACCGAACCCGGTCGTTTTTTACGATAGGCTATTGTATATACATAAGGAATATAGCCCAGGCAAAAAAGCATTACTATCAAAAACGGATTAACCAGCTGCGAAAAAAAGAAGGGTAGCGCGAAAGCTGTTACCAATGCGAAACCGAAACAAACTACGGTAATGCCATTAACTATAAATTTATTTACATCATCCGGATACAGATATTTGGTATACAGGCCAAACAAGCCAATGCCCAAAAACAAGGTAAAATATTCGAGCCGGGCGGTAATGTACCAGCTTATATTAGGAAAGATGGTGTGCAGCACATAGTTATCGGTGCCGATAATACGGTAGCTATAGCAGATGGAATATAATGAAAAAAGCAGGATAGCTTTGTCCCTGTTCCCCAGCAGGTATAAGCCCAGGAAAAATAACCCACCCATAAACAGGCAACCGGTTAACACCAGGTCGATAGCATCAGCGCGGATCCGTACCAGTTTAATCACCGCTGCTTTACCGATAAACAAAGGCTTGGTAATACCGCCTTTGCTGTGCACAAAATTGGCTATTTGTAAGGTGAGCCGTATAGTATCCGCATTTTTAGGCAGATCTACCGCTTCATAATCCCAGTAAGGTACAAAACCTTGGGGCGAGGTGCTTACTTTTCCGTTAGATGCCACCAGTTCGTTATCAATAAATAAGCGATGGGCACAATAAGTATCGGGTATGGATATGCGCAGCGTTTCGCTGGTTTTAGGAAGCAGGATGGTAAGCCGGTAAGTAGCATAGCCAAAAGCCGGCAGTTTTTGGCCGTTTAGTACATATCCGTTCCAGCGAAAGGGGAAATTAACAAGTATTCCCTGTGCAGCATCTGGCTCAACATGGTTAGGGGCCTGCAGCTGGTGCCAGTAAAAAAGCCATTGGCCGTTAAGCGGCATTTTATCAGCAAAGGTTTGCCCGCGAAGATCTAATATGCCATTAACAGCCGTTGGCACTGCGGATGATAACGCAAAGCAGGGGTTTAAAAAACTAAACAATAACAGGATAACAGCACTAAACGGCTTTCTGATATTCATTAGGAGATGATGTGCTTACTGTTTATGATCAGGGGTAAATAAATAACGGATAATTTCACATGTTAAAGATAACAGAAATTAAAAAATAATTCAGGCAGAATGATGGTTCAATTAAATTAGGGAGATAATTATTATTGTTTAAACTAACGGTAGCCCATAGCCTGTAAATGAAACAACTCGGCGTAGCGGCCGCCTTTAAGCAACAGCTCCTCATGGCTGCCAATTTCTATCAGTTCGCCCTTATCCAGCACCAGTATGCGGTCGGCCATGCGTACGGTACTAAAGCGGTGTGAAATCAACACGGCCGATTTACCCTTGGTAAGGTCGGCAAAGCGCTGAAAAACATCGTATTCCGCCCGTGCGTCCAGGGCTGAAGTGGGCTCGTCCAGTATAAGTAACTGGGCATCGCGCATATAGGCACGGGCCAGCGCTACCTTTTGCCACTCGCCGCCCGATAGCTCCATACCCTGTGCAAAGCGCTTACCCAGCATCTGGTCATAAGCGCCGGGCATTTTGGCGGCCAGCTTATCGGCCAGGCAAAGCCTGGCCGAAGCCTCGATCAGTTCACGGTTATCTTTCTGGCTGATATTGCCTGCCGCTATGTTCTGCGCAAAGGTCATCTGGTAACGTAAATAATCCTGAAAAATAATGCCGATGTTGAGGCGCAGATCGGCCAGGTCATACTCGCGCAGATCAACGCCATCCAGCAGGATACGGCCCTCGGTAGGGTCGTAAAGGCGGGCAAGCAATTTTACCAGGGTGGTTTTACCTGCCCCGTTTTCACCCACTAAGGCCAGCTTTTCGCCGGGATGCAGCCTGAAGTTTAAATTCCGGTTGGCCCACCGTTCGGAGTTGATGTACCGGAAACCTACATTTTCAAAAACAATACCCTGTTGTATGATCTTTGGAAAGGGCAGGGGCCGTGCTGCCGTCTTTATTTTAGGCTTGATCTCAAAGAATTCAAAAAAATCGCGCAGATAAATAGCTCCCTGCGATACCGAGGTAAAACGGGTGAGGATCCCCTCCAGTAAGGAGCGTAGCTGGCGAAATGAACCGGCCAGGAAAGTCAGATCGCCAATGGTGATGCGGCCGCCTACAGCGCTGATAATAATAAACACATAGGCCAAATAATAACCAATGCTGCCCAATACGGCAAAAAACGTTCCCCATAAGGAACGTTTAATGGAAAGTTTACGGTTATCCTCATAAAATTGATCGGAAAGCTGCCTGAAGCGATCAATGATAAATCCCGACAGGTCGAATATTTTAATTTCCTTAGCCGTTTCATCGCTGGCGCCCAGGTAGCGCACATAATCCAGTTCCCGGCGCTGGGGCGTTTGGCCGCGGGTGAGGGCGTAACTTTTATCGTTAAAATAGGACTCGCCTAAAAAGGCCGGGATGATAGCCATAAGCAGCAATAGGATTAGCCAGGGGTTAAACACGGCCAGGCCCACAGCCAGGAAACCCATCGTTATCAAGTCCTGCACCTGGCTCATTACCTGCGACAGCAGGATGGTGCGGCCAACGGTTTGCTGCCGGGCGCGTTCCAGCTTATCATAAAAAACGGCATCTTCAAACTGGTCCAGGTCAAGCGTAGCCGCGTGTTCCATTATCCTGACAGATGTATGGTTGCTGAACAGGTCGCCCAGCAGGCTATCCATCAGGGTAATAGCCCGGCTAAGGGCATCCGTTAATATGGCCAGCATAAATTCCATTGCCACCAATTGCCATAAATGGCGCGTATCCATGTTGTGATGATGGCTCAGCAAAATCACCTGGTCCACAATTTCCTTAGCCACATACAATAAGCCCAAGGGCATAGCCGAGCGGCAAATGCGTAGCAGGGAGCTCAATATGGTCATCCACGGGCTGGTTTCCCAAACCAGTTTAAAAAAAGCGGGCAGGTTGCGCAGGGCGGCAAGTCTTTCCTTTAAGGTAAGCGGTGTAATGGTGTTTTTAGGCGGACGGGCTACGTTCAATATTGTTTTGTTTTAAAACCAAACATAATTAATTGACGGGGGGGAAGCATAATTGTTTTGTAAAGATTGAGGAAAGGGGGGCGAACTTGTTCATGCTGGGCGGAGAATCGGACAAGTGCTTTCACTGTTTACTTATCCCTCACCTCCTAAATTATAATATCAAAATCATAAATCCCGGCAATCACTACTATTTCTATGGATTTTATTTGATAATGTAAAACGCCCCCTTATATTTGTGTCAGCAAACACGTTCTTTATTTAATCTATCCAGAAAGACTGAGGGAAAGGCCCAAAGAAGTCTTAGCAACCTGTACCGGCCAACCCTGGTAAAAGGTGCTAACTCCTGCTCCGTACACTGCGGGGAAAGATAAGCAGCGTAAATAACCTCCCCTTATTGTTTACGGACAATTGCCTTTTCGCTTTCGCGGATAAATCAGCAATATTAATTATTCAGGGCTAATACTATCCATATTTAATTACTTTTGAATAAACCGCTGATAAACTAATTTATACATCAACAATTTAAAACAAACGATCATGAGTTTACGATTAGGCGACGATGCGCCAAACTTTAAAGCAAAAACCTCATTAGGTGAAATTGATTTTTACGAATACCTGGGAGATAGCTGGGGCGTGCTGTTCTCGCATCCGGCCGATTATACACCGGTTTGTACTACCGAACTGGGCCGTACTGCCGCTTTGAAAGAAGAATTTGCCAAACGCAATGTAAAAGTAATGGCATTGAGCGTTGATTCGGTAGAATCGCACAAAGGCTGGATCAATGATATTAATGAAACCCAAAATGTCGACCTGGATTTCCCTATTATTGCCGATGAGGACCATAAAATAGCCGAAGCCTATGATATGATCCACCCTAACGCCTCGCAAAGCGCCACCGTTCGTTCGCTGTTCATTATCGGCCCGGATAAAAAAGTTAAGCTGATCATTACTTATCCTGCATCAACGGGCCGTAACTTCAACGAGGTTTTACGCGTAATTGATTCCCTGCAGTTAACCGCTTACCATAGCGTATCTACACCGGCCGACTGGAAAGACGGCGAACCGGTAGTAGTATCAACCGCCATTAAAACAGAGGATATCCCGGCTAAGTTCCCTAAAGGATTTACCGAGGTAAAACCATACCTGCGTTTAACACCGCAGCCCAATAAGTAATATTGATGCAAGGTTCCTTCCTTTAACCCATCATGTCGAACGGAGAGAGAAATCGTGGCGATAGTGATTAACCCAGGTTGCCAGTTAAACGGCAAAGACTCACCCCGCGGCGCTTCGCGCGCGACCCTCTCTACCGCAGGCGGTAAAGAGGGTATTTTAAAGGAGAATAAGATTAAAAAAACATAACCCCTCTTTCCGCGCAGCGAAGAGAGGGAGACCAAGCGTAGCGATGGTCGGGTGATTAACCCAGGTTGCCAGTTAAACGGCAAAGGCTCACCCTGCGGCGCTTCGCGCGCGGCCCTCTCTACCGCAGGCGGTAAAGAGGGTATTTTAAAGGAGAATAAGATTAAAAAAAAACAGGATCCCTCTTTCCGCGCAGCGAAGAGAGGGAGACCAAGCGTAGCGATGGTCGGGTGATTAACCCAGGTTGCCAGTTAAACGGCAAAGGCTCACCCCACGGCGCTTCGCGTGCGACCCTCTCTACCGCAGGCGGTAAAGAGGGTATTTTAAAGGAGAAATTATAAAAAAAAATTACAATCCCTCTTTCCGCGCAGCGAAGAGAGGGAGACCAAGCGTAGCGATGGTCGGGTGAGTAAACCCGCAACCTGGGTTAATTATTTGTCATTAACAGCTGTCATATTTAATACCAGGCTCCTCTAAAACAGGGGCTTTTTTTACGCCTTTTGTTTATCCCTTCTGAATTTTGTTGAAATACCCGGCTTTAATGTTTTGATTTTAAGCCTTAACATTGTACACTTGCATTATTTATAGCATTTTAATTTTACCAAAATTTTTATACCTTGAAAGTAATACACAGCGTACACCCTGAAGATTTTAAAGCCTACCAAACCGCGCAGATCCGCGAACGTTTCCTGTTGGATGGTATTGTTGAACCCGGAAAAATTAACCTGGTTTACACGCATTATGACCGTATGATTGTTGGCGGCGCGTCGCCGCTTGACAGCGAGCTTGATTTGGGTAACTACCCAAACCTGCGTGCCGAATACTTTTTGGAACGCCGCGAAATAGGCATCATTAATGTTGGCGGCGACGGTGTAGTAACTGCTGACGGTAAAGCCTATAATGTAAATAAACTGGATTGCCTGTACATTGGTAAAGGCACCAAACAGGTGAAATTCGCCAGCAAAAGCGCGTCGGCTCCCGCGGTATTTTTCATCCTGTCGTCACCCGCGCACATGACTTATCCAACCGCTTTAATGACTAATGACGATGCCGTTAAGGTTAATGCAGGCTCTGTTGAAACAGCTAACAAACGTACCATAAACAAATACATTTTTATGGATGGCATCCGCAGCTGCCAGCTGGTAATGGGCTTAACTATCCTGGAGCCGGGCAGCGTTTGGAACACTATGCCGGCACACGTGCATGACAGGCGCATGGAAGCCTATTTTTATTTTGATGTACCGCAAGGTAACAAAGTAGTGCATTATATGGGCGAGGGTAATGAAACCCGCCATATCATGATGAATAATCACGAGGCCGTAGTTTCACCACCGTGGAGCATACACGCGGGCAGCGCTACCAGCAACTATAAATTTATTTGGGGCATGGCCGGCGAAAACCAGGATTATACCGATATGGACGCTATCTCAATACCGGACCTGAGATAATTTATTCAAACAAATAACACATACATCAAAAGTGGAAAATAACTATTCGTTAGCCGGAAAGGTAATTGTAGTAACCGGTGGTACCGGCATATTGGGTAAATCGTTTATTGATGGTATTATTGCTGCCGGTGGTGCCGTAGGCATATTGGGCCGTAATAAGGAAATTGCCGAAGAACGCGCCGCTGCTATTAATAAAGCCGGCGGCCGAGCCATAGCGCTGGTTGCCGATGTACTGAATGTGGAGGAACTGGAAGCAGCCAAACAAAAAGTATGGGCCGAATTTGGCCGTTTGGACGGTTTGGTGAATGGCGCGGGCGGCAATATGCCCGAAGGCGTATTGCAACCCGATGAGGATATATTTAAAATGAACCTGGAAGGCATGAAAAGGGTAACCGAAGTTAACCTTTGGGGCACCCTGATACCTACCCAGGTATTTGGCGAGCTGATTGCCCGCACAGGCGGGGGCAGTATTGTCAATATTTCATCCATGAACTCTAAACGCGCCATTACCAAGGTGTTAGGTTATAACATGGGTAAAGCCGGTGTTGATTGCTATAACCAATGGTTTGCCGTTGAACTGGCTAACCGCTACGGCGATGCCATCCGCATGAATGCGCTTGCTCCCGGATTTTTCCTTACCGAGCAAAACCGCAATATGCACCTGCAACCCGATGGCAATTATTCGCCACGGGCACAGTCGGTAATCAGGCAAACGCCGTTTAAGCGTTTTGGTAAACCCGAAGAGCTAATCGGCGCGCTGGTATGGCTGTTAAGCGATGCCTCGGCCTTCGTAACCGGCTCCATGGTTTGCGTGGATGGCGGTTTCTCTATTTTCGGAGGAGTTTAATTTGATTTCGGATTTCGAAGTTTCGATTTCGGGTCCCTACCCATCACGTCATTGAGGAGCGGAGCGACGAAGCAATCCCCGGCAAGCAGAGCGACTCTGTATTCCGGGGATTGCTGCTCCTTATCAGCGGATCGCAATGATATTGTTTTTTGAAGTACTTTGAAATTTATTTGTGACATCTTCACAAATCGGGCAGAAATGCTTATGTTGCATGCCTGTTTAGCCAAATATTAAACCAATATATCGTTATGAAAAAATTCTTTATAGTATCGGCATTAGCAGCTGCTGGCATAGCGCCATTGGCTGTTAGCGCGCAAACCGTTACACTCGATTACTATTTTAATCACGAAACACATAAAAATGCTGCCGGCCAGGACGAGCGTTTCCATTATATATGGGAAGAAAAAGACCTGAACGGTTACTCCAACTGGGGCGATGCTTTTGTAAAAGCAGGCGGTAAGCTAAAATCGTTGGATGCGGCGCCGACAGCCGAAAATTTGAAGGGGACCGATATTTATATTATTGTTGACCCTGATAGCCAGGCAGAAAGCCCCAAGCCTAATTACATTGAGGCTAAGGATGTTGAGGTGCTTGAGAAATATGTAAAAGATGGCGGCGTACTGGTAATGATGGTTAATGACAGCCAGAATAACGACCTGCCGCATATTAATAATCTGGCCGCCCGTTTTGGCATGCATTTTACCAATGAATTGCACAATCATGTATTGGGTAATAATATTCAAAGCGGCACCATGATGGTTGAAGGCAATCCTTTATTTAAAACCGCCAAAAAAATATACATGAAGGATGCCTGTAATATTGAAATATCGGGCCCTGCAAAACCTTTATTAAAAAACGAGAACGTAGTTATTATAGCTACCGCGAAATATGGTAAAGGAACTGTTTTTGCCGCTGGCGATCCGTGGTTATACAACGAATACACCAACGGGCATTTGCCTGCTAATGGCCATTATGACAATGATAAGGCGGTTACTGATGTAACCCAATGGTTAATGAGCCAGGTACCTAAAAAATAGTTTGCAGATAGTAGTTTGCAATAACACAAAAGGCGCCACCATCAGGCGCCTTTTGTGTTTTATCCTGATTTGTCATTGCTGCGTAGCGTGGCAACCTCGTCGTATATTGCTACGGGATTGCCGAGGTGCTCCGCTCCTTACAGCAATGACAGGGCTTATAAACTGATGTTTAAGCGTTATATCAATCCCTCATAATCCTCCATTGTATCAATATCAATAGCCGCGCGGGTAAAGGGTACGGTGTATAGCCGCTGTTCGGGGTCGGTAAATAGTTGCCGGGCGCCTTTATCGCCCTTTAGCTGGTAAAGCTTGGGGAATAGCTCGCGGCTGAATATGGCGGGTACGCCAATTACATCAGCATAGGCCGTGGCGGTTATATCGCGGTGCTGGTGCGCTGTAAACATATCCAGCAAATTATCCAGGTGCGCGGCAGTGATCAGCGGCTGATCGCAAAGCATGATCAGCGCGCCTTTCAACTCATTGGGCCGGGCTTTTTCCAATGCCCTTAAACCGGTTTGAATAGAGGTGGCCATACCATGCTGCCAGTTGGAATTATACACCAGGCCGATAGGCAGGTCGTTGCATTCTTTAAATAATTCCTCGTGCAGGGCGCCGGTTACAATAACCGCCGGGCCGTCGCAGGCGCTTGCCAGGGCAGTTTCCGCGGCATGGCGCAGCAGGGTTTTATCCTGGTATTTTAAAAATTGTTTGGGCTGCCCTAAACGGCTCGAATTTCCCGTAGCCAAAATAACAATGCCGGTGTGATTAGCCATTTGCTGTTGCTTTTATAAAAATATTTCTGTCATGAATAGGGGCATCAAGGTTACGCAGGAAACCGCCGGTATAGCTGTTTTTTACGGCCATTAGCTCGGCCATAATGGCTAAAGCAATTTCATCCGAGTTTTCGCCGCCAATGTCCAGGCCGATGGGGCTATATAAACGCTGATTTAAAGCGGCAGTATTTACACCTTTTTGTTCCAGCTCATTCAGCATACGGTCGGTTTTTTTACGGGGCCCTAAAATGCCGATATATTTTAATTCGTTCAGATTGTTTAATTGTTCCAGTACGGCCAGGTCATAATAATAATTATGGCTCATTAATACCGCGAAGCCGGTAGGGTTTACCTGTTGGGGCAAATCGGCAATCCGAACTGCCTTTACGCTTTCCGCCCCTGGAAAACGGCTTACCGATGCTTGCAGCGGCCGGCCATCAATTACGCTTACGCGCCATCCCAGTCCGTTTGCTAACCGAACAAGTGGCTGGGCATCATTACCCGCGCCATAAATGGTAAGCAGGGGAGCGGGTTTAATCATTTCCAGGAAAACGCGGGCACTTATCCCACCATACTCATAATCCTGACTAATGGAAGCGCCGTTGTTAAGCACCTCATACATAGCTGGTAGTAGCCGGTTATTTATAAAGTAAGGGTCAATTTGCCCGCTTTTAATACTGCCATTATTTAATAACAATAACCGTTCTGCCGCCTGCGCTACGGATATGGGCGCGTCGGTTTTTAAAATAGTGGCTAATACCGATGGCGTTGATAAATTATAAGTCTCCCGCAACATTTCGAGCGGATTGTTTTTATCGCTAAAGCTGATGGGTTCAAGCAGGATGTGTATTTGTCCCTGGCAGCCTAACTGCGCGCCGTTTTCAAGGTCGTCGTCAATATCGGTACTATCATAAACAATAATTTCGGGCCTGCCGCGCAGCATTACCTGTTGTGCCCGCCGCCGGGCATCGCCTTCCAAACAGCCGCCGCTGATGGTGCCTGTAAGCTGCCCCTCGTTTGTTACCAGCATGCGTGCACCCGGCCTGCGGTAGGCCGACCCGTTAACTTCCACCACGGTAGCCAGCGCGCAGGCCCTGCCGGCCTCGCGTTCGGTATCGTAAGCAGTTAATAAACGTTGCAGTTCAGACATGGCATTGGTTAGATTGATATAAAGATAATCGGCATTAGTGGTATAAACAATTAAAATTCAATCCGGCTTGCAGCTAAAGGCTTTATTGAACACTTAAATAATGTTCCCCAATTTCATTTGTATTAATTTTATTAAGTTATATTAGAATTTGGATTTACGCTATGAATAATAGTTTATTTTTCAGTAATTTGATTTACGTCAAATCAACAGTTAATAATTAAAATGAACCCCTTGTATAAACGGCTGAAGCAACTGGCATTAATGGCATGCTTAATGTTTTATACAGGCGTTGCCGTTTTTGCCCAGCAAAAGCCTCTTAAAGTCAATAGGTTTAACAGGAGCTTTGCCCAGGCTGCCGCCAAGGCTAATCTTGCTTTTTTTATACCCGATGGTTTTAAGGAGATAACTGATAAAAGCGAGGCCGGCCCGTTTAATTATGGTATAACTTTACCAGGCCAGGATTTTGAAGTATGGTTAAAAGTTTCTCCGCAAAATGAAAACGCCCCCGATTCACTTTACCTGGATATGGGCAAAAACGAGGCGAAGGCCTTAGGAGGAGAAAACGGTTACTTTATGCGGAGCTTACCCAGCGAGGTTTTGGACGAATATAATGCCGATGCAGGCAAAACCTACTTCCTTAATCTGCCCGATTCGCCGGTTACCAAGCATTATAAATTCGCGTTGCTTATCACACTTCAAAAAAACCATAAGGGTATTGTGATGGCAGCCGGCTTCACTAATGATAAAGGTCCCGATTTTTTCAAAAACCTGAACCGCGCCCGTTATTGCCTTAAATTTAAAGGGGCCACACCTTAATTGTTGATATGTGGAATAATTGACCGCAGTTTTGTCCCCTCAATTATTATTTTTGCCCATACGCGTACTTTGCGTGCATAAAAACAGCTGATAAAATGGCAGAGCAAATTGATTACACTGATGACAGCATCCGGTCGTTAGACTGGAAGGAACATATAAGGCTGCGTCCCGGCATGTATATAGGTAAACTGGGCGATGGCTCGGCCTATGACGATGGGATATATGTGCTGCTTAAGGAAATTATAGACAACTCGATAGATGAGTTTGTAATGGGTGCCGGCCGCAGCATTGATGTGAACATGAGCGACCATAAAGTGTCTGTGCGCGATTATGGCCGTGGCATCCCCTTAGGTAAAGTGATTGATTGCGTATCGAAAATAAATACCGGCGGTAAGTACGATAGCAAGGCCTTTCAAAAATCGGTAGGTTTAAATGGCGTAGGTACCAAAGCGGTTAACGCGCTTTCTGCCGCGTTCACCGTACAATCCTACCGGGACGGCCGTACCAAAGTGGCCGAGTTTACCAAGGGCGAATTAATAAGAGATGAGCCCGAAAAAGAGACCACGCAGCGTAACGGCACCTCCATTACTTTTTTGCCGGATGAGACTATTTTCAGGAACTATCATTTTATCCCTGAGTTTGTAGAAAGCATGATCTGGAATTATGTGTTTCTTAACTCGGGCCTGGCCCTTAATTTTAATGGTCAGAAATATTTTTCGGAGCGGGGATTATATGATCTGCTCACCCGTAATACCGATGCCGAAACTATTCGCTATCCTATTATCCACCTGAAAGGGGAGGATATTGAAATAGCCATGACCCACGGACAGCAATACGGCGAGGAATATTATTCGTTTGTAAACGGGCAGCATACCACGCAGGGCGGTACCCACCAGGCCGCGTTTCGCGAGGCTGTGGTAAAAACCATCCGCGAATTTTATAAAAAAGAGTTTGATGCATCGGATGTAAGGGCTTCCATTGTAGCGGCTATTGCCATAAAGGTGCAGGAGCCTGTTTTTGAATCGCAAACAAAAACCAAACTGGGTTCGCAGAACGTAGGCCCCGAAGGGCCATCCGTGCGCGGCTTTATTAATGATTTTGTAAAAAAGGAGCTGGACAATTACCTGCATAAAAACCCCGCCGTTGCCGACGCGCTATTAAAGCGCATCATGCAATCGGAACGCGAGCGTAAGGATATTGCCGGTATTAAAAAGCTGGCTAACGAGCGGGCCAAAAAAGCATCGCTGCATAACCGTAAACTGCGCGATTGCAAACTGCACTTTGAGGATAACCACGAACGCAAGCAGGATACCACCCTGTTTATTACCGAAGGTGACTCGGCCAGTGGGTCCATCACCAAATCAAGGGATGTGATGACACAGGCGGTGTTCAGTTTGAAAGGTAAGCCGCTTAACTGTTTCGGGCTGACCAAGAAGGTGGTTTATGAAAATGAAGAATTTAACCTGCTGCAGCACGCGCTGAATATTGAGGATGGCATTGATGGGCTGCGCTACAATAATATTGTAATAGCTACGGATGCCGATGTGGATGGCATGCACATCCGCCTGCTGCTCATGACCTTCTTTCTGCAGTTCTTTCCCGACCTGGTAAAGGCTGGACACGTATTTATTTTGCAAACGCCGTTGTTTAGGGTACGTAATAAAAAGGAAACTATTTATTGTTATAGCGACGAGGAACGACGAAATGCCATTGCCAAATTAGGTGCCAAGCCCGAAATCACCCGCTTTAAAGGCTTGGGCGAAATATCTCCTGAGGAATTCGGGCTGTTTATTGGCAAGGATATGCGCCTTGATCCGGTTATCCTGAAAGAAGCTAATATCAAAAGTATATTGGAATACTTTATGGGCAAAAATACGCCGGCCCGCCAGCAGCACATTATCGGCAACCTAAGGGTTGAAAAGGATGACGAAACCGTTAACCCTACCATTGTGGAGGATGAGGAGACTTTGCCGGTAGCGGTATAGGGGATTAACACACATCGTTGCGAGCCGACGAAGGAGGGGTGGCAATCCCCGGCAAGTAGGACCTAACCCTGCCGGAGGATCGCCGCACTCGCAGCAATGACGATGATTTTTAGATGCTTGTTTCTCGCATTTCTCAAATTAACTCCCTATTGTTTCTTCTGTTTTTTTGAAAGGTTTAAATATTCCAACCACAAGATAAAATAGCCTTTCAGTAACACCACACCTTTGAGGCGCCAGGATAAGCAGATACCCGGCTGAAAAATTTCTTCATTATCCGTTCCATATTTAATCAATCCTAAGTCCTTGCGTCAGGCAATCGCGTTTAAAAAGATATAGTCATGCCGAGCTTGTTTAGGCACCCCATTAAACAGATCGACCTGGCTTATTCCTTTCACGTGGGATGCCGAAACAAGTCCGGCATGATGTTTCGCGTTTTGATGTGTTTAAATAGAATGGTTAAAGCGATTTCCCTGGTACTTGCGTGCGCTGTGTGGTTATTTTACTACTTTTGCAGCCAATAATCAGATACAAAATGAGCACTACAAGAGGACCTATATCTCAATTTATTGAGAAAAACTACCTGCATTTTAACGCTGCCGCGTTAATGGACGCCGCGAAAGGCTATGAAACACATTTGCTGGAAGGCGGCAAAATGATGGTTACCCTTGCCGGGGCCATGAGCACTGCCGAACTGGGCATATCGCTGGCCGAAATGATCCGCCAGGGAAAAATCGATATTATTTCGTGCACCGGCGCCAACCTGGAGGAGGATATTATGAACCTGGTGGCGCATTCGCATTATAAAAGAGTACCTCACTACCGCGACCTGAGCCCGCAGGATGAGTGGGACCTGCTGGAAAATCATTATAACCGGGTTACTGATACCTGTATTCCTGAGGAAGAAGCTTTCCGGCGCCTGCAAAAACATATCCATAAAATATGGAAAGACGCGGACGACAGCGGCGAGCGTTATTTCCCTCACGAATACATGTACAAAATATTGCTGAGCGGCGAGCTGGAGCAATATTATGAGATCGATCCGAAAAATTCGTGGATGCTGGCCGCGGCCGAGCGTAACTTACCGATAGTAGTACCGGGCTGGGAAGATTCCACCATGGGCAATATCTTCGCTTCGTACGTAATAAAAGGACAGATTAAGCCAACTACCATGAAAAGCGGTATCGAATACATGGCCTGGCTGGCCGATTGGTATGTGAAAAACTCGGAGGGCAAAGGGCTTGGGTTTTTCCAGATAGGCGGCGGTATAGCCGGCGATTTCCCGATATGCGTAGTGCCGATGCTGTACCAGGATATGGAAATGGAAAATATTCCTTTCTGGAGCTATTTCTGCCAGATCTCTGATTCTACTACTTCCTACGGCTCCTATTCGGGCGCGGTACCTAATGAAAAAATTACCTGGGGCAAACTGGATGTTAATACACCTAAGTTTATTGTTGAAAGCGACGCCACAATAGTTGCACCACTTATTTTTGCCTGGTTATTGAAGCAATAAAAAAGCTTCAATCATTCACAAAGGCACAATAAGTCCGTGTTATAACAATTATTAACAGGTTTTGTAAGATGACAGCAGATGCTGATAAAATCCGGCAGATCGCTTTTTAATTGAAAAGCGCGTTTCGGTGGCGTATGGGCCGTTTTTTGACATTATTTAGAATAATTATAAATTATATATTAGTGTCACTAATTTGTCAGCTATACTGTAATAAATTTTACTTTTGTGCACTGAAATAAATGGGTAAAGCACACATCGGCTTTAGCTTTTTAAACAAAAACAAAATATTATTAAGCACAAATACACTTTATGAGAAGTATCTCATTGATTCTTAAACAATTTTCCAGGTCGGTTTTACTGCTTGCCGGATTAGCAGTTGTGGGATTTGCTGCCCATGCGCAAGGTGATG
>Ga0164242_10002699_pt1 | contig 20494 bp, 22 predicted proteins | sample OricomgcompostMG_FD_108783 | JGI IMG/M metagenome (GOLD analysis project Ga0164242, IMG submission 108783) | Miracle-Growth compost microbial communities from Emeryville, California, USA - Original compost - Miracle growth compost (MG) ... | reverse complement strand
GAGAAATCTTATACGAAATACCGGTCGGCATTTCCTCGCGTATAAGATTTCTCCGTCGCACCACGCTCATTGCTTCCCCGGCCCTATCGAAATGACATAATTCTTGAAGGATGTGTCCACACAGTAGCCCAAAGGGGGGAGACTTTCTTCTTAAGTCCCTCTCCCTCGGAGAGGGATTTAGGGTGAGGCTTCGAGGATTGCCACGCTGCGCAATGACGCGATGGTTTAATGTTTAGAATAATAGCTAAAAATCAAATTTAGGAGCTTCTTAGAGGCCCCGGATTTTAAAACTCAGGATCAGCCTAACGTCATTTCACCCTCAGTCCCCGGATTTTTAAAACGATCAAAATACTATAAACCAAACACCGTGGTTAAGCGTATATCAAAGCACCAGTCTTTGATATATATGCTAAATATTACCCGGTTTAAGATTAATTTACGTTTAGTGCTTTTGTGTTCGGCGGCACTACATGCTTTAGGGGGCTATGCTCAAATAGATCCGCCGCCTACCGGCGCGCATGCGGATACGGTTTGGGATAAAACCCGGGCCACGCGCATCATTAACCAAAATTTTGATAATACATACCTCCAAAACGCCCGGGTATCTACCTTCGGCAACGAATACGGCGACCCGTTGCCAACCCAGTTGGTGGCCGATTTAACCGGCAACTTCGTGTTGTTTAATTCACCCCGATCACGCTTTGCATTTATATTTAACCCCAGGGTTAAGTTGCGGTTGCTGCGAACGCAGGGTGCTCCGGTAAAATCGCCAAGCTATATGCCGGGCGGCACGCTCTATTTTCGCACCAATCGCGACGATTACAGGCCGTCTTTCTTTTCGTTATCCTATTCGCATCACTCCAACGGCGTACGCGGCCCAACCTTAAACCCCGACGGCTCTTTTAATACCGATAGCGGGAAGTTTACTACTAATTTTTATACCCTTACTTATACCCGCGGCCAACGGACAGACAAGGAAAATACGATCAGCAATCAATACGAAAGCCTTGGGCTGGAGCTGCATGCCGCGCTGGTTGGCCTGGGTTATTCGCATGCGCTTAAAGATCAGTATGGTTTTGTGCGGCTCAACGGCAGCTGGATGTATAATTTAGCCAAAGCCAGGCCAGATGCCATTAACCCCCAAACCAGGAACTTTAATAACTGGATGCGCCTGCAGGTTGATTTTATGTACATTATGGATACCTACAGCAATTATAGCTTTACGGATTATCGTAAACGATTAAACATTAGCGCTATATATTATTATCAGTTTCCCTTTATGCAGAATGTGGCCCTTATGCTGGGCGGCGGGTATCGCGGTCAGGATGATTATAACATCTTTTTTCAGAACAGCTATGCTTATTTTACGGCAGGTGTAGCTGCGGGGGTATCATTCGGATTCCATCATCATAAATAGGATGAGTTGGTTGCAATAGGGATTAACCATACTTTCTCGCTTTATGTCAATCGAACGGTTAAAGAAAGAGATTGGAGATTGGTTCTTATGGCGATTTCACCTCATCTATAATCACCGATCAACCAATCTCCAACACAGGTTTCTCTCTCCCGTTCGAATGATATGGTTTATAATGGGATATATTAATTCGTTTTACCAACAACCGCTCCGCGGGATTCCTAAATACCGCATTAAATATTAACGCAGTTTTTTCGCGCTCGCTAAAATAGTTTCGGGCGGTACTACCTTGTCATAATATTTAGACAGGTTGCCTTTGCTATCATACATGGCTATAAAAGGAGTGGTCCTTATGGCATAGTAATTTACCACAAAATAGCTGTCGCCCTCGGTGCCGATGATGATATTCGGATAGTTTTTCAAGCCAAAATCGCGCTTAAATTCACGCAGAGCCCTTAAATCATACCTTAAGGTATTGGCTATCATAATAACCTGTATGTTTTTTAACGAGGCCAGTTTGGGCTTAAGCTCATACATCATATGCTGGCAATGGCTGCAATCGGGCGCGAAGAAAACAAGCATTACGGGTTTGTTTTTTTGCAGATTGGCTGGCGTAATAAAAACGCTGTCGGTAGTAAGAATGCGGTATGCCGGGATATGTCTTATGGAGTCGGTGTAGGTTTTTCCGCTTTTAGGGGTTTGCGCATTGCTGCAGGCGGCAATAATAGTCAGGCTAAACAGGAATAGTATTTTTTTCATGGTTATATATCAATAAAGGTGTTTTCAAAAATGTTAAGCTTCCAGCATTTCGGTTTGCCAGGCAATGTGTTCCTCTGTTACAGGGAATAACGCATTATTCCGGATAGTGTGATAAGCGGCTTCAAATAAAAGTGTATAATCGCCTTTTCCGGCAGGTATCAGCTCGGTTTGTTTGTTGCCGTCTATATCCGGCAGCACCAGTTTTCCGTCGCAACCTGCGGGCTCCTGGCCATAGGCCGGGTTTGTTGGCAGCATGCCTTTATCCAGTTGCTCTTCCTGCACATCGCAGCGGTCTTTTATAAAACTGCCCAGGCTGCCATGCACTATAAATGAAGGCACCGGCTGCCCGATAAGGAGGCCTGAGGTTACGTATACATTCAACTGGTTGGGATAAGCCAGATGAAAATTGAAATAATCTATCACATCGGAATCTTCGCGGTGCGACGCCGTTACCTTATGAAAAGACAGCGGCCTGCCAAACAGGCTTATCACCTGGTCGAGCAAATGCGGGCCCAGGTCATACACCAGGCCGTTGGTGCCCAAACGGGCATCTTCTTTAAATGCTTTAGGGCTTAGTGCCGGCTTATACCTGTCGAACCGGAAACTTATTTCCACCAGTTTACCCAAGCGGCCGCTTTCAATAATTGATTTAACCGATAAAAAATCGCTGTCCCAGCGGCGGTTCTGATAGCTCATCACCTTTCGGTTCGTCTCACGGGCTAAATCATATAGCTCTTTAATTTCGGCTACGGTACGGACGGCGGGCTTTTCAATCAACACATGTTTACCTGCTTTTAATGCCTGTTTAGCCAGTTCAAAATGGGTATGGCCGGGCGTATTGACAATCACCAGCTCTATCTCCGCGTCGTTAAATAATTCATCAGCATGGTTATAACTCAGTATATCCGGGTACCGTTCGGAAGCGCCTTTTTTACTGCGTTCCACAATGGCTTTTAATTTAAAACCCGGATGGGTGCTGATAAAGGGCGCGTGGAATATCCTGCCGGACATGCCGTAGGCCAATAAACCGGTAATGATAGGTGCAGACATACGGATACAATAATACGATTTTACATAACCCGGTAAAAGCAATTCAATTAAAAAAGAAACGGGATAACCCTTCCAGGTCGTCCCGTTCGTAAAGCCAGGTTGTACTGCTTTTTATTTCATGCTATCGTGTATGCTTTGTATGTGTGTAAGGTGCATTTTGATGGTTGGCAGTGTTTTATCCGCAAACGCTTTAATATCCGCATCCTTACCGTTCTTTGATTCATCTTCAAACAGGTCGATGGTTTTTTTATGTCCGTCAATCATCATATCCACATAAGCTTTGTCAAAATCGGCACCTGTTTTTTTAGATAGGTCCATCATCGCGTCTTTTTTATCATTGCTTACCGAATCGGGCAGGGTGATGTTTTTGCTTTTTGCCAGGGCCATTAATTCATCGTTGGCTTTGCTGTGGTCGGTAACCATCATATTGGCAAAATCTTTTACCGCAGCGCTGGTGGCCTGCTGCTGCGCCAGTTTACCTAAAGCCACTTCGGCCATACCCCCATTGGCGGCATCAACCGCGAATTTGGCATCGCTGTTATCGGTCGTCATGGCCATGCTGGAAGAATCGCTCATGTTGGCCGCGTTAGCGCTGTCGGCGGCTGAAGTGCTGTTGGTTTGCGCGCCGCCGCAGCCCTGCAGCATCCAGGCGGCGCAGGCGGTCATCATTAATAAACTTAATTTTTTCATGGTGTTGTTTTGTTGGTTATTTTAAAATACAAACACGGCCAGTTTAAGTTTTAATTAAAATGAATATAGTATAGGTTTATGTTCGGAGGTGTTCAGCGCACCAGCGTCATCCGGATTTATTTCAGTATCCCTGATGCCTGGTTTTGTCAATCTATTGATACCAGCCATATTAAACGATAATATCTTGTGGGGTGCCGAAATAAATTCAGCAGGAACGTTGTGTGCTAACTTTAGTGTTTCTTTTGCTCAATTTTGCTATTTTTGGAAACAAAAAAAATCAAAGCGCTATGAATTTTCCAGCTGAGTTAAAATATACTAAGGACCATGAGTGGGTGCGTATTGACGGCGATGTCGCCTATATAGGCATTACCGAATTCGCGCAGCGCGAACTGGGGGATATTGTTTACGTTGATATTACATCGCTTGGAAAAGAAGTAAGCAAGGAGGCTGTTTTTGGAACTGTTGAAGCGGTTAAAACCGTATCGGACCTGTTTATGCCGGTAACCGGCACCCTGCTGGAAGTAAATGCCAAACTGGATAGCCAGCCCGAACTGGTAAATACCGACCCATACGGCGACGGATGGATGGTGAAAATTACCCCGCAAAACGCGGCCGAGGTGGATGGCCTGCTATCCGCTGATGACTATCAGACGATTATAGGCGCATAACAATGCGGCCATTTATAAAATATCAGGGGCTTGCTTTATGGTGGGCCTTAGTTATTTTAATACTTTGCGGTATTCCGTTCGGCAGCGTGGGTGAATCGCCTTTGTTTTTTGCCGGGTTTGATAAGCTGGTGCACTGCGGCCTGTTTTTTGTATTAACCGTTTTAATAAGTCGCGGCTTTATCCGTCAAAAGGGACGCAAACAATTTACTTTTATAACCGGCGTTTTAGTAGGGCTGGCCGCTGTTGCTTATGGCGGAGTTATTGAGCTATTGCAGCTTTATGTTTTTACCTGGCGCGGCCCCGAATGGAATGACCTGTTTGCCGACAGCGTAGGCACAGGAATGGCCGTTTTTAGCGCGTGGCTTATTTTAAATGCTTCGGTATATGAAAAGGATTAAGTATTTGATATTCGCATTAACCTGTGTGGCCCTCAGCTCCTGCGGCATTTTTCATAAGGATTGCGGCTGCCCCCATTTTAGCAAGATTGTTGTTGAGCGGACGGCTCAACAGCTGGGTTAAGGAGCGCTTTTAATAATCAAACGTTACGTTATTTGCGCGAAGCAATCTCAAAGGCCCCACCCAAACCCTCCCCTTAGCGGAGGCTACCACGCCCCATACCGCTTCCGATAATAAGCCATGGTAAGCAATATCATACGGTTATAAGTACGCAGGCCGTGCGGCTGGTTATTGGCCTTTAAAAACCGGTCATAAAATATGCCGCTTACACGTTCGGCCCCGCCTTCGTATTTTGTCCAGTAAGCGCTGTCGGTTTTAAAATCTTCCATTACTTGCGACGATATTTTAAGGCGAAGCCTGCGATGCGCGAGGGTATCCCTCCGGCGCAGGTAACGCATAAATTCCCCTACCCCGGCATAATAGGCGGAGTAGCGTTGCAAGTGATCGTCGGCGTTGATCCCAGCCGCGAAACCTGCAAAATCGGCTTCATCCTCGCGCGCGAACCCGGTTTGATGGCTCAGTTCATGGCTGGCTATAAAAGGCTTATCAAATACAGGCATCATATAGTTCAGCTGCGACTCGGTAGTAAAAGGATTATAATAACCGGATGTACCCATATAATTCAGCAGATAGCTGAACCATGATGATTTAATTCCCGGCGAGATTACCCTGAACTCCGGCCCAGCGCCCGATTGCTTTTTTACAGCAGCCACAGCATGCCGGTAAATATCCGCGTTGCTTTGATGAAAGCTAAAAGTATCCAGGCGGGCGCGGTAGGCGTTCGCGCTGTCAATGAGTATAGCTGTTACGCTGTCCACATTTTTTATGGTATAGCTGGTATCGTTTAGTCCAAGCAATTGCGCGGCGGGCGGGCGGTAATAATTAAGTCCCCAAAAGCAGTAAAACCATATCCAGGCTATTTCCAGCGCGATAAAAAAGCGAAGCAGTAACCGGCCCACCTGTTTAAATTTCCCGGTGAACAGGAAATAGAGCAGTTCCATTACGCCGGCTATCAGCAGAAAAATAACAACCGTATATAATACATCGCCAACGCTAAAAGGGACAAAGCCAAATACCGGGCGTAGTACATGACAAACCGCCCGGTAAAATCCGCTAAAATAATATTTTTCTATCCATAAGGGGTTTTGCCTTAGGGCGATAAGTAATAGAATGAAAGCCAATAAACCAGCTGCCCATATCGGCTGCTTTTTTATGGAGGTATTACGGCCTTTTTTGCTCATTCAACGGTAAAGATAATGTAAAAAGAATAACGACCCTGTTGCTATAAAAGCACAGCTGCCGGTACCGAAGCATCACTTCCTTTCATTTCCAAATTCTCTTAATATTAATCGTGTGCACGCATTTACCATTCCGAAACGTCGAAGGTTTGCTCCCCACAATCATTTTTGCTTAATTTATTTGAGGTCGCAATAAAGTAAAATTTTCTATTCAGGCTACTCCTCTTTCTGTCGTATTTTAATAAGCTGTATATTAGCCGTCGGGCAATACAAGCGCAAATGGCTAACAAATATAAACGCATTATTATCAAGATCGGCTCCAACGTACTTACCCAGAAAAACGGGTTGCCGGATAGCGCGCGCATCAGTCATTTGGTAGATCAGATTGCCGCCATTAAAAAGCAGGGTAAGGAAGTGATCCTGGTATCGTCGGGCGCGGTAGCGTCGGGCCGTAGTTTGATCAAAATCGACGAAAAAGTAAATGCCGTAGCCGCGCGTCAGCTGCTGGCCTCCATTGGGCAGGTAAAGCTGATTAACACCTACGCGCATTTGTTTGAACATTACCAGGTGATCTGCTCGCAGGTGCTGGTAACCAAGGAGGATTTCCGCGACCGGATGCATTATCTGAACATGAAAAACTGTTTGGAGATATTGTTGCAGCATGGCGTTATCCCGGTGGTGAACGAGAATGATGTGGTATCGGTTACCGAACTGATGTTTACCGATAACGATGAGCTGGCCGGTTTGATAGCCTCCATGCTGAATGCACAGGCTTTAATTATCCTGAGCAATGTGGACGGCATTTTTGACGGCGACCCCAAAACCGAAGGCGCGAGAGTAATAGAGGAGATAGACGGCGGAGCCATTAATTTCAATTCCTTTATATCGTCAGAGCGTTCGGCCTTTGGCCGGGGCGGAATGCTCACCAAAAGCAATATGGCGCAAAAAGTAGCGCAACTGGGCATCGCGGTACATATTGCCAACGGCACGCGCGAAAATATACTGACCGACGTATTGGATGGCAAGGTAGTGCATACCCGCTTTATTCCCAGCAAAAATACATCGGGCAAAAAGAAATGGATAGCCCACTCCGAAAACTTTGCCAAAGGGATAGTGCAGGTGAATGAAGGCGCTAAAGCTATGCTGACATCAAGCAAAGCCACCAGCCTGTTGCCGGTAGGTATTATAAACATTAGCGACGAATTCCAGAAAGGCGATATTATTAAGCTGGTTGATGAAGCCGGTAAGCAAATAGGGCTGGGCATTGCCGAATACGGATCGGACAAGGCCCGCGAGCGCATTGGCCAGAAGAAACAAAAGCCGCTGGTGCATTACGATTATCTTTACCTCAACTCCTGAAGCAATGAATTATACCGCATATTTTGAAAAGGCCCGCATTGCCGGCCGCAACCTGTCCGGTTTGGATACCACTACCATTAACCAGGTACTATTGGACCTGGCCGATGCTGCCGAGGCCGAAACAGAAAACCTGTTGGCGGCTAACCAAAAAGACCTGGACCGCATGGACCCGGCTGACCCGAAATATGACCGTTTGAAACTGACCACGGCCCGCATTACGGACATTGCCGGCGAGATCAGGAACGTGGCCGCGCTGGTTAACCCGGTTGGCGAACTGCTTTCGGAAAAAGATATGCCGAACGGTTTGCATATATCAAGGGTGCGGGTGCCTTTAGGTGTGGTTGGTGTTATTTACGAAGCCCGCCCGAATGTTACTTTCGATGTTTTTTCGCTTTGTTTTAAAACCGGCAACGTGGCGGTTTTAAAAGGCGGCAGCGATGCGCATAACTCTAATCAGGCCATCATCGGTGTTATACATTCGGTATTAACCAGGCACGGCATTAATGCCGGCGCGGCAACCTTGTTGCCCGTAGAGCGCGAAGCTACCGAAGCCCTGTTAAATGCCATTGGCTATGTTGATGTACTGATACCACGCGGCAGCCAGGGACTTATTAACTATGTTAGGCAAAACAGTAAAGTACCCGTTATTGAAACCGGCGCGGGGATTGTACATACTTATGGCGACGAAAGCGCCGATATTGAAAAGCTGCGCGATATTATTTTTAACTCTAAAACACGCCGGCCAAGTGTATGCAATGCGTTGGATTGCCTTATTGTACACCAGCGTTTGTTAAATCAGCTTCCTGAAATAACGTCAACACTGGCCGGGGCCGGGGTTGAAATATTCGCGGACGAAGCATCGTACCAAGCGCTGGATAAAAATTATCCGGCTGAATTACTGCATCATGCAGCTCCTGAGCATTTTGGCATCGAATTTTTATCGCTCAAAATGGCGATAAAAACAGTGGCATCTTTTGAAGATGCTTTGGACCATATTGCTAACTACAGTTCCAAACACAGCGAGGCCATTGTTTCGGGCAATGCCGCGCATATTGAAAAGTTTTTAAACACGGTTGATGCGGCTGCGGTATACGCCAATGTTTCCACCGCGTTTACGGATGGCGCCCAGTTTGGCCTCGGTGCCGAAATAGGCATCAGCACCCAAAAGCTCCACGCCCGCGGCCCAATGGGGTTGGACGAACTAACCAGCTACAAATGGGTGGTTAAGGGCGATGGACAGGTACGAAAGTAATAAAACCTGTTATTTTACCTTCAGGGTTCCGCCGGGATTTAAAACTCAGGACGATGTGTAATTATGCGCTGCCTTTATAATCCGTTATGTTTAATTGCTGTTGGCAAAAGCTATACTCATGTTCCTGGTTGGAGCAGATAATGAGCAGGCGGCCTGCTGTAAACCGGGTTACCAGTTGCCGGTACCACTCCACGCCTTGCGTATCCAGGTTGGAGGTGGGTTCGTCCAGCATCAGCAAAGCTGTGCCCGAACAAAAGGCCAGCGCCAGCTTCAGCCGCTGTTTCATGCCCGATGAAAAGTATCTGATCAATTTATTTTTTGCCGGCGCCATATCCAGCACCTCAACAACCTTATTATTATCCAGGCCTGGTAGGTAGTTTTTAAACTTGAAATGAAAATCTATCATTTCGGTTAGGGTAAATTCCTCAATCAGTTCAAGGTAAGGAGCGGCCAGGCTAAGATGCTTAAACACCTGTTCATGTTCCAGCAATTGCCCGTTAAGCGTATAGCTAAGATTGCCTGTTGATGGCGTAAGGCTGCCATTGATAATTTGCAGCAAGGTAGATTTCCCCGAACCATTTGGCCCCAGTATGGCATAGCTGCCGCCGGTTTCAAAAGTATAATCCACCCCCCTGAATATCCAGTCGCGGTTAAAGCGACGGCCTATTCCGTTCAGCGAGATGGTTATTTGGTCATTGGTCATTGGTCATTGGTCATTGGTCATTGGTCATTATCATTGGCAACTGTCATTTGAACTTACCAAATCGAACCCCGATTTAACTAATGACTAATGACCAATGACTAATGACTAATTATTGCCAAACCCTTTCATAATACCACGTTGCGAGCCCTGTATAAAGTTCAGGATCTCGTCGCGCTCCTGAGTTGGGCGAAAATCAGCTTCTATAATGTCCAGCGCTTTGGTTACGTTATAATTTTTTACAAACAGGGTACGGTATATGTCCTGTATCTCATTGATCTTGTCCTCGCTGAAACCACGACGGCGCAGGCCTACCGAGTTAATGCCCGCATAGGACAACGGCTCGCGCGCGGCCTTTACATACGGCGGTACATCCTTACGTACCAGCGAACCGCCGGTAACAAAGGCATGCGAGCCTATTTTACAAAACTGGTGTATAGCCACCATCCCCGCCAGCACCACAAAGTCGCCAACGGTAATGTGGCCGGCCAGGGTGGTGTTGTTAGAGAAGATGCAATTATCGCCCACAAGGCAATCGTGCGCTACGTGGCAGTAGGCCATTATGAGGCAGTTGTTGCCAATCTCGGTCCGGAACCTATCATTAGTACCCCGATTAATGGTTACGCATTCGCGGATGGTGGTATTGTCGCCAATTAATACATGTGTATTCTCGCCCTTGTATTTCAGATCCTGCGGAATGGCGGAAATTACCGCTCCCGGGAAGATCCGGCAGTTTTTACCAATGCGCGCGCCGTCCATAATGGTAGCATTGGACCCTATCCAGGTTCCCTCGCCAATTTCAACATCCTTGTGTATGGTTACAAAAGGGTCAATCACCACATTTTCGGCAATACGGGCCTGGGGGTGTATATATGCTAACGGCTGAATCATGCTTCGGTGGTTTTATTTTTTTTAACAATTTGTGCCATTAACTCGGCCTCTACAACAACCCGCGATCCAACCATACCAATGCCCTTCATTTGCGCAATGCCCCTGCGGATAGGCGCCAGCAGGTTACAATGGAATATAACCGTATCGCCAGGCTGCACTTTATCTTTAAAGCGGGCGTTTTCAATTTTCAGGAAAAGGGTAATATAATTTTCCGGATCGGGCACGGTATTCAGCACCAGGATGCCGCCGGTTTGCGCCATCGCCTCAATTTGCAATACACCCGGGAATAAAGGCGATCCGGGGAAATGCCCCATAAACAGATCCTCGTTCATGGTCACATTTTTTAAGCCAACTACATGCGTAGCGGAGAGCTCCAGGATTTTATCGATCATTAAAAACGGCTGCCTGTGCGGCAGTATGTTCATAATCTGCACGGTATCATATACCGGCGTCATGTTCGGGTCGTAAACCTTTACCTGTTTGCGGCTGCGTTCCTTTTTAATTAAAGCCTTTATTTTTTTAGCGAAAGCCACATTGGCGGCATGCCCGGGGCGAGCGGCCATAATATGCCCGCGCAGCGGTACACCAACCAAAGCCAGGTCGCCAATCATATCCAGCAGCTTGTGCCTTGCGGGCTCGTTCTGGTGGCGTAGTTCAATATTATTTAGTATCCCCTGCGGGGCTACATTAATGTCCTTACGGTTAAACAGCTTGGCCAGGTGTGTTAGTTCATCCTCGTCCACATCCTTATCAACCACAACAATGGCGTTGTTCAGGTCGCCGCCTTTTATCAGGTCGTGCTTGAGCAGCATTTCCAGTTCGTGCAAAAAGCAAAAGGTACGGCAGGATGCTATTTCCTTTTTAAATTCGGATATGGTTGAAATACTGGCATGCTGGCTGCCCAGTACCTGCGAGTTATAATCAACCATGCAGGTAAAGCGGTAATCGTCCAGCGGCATGGCCACCATTTCCACCTTGCGGTCGGGCTCCGAGTAATGGATGTTATACGGAATGTGATAGTACTCCCTGTCGGCCTGTTGATCTTCATAACCGGCTTCGGTTAAAGCATCCACAAATTTAATGGAGCTGCCATCCATAATAGGTGTTTCGGGCCCGTCAATATCAATCAGCACGTTATCAACCTCAACACCTACTAACGAGGCCAGCACATGTTCCACCGTACTTACGCTGGCGCCATTTTGCGAAATGGTGGTACCGCGCGAAGTATCGGTTACGTTATCCACATCGGCATCAATAACCGGCGCGCCCGGCAGGTCTGTTCTTCTGAATTTGTAACCGTGGTTTTCGGGCGCCGGCTTAAAGGTCATGGTAACTCTTTCGCCGGTGTGCAATCCGGTTCCTGATACGGAAACCGCGCTCTTAATAGTTCTTTGTTTTACATTCATAAAGCCTCACCCAACCCTCTCCAAAGGAGAGGGCTTCTTTGTTTTTTAATTATTATACTGCCTCATCCAACCAAAGTTGTTAAATGTCTCCCTCTCCTTTGGAGAGGGCCGGGGTGAGGCTTTTTACTAACTTCTCTAACTCCTGTATTCTTTTTTCCAGCTCGGGCAAACGCTGGATCACCACCTGCGACCGCATATGGTCATTATACTTTGTAGCCGGCGAACCCATCCATTTTTTGCCTTCTTCGGCTATTGTACGGCTAATGCCCGATTGTGCCTGTACCTGGCTGCCCTTGGCTATAGCGATATGGCCCACCACACCCACCTGGCCGCCCAATATTACCTGCTCATTTATTTTTGTGCTGCCCGATATACCGGTTTGCGCGGCTATTACCGTATTGGCTCCAATTTCCACGTTATGGGCTATCTGTATCAGGTTATCCAGCTTAACCCCTTTGCGGATAATGGTGGACCCCATAGTAGCCCTGTCAACCGTTGTGTTTGATCCTATTTCAACATCGTCCTCAATAATTACATTGCCTATCTGGCTTATTTTATTGTAGCTGCCATCGGCATTCGGCGCAAAGCCAAAACCATCGGCGCCAATAATGGTACCCGAATGGATAATTACATTATTACCTATTACACAATCAAAATAAATGGTTACGCCGGGAAACAGGGTTACATTATTGCCCAGGGTTACATTATCGGCAATAAAAACGTTGGGGTATATTTTGCAATTATCGCCCATGGCAACCCCTGGCCCGATATAAGCAAAGGCCCCAACATAGGCATTATCGCCCACTTTGGCTGTGGGGTGGATAAAGCTGGGCTGCTCAATACCGGTTTTGTTAAGCTTTATGGAATTATATCTTTCAAGCAGTACGGCAAAAGCGCTGTAAGCATTATCTACACGTATAAGCGTAGCCGATACCGGTTCGGCAAGGGCCTGGTCGTTATTTACAATTACCACCGAGGCGGAAGTGCTGTACAAGAACGCCTCATACCGCGGGTTGGCCAAAAAAGACAGTGAGCCCGTTGTGGCTTCCTCTATTTTGGCTAAGCGGTTAACAGTTACCGAAGGGTCGCCTTCAATAGTTCCGTTAAGCATTAAACTTATATCACGGGCAGTAAATTGCATCCGGCAAATTTAGTTGTTAAAAGTTAAGCGGCAAATTACAAATATTAGGCTATTTACGCTCATAATAGCTGTTTAGTGTAACAAATAATATATTTTTTTACCGTTTTAGCCAGCGCGTGCAGGTTAGAATAATCGCTGGCATCGGTAATATCCTGTATGCTGTCATCCTTCATTTGTATCCGGATGCTGCCATCGCCCACCTGGTAGGCATTATTACGTATGGCGTCCGTAAACACAAAATAAGCGGCTTCTTCCTTACTTACGCCGTACTTATTAATGGCGGCTTTAATCAATTCATCCAGTTGCTTTTGCGGCACCGGCCTGTTAGTGATATCAACCTGGTACAGCTTGCGGCCAATCAGGCTTTGGCAAAGCGTAGCTAAGATCACATCATCGCAAGCCGCCCAAACCTTAATGGCCGACATGATATCCGCATCGTCCAGCCCGGCAAATATTTCCAGGTGGCGGTCATCGGCCATAAAAGTTTCCGTATCAATGTTATTCACTAAAAAATGGCTCAGCGCCGGGGTGGCGAAAAGCGGCTTGCCTTCCATAGCCAGTTCGCGGGCGCGCTTCAATATTTTATTCAGCAGCTGTTCTGCCGCGATAACCGTTTTATGCAGATAAACCTGCCAGTACATTAACCGGCGCGATATCAGGAAATTTTCGATAGAATAAATGCCTTTTTCCTCCACCACGATATGATCGTTCACAACGTTCAGCATTTTGATAATGCGTTCCGAACTGATAACCCCTTCGGATACGCCTGTAAAAAAACTGTCGCGGTTCAGATAGTCCAGCCGGTCCATATCCAGTTGGCTTGATACCAGCTGGTGAAGGAATTTTTTGGAATAGGTATCATTAAAAATCTCAATGGCTGTTTGCAGTTTCCCGTTAAGGTCGCGGTTAATGCGGTCCATCATCATGGTGGAAATAGCTTCGTGCGATATGCCTTGCACTATGGTTTGCTCCAACGCGTGCGAGAAGGGGCCATGGCCAATATCGTGCAATAAAATAGCTATGGTTACGGCCTCCTGCTCATGGTCGGTAATATCCTGCCCTTTGTTGCAAAGCGTTTCAATGGCGGTGCTCATAAGGTGCATGGCCCCCAGCGCGTGATGGAAACGGGTATGCAGCGCGCCCGGGTAAACCAGGTGTGTCATCCCCAATTGCTTAATATGGCGCAGCCGCTGAAAATACGGGTGTTCAATCAGGTCGTACACCAGTTCGGATGGAATGGTGATAAACCCGTAAACAGGGTCGTTAATGATCTTCTTTTTATTCAATTGGTCGATATTAAATGCAAAAGTGTCAAATTATGGTAAACCCTGTATGTTTATTTGTTAATTTTTGTTAATTGACTGTAAATACAGCTAACAAAAGTCGTGCTTTGCGGTTATAACTCATCTACTTGATTTTATATTATGCAGGATACAACAATTTTATGGGCCGACGACGAGATTGATCTTTTAAAACCCCATGTGCTTTTTTTGAACGAGAAGGGTTACAAAGTTACTACCGTTACCAATGGTAACGACGCGGTTGAGGCATTTAAAAACGGGTATTTCGACCTGGTTTTCCTGGATGAGAATATGCCGGGCCTTACCGGCCTGGAAACGCTTGCCGAAATAAAAAATATTAATGGCGACGTACCCGTAGTGCTGATTACCAAAAGCGAAGAAGAGTATTTAATGGAGGATGCTATTGGCTCCAGGATAGATGATTACCTTATTAAGCCCGTAAACCCCAAGCAGGTATTGCTTACTATAAAAAAGCTGACCGAAAACAAACGCCTGGTAACCGAAAAAACTACGATGGCCTATCAGCAGGATTTTCGCAATTTGGGCATGACGCTGAACGATAATCTGAGCCACCAGGAATGGGTTGACGTTTATAAAAAACTGGTTTACTGGGAACTGGAACTGGAAGGCCTGGAAGATGCGGGCATGCACGATATACTGACCTTGCAAAAAGCCGAGGCCAATGTGCAGTTCTGTAAATTTATTGAACGTAACTACCTGGGCTGGGTAAAGGACCGGGAATCGGGCCCGACATTTTCGCATGAGCTATTTAAGAAAAAGGTATTCCCCAAACTGGATGGTAAAGGGCCGGTGTTTTTTATCCTGATCGATAATTTACGGTACGATCAGTTCAAGATCATTAACCCCATACTGACCGATTATTTCCGCCAGGAGGAAGAAGACACCTATTATAGTATTTTGCCAACGGCTACCCAGTATGCCCGCAACGCTATATTCTCGGGCCTGATGCCTTTGGATATGGAAAAACGTTTCCCCGAGATGTGGCAGAATGATGAGGACGAGGGTGGCAAAAACTTGTATGAGGAAAGTTTTATTGCCGACCAGATCAGGCGAACGCTTCGCAGGGAATGCAAATTCTCTTACCATAAGATATTAAATATTGATGAGGGCCGCGCGCTGAATGAATCGGTAAACAACCTGATGCATAACGAGCTGAACGTGGTGGTATACAATTTTGTGGATATGCTGTCGCACGCCCGTACGGATATGCAAATGATACGCGAGCTGGCCAGTGACGATGCCGCTTACCGCTCCCTCACCCTTTCCTGGTTTGAGCATTCGCCTTTGTTCGATCTGTTGAAATTCCTGGCACAAAAACAGGTGCGGGTAATAATATCTACCGATCATGGCACCATTAAGGTAAAAAATCCGAGCAAAATTATAGGCGACCGTAACACTAATACCAATTTGCGTTATAAACAAGGTAAAAATCTTAACTTTAATGGTAAAGACGTATTCCATGTACGCAACCCGCACGATGCTATGCTGCCCAAGCTGCACGTAAGCTCCAGCTTTGTATTTGCCAAGGCCGATAATTACTTTGTTTATCCTAACAACTACAACCAGTTTGTCAATTTCTATAACGAAACCTTCCAGCATGGCGGCATTTCGCTGGAGGAAATGATCATTCCGGTAGTTACCTACGGGTCAAAATAGTAATTTGTCTTAACCAGGATTTGGAGATTTAAGGATTACCAGGATAAAGATGCTGTAATACCGGCATCACAATAACTGAAATTTATAATTATTTCGTAAATTTGGATATGGTAGTAGTATTAAAAAGCAGTAAGGATATTGTGCGCGTAAAAGAGCTTTTAGCTAAATTAAACCCGCCAAAAAAATTTAATGCTGAAAAATTTTGCGGGGCTCTGAAAGTTAATGAAGACGCATTGAAGATACAACAACGCCTGAGAGATGAATGGCGATAAGATATTTGTTGATACCAATATTTGTATCTACCTGCTAAATGGCGATCGCGTTTTAGCCGAATTTTTACAAAATCAAAATGTATATATTTCGGTTATAACTGAAATGGAGTTATATGTTTTTGATAATAATGAAAGCTCAAATAAAATTTTAGATGATTTTATTGCGTCTGTAAATGTATTGGAGATTGATGATCAAATTAAGCGTCAAACCATTAAAATACGTAAAAGCACCAAACTAAAATTGCCCGATAGTATAATTGCTGCAGCTGCATTAGTTAATAATATTCCTTTTCTTACAGCCGATAAAGCTTTAAAGAGGGTTCCCGATCTGGATTTAATACTTTACGAAAACGCCAACCTGTGATTCTGAGTGATGTGACAATGCAACAATTGCCTAATGTAGCGGCTGATATTATACAATATGATTCGCAAAACAGGATCTTCCTTTTCTACGGCGAAATGGGTGCCGGGAAAACCACACTGATCAAAGCCCTTTGCCAACAACTGGGTGTTGAAGGCGCGGTAACCAGCCCTACCTTTTCCATTGTTAACGAATATGCAAACAAAAATGGCCGGATTTATCATTTTGATTTTTACAGGCTTAAAACCCAAACCGAGGCGCTGGATATGGGCTACGAGGAATATTTTTATTCGGGCGAATACTGTTTTATTGAATGGCCCGAAAAGATCCCTGACCTGCTGCCCGAAAGTTATATCAGCGTAAATATTTACCAACAGACGGACCGCTCCCGCAAAATAACTTTAGATAAGTTTTAAACGTAATAATATTCCGAAATTTGTTATCTTCAACATCCGGAAAACATACAACCCATGAGCTCAGGCAAATACAGCGGATTTTCTGACATCGCCAAGCAGGCAATGATGCAGCCACAGGAATCAATGCTGGAAGTTAAAAACAAAAAGAACAAACTCTATATCGGCATACCCAAGGAGGTTTCCTTCCAGGAGAACCGGGTACCTTTAACACCCCTGTCGGTAGCCCTGCTCATCAACAATGGGCACGAAGTTATTTTGGAAACCAACGCGGGCAAGGCGGCTAATTTTACCGATAACGATTATAGCGAACAGGGCGCCCGTATTGTTTACGAGGCCAAAGCTGTTTACGAGGCCGACCTGATTTTGAAGGTGGCCCCACCCACCATGGCCGAAATTGAGATGATGAAGATGAACCAGATCCTCATCTCCACCCTGCAGATCTCCACCCTTAATGTGGATTGCCTGCATGCCATGATGAATAAAAAGATCACCGCTTTAAGCTATGAACATTTGGAAGATGAGGGCGGATCATTAACCGTGATACGCGCCATGAGCGAAATTGTGGGCGCTACTTCTATACTGATAGCTGCCGAATATCTGAGCAATGTATTTGAAGGCAAAGGATTAATGCTGGGTGGCATCACCGGCGTGCCGCCTACCGAAATAGTAATATTAGGCGCCGGTACCGTTGGCGAGTACGCGGCCCGTACTGCCATCTCCTTAGGCGCCCAGGTAAAGGTGTTCGATCCGTCTATTTATAAATTACGCCGCCTGCAAAACAATATTGGCACCCGCATATTTACCTCGGTGGTACAGCCAATTGTATTGGAAAAAGCCATTACCACCTGCGATGTGGCCATTGGCGCCATGCGTGCCGAAGACGGGCGCAGCCCCTGTATTGTATCGGAAACTACCGTAAGCCGCATGAAACCTAATTCGGTTATTATTGATGTGAGTATTGACCAGGGCGGGTGCTTTGAAACATCCGAAGTTACCAATCATACCCATCCTGTTTTCAGGAAATACGATGTTATTCATTATTGCGTGCCCAATATCGCGTCGCGCGTGGCTCGTACCGCTACTTATGCCCTTACCAATATTTTCACCCCAATTTTATTGGATATTGGCGAACAGGGCGGTATTAAAAATGTAATATGGCAAACCACGGGCGTGCGTAATGCGGTTTACGTTTACCAGGGGCAGCTCACCAACAAGCACATCGGCGAACGGTTCAATCTGCCTTGTAAGGACCTGGACCTGCTGGTAGTTTCGCAACGATAACTGGCACCAACATTCCCCACGTCAATTGCGAGCCGACGAAGGAGGTGTGGCAATCTCCGGCAAGTAGAGCCTCTTTGTATAGCGGGCATTGCCACGCTACGCTCGCAATAAAGTGAAGGCTCTAAAAGTTACTCACCGGGTGCACCACCGGACTAAGCTGATGATCGTATTTTTCAGGAATTACGGTGCTATGATGTGGGGATCCGTAGTAGCTCATTTCCAGGTCGGCCCGGCCATTCTTTACGGTAACTTTAAACAAAATATCATAATCATCATCACTTAAGGCCGGGAATGGGCTTTCGCAACCCAATGCCACTATGGTAGGCACAATGGTGTTGGAATGCCCAACAATCAATACATTTTTACCCTTGTTTTGCCGCAATACTTTAGCGGCAAGGCCTTTATAATCATTTACATCATAAATTTGCGGAGTCAGCTTATATTTATCAGTTATGGGCTTTGCGGTTTGGGTGGTACGTATAAAATTGGTAATATATACTGCAGCTATCCTGTCGCCTTTAAGGCTTTTAATTAACATTTTAGCTCTTTGCTGTCCCAGGCGGGTGAGCGGTGGGTTAGTAGCCGGGGTATCCGCTTTCTCGGCATGCCGCACCAGCCAGATGGTGGTTTTTTGCGCTGAGGCATTATAACTGCTAAACAATAAACTAACCAACAATATTTGAAGAAGTATAAACCTAACCGAAAGTTTTTTCATGACCATATAAATACTTAAAACTAAATTTAACACATATCGTTGAACTTTAAACATGAAAATTTTTAATAAGGATTTCCTGAAAAAAGTATGGAAGATAGTTGTAGCTACTTTTAGTGGCTTTATAAGCGATAATGGTTTAAAACTTAGCGCCTCGCTGGCTTATTATACCGTATTTTCCATCGCCCCCCTGCTTATCCTTATTATATCACTAATCAGTGTGTTTTTAGGGCACGATGCCATTGAGAATAAAGTTTACCCCCAAATAGTAGCATTTGTGGGCCGGCCCGCGGCTTTGCAGATCCAGGAGATCATTAAAAACCTGCAGCTATCCGGGAAAACCGGAATCGCTGTAGTATCAGGCGTAGTTACGCTGATCATTGGTGCTACCAGCATGTTTTTGGAGATCCAGGATTCGATCAACATTATCTGGCGGGTAAAGGCCAAGCCTAAACGGGGCTGGGTAAAAATGTTAAAAAACAGGTTTCTTTCCTTTTCTCTCATTATTTCACTGGGGTTCCTGATGCTGGTTTCCATGATCATTAATATCGTTATACTGGCCATCAGTAATAAATTGCAGCATTTTTTACCGGGGTTAACCGTATGGATATTTAATGCTATTAACCTGGGGATTGCGTGTGTGGTGATATCCACGCTGTTCGCTATCATCTTCAAGTTTTTGCCCGATGTGGAAATTAAATGGAAAGATGTACGTTCGGGCGCCATATTTACGGCCATCCTGTTTATGATCGGTAAATATCTGATCGGTTTATATATCCAGTACTCTGCTCAAACGTCAACCTATGGCGCGGCGGGTTCTATTATCATTATTTTGCTGTGGATATACTATACGGCCGCCATACTATATATCGGGGCCGAGTTTACCCAGGTTTACGCCGAAGCCAGCGGAAGCGTCATTCAACCGGCTAATTACGCGGTACATGTTGAACAAAAGGAAGTTGAACATGTAGTTAAAAAACTGCCTGCGCAAAACCCGGAGATAAAAGGAGAGTTAAAGGAGTAGGCCCCACCCTCCCCGGAAGGGAGGGCATTAGAAAGTCTCCCCTTCCGGGCTACCGTGTACTCACATCTTTATCGTTTTACCACCTGCTCCTTTAGGAGCAAAAGCTTGGTAGCATTTAACAAAAACAGGGATTGCGCTCCGGCAGGTGCGCTACTTAACAGGTTTTACAGTCGCTTATTTTAAGGGCAGTTAAACCATGTCCGAATGGCAATGTACATACGATCTGTCTAAATTTGTTTTTTTAGTTATTATTATAAACATAAAACCATCGCGTCATGGTGAGCGTAGCGTAACAATCCCCGAAGCCTCACCCTAAACGGCGAAGCCCTCATGAATGCCTTTGAAAACGATTAAAACATGAATAATCCCTCTCCGAGGGAGAGGGACTTAAGAAGAAAGTCTCCCCCTTTGGGGGAGATTTAGAGG
>Ga0164242_10002698_pt1 | contig 20494 bp, 16 predicted proteins | sample OricomgcompostMG_FD_108783 | JGI IMG/M metagenome (GOLD analysis project Ga0164242, IMG submission 108783) | Miracle-Growth compost microbial communities from Emeryville, California, USA - Original compost - Miracle growth compost (MG) ... | reverse complement strand
TCGCCCCCGCCGACAATCCGGACGAGCCGCAATTGCCGCTGGCCACGCGGAAGTAGGCGCGATGGTCTTCAACATCCGCGACATCGACGAAACCCAGGCGCCGCTGCTCGACCATCTCATCGAGCTGCGCAAGCGGTTGGTGCGGGCGTTCATGGCGCTGGGCGTGGCCTTCGTCGTGTGCCTTTATTTCGCCGACAGGATCTTCGCGATCCTCGTCCGGCCGCTGGCGGGCGCGTTTCCGCACGGGCAGGGGCGGCTGATCTACACCAAGCTCTACGAAGCGTTCTTCGTGAACATCAAGGTGGCGATGTTCGCGGCTTTCTTCCTCAGCTTTCCGATCATCGCCAACCAGCTCTGGGCCTTCGTCGCGCCCGGTCTCTACGCGCGAGAGAAGAAGGCTTTCCTGCCCTTCCTGCTGGCGACGCCGGTCCTCTTCGCACTCGGAGCGAGCCTGGCCTACTTCGTGGTGATGCCGACGGCCTTCAAATGGTTCCTCAGCTTCCAGGGCATTTCGAGCGGATTGCAGCAGGAAGCGCTGCCGGCGATGGGCGATTACCTCGACCTGGTGATGCGCTTCATCTTCTGCTTCGGCGCGGCCTTCCTCCTGCCGGTGCTGCTGATGCTGCTGCAGCGCGCCGGGCTGGTGACTCGCGAACAGCTGGTCGGCGCGCGGCGCTATGTCATCGTGGCGATTTTCATCGTCGCCGCCGTGATCACCCCGCCCGACGTCGTTTCGCAACTGGCGCTGGCGATCCCGCTGCTCGGGCTGTTCGAAGGGACGTTGCTGATCATGCGGTTCGGAGAGAGGCGCGCGGCGCGAGCGGCGGCGAAGGAGGCTGGGAAGAGCCCCGCCGAAGAGCCGGCGAAGGAAGCCGCCGAGTAAACCTTCAGCGGGATGCAGCGCCGGTGTTCGCCGCTTCGTACACTTTCTGGCCGCCGATCCAGGTTTCCAGCACTTTCGTCCGACGAATGTCCTCCGGGCTCGAAGTCAGCGGGTCGCGGTCGATGAACAGGAAGTCGGCGCGCTGGCCGGGCTTGAGTTCGCCGAACCGCCCCTCGGCAAAGCCAGCGTAGGCTGCGCCGGCGGTATAGGCGGCGAGGGCCTGCTCGCGCGTTATGGTTTGTTGCGGCTGCCAACCGCCTACTGGCTGGCCGTCTGCATCCTGCCGGCTGACGGCCACGGCAATCCCGACGAAGGGCTCCGGCGCCTCGACCGGTGAATCCGAACCGAAGGCCAGCGGCACGCCGTTCTGCAGCATCGAGCGCCAGGCGTAGGCGCCGGCCAAACGATCCGGCCCGAGCCGTGCTTCGGTCATCAGGCGATCGGACGTCTGGTGTACCGGCTGCATCGAAGCGACGATGCCGTGCTGGGCGAACCGGGGCAGGTCCGCCGGATCGACGATCTGCGCGTGCTCGATGCGCCAGCGGCGGTCGCCGGTGAAGTCCTTCGACAGATCGTCGATCGCGTCGAGCACCTCGGCGTTGGCGGCGTCGCCGATTGCGTGGACCGCCACCTGAAACTTGTCCATCGCCGCGCGGCTCATGATGTTGCGCAGTTGCGTGCCGGTGAGTCGCTGGTTGCCTCTGTTCTTCGGGTCGTCGGCATAAGGCGCCTTGAGCAACGCGCCGCGGCTGCCGAGCGCGCCGTCGGCGTAAAGTTCGCCGATGCCGTTGAGGCGCAGCCGATCGTCGTAAAGCCACGGAGTCGGCCCGGTGCCGCCCATCAGCAGCATGTCCTGAACGCTGTGCGCGTAGGACATGATGCGGATCTGCAGCCGCCTGGTATCGCCCGCGCGGCGATAGGTCATCCAGTCCTCGACCCTGGCATCCATGTCGCCGACCGCGGTGACGCCGTTTCGTTCGAGCAGCTTCTGCGCCTCGAACAGCGCGCGGTCGCGGTCCTGCGGGCGCGGCGGCGGGACCTTGTCGGCGACGAGCGACTGGGCGTTATCGACCAGCACGCCGGCGGGTGTCCGGCTACCGGCGACACGTTCGATGCGTCCGCCGGCAGGATCGGCTGTCTTCGCGGTGACGCCGCCCGCAGCCAGCGCCAGCGAATTGGCCCAACCGGCGTGGCCGTCCACCCGAACGAGCCAGATCGGGCGGTCGGCGACCACGGCATCGAGCTCGGCGGCGGTCGGGAAACGACCGAGGCCCCATGTCTCCTGATTCCAGCCGCGCCCAAGAATCCAGGGGGTGTCGGGATGGCTCTTCGCGTAATCCGCGATCTTCGCCTTTGCTTCGTCGAGCGACTTCGTGCCGGAGAGATCGAGCGTCAGCAGAGACAGGCCGAGTTCGATGGTATGGAGGTGCGCGTCGATCATGCCGGGCACGACCGTGCGGCCCTTGCCGTCGACGTGGTAATCGGCGCGCGGCGGCTTGTCGTAACGCGAGAAAATCTGCGCGATGCGGCCGCGATCGTCGATCACCATCGCTGCAAAGTGGGTGACTTGTCCCTGCCGGTCGATCGAGATGCCGTTGACGTTGTCGATCAGGGTGTCGGCAAGAGCGGGGACGGGAAGGATGAGGAGAAGGGCGGCCAAAATCCTCTCCGGAACGGGGAGGGGGACCATGCGGAGCATGGTGGAGGGGATTCTCCGCATGCGCCGCGCCTGACCGAGAGTCCCCTTCGTCAGCCCTTCGGGCTGCCACCTCCCCGTGCCGGGGAGGAAACGCGCGCCGCTCATCAAATCTTGCTTTCCGGCAGATGCCGGATCAGGGCGCTGGTATCCTGCCGGTTGCCACCTTGCGCTTGTATCTGGGCGTAGAACTGATCGACCAGCGCGGTCACCGGCAGCGAGAGATCGCCGGCACGGCCTTCGCTCAGCGCGATGGCCAGGTCCTTGCGCATCCAGTCGATAGCGAAGCCGAAATCGAATTCGCCGACGGCCATCGTCGCCCAGCGGTTCTCCATCTGCCAGCTCTGCGCCGCGCCGCCGGAAATAGCTTCCAGCACCTTGTCCATGTTGAGCCCAGCGGCCTGGGCGAAGCGGACTCCTTCAGAAAGGCCCGCCAGCGTGCCGGCGATGCAGATCTGGTTGACCGCCTTGGTGGCCTGCCCGGCGCCGGCCTCGCCCACATGGACCATCCGCGTGCCATAAGCCTGCATCACAGGGCGGGCGCGTTCCATCGCCTGCTCCCGGCCGCCGCACATGATGGCGAGCTTGCCGTTCTCGGCGCCTGCCTGGCCGCCCGATACCGGCGCGTCCAGCGCGTCGATGGCGCGCGAAGCGGCCTCCGCGGCAATTGTCCGCGCGATGGCCGGCGAGACGGTGGTGTGATCGATGAACAGCGCTCCTTCGCGCATCGCCGCAAGCGCGCCCGCCTCGCCGAGCACGACTTCGGCGAGATCGTTGTCATTGCCGACGCAGGTAATCACCCCGTCCTGCCCGGCCGCCGCTTCGGCCGGCGTCGCAGCGGTTGCCACGTCGAGGCCTTCCGCACGGTACTTGTCCAGCCAGGCGGCGGCGCGGGAGCCGGTGCGGTTGTAGGCGGTGACCTTGTGCCCGGCCCGGGCGAGATGGCCGGCCATCGGCGCGCCCATCACGCCGAGGCCGAGGAAGGCGATACGAAGGGAAGTGCTCATGCTCGGTTCCTGCCGCCTTGGACCGGGCAAAGCAATCGTTGTGCTCTCGACGATTTGCAGCGCACGCGATTTCGGTTACGGCCACCGTCCATGGACGAGAGCCTGACCGCCGAACGGCAACGCCTGACCATCGACGATGTGCGCGCCGCGGCGAAGCGCATCGCCGGCGCCGTGGTGCGCACGCCGACGATGTATTCCAGGACGCTGTCGCGCATCACCGGCGCCGAGATCTGGCTCAAGTTCGAGAACCTGCAGTTCACCGCCGCCTACAAGGAGCGCGGAGCGCTCAACGCGCTACTGCTGATGGACGAAGCGCAGCGCAAGCGCGGCGTCATCGCCGCCTCGGCCGGCAATCACTCGCAAGGGCTGAGCTACCACGGCACGCGGCTGGGCGTGCCGGTCACCATCGTCATGCCCAAGACCACGCCGATGGTGAAGGTCATGCAGACCGAGCAGGTCGGCGGCAAGGTCGTGCTCGAAGGCGAAACCTTCGACGAAGCCTATGCCCATGCCCGCAGCATGGAAAAGCAGCTCGGGCTGACCTTCGTCCATCCGTTCGACGATCCGAACGTCGCGGCGGGGCAGGGCACGGTCGGCCTCGAGATGCTGGAAGACGCGCCGGAGATCGAAACCCTGGTCGTGCCGATCGGCGGCGGCGGTCTGATCTCGGGCATCGCCACGGTCGCCAAGGCGCTTAACCCGAAAATCGAGGTGATCGGCGTTCAGGCGCAGCTCTATCCGTCGATGTACGACAGGATCAAAGGAGCGCATCTGCCGTGCGGCGGCGACACGCTGGCCGAAGGCATCGCGGTCAAGGAGCCGGGCGAATTCACCGCCAGGATCATCGCCGAACTGGTCGACGATATCCTGCTCGTTGGCGAGGGTGATCTGGAGAAGGCGGTTTCCCTGTTGCTGCAGATCGAGAAGACCGTGGTCGAAGGCGCGGGCGCCGCGGGACTGGCTGCGGTGCTGACGCACAAGGAGCGGTTCGCCGGCAAGAAGGTCGGCCTGGTGCTGTGCGGCGGCAACATCGATACGCGCCTGCTTGCCAACGTGCTGCTGCGCGATCTTGCCCGCGAGGGCCGCCTGGCGCGCCTCAGAATCACGCTGCAGGATCGGCCCGGCGCGCTCTACAAGGTGATGCACGAGTTCGACGCCCACAGCGTCAACATTCTAGAGATTTACCATCAGCGCATCTTCACCGACTTGCCGGCCAAGGGTCTTGTCACCGACATCGAGTGCGAAGCGCGGGATCGGCAGCAGCTCGAAAAGCTTATCGCCGCGCTGCGGGCGAAGGGCTACTCCGTTAGCCAGGTCGAGCTCAACTGACCGAAAACGGGGCGTTTTGCCCCGCACGCCGCGTACGGGCGCAAATTATCCCTGCAAGTGTGGGAAATTATAGTTAATAGTCTTCTAAGGGGTGAGTCTCGGGAGCATACGCGGGGCTCGCTCGTAGAGCCTATTGATCGTAATGCTTGTGAGAGGAACCACCGGCGCGTGACGGCCCCCATTCGGTTTCCCCGGTTCTTCGTAACGAGCCCGGCGCCGTGCCCCTATCTGCCGGGCCGGATCGAGCGCAAGGTCTTCACCGAACTCAAGGGTCCCCATGCCGAAGAGCTCAACGACGCTCTCGGCCGCATCGGCTTCCGCCGCAGCCAGACCGTTGCTTACCGTCCGAGCTGTCTCGATTGCCGCGCCTGCGTGTCGGTTCGCGTCGTGGCGGACGAGTTCACGGCCTCATCGGGACAGCGGCGCAATCTCAAGCGGAACGGCGATATCATCGCCACCGAATGCCGCCCCTGGGCGACGACCGAGCAGTTCGAGCTGCTGCAACGCTATCTCTCGCAGCGTCATCCCGGTGGCGGCATGGCGGCAATGGACGAGGTCGATTACGCCGACATGGTGGAACATACGTCGGTTTCCAGCTTTGTTATCGAATATAGGGAGCCCTCGGAGGACGGAAGGCCGGGCCGGCTGGTCGGCGCATGCCTTACCGACCGGCAGGGGGACGGGTTGTCGATGATTTACAGCTTCTACGACCCGGAACATGAGGCGCGTACCGGGCTTGGCAACTACATCATCCTCGATCACATCCGCCGGGCCGCTGATGTCGGATTGCCTTACGTCTATCTCGGCTATTGGGTCGATGGCGCGCAGCGGATGCAATACAAAGTCCGCTACCGCCCGCTTGAACGGCTCGGACCGGACGGCTGGCGCCGCTTCAGCGACGAACAGCAAGCCTCGCTCATCGCCGCCGCCGCCGCTTCTCGCCGTGACAAAGCGCCTGCCGTGGATGGCGGCGGCAAGGACGGCACGCCCGGCGGGCAGCTGCAATACAAGATCGGCTGACGTTGCGCTGATTCATCGAATGCGCCGTTTCATTGCCGCGCTGGCCGTGTCCGCGGTCTTCGTGCAGCCGGTGGCTGCACAAGATCGCACGACCGTGCCCGAGCTCGAGAACCTGATCCCGGACTCCGCCGTCGAAAATCCGGAAGAGTGGGCGAAGCAGGGTGTGCCGCCCGAGAATGCGCCGCAGCCCGAAAATGCCGAGCCGCAGCCCGATACCCCGCTGGCCGACAATCCGGCGGTCACCGTGCCGTGGCCCGATCAACTCGAGCTGCCGCAACTCGCGCCCCTGACGCCCGAGCCGGATATTCAGTTCGCCGAGCCGGAGGCCCCGCAAGCGAAGCTCCGCGATGGCCAGGAAGTGCGGGTTTCCAACGAGCTCGTGCTGGTGTTTCCGAACGGGGGGACGACTTTCCCCGAGCAGGACGACTTCGTCCACCGGTTCAGGCAACTCTCGACGATCGAATCCTACGATGACAACAACAGCGCCGCACGCCTCGCGGCGCAGGCGCGGCAGGATCAAACGCTGCTCGAGCGGATGCTGCGGATCTACGGCTACTACGATGGGCTGGTGATGCGCAGCCTCAGCGGCGGCGAGGGTGGACAGGGGAGCGCCACGCAACCGAGCGTGCGTTTCGATATCCTGCCGGGCAAGCAATACAGCGTCGGCGCCATCGATCTCGGCAATCTCGCCGCCGCCGGTCCGGACTATGCGATGCTGCGCAAGGCCTTCGGGATAGAGATGGGCGATCCGCTGCTGCAGGACAAGATCGATACGGAACGCGGCGATCTCGATCTCGCGCTGGGCGAGAATGGCTATCCCTTCGCGGCGATCGACGATCCGTCGCTGCTGATCGATCACGCCCGCGAGCAAGGTGACCTGACGATGAAGGTAACGCCGGGCGGCAAGTACCGCTTCGGCAAGGTGACCAGCAATTTGCCGAAGTTCATGTCGGGCAAGCACCTGTCCGAGATCGCCCGCTTCGATCCCGGCGATTTGTACCAGCGCAGCCTGCAACTGGACCTGCAGCGGGCGATTCAGGCGACCGGCATCGTCGCGACAGCCAAGCTGACTCCAGTCGAAACGACCCCTCCCGCGAACGGCGAGCCGGGCACCGTCGACATTGCGGTCGAGATGACCAAGGCCAAGTTGCGCACGATCCTGGGGCAGGTCGGCTACGATACCGGCGAAGGCTTCAAGGCCGAAGGCAGCTGGGAGCATCGCAACCTGTTCCCACCCGAAGGCGGCCTCAAGGTTCGGGCGATCGCCGGCACACGCGAGCAGCTCGCGGGCGTCACTTTCCGGCGCAACAACTTCCATGGGCGCGACAAGGTGCTGACTCTCGACACCTTCGCCAGCACGATCGATTACGACGCCTACGATGCCCGCACGGTCTCGCTGGTCGGCAGCCTGGAGCGGCTGAGCACGCTGCTCTATCAGAAGAAGTTCAGCTGGTCGTTCGGGCTGGAGCTGACCGCGACCGGGGAACGGCAGAAGGACGCCAGCGGCAACTACGGTCCACGCCAGACCTATTTCATCGCCGCGCTCCCGCTCTACGCGCAGTTCGACACCTCCGACGACTTGCTCAACCCGACCAAGGGTTATCGCATTTCGACGCACCTCTCGCCTGAGACCTCGCGCTCCAACAAGACGCAGAGCTTCTATCTGCGCGCGCAGGGTGACGCCTCCTATTACCTTCCCGTGGGCGAGAAGATCGTTCTCGCCGGGCGCGTGCGCGTGGCCAGCATTCCCGGCGCGCCGCTCTCCGCTATTGCGCCCTCGCGTCGGCTATACGCCGGCGGCGGCGGCTCGGTGCGCGGCTATGGCTACCAGGCCATCGGACCGCATAACGCCCAGGACGATCCGACCGGCGGCCGCTCGCTGGTCGAGCTTTCCGCCGAGGCGCGAATCAAGACGCCGTGGTTTGGTGGCGCGCTCGGCATCGTGCCGTTCGTCGATGCCGGCACGGTCGGCAGCGGTCCCACGCCCAGCTTCGACGAGATCAAGATCGGCGCCGGAGTTGGTGTACGCTATAACACCAGCTTCGGCCCGATCCGGCTCGATGTCGGCGTGCCGCTCAATCCGGGGCCGAGCGATGGGCCGGTTGGCGTCTACGTTGCCCTGGGACAGGCCTTCTGATGGCCGAAGAAGAGGTCATGGAGGGAGGCGAGGAGACGGTCGCCGTCGAGCGGCGAAGCCATCCGCTGCGAACGATCGCGCTTTGGGCAGGGCGTCTCGTCATCGTGCTGCTCGCGCTGATTGCGGCTGCGGTCCTCTACCTCAACACCGGCTCGGGGCGGCAATTCATCGTCAATCAGGTCGCCAAGGTGGCGCCCGCTTCGGGACTCAAGGTTTCGGTCGGGCGCATCGAGGGCTCGGTGCTGTGGAACGCGACGCTTTACGACGTGAAGTTCCGCGACGCGCGCGGCAAGCTGTTCCTCACGGTGCCGGCAGTCGAACTCAACTGGCGGCCGTACAAGTTCCCGTTCTCCGGCCTCGATGTGCGCGCGCTCGTGCTGCACGACGGCACACTCTATACCAAACCCAAGCTCAATCCCGGCGACCCCAACGCGCCGACGCTGCCCAATTTCGACATCCGCGTCGACCGTTTCGTGATCGACAACATGACTGTCGCCAAGGGGCTTCTGGGCGAGGAGCGGCACGTCGATTTCCAGGCCCACGCACACGTCCATCGCGGGCTGGTGAAGATGGACGCCAACGGGCAACTCGGCGGGGGAGACCGCTTCACCGCTCACGTTGACGCCGAGCCCGACGGCAACGTATTCGATCTCGATCTCGATTATCGCGCGCCGAAGGGCGGGCTGTTGGCGGCTCTGGCCGGATCGAAGCAGGCGCTTCGTGTGCGTCTGCTCGGCAACGGGACCTGGACCAAATGGGACGGTGCCTTCGTCGCCAACCAGGACGGCCACCGCCTTGCGGCCCTCAAGCTTTACAACCGCTCGGGGCTTTACCGCATCTCGGGCCTCGTCTGGCATCGCGACTACCTGAGTGGTCTGCCGGCGCGGGCACTGGGCGACTCTACGGCTATCGCGCTCGTCGGCACTCTGAAGAACAGCGTTCTCAATGGGTCCGCCGCCTTGCGGGGCAGCGGAATCAGTATCGACGGCAACGGCGGCATCGATCTGGGCAACAACGCTTTCAACGCCGCTCGGCTTAAGATCGATCTGGTGGACAAGCAGCTTTTCGGCCCAGGTCTGACGATGCGCGACACGGTGATCCGCACGACACTCGACGGGCCGTGGCGCGGCTTCAACGCGCCGTTCGAGCTCAAGGTCGGCCAAGCGGACTTCGGCGGCACGGTCTTCACCGGCATCGGCGAGCGCGGCACCCTGGCTTACGACGGCAAGCGCTGGACGCTGCCGCTCAACGCCTCGGTCCAGCGCATCGTCAGCGGCAACGCGATCATCGATCCCAAGCTGACGAACGGCCGCCTCACCGGAACCGTCTATCTCGCCGATGCAGACCTGCGCTCCGACGATCTTCAGCTGCGCTTCCCCGGCCTGTCGGCCAACCTCACCCTGCGCGGCGACATCGACCACGGCGGTTACGGCATCGCCGGACCGGTTGAGGCGCGTGGGCTCGTCGTGGAGAATCTCGGCGCGGTCGATGCCGGAGCGAAGATCCGCTTCCTCATCGGCAACGGCGTGCCCTGGCGTCTGGCGGCGAACTTCACCGGGCGCATGCCGAAGATCACCAATGACACGCTGGCCAGCCTCTCCGGCGGCAACATCCGCTTCACCGGCGGAGTGGTCATCGGCGCTTCTCAGCCGATCATCTTCCGCAAGACCAGCATCCGCGCCAACAAACTCTCGTTGCTGCTCGACGGGCGGATCGAGAACGGCACGACAACTCTCGTCGGCAGCGGCCGCCACGCCGATTATGGCGCCTTCACCGTCAAGGCAACACTGGCGAAGGATGGGCCCCATGCCGATCTCGTATTCGCCAATCCGTTGCCCGCCGCGGGCCTGCGCGACGTGCATATCGCGCTCTCGCCGACGGTGGACGGTTTCAAGATCGACACCTCCGGCCAGTCCACGCTCGGGCCCTTCAAGGGCCTGCTGTTTCTGACCTCGCCGCCGGGTGGCGCGACGCATATCCGCATCGACCATCTCGATGTCTGGCGCACGGCGGTCACCGGCGACCTGACGCTCGACACTAGCGCCGTGTCGGGCACCTTGCGATTGAGCGGAGGCGGACTCGACGGCGCCATCGCGCTCGCGCCGCGGGGGGAGGGGCAGGGCTTCGAAGTCAACCTTACGGCTAATGACGCAACCTTCGGCGGTGCGACGCCGTTCGCCGTGCGACAGGCGAACATCACCGCTAGCGGCTTCATCGGCGGCGGCAACAGCTCGATCCAGGCGAACATGCAGGCGCAGGGCATCAGCTACGGCAACCTGTTCATCGGCCGCCTCGCCGGGCGAGCGAACGTGGTCAATGGGCGCGGTACGTTCAACGGCTCGGTCGCCGGGCGTCGCGGCGCCCAGTTCGACCTGCAGTTCACTGGCGATGTCACACCCGATCGCATCGCCGTGGCGGCGCGGGGCAACTACGGCGGACAACCGATCACGATGCCGCGCCGGGCCGTGCTGCTGAAGCAGCCAGACGGCAGCTGGCAGCTGCAGAAGACGCAAGTCAGCTTCAGCGGCGGCATCGCCATCGTCGAAGGGCAGTTCGGCGGTGTCGGGGGAACGCAGTTCACTCTCAGCCTCGCCAAGATGCCGCTCTCGCTGATCGACATCACCGGGGCGGACCTCGGCCTAGGCGGCTCGATTTCCGGCATCGTCGATTATCATAGCGGTGCGGGCGGCGTGCCGACCGGCCAGGCGCGGGTAATGGTGAACGGCCTCACCCGTTCCGGCCTGCTGCTGACTTCGCGCCCGGTCGATCTCGCGCTCGTCGCCCAGCTCTCCCCAACGGTGCTGCAGGCGCGCGCCGTGCTGCAGGACAAGGGGCAGATGCTCGGCCGCCTGCAGGGAAGCATCTCCAACCTGCCGGCCGGCGGGGGACTGATGGATCGGCTGAATGCCGGCAATCTCTTCGCCCAGTTGCGCTATGTGGGCCCGGCGGATGCGCTGTGGCGGCTCGCCGCGCTGGAGACTTTCGACGTGACCGGCACCATCCGCGTCGCCGCCGATGTGCGCGGAAGGTTGAGCGATCCGCAAGTTCGCGGCTCGGTGGCGGGCGACAACCTGCGGCTGCAGAGCACTCTCACCGGCACCGATCTCAAGCAGGTCCGGGCGACCGGCAGCTTCGCCGGTTCGCGGCTGCAATTGACCAGCTTCAGCGGCACGGCGCCGAACGGCGGCACGGTTGTCGGCAGCGGCTTCGTCGATCTCGCCGGGCTCGGACCGGGGCGGGGCCCCGCGATCGACCTCAGGATCGCCGCAAACAAGGCCGAGATACTCGATCTGACGACGATGGGCGCCACCATCACCGGACCGATCCGTATTGTCTCGAACGGCGTCGGCGGCACCATTGCCGGGCGCTTGAGAGTCAACAAGGCGCATTGGCGTCTTGGCGCGGCGACGGGCGCTGCCGAGCTGCCGAACATCAAGACGACCGACATCAACCTGCCGGCCGACATCGCGCCGCCGACCGCGCCGAGCGCGCCATGGCGCTATCTGATCGACGCCACGGCTCCCGGCGGTATCCAGGTGGACGGCATGGGTCTCGACAGCGAATGGAGCGGCAACATCGTCCTGCGTGGCACCACCAACGATCCGCGGATTGGCGGCGTCGTGCGGATCGTGCCACGGCAGGGCTTCTATGAATTCGCCGGCAGCCGGTTCGACATCACGCAGGGCGTGGTCGATTTCAACGAGAACGCCCCGCCCGATCCGCAGATCGACCTGACCGCGGAAACGACCGTCAATTCGCTCACCGTGCAGGTGAAGGTCAGCGGCAACGCTTCGAAGCCCGATATTGCCTTTACCTCGACCCCGGCGATGCCGGAGGAGGAGATTCTCGCCAACCTGCTGTTCGGCGGCTCAATCTCCAACCTGTCCGCGACCGATGCGCTGCAACTCGGCGCGGCGGTGGCGAGCCTGCGCGGAGGAGCAGGCCTCGATCCGATTAACCGGCTGCGCAAGGCGATCGGTCTCGACCGCATGCGCATCGTGCCGGCTGATCCGGCGCTCAACCACGGCACGGCGCTGGCGCTCGGCAAGCGCTTCGGCCGGCGCTTCTATGCGGAAGTCATCACCGACGGGCGCGGTTACAACGCAACCAGCCTGGAGTTCCGCATCACCAGTTGGCTGTCACTGTTGGGAACGGTGTCGTCACTCGGCCGCGAAAGTGTCGCAGCCGCCTATCGCAAGGATTATTGACCGGCTTCGGAGTTTGGGTAGCGCGCTGCGGTTCTTCCGATGGGCCGGCACGCCGCAGGGGGCATACGAAAGGGCGCCCGGATCGCTCCGGACGCCCTTCGTTTTCCGCGGATCGTCTGCCGATCAGCCGCTGTAGTACATGTCGAATTCGACCGGGCTGGGGGTTGTTTCCCAGCGGCTGACCTCTTCCCACTTGAGCTCGAGGTAGGATTCGATCTGGTCGACAGTGAAGACGTCGCCCTTCAGCAGGAACTCGTGGTCCGCCTGGAGCGATTCGAGCGCCTCGCGAAGCGAGCCGCAGACCGTCGGCACCTCGGCCAGCTCTGCCGGGGGCAGGTCGTAAAGGTTCTTGTCCATCGCCTCGCCGGGATGAATCTTGTTCTGGATGCCGTCGAGGCCAGCCATCAGCAGCGCGGCATAGGCGAGGTAGGGATTGGCGAGCGCATCCGGGAAGCGGAATTCGACACGCTTGGCCTTTTCGCCGGTGCCGTAAGGGATACGGCAGGAAGCGGAACGGTTTCGCGCCGAATAGGCCAGCAGCACCGGAGCCTCAAAGCCCGGCACTAGCCGCTTGTAGCTGTTGGTGGTCGGGTTGGTGAAGGCGTTGAGCGCCTTGGCGTGCTTGATCACGCCGCCGATGAAATAGAGGCACATGTCCGACAGACCGGCATAGCCGTTGCCGGCGAACAGCGGCTTGCCGCCGTCCCAGATGGAAAAGTGGGTGTGCATGCCGCTGCCGTTATCGCTCTTGATCGGCTTGGGCATGAAGGTCGCCGTCTTGCCGTAGGCATGAGCGACCTGGTGCACGACGTACTTGTAGATCTGCATCCGGTCGGCGGTCTGGGTCAGCGTGCCGAAGGTCAGGCCGAGTTCGTGCTGCGCGGCAGCGACCTCGTGGTGGTGCTTGTCGCACGGCAGACCCATTTCGAGCATGGTCGAGACCATCTCGCCGCGAATGTCGACGGCGCTGTCCACCGGCGCGACCGGGAAGTAGCCGCCCTTGGCGCGCGGTCGGTGTGCCATGTTGCCGCCTTCGAGCTCGGCGCCGGTGTTGGTCGGCAGCTCGATGTCGTCGATCTGGAAGCCCGAACCGGCATAGCCGTCCTCGAAACGCACGTCGTCGAACATGAAGAACTCGGCTTCGGGGCCCACATAGACGGTGTCGCCGATGCCGGTGGTCTTGAGGAAGTTCTCGGCCCGCTTGGCGGTCGTGCGCGGATCGCGCGCATACCAGTCGCCGGTCGAGGGCTCGACGATGTCGCAGACCACGATCATCATCGGGGTGGCGCTGAACGGGTCGATCCAGACTTCGGTAAGGTCTGGCTTGAGGATCATGTCGGATTCGTTGATCACCTTCCAGCCGGCGATCGACGAGCCGTCGAACATCAGGCCTTCCTCGAGCTGGTCTTCGTCGAGAATCGAGGCGACCATCGTCAGGTGCTGCCATTTGCCTTTCGGATCGGTGAAGCGAAGGTCGACCCATTCGATCTCCTCGTCCTTGATCCGCTTCACGATATCCTTTGCGGTGGGCATGGTATTCCTTCCTTGAAGTCCCCCTCCCGCTTGCGGGAGGGGCTAGGGGTGGTGTTGTATGGGAGATGGGCCTGACCCACCCCCGACCCCTCCCGCAAGCGGGAGGGGGGAAAACTCAGATCGCCGCGTCGTCCTTCTCGCCGGTGCGGATGCGCAGGGCGGTGTCGATCGTCGAGACGAAGATCTTGCCGTCGCCGATGCGGCCCGTCTGGGCGGCATTGGCGATCGCCTCCACCACCCGTTCCGCCTGGCCGTCGGGCACGACGACCTCGAGCTTCACCTTGGGCAGGAAATCGACGACATACTCGGCGCCCCGATAGAGCTCGGTGTGGCCTTTCTGCCGCCCGAAGCCCTTCGCCTCGGTCACCGTGATGCCCGAGACGCCGACTTCGTGCAGCGCTTCCTTCACCTCGTCCAGCTTGAACGGCTTGATGATGGCTTCGATCTTTTTCACGTGACCCCTGCGAGCAAAGCCGGCGCCGCACGCCCTCATCGGGTGGCGGGCCGGACGATCCGTGTTTTCCCGGCATCCATTCTTCAAGAATCGTGCCAAGTGTGAGGGACGAGAGGTAGACAATCCGAACCTCTCGCGAAAGGGCGGAATCGCGCAATTGCGTCGCTTGAACACCACCCGGCGCAACTATCGTTCGCAACGGCCGGATTTCGTTGCCTAATAAACGAGCAGGCCTGCCCATGGAACGGGCACTACAGCCGGAGCGCCGTCGTCTCGTCCAGCCCGGCCATCAGGTTGAGCGACTGCACCGCCGCGCCGCTGGCGCCCTTGCCGAGATTGTCGAGCAAGGCGACGAGCCGCGCCTGCTCGCCGCCCGGCGAGGTGAACACGAACAGTTCCATGCGGTCCGACGGCTCGTGCGAGCGGCGCAGCAGCATTTCGCCGAACAACGGCTCCTCGCCCATGGTGACGATCGGGCTGCTGGCGTAGAATTCGGCGAGCGCCACGCGCAAGGCATCGCCGCTCGCCGCGCCCGCCATCGCCGCGAGCGGCAGCGGCACTTCCACGACCATCCCGCGGTGGGCGGGAATGACCGCGGGCGAGAACAGGGGCGGAAAGGCGAGGCCGCAACGGTGCTGCATTTCGGGCACATGCTTGTGGCCGAGCGTCAGCGCATAGCCGCGCCAGGCGATGTCGGGATCACCCTCGAACCGCTCGATCAGCGTCTTGCCGCCGCCCGAATAGCCGGAGACGGCGTTGCAGGTGTAGGGCCAATCCGCCGGAAGCAGCCCGGCCGCGACGAGAGGCGCCATCAAGGCGATGAAGCCGGTGGAATAGCAGCCGGGATTGGAGATCCGCGCGCCCTGCGCGACGGCGTCCCGCCCGACCAGCTCGGGAAAACCGTATATCCATCCCGGCGCGACGCGATGCGCGGTCGAAGCGTCGATCACCCGCACGCGGCTGCCGGGCTCGATCAGCGCCACGGCTTCGCGGGCGGCATCGTCGGGCAGGCAGAGGATGGCGAAGTCGGAGGTGTTGAGCGCTTCGGCCCGGGCGTCGCGGTCCTTGCGGCGGCTGTCGTCGAGCACGATGAGGTCGAACTCGTCGCGGCCCGCGAGCCGGTCGGCGATCTCCAGTCCGGTTGTTCCGGCGGCGCCGTCGATGAACACGGTCTGGGCCATCAGGAGAGCGGCTCCAGCCGATCGAGATGGACATACCCGACCGGCCCATCGAGGGAGAGGCAGCCCCAGGCGAAGGCTCCGGCCACGTCGAGCACTTCGAAGCTGTCACCTTCCATCAGGGTGCACAATGTCTCCGCGCCGGTTTCGGTGCCGGCCAGCAGCGGCGCGCCACCGGGAAGAACCGTGCGCGGCTGCGGCACCGCATAGTGCGGAACGAAGTATTGGCCAGCCAGGCCGATGTGCGCGAGATCGCCCCGCAGCGGCAGTTGGCGCGGATTCGGGCGCGCGGCTGGGCCGGCAAGGGTGAACGGCCCCTGCGCGCGCTTGTGCCATGGCGTGGTATCGATCTGCGGTTTCACCGGTTTCCCTTGGCGGCGGCGCTTAGACTGCCCCCGCGCGAGGAGCAAGCGGGCGGGCGGAACCGTCCTCAGCCGAAGCGCTGCCTCAGCATCGCCCACGATGCGCGCAGACCGAGCGCGGCGCCGCCTTTCGGGCGGCCCGGCTTGGCGTTCGGGCGCCAGGCGAACGTGTCGAAGTGCGCCCAGTCAATGCCTTCTCCGACAAACTTGTCGAGAAACAGCGCGGCCACGCTGGAACCGGCGAACGAATTCGCGTGGGCGTTGTTGGTGTCGGCGATGTCGGACTTGAGCCATTCGGCATAAGGCTCGTGTAGCGGCAGGCGCCACACCGGATCGTCGCTGTCCCGGCCACCGGCGAGGAGCGCTTCCGCCGTCGCGTCCTCGCGGGTGAACAGGGCCGGCAGGTCGGGCCCGAGCGCCACCCGCGCCGCGCCGGTGAGGGTGGCGAAGTCGATTATCAGTTCCGGCTTGCCTTCGCTTGCCAGCGCCAGCGCGTCGCCGAGGATCAGCCGGCCTTCGGCATCGGTGTTGCCGATCTCGACACTAAGTCCCTTGCGGCTGCGAAGCACGTCGCCGGGCCGGAAGGCATTGCCGGCAACGGCGTTCTCGACCGCCGGGACGAGCACCTGCAGCCGCACTTTCAATCCACCGCCCATCACCAGCCCGGCGAGCGCGAGAGCGTGCGCCGCGCCGCCCATGTCCTTCTTCATCAGCAGCATGCCGGCCGAGGGCTTGATGTCGAGCCCGCCCGAATCGAAGCATACGCCCTTGCCGACGATCGCCAGCCGGGGCGCTTTGGCATCACCCCATTCCAGCTCGATCATCCGCGGCGCATGGCTGCGGCCGGCGGCGCGGCCGACCGCGTGGACCATCGGGAATTCCTGCTCCAGCGCGTCGCCGCGCGTGACCTTGACCTTCGCGCCGTGCGCCTTCGCCAGTTCCTCCGCCGCTGCTTCGAGTTCGGCCGGGCCCATGTCCTCGGCGGGGGTATTGACCAGGTCCTGCACCAGGAACGTGGCTTTTGCTTCGGCTTCCGCAGGCGCGATCTTGCCTGCTTCTTTGGTCAGCAGAACGCGCGGGCCTTCGGCGTCCTTCTCCTCGCGATAGCGGGTGAAGCGGTATTGCGCGGTCTGCCAGCCGAACAGCGCCGCCCCCGGCTCGCCGCCCGCCCGGCGATAAGTGCCGGCGGGCAGGGCTTCGGCCAGCTTCGCCATGCACCAGCTTGATAGCGTGTCGGGATCGGCGACCCCGCCGACCGCGAACCAGGAGTCGCCATCGGGCACGATTCCGACCTGATAACCACCGCTCTCGAACTTCTGCGCGGCCAGCGCCGAGCGCTGTGGACCGCTCAACGTCCTGGTCCAGCTTTCGAACCCGTCCTTATTGACAAGGTGGACGGGGATCGCTTCCTGCCCGCGATCCGGCTGGATAAGCTCGGTTCTGTCGCTCATAAGCGGTCCCTAGGGTTCGCGCTTCGGACCCTCAACCGGTTTTGTTTGGAGTTCCCGATGTCGCCGCGTCCGTTTCTTCCCCTGCTGTGCCTGGCCCTGTGGGGCTGCCCGAGCGGGAACGAATCGCCGCCCAGCCAGCAGCCGAGTGCGAGCCCGACGGCTCCCGCGTCCGTGCCCACGCCGGCTCCGACGCCGACCCCCACGGAGACCGCGAGCGCGACGGCCACGCCGAGCGGCCCCAACGACGTCAAGGAAACCAACGACCTTTACAGCTTCTCCTATTCCTGGCCTGCGGCGGCTGGAAACATCGCACCGCTGGCGCAACGGCTCGAAGGCGAACTGGAGAAGAGCAAGCGGGACCTGATCGCCGACGCCACCAAGGGCAAGGCGGAGGCCGAGAGCAACGGCTTCCCCTACAATCCGCACTACTTCTCCGAAAAGTGGAAGGTCGTCACCAACCTGCCGCACTGGCTCAGCCTGACGGGCGATTTTTCGACCTACACCGGCGGCGCCCATGGAATGTACGGTCGGGAATCGCTGGTGTGGGACAAGAAGGTCGGGCGCGGCTTCCCGGCAATCGAGATGTTCGCTTCGCCCAAGGCGCTCACCGCCGCGCTCGGCAACCGGCTGTGCAAGGCGCTCGACGCTGCCCGCGCCAGGAAGCGCAAGGGCCAGCCGAAAGGGCAGAGCATTCCCGAGTTCGAGAAATGCGTCGGCGTGGACGAGGCGACCGTCCTCGTCGGCTCCTCCAACGGCAAGACCTTCAACCGCATCGGCGTGTGGTTCGGGCCCTATGTCGCCGGGCCTTATGCCGAGGGAGCGTATGAGCTGAACTTCGACATCGACAAGGCGATGCTGGAGACGGTGAAGCCGGCCTATCGTCCGATCTTCTCGCGGCGGCGCTGAAGGCTGTTCTATTCGGCCGGAGCCCTACTCGTTCGAATCGAGTCCCCCCAGGAGTCATGCCGGACTTGTTCCGGGGCCCAGCTTTTCTTCCGGCGACGGCGCAGAAGGAAGCTGGGCCCCGGAACAAGTCCGGGGTGACAAAGAAGGGAGGCTCGACACGAACGGCTGTGGTCGTTCAGGAAGGGGAGAGGGCTAATCGGCTCGCAATTCCGCGCCAGCATCGCTACATGGGCCGCATGACGCAATACCAGCACGTTACCGGCACCGAGACCGTTCTGCGCGACGGCACGATCAAGCTCCATGGCCCGGAGGGCTTCGAAGGCATGCGCAAGGCCGGGCGGCTGGCGGCCGAGATCCTCGACGAGATGGCTAGCCGAGTGCAGCCTGGCGTCAGCACCGAAGAGCTCGACCGCGTGGTGCGCGAGATGACGCTCGACGGCGGCGCGGTGCCGGCCACGCTCGGCTATCGCGGCTACACGCATAGCTGCTGCATCTCGATCAACCATGTCGTGTGCCACGGCATTCCTTCGTCCAAGACGCTGAAGGACGGCGACATCGTTAACATCGACGTCACCCCGCTGCTGGACGGCTGGCACGGCGACACCAGCCGGATGTATCTCGTCGGCGACGTTGCGCTGAAGGCGCGGCGGCTGGTCGAGGTGACGCACGAGTGCATGATGATCGGCATCGCCCAGGCTCGGCCCGGCGCGCGGCTGGGCGACATCGGCGCGGCGATCCAGGCCCATGCCGAGGCGCAGCGCTACGGCGTGGTGCGCGAGTTCTGCGGCCACGGCGTCGGCCGCCTGTTCCACGACGCGCCCGAGGTGGTCCACGCCGCCCAGGCCGGTACCGGGCCCGAGCTCAAGCCGGGCATGTTCATGACCATCGAGCCGATGATCAACCTCGGCAAGCCGTGGGTGAAGCTGCTCGCCGACGGCTGGACCGCGGTGACCCGCGACAAGAGCCTCTCGGCCCAGTTCGAGCACTCGATCGGGATTACCGAGGATGGGTGCGAGATCTTCACGCTGAGCCCGAAGGGGCTGGATAAGCCGCCTTATAACTGAGGTTCTCTTACTCTCCCTTCTGCCAAACCGGAAAGACAGCGTTGCTGGTCGATGCCATCGCCTCGATCATTCGTTGATGATCAAAGCCGGGGAGAGCCATCAGCTTCTCTAGTGCAATCTTTTCGCCGCTTGCGCCTTGCGGGAAAGCGCAGGCCATCCTTCCTTCGCTGTCGAAGATCATCCACCAAACATCAGCGCCCCAAGGCCCGCTGTCGTTTGTCTCAATCGCAACGCCTGCTAAATCCGAGAACGCGATTGAGGACGTCTTACCAGCCTGGTCGGTTACCCTAATCTCGGATGTTCCGGTTTCGACGGTCCAGAGGGACTCAGGGTAAAGCTCCTTTGGCTTCTTCTTGAAGATGTCAAATGGCCACATCGTTCAACCCTCCCTCGCAGCCCTGATCGCCGCCCCTCCCGCGAACGGCGTGATCGCGCATAGCAGCAGGCTGATCGCGGCGGTGAGGGCGAGGCCGCTCGCGCCTCCGGTCGACAGCGCGCCGGCGCCGAAGATCAGGAGCGGCACGGCGAGCGGGATCAGCAGCAGGCCGGCGAGGGCCGCTCCGGCGCGCAAGCTGACGGTCAGCGCGGCGATCATCAGGCCGATGGCGGCGAGGCCGGGGGTGCCGGCGAGGAGCCCCCATTCGACCGTGCGCAGCGTGTCGGCGTGGAGGCCGAGCAGCGCCGCGGCGGGGAGGGCGGCGAGCATCAGCGGCGGGCCGAAGCTGAGCCAGTGGGCGACGAGGCGCACCGCGACCACCGCTTCCTCGGCGATGCCGCGCACGGCGAACTGGTCGAACATGCCTTGCTCGAGGTCGGGCGCGAGCAGGCGGTCGAGCGGCAGGATCGCGGCGAGCAGCGCGGCGACCCAGACGATCCCGCCGCCGGCCTTCGCCAGCAGAACCGGGTCCGGCCCGACCGCGAACGGGAACAGCATCGCCGTGGCGACGAAGAACAGCACCGGCAGGATGGCCCCGCCGCGCCGCCCGCCGCCGAACATCTGCGCGAGGTCGCGGCGGAGTATGACCAGCAGCGCGCTCATCGGGGATGGTCTCGCAGGTCGAGCAACTGAGCGTCGGGTAATCGGATCGGCTGGTGCGAAGCAATGACCACAACGCCACCTGAGGCGCGTTTTTCACCGATCAGCTTTTCGACCAGCGCGATGCCATCGGTATCGAGCCCATTGAGCGGCTCGTCCAAAAGCCAGTGATCGGCGCCTTGCCCGATCAATCGCGCCAGCGAGGCGCGTTTGCGCTGACCGGTCGAAAG
>Ga0164242_10002697_pt1 | contig 20502 bp, 19 predicted proteins | sample OricomgcompostMG_FD_108783 | JGI IMG/M metagenome (GOLD analysis project Ga0164242, IMG submission 108783) | Miracle-Growth compost microbial communities from Emeryville, California, USA - Original compost - Miracle growth compost (MG) ... | reverse complement strand
CTGGTCGTCCATCGCGTATGCCGGGCCGGCGATTTCCGCAGCCCAGGCCTCGGCCTCGGCCATCGAGTTGCCCGGCATACCGTCCGGAGCCAGATGCGGGCAGATGGAGAAGCCGACGAGGCCGAGGGTGCTGTCGTCACCGGACGGTGGCAGCCACTGGATGAAGTCCTCCCCCACCTGCGGGGTCATCACCATGCTGCCGGCGCTGAGTCCGACCCACACCGTGTCGGCCAACGACGGCAACAAGTCCGCGAGCCCGGACTCTCGCATCCAGTGGCACAGGTAGAGCACATCTCCGCCCGCCGCCAGCAGCGCGTCAGCCTCCCGGACCGACGGCACCCATCTTTCGGCGTCGAGGCTCGGCAACGCCGTGAGTTCCAGGACGCCCACGGACTTCCATCCCAGATCGACCATCGGATTCGTCGACTGCCCGCTGATGAACTCCCAGGCCCTGACACCGGGTCCGACCGCCGGGTGGCCGTACATCGCGGTCGGGATGCACACCGCCGCGCATTCACTGGTCGGCTGGCCCAGCATGCCGACCAGCGCGCTACGGATGCTGTCGTTGGTCACTCCCCCGGACGTCAGCAACATTTTCATGATGGCTCCTGCCTAGGTCGACGACGCACCGTCGCAACGTTCAGGACAGTGGTGATGCCCCGAACGAGCCATCGGTCAGCACGGGCACGACAAAGGACGCGTCGAGTGTTGCCGCGACCTCGACATCTGCGAAGTAGCCCTTCGCAGACAGCTCCTTCCCGCTGACACAGTGATGCACGGCTTCGCCCAACCGACCAGCAACAGCATCGAAAATCGCTGCAGTTGCGTCTGATTCAGCGCTGAACATGTCGCCATACCCTTGCGCACGAAGGTTCGCGAGAATCGCGCCGGCGCCGAGTTGGTCCTCGACGGCGGGCCGCAACGAGTCGTCACTCCCCCAGCGCTCCCCCGCCGCGATCACAGCGACGGAGCGTCCCTCATCGAGGCGTCGGCCCAGCCAACGCGCCACCGCGCCGGCGTTTCGCAGACAGCCGATGGCGATCGTCGATCCGGTGTCGGCCAGCCGGGCCGCGATGGTCGAGCCGTTCGGCGACGGAAGCACGATCCGCGCCTCCACCGAGCAGTCGAGCAGACCAGCAGGCGAAAGTGACGGAGCGACAACCGAACCCTCTTTCGCCGACTCCAGGCGACCCACTGCCAGGAGGGCGCCGTGAGCGGCTGCGAACTCGGCGGCGCGGACGTCCTTCCATGGGTAGGGAAGGACGCGCATCCCGCGCTCCACCGCGATCGTCACGGAGGTGGAGAAGCTCAGCACGTCCACGATGACCGCGACGTCAGCACCGAGCTCGTGCGCGCCGGTGGGACCCCAGTCGAAGCGCACGCCGAAATCGCTCTGCCCGAAAACCTCTGTCACGAGGACGAATCTAACCGTTACAGCTCCACTACGACTTCCGGGCGAGGTCGCGGCGTAGCGGCAACTTCGCGAAGCCTGCCGACAGGTAGGTGGCGACCGCGGCGACGTTCGCGCTCGGCGTGCACACCTGCATCGAGGACGAACCCAGGTCGCGTAACGTCATACCGGCCGCATGACAGATCGCACGGCCGTGACCCTGACCGCGGTGGTCACGGTGCACCCCCAGTGGCTCGATGAGCCCCGGCTTCCCCGGCCCGGCGGACCACACGGTCACTGCGGCAACGGGCGTGCCGGAGTCGTCATACCCGATGAGGCAACGGGCGTCCTGGTATGGCGCACCCGACGCCATGGCCTCCCAGCGCTCCTGCGTGAAGGTCGACGTGGTGAACGACGCCCGTTGCAGGTCGCTCCGCACACCGGCCAGCTCCGCATCGACCACGGCGACGTGCAGTGCCGGCTCCGGCAGATCGACCAGATCATGACGAAGTGGCGTCCATTCCTCGCCGAGTTGCCAGCCTCTGTCCCGCAGGAGGCGACGCACCAGGACACCGTTCGGCAGCTCGACGTAAGCCTCTCCCTCGACGAGCACGCCGCGATCCGGCTCGGACAGATCACCGGCCAACTGTGCCGCCAACTGCGGATCCGCGGACTGATCGGGGGCGATCGTCATCCGGATGAGGTCCGGCTCGTCAGCCATGCCGATCGCGACGATGCGACCGCTGGAGGTCCACATGCGGGTCGCGGCAGCCGTGCGTTCGGCACCGAAGCGGTGGAACCAGCCCAGGTCGCCGGGATGGAACTGCAGCGGCAGGTCGTCGTGCTGCCACTCGCGCAACACAGCCGTGACGGTGGCCAGGTCCGTGACGTCCGGTGTGGTCAAGACGATCGCCATGCGTCCGACCCCACACCGTGGTGGCGGCGACCGCAAACGGATTTATTGCTCGCCGCGGTCGGCGATCACCTCTCCCAGCACCGCACCGAGTGCCAGATCGTCCAGTTGGCCGAAATGCGAAAGCGCCAGGCCACCCTCGCGGTCGATCACCAGCGTCGACGGTGTGCCCTCCAGCCCGTACTTGCGCATCGTGACCGGCAGCATGCCGCCGTCCTGCCGGTCGATGCCGACCGGGAAGGTCAGCCGGAACTCACTGAGGAAGACCTTCAGCGCGTCGATCCCGGTCACCTCGTGGTGCTCGAACACGGTGTGCAGCCCGAGCACCGTCACCTGGGGGAACGCCCGGTGCACCTTCTGCGCCTGAGGCAACCCGTAGCGCACGCAGCCCGGGCACAACATCTGGAAGGCCTCGATGAGGACAACCTTTCCGCGCAACCCTTCCAGGGTGTGCGGCGTCCCGATCCATTCGGTGACGTCCAGCTCCGGAGCAGGGTAATGATGCGATCCCATGCCACTCACGCTAGACCCGCATCGGGGCGATCAGCCCGTGGCCTCCCCCGTCACACACGCGGGATCCGTCCACACGGTGCCGGCCGGATATTCCAGCTTGCGGGACGCTTCCTCCGCGGCCTCGCGCCCCAGGAAACGCTGCACGAGATGGAGCCCGAGATCGAGCCCGGAGGTGAGCGCTCCCGCGGTGATCACATCACCGTCGTCCACCACGCGCGCATCGACGAGCGTGCCTACCAACGGGCGGAATTCGTCGAAGCAGTTGCGATTGGTCGTCGCGTGCCTCCCGGCGAGCAGCCCGGTGTGGGCGAGAACCATGCCACCGGCGCACACGGATGCCAGCCAGTCCACAGTCGCGCGGACCTCGATGATCGCCCTCAACAGATCGCCGCGCTGCACCTCCGCCCATGCGCCGACGGGTGACCGAGTCAGCCAACCACCTCCTGGGATCACCACACCGTCGATCGCCGATCCCGCGCCCAGGTCCACATCGACACCGACCTTGATCCCGCGCGCTGATGCGACTTCGCCGGCACCACCTGCGCGGGCCAACTCCACGTCAACGCCGGCCACTGCAAGCGGTTCGAACGTCCCGAACACGTCGATCTCGTCGAAGCCGTCGAAAACGGCGATCTGCACCCTCACTTCTCGGATCCTCCTTCGTGCCGCAGCGGCAGCGTGGCCACGGTCTCGTGGCGCGGTCGGCGGTGCGGCCCCTCCCCCAGGTATGACGCCACCAACTCGATCTCGTCGACCCGCCATGTCTCGCTGCGGAAGGTGTCGAGCACCTGCAGCCAGCGTCGAGCGTCGAGCGGGCGCCGCAACCGCGCCACGCTGAGGTGACCCACGAAGCGCTGTCCGTCCGGGGTCGCGCCGACCGAGTTGGCCGCGTGGCGCACGCCCGTCGCGAGCGGAGTCAGATCGGCGCTCGGCCGCAGCCACAACACTCGGGCATCGAGCGGATTCGGGAATGCTCCCGCTCCGTCGAGCCGCAGATCAAAACGACTGTGTCGCAATGCCGTCCGTCCCAGTGCGTCGATCAGGTCATCCTCGCGATGCGTCGGCACCGCGGCCAGGAACGCGAGGGTCAGGTGCCACTGAACAGGATCGATCCACGTCATACCGTTGCGTGGCCGGAGAAAGTCGGCGAGTTGCTCCCGAACCACCTCCGGCGGGCGGATCGCGACGAACATTCGTGTCGTGGTCATTGTCGCCAGCGTAGAAGGCCATCCCGAGCGGCGCCGCGCATTACCCGACGTAGGCCGCCAGGTGCTTGCCGGTCAGCGTCGACCGGGCCGCAATCAGCTGCGCCGGCGTGCCTTCGAAAACCACTGTGCCACCGTCGTGTCCGGCACCGGGGCCAAGGTCGATGATCCAGTCACCATGCGCCATCACCGCCTGATGGTGCTCGATCACGATGACCGACTTGCCGTCGTCGACCAGCCGGTCGAGGAGTCCGAGCAACTGCTCGACATCGGCCAGATGGAGACCGACGGTCGGCTCGTCCAACACGTAGACGTCCGCTTTGTCGGCCATCTGCGCCGCCAGCTTCAGGCGCTGACGCTCTCCGCCGGACAAGGTCGTGAGCGGCTGCCCGATGGTCACGTAGCCCAGGCCGACATCGACCAGCCGCCGCAGGATCTTGTGCGCGGCCGGCAGCCGGCCGTCGCCGTCGGCGAAGAACTGCTCGGCCGCCGAAACCTGCAGCGACAGCACCTCGCTGATGTTCTTCCCGCCGAAGAGGTGGTCGAGCACTTCGGGCTGGAAGCGTTTGCCGTCGCACACGTCGCAGGTGGTCGCCACGCTCGCCATCATCGCCAGGTCGGTGTAGACGACTCCAGCACCGTTGCACGCCGGACACGCGCCATCCGAATTTGCGCTGAACAAACCAGGTTTCACGCCGTTCGCCTTGGCGAATGCCTTCCGGATCGGATCCAGCAACCCGGTGTAGGTGGCCGGGTTGCTGCGCCGCGAGCCGCGGATCGGGGCCTGGTCGACCACGACGACACCCTCGCGCCGGGCGATTGATCCCTGGACCAGTGAACTCTTGCCGGATCCTGCAACCCCGGTCAGCACACACAGCACGCCGAGTGGCACGTCGACGTCGATGCCCTGCAAGTTGTGCAGGGAGGCGTCGCGGATCTCCATCGCGCCGCGCGGTGTGCGCACCGAGTCCTTCACCGTGACCTTGTCGTGCAGGTGTCGACCCGTGCGGGTGTTCGCGGAGCGCAGGCCCTCGACCGTGCCCTCGAAGACGATCTCGCCGCCGTCCGTCCCCGCTCCGGGGCCCAGGTCGACGACATGATCGGCGATCACGATCAGCTCCGGTTTGTGCTCGACGACCAACACGGTGTTGCTCTTGTCGCGCAGTTGCAGCAGCAACTCGTTCATCCGCTCGATGTCGTGCGGATGCAGACCGATCGACGGCTCATCGAAGACGTAGGTGATGTCCGTCAGCGATGACCCGAGGTGCCGGATCATCTTGGTGCGCTGGGCCTCTCCGCCCGAGAGCGTGCCGGAGGGACGATCCAGGCTCAGGTAGCCCAGCCCGATGCGCACGAACGAGTCGATCGTCTGTCGCAGCGCGGCCAGCAACGGCTCGACAGTCGGATCGGAGACCTCGCGAAGCCAGTCGGCAACGTCGCTGATCTGCATCGCGCTGACCTCTGCGATGCTGCGACCCGCCACCTTCGAAGCGCGTGCTGCCTCGGCGAGCCGGGTGCCGTCACACTCGGGGCACGTCGTGAACGTCACCGCGCGATCCACGAAAGCGCGGATGTGCGGCTGCATCGCCTCACGGTCCTTCGCCAGGAACGACTTGCGGATCCTGGGGATCAGCCCCTCGTAGGTGACGTTGACGCCGTCGACCTTGATCCGGGTCGGCTCCTTGTGGAGCAACGCCTCCAGCTCGCGTTTGGTGAATTTCGCGATCGGCTTGTCCGGGTCGAAGAAGCCGCAGCCGAGGAAGATCCGGCCGTACCAGCCGTCCATGCTGTAACCGGGAATGGTCAGCGCGCCCTCACGAAGGGACTTGGTCTCGTCATACAAAGCGGTCAGGTCGAAGTCGGTCACGCTGCCGCGGCCCTCGCACCGCGGGCACATGCCACCCACCACGCTGAAGCTGCGCCGCTCCTTGACCGTGCGGCCGGCCTTCTGGACGGTCACCGCGCCGGCTCCGCTGACCGAGGCGACGTTGAACGAATAGGCGCGCGGAGAGCCGAGATTGGGCTCCCCGAGGCGCGCGAAGAGGATCCGCAGCATCGCCAGCGCGTCCGTGGCCGTGCCGACGGTCGAGCGTGGATCCGAACCGAGACGCTCCTGGTCGACGATGATCGCCGTCGTCAGGCCGGCGAGCACGTCGACGTCGGGGCGTGCCAGCGTCGGCATGAAGCCCTGCACGAAGGCGCTGTAGGTCTCGTTGATCTGCCGCTGCGACTCCGCCGCGATGGTGTCGAACACCAGCGAGCTCTTGCCGGACCCGGAGACCCCGGTGAAGACCGTCAGACGCCGCTTCGGCAGCTCCAACGAGACGTTGCGCAGGTTGTTCTCCCGCGCACCCACCACCCGGATGACGTCATGGCCGTCCACCGGCTCACTCCGCACTGCGGGGAGCCGCGAAGATGACATCGGCAGTGTCGACGGTCGCCGCCGACTTGCCTGGGCCGCCCTGCCAACCCCAGTAGAGGTTGGTGTGCGAGATGACCAGCTCGGGGCTGGGCGCGCCGTAGGCGGACAGGTCCTCGGTGGTGTGCGCGTCGCCGACCAGCGTCACGTCATAACCCCGGGCGAACGCCCCGTGGATCGTCGACCGGACGCACATGTCGGTCTGTGCGCCGGCCACGACGAGGTGTCCGACCCCTGCCGCGGCCAGGACCTCCTCCAGGTCGGTGCCCTCGAACGAGTCCCCGAAGGTCTTCTCGACCAGCGTCTCGGACTCGGCACGGGACAGCTCGGAGACCAACTGCCACTCGGGAGAACCCTGTTGGAGCTGCTCGTCGTGATGCTGCACCCAGACGACGGGCACTTGCTGCTCCCGTGCGCGATCGACGAGGGTCTTCACGTTGCCCACGACGGCGTCGCGCGCGTGGGCGCCGTCGACGACACCTTGCTGCACGTCGATGACCAGCAGTGCGGTCCCAGGTCGATCGGTCAGAGTGGTCATGGTGGCTCCTTGGTCGGGTTCGGAACCAACGCTAGCGGGACGGTGCGACAGGCATCGTGGAGAATCGGTGTCGTGCAGTGCGACTACTTCGACGCAGAGGCCTGCCGATCGTGCACCCTGATGGGCACGAGGTATGACGCGCAGCTCCACGACCTGCAGTCGGTGGTCGCTCGGGCACTCGCCGACCGATTTCCCGAGCATGACTGGGAGCCAACGGGACACGGCCCCGAGGCACACTTCCGCAACAAGGCCAAGCTGGTCGTCGGCGGCACCCGGCGGTCTCCCACCTTCGGCATCCTGGACCGGGCCGGCCACGGCGTCGACCTGCGCGACTGCGGCCTCTACGAGCCAGGTCTGCACGACACGGTCCGCCGGCTCGCCACGTTCGTCACCGAGCTCGGGCTGACTCCCTACGACGTGCCACGGCGCACCGGCGAGCTGAAACACCTGATCGTCACCCACTCCCCCGACGGCGAGTCGATGATCCGCTTCGTGCTGCGCTCCCCCGGGCAACTCGGCCGGATCCAGCGCGCCCTGTCCGACCTGCGGGCCGCGGTTCCCGGCGTCCGTGTCGTGTCGGCCAACCTGTTGCCGGAGCACAAGGCCGCCCTCGAGGGAGCGGAGGAAACGTTCCTCACCGAGGAGCAGACCCTGCCGATGCGGATCAACGACATCGTGCTGCACCTGCGCCCGCGCAGCTTCTTCCAGACCAACACAGCAGTCGCTTCCATGCTGTACCGCCAAGCGCAGCAATGGGTTTCACAGGTCGCACCGGCAAGCGTCCTCGACCTCTTCTGCGGCGTCGGCGGCTTCGCCCTGCACGCTGCCACCGCTCCCGGCACTGTGCGGGTGCGCGGGATCGAGATCTCACCGGATGCGGTGGTCAGCGCCACGCTGAGCGCACAGCAGCTGCCGCACCGGGAGGCGCTGGGCGACATACAGTTCGTCGTCGGTGACGCGACGACCGCGCTCAGCTCGGACCCGCCCGACCTCGTCGTCGTCAACCCGCCCCGGCGCGGCATCGGCGATCTCGCCGTTGCGCTCGAGCGATCGGACGTTCCGCACGTCCTCTACTCCAGCTGCAACGCGACCTCCCTGGCCGCCGACCTGACCGTGATGCCGTCGTTCCGGGTGACCCGGGCCCGGCTGTTCGACATGTTCCCGCAGACGCACCACCACGAAGTGCTCCTGCACCTCGAGCGGTGACCCGCGAACGTCATACTTGAAGACACCATGACCGACAAGTCCACCGTGCCCGCCATGCCGCGCGAGGTCTGGGTCATGGTGTCCGCCGGCTTCGTCATCGCCCTCGGTTACGGCGTCGTCGCGCCCGCGCTGCCGGAGTTCGCGCACTCCTTCGGCGTCGACGTCACGGCGGCATCCGCGATCGTGTCCGTCTTCGCCGCCATGCGGCTGGTCTTCGCGCCGAGCAGTGGCAAGTTGGTGCACAGGTTCGGCGAGCGGCCGATGTACCTGCTGGGTGTCTTCATCGTCGCCCTGTCCACACTTGCCAGCGCGTTCGCGCAAACCTATTGGCAGCTCATGTTGTTCCGTGGCCTCGGCGGTGTCGGGTCGGTGATGTTCTCGGTCGCCGCCATGGGCCTGATGATCCGGATCTCGCCGCCCGCGATCCGCGGGCGGGTGTCCGGGCTCTACTCCTCCAGTTTCGTGCTGGGCAGCATCATGGGACCGATGCTCGGCGGCGCCCTGGTCGGCTTCGGGCTGCGTGTCCCGTTCGTCGTGTATGGCGTGGCGCTCTTCGGCGCCATCGCCGTCGTGCACCTGCAACTGCGTGACAGCGCACTCGCCGTGGGCGACGAGTCCCACATCGTCGACGCGATGCGGCTGCCGGTGGCGCTGCGGATCGGCGCCTACCGCTCCGCGGTCATCACCGCGGCGATCTTCGGCTGGGTCTACGCCATGCGGGTGTCCCTGGTGCCGCTCTACTTCTCCCTGGTGCTGGACCAGCCCACCGGCGTCGCCGGGCTCGCGCTGGCGACCTACGCCTGCGGGGACGTGATCGCGATGATGCCCGCCGGTCGCCTGTCGGACCGCATCGGCCGGCGCCCGCTGATCATCGCGGGTATGACGGTCCTCGCCCTCGCGACGCTCGCGTTGGCCCTGACCCACAGCGTCGCGATCGCGTTCGTCTCCACGCTCATCGGCGGCATCGGCACCGGCATGGTCAGCCCGTCGCAGCAGGCGGTGCTGGCCGATGTGATGTTCGGGCACGGCCGCGGCGGCCCCGTCCTGGTCACCTATCAGATGAGTCAGGACCTCGGCACCGTCATCGGCCCGATGGTCGGCGGGTTCATCGCCCAGGAGTGGGGGTTCTCCACGGCGTTCACCGTCACGGCGATCCTCGCCGGCTGCGCGGCGGTGACCTGGATCGCCGTTCGTGACTCGATGGTCGTGCGCGCCGCCTGACTGACGGCTCCCCCGTCGAGTGACGGTGCAATTGCGCCGTCACTCGACGAGGGAGCCGTCACTCGCGGGGTCGTCCCGGTGGGTCAGTGTCGTCGCAGCCGCTTGATCAGCACCTTCAGGACGGCAACGCCGGCCAGTGCCGCGAGTGCCTGCTTCCAGTACATCTTGGCCATCACCGGCAGCACCGTGGCGCCCAGGTCGAGGGCGTCGTCACCGGACTTCGACGTCGCCGCGGACGCAGCCGGTTTCTGGGCCGGCGCCGGTTGCGGGGTGGCTGGCGTCGACTCACCGGCCGGCCCCGACTCACCGGCCGACGTCGTCGCAGGCTCACCGGTCGCTGTGGTCGCAGCCGGGGTTGCCACACTGGCCGCGGCACTCGACTCGGCCTCCGCGGCCGCGCTGCCGGAGCCGACCTTGCGCTGCAGACAGTCGACGAACTGACCCAGCAGCTTGTCCGAGACGTCTTGGATGACGCCGCGGCCGAACTGCGCCGGTTTGCCGGTGATCGACAGGTCGGTGACCACCTCGACCTTCGTCCCGTCGTCGATGGGAGTCATCGTGGCGGTGACCAGCGCGCCCGCGGTGCCGTTGCCGCGCTTGTCCTTGCCCTTGGCGTCGATGACCATCTTGTGGGCTGCCTCGTCACGCTCGGTGAAGGTGCCGGTCCCCTTGTAGACCAGCGCGATCGGGCCGAGCTTGACCTTGACGGTGCCCTCGAAGCGCTCGCCGTCAGCCGAGGTGATCGCGGCGCCGGGGAAGCACTCGGCGACCGACTCGATGTCCTGGAACGCGGCCCACGTCTGGTCGACGTCGGCGGGCACGGTGAAGGAATGTGTCAGATCCATGTGGTCATCCTGTCGCAGCGGTCAACACGGCGCGACGGGTGAGGACCTCCGCCAGGTGCTTGCGGTAGTCCGCGTCGCCGTTGAGGTCGGTCGGCGGGTTGGTGCCGTCGGCGACCGTCGCAACCGCGGCACGTATGGCGTCCTCGGTCGCGGGGCCGCCCTGCAGAGCCTGCTCCACCGCCGTCGCGCGCAACGGAGTCGACCCCATGTTGGTCAGTGCGACCCGCGCCTGCGAGATGGTGCCTCCCTCGGCCTGGACCGCAGCCGCCACTGCGACGATCGACCACTGCTGCGCGATGCGCACGAACTTCTCGTAGTGCGCACCCCATCCGGTGTGCTTCGGGATGCGCACCTCGGTGAGCAACTCGTCCTCACCGATCGCGGTCTCGAAGAGGTCGACGAAGAAGTCCGCCGCGTCGACGGTGCGCGTGCTGCCACCCTGCCCGGCGATGACGAACTGTGCACCGAGCGCGAGTGCCGGAGCACCGACATCTCCCGCCGGGTCGGCGTGTGCCAATGCGCCACCGAACGTGCCGCGGTTGCGCACCTGGGCATCGGCCACGGTCCGCACCGCCTTGCCGATGAGCGCCGCGTGCTGCGCCACGAGGGAGTCGGTGGCCACCGCTGAGTGGGTCGTCATCGCACCGATGACGATGGCGTCGCCGTCGTCCCGGACGCCGCGCAGTGCGTCGATCTTGCCCAGATCGATCACGAACTCCGGTGCGTTCAGCCGCAACCGGAGCACCGGCAGCAGCGACTGCCCGCCGGCGATGATCTTGGCGTCGTCACCGTGCTCGGCCAGCAGCGTGAGCGCCTCCTCGACGCTCGCCGGTGCGGCGTAGTCGAAAGCTGCCGGGATCATCGGACTGCTCCTTCCGTCGCCGAGCCGGTATCGCCGGCCCGGGCTGCTGCAATGGCCGCGTAGACCCGTGCCGGTGAGCACGGCATGACGACGTCCTGCACGCCGAACTGCCGCACGGCATCGAGCACGGCGTTGACCACGGCCGGAGTCGAGGCGATGGTGCCCGCCTCGCCGACTCCCTTGGTGCCCAACGTGTTGGTGGTTGCCGGCGTCGACGCGTGGTGCGCGTCGAAGCTGATCAGGTCGGCCGCGCTCGGGACCAGGTAGTCGACGAACGACCCGGACACCAGGGTGCCGGCCTCGTCGAAGACCGCGTCCTCGTAGAGCGCTTGCGCGATGCCCTGCGCGAGCCCGCCGTGCACCTGTCCCTCCACGATGAGTGGATTGACGATGTTGCCGACGTCGTCCACGCAGGTGTACTTGCGCAGCGTCACCTGGCCGGTCTCGGTGTCCACCTCCACCGCGCACAGGTGGGTGCCGTGGGGGTAGTTGAAGTTGACCGGGTCGAACGTCGCCTCCGCATCGATCGACGGCTCCATCCCGTCCGGCAGATTGTGGGCCGTGAAGACCGCCCCGGCGACCTCCTGGATGGACAGGCCCGCGTCGGTGCCTCGGACGCTGAACCGGCCGGCGGCGAACTCGATGTCGTCGACCGACGCCTCCAGCAGGTGGGCGGCGACCGGTTTGGCCTTCTCGATGACCTTGTCCGCGGCCTTGACGATGGCCTCGCCGCCGACCACCAGCGACCGTGAACCGTAGGTGTCCAGTCCCTTCACGGAGACCTGCGTGTCTCCGTGCAGGATCTCCACGTCGTCGAAGGGGACGCCGAGCCGGTCGGCGACGATCTGGCTGAACGCCGTCTCGTGGCCCTGGCCGTGGGCGCTGGTGCCCGTGGCGACCTCCACCTTGCCGGTCGCCAGCATCCGCACCGATGCGTGCTCCCAGCCGCCGGCGCCGTAGTCCAGCGAGCCGAGCACCCGCGAAGGCGCCAAGCCGCACATCTCGGTGAAGGTCGAGACACCGATGCCCAGCTGGACGGGGTCACCCGACTCGCGCCGGCGCGCCTGCTCGGCGCGCAGTTCGTCATACCCGAAGAACTCCTTGGCCGCCGCGGTGGCTGCTTCGTAGTTGCCGGAGTCGTATTCGAGGCCGGCGACCGTGGTGAAGGGGAACTCCTCGTGCGTGATCCAGTTCTTCTCGCGCAGCTCGAGCGGGTCCATGCCGAGCTCGTTCGCGAGCTCGCTCATCAGCCGCTCGATCGCGAAGGTCGCCTCAGGCCGTCCGGCGCCGCGGTAGGCGTCGGTCCAGGTCTTGTTGGTCAGCACCGTCTGGCAGGCGAAGTGGTACGCCGGGATCTTGTAGATCGCGTTGTACATGAATGCGCCCAGCACCGGGATGCCACCGCCGACGATCGCGACGTAGGAGCCGAGGTCCGCCGTGAGCTCCACCTTGAGCCCGGTGACCTTGCCCTCCTTGGTCGCGGCCAGCGTGAGCTTCTGCCACTGGTCGCGGCCGTGGTGGCCGGCCATCATCGACTCGGACCTCGTCTCGGTGTATTTCACCGGCTTGTGCAGCTGTCGGGCGATCCACCAGGCCAGCCACTCCTCCGGGGTGACCTGCAACTTGCCGCCGAAACCGCCGCCCACGTCGGGAGCGACGACCCGGATCTTGTTCTCCGGCACTCCGGTCGTGGCTGCCAGAGCGAATCGCACGATGTGCGGGACCTGGGTCGCCGACCACATCGTCAGCTGCTCACCCGTCGGGTCGACGACCACGGACCGCGGCTCCATGAACGCCGGGATCAGCCGGTTCTCCCGGAACTCGCGCTCGATCAGCACGCCGTCGGTGCGGGCCTGGGCGATCGCGTCCTCGACGTTGCCCCCGGTGCCGGCCTCCGCCGAGTCGAAGACCCACAGTGCGGACTTGTTGGTGCCCAGGTCGGGGTGCGCCAGCACCTTGTCCTGAGCGGCTTCCCTCAGATCGATCGCGGCCGGCAACTCCTCGTAGTCCACGTCGACCAACTCGACCGCATCGCGCGCGGCGGCAGCGCTGCGAGCAACCACCACGGCGACGATCTCTCCGGCGAACGTGACCCGGTCCACCGGAAGTACGGCGTGGACCGGCGTCTTCTGGTCCGGGGTGATCGGCCAGGCGTTGATCAGGACGCCGGCGGACTCGTCGAGGTCGGCGGCGGTGTAGACCGCGACGACGTTGGTGGCCGCCTTCGCCTCCGAGGTGTCGATCGAGGTGATCTTCGCGTGCGCGAACGGGCTGCGCACCATGCCCAGGTGCAGCATCCCCGGCAACACGATGTTGTCGGTGTAGCGGCTGCTGCCGGTGATCAGCCGGCGGTCCTCCTTGCGTCGCCGGTCCCGCCCGATCTCGGCGGCGGGCCGGTCATCGGTGACAGTCACTGCTGGGCCCCCTTCCCGGCGGCCGCGGCGGTCTGCACCGCACGGACGATGTTGTGGTAGCCGGTGCACCGGCACAGGTTGCCCTCCAGGCCCTCCCGGATCTCTTCCTCGGTCGGGTCGGGATTCTCGTTCAGCAGGTCGACCGAGCGCATGATCATGCCGGGTGTGCAGTAACCGCACTGCAACGCGTGGCACTCGTGGAACGCCTCCTGCATCGGGTGCAGCTCGCCCCCGTCGTAGGTCGCGGCGAGGCCCTCGATCGTGGTGACCTCGGCACCGTCCGCCTGCACGGCGAGCATGTTGCAGGACTTGACCGCGTGGCCGTTGAGATGGACGGTGCAAGCGCCGCAGTTGCTGGTGTCGCAACCGACGAGCGTGCCTGTCTTACCTAGTTTTTCGCGCAGGAACTGCACGAGCAGCATCCGTGGCTCGACGTCTTCGGAGACTTTGCCTCCGTCAACGGTGAGTTCGATCTTCGTCATGGTGGCACCCTTTTCAGTACGCAGACTTGTGGCGTCGTTCTCGAACCTAAACGGCCCCGGTTGGCCAAAGGTTGGAACAGCGCGAATCCCGCCCAGCGCGCGCCCACCTCGCGACCGTCGCGACCAATGTCCGCGAATCCCGCCCAGCGCGCGCCCACGTCAGCGCCGGGCCGCCGCCAGACGCCCCCGCAACAGCGGCGCGGCACGGTGACGGCCGGTCTCGAGGCGGGCCAGGCAGGCCTCCAGCACCTCGATGTCGTATGGCGCGATCTCGCTGTAGCCGAGCACCGCGTCGGGGTCGGGGTCGGCCAGCAAGGCCTCGCGCACGGCGACCGCGACCACTTCCGCCAGCTCCGACAGTGCGGGTGAGTTGGTGCCGGGCATCAGGTCGCCGCCGTATGCCGCTACGGCCGCCAGCACCTGGCCGTGCCGGATCCGCTCCAGGACCTCGTCGACGTCGACCGTGACCGGCAGCATGAGCCGGTAGGGCCGTGACGAGATCGCGCCACCGAGGGTGGACCGCAGGTGGGACACCTCCGCCTTCAGGGTGGACACGCTCACCGCTGCGTCGCCATACAGGAACGCGTGCAACCGCTCCAGCGACAAGCCCTCCGGGTGGAGCGCGAGCAGCGCGAGGATCTCGGTCTGGCGGCGGTTGAGCAGCAGCCGCCGGCCGTCCAACCGGGCCTCGGCGGCGCCGAGCAGCGTGAGTGACAGACCCTGATCGACCGGCGACGTGCCCAGCCGCGGGTGCTGACGGGTGTCCGGCATCGCGCTCTCGATCATCCGCGCCATCATGCGCGCGGTCGCCAGGCCGATCGGGTGCGCTCGGTCCCAGGTGGTCGACAGGTCGATGACACCGAGCCGCTCGCCCGTCACCGGGTCGTGCACTGGCGCCGCCCAGCAGACCCAGTTGTGCACGATCGGCGAGAAGTGTTCGGCGGAGAAGACGGTCGCGGGTGCGTCGAGCCGGCCGGCCAGATCGAGCGCGTTGGTGCCCACGCTCGCGTCGTCCCAGCGGCCGCCGGCCACGAAGTTGACCGTCTCGGCCTTGCGGCGCATCACCCGCCCGCCATAGGTCCACAGGATCCGGGTCCGGGTGTCGGTCACGGCCAGCACGAGGTCGCCGTCCTCCGCGCTGCGGCGCAGCTCGTCCTGGACCGCGGTGACCGCCGCCTGCAACGGCGAGTCCTGCCAGAAGGATGCGGTGTCGTCCTCGTCGGCCAGCGGTGCGCCGGTCACCTCCAGTGCCCGCCCTTGTGCCGACCGGCGCCAGCTCGACAGGATCTCCGGGCGCACCGGCACGGCCTCGTTGCCCTCGGTCACGAAGGCGGTCCACGACCGCACAGCGGCCAGGCGTCGGTCGCGGAGCAATGCAGCAGCGTGGTCCACAGCAGCCTCCAGGTTGTGATCACCATCACACTATCCCGGCGGCCCACCGCGTCAGGCGTGAATGCGACCTTCCATCTCGCCCAACCGGTTTCCGCTGCCTCCCCACTGTCGCGCGATGATCTCCGCGGCGATGCTGACCGCGGTCTCCTCCGGTGTGCGCGCGCCGAGGTCCAGCCCCAGTGGGCTGTGCAGTTTGGCGAGGTCCTCCTCGGCGACCCCGATCTCGCGCAATCGCGTGAGCCGGTCCTCGTGGGTGCGCCGGGAGCCCATCGCGCCGATGTAGGCGACCTCGGGAGCCTGCAATGCGACCTCGAGCAACGGCACGTCGAACTTGTGGTCGTGGGTCAGCACCGTGATGACCGTCCGCCCGTCGATGCGGCCGGCGTCGATCTCACCGGACAGGTAACGGTGCGGCCAGTCCACGACCACCTCGTCGGCGGCCGGGAAGCGTGTCCTGGTGGCGAAGACCGGGCGTGCGTCGCACACGGTCACCCGATAGCCGAGGAACGATCCGACCTTCGCGACCGCTGCCGCGAAGTCGATCGCCCCGAAGACCAGCATCCGTGGCGGCGGCGCGAACGAGGAGACGAAGACCCGCATCCCGTCCTCCAGCCGCTGCCCGTCCGCGCCGTAGGTCAACGTCGCGCTGCGGCCGCTGGCCAGCAGGCCCATGCCGTCGTCGAAGACGGCGGAGTCGGCCCGATCACTGCCGATCGCGCCGACCGGGTCCTGACCGGGCCGCAGCACCATGCGGCGGCCGATCCAGGACGGGTCCGGATGATCCACGACCGTCGCGACCGCGACCGGCCGCTCGTGCTCGATGTCGTCGGCGACGGCCGCGAGCTCCGGGAACGTGGTCTTGTCGATCTTTTCGACATACACGTCCAGGATCCCGCCGCAGGTCAGACCCACACTGAACGCGTCGTCGTCGGAGACGCCGTAGCGCTGCAGCACCGGGGTCCCCGATGCGACGACTTCACCGGCCAGTTCGTAGACCGCGCCCTCGACACAGCCGCCGGACACCGACCCCACCGCTTCGCCGCCCGGCCCGACCAGCATGGAGGCACCCGGCGGCCGGGGCGCCGACCGGAAGGTCGCGACCACGGTGCCGACGCCCACCGTTTCGCCCGCGTCGTACCACTGCATGAGCTCCGTCAGCACTTCACGCACTGGCGACCACCTCCAACACCTGCTCGAACGAGCGCAGCGAATGCCCTGCGATGAAGTCGTCGCAGTGCGGGAGCACCGCGACGATTCCCTGCTGCACCGGCTCGTAACCGTCCTTGCCGCGATGCGGGTTGACCCACACCACGCGGTGCGCCAGACGACCCAGCCGGGCCATCTGCGCACCGAGCAGGGCGGCATCGCCACGCTCCCAGCCGTCACTGAACACAACCACGACAGCACCCCGCGCCATTCCGCGGGCGCCCCAACGGTCCAGGAACGCCTCGAGCGTCTCCCCCAGCCGGGTGCCCCCTGCCCAGTCCGGCACCTCGTCGCCGGCGCGCACCAGCGCGCGGTCCGGATCCGCTGTCCGCAGCGCCGCGGTGATCCGGGTCAGCCGGGTGCCGAGGGTGAAGACCTCGACCGGCGCGCCGGTGCCCACCAGCCGGTGTGCGAGCCGCAGCAGGGCGTCGGCATACGGACGCATGCTCGCCGACACGTCGACGAGCAACACCACGCGTCGCGGCTGGGTGCCGCGCCGGCGCCACCGGACCTGCCCGGGCTCACCCATCAGCCGCAGCGAGCTGCGCAGGGTGCGCTGCAGGTCGACCTCCCCGCGTCGCCACGGGGTATGGCGCGCGGCGCGCCGTCGCGGCGCGCGCGGACGCAGCGCCCGGATCATCGCGTCCAGGATCGCCTTCTGCGCCGCGTCCATTGCGGCGACGTCGCGGTGCCGCAGGACCTCGGCCTCCGAAGCTGCGGCACGGACCAGCTCCTGCTCCTCGCGCGCCTCGCTCTCCCCCGGGTCGTCACTGACCGGCAACGGCGCCGCGACGTCCTCGCGGCGTTCCCGCGGGATGGTGCGGGGCAGCTCGGACCGGTCGCCGAACCACGCCTCGAAGACCCGGTCATACCGCTCGAGGTCGTCCGGGCTGGAGCACAGGGTGGCGCGACCGGCGACATACACCGCCTCGGCGTCGCTCATCCCGACGATGGCCGTGGCGGTCAGGAAACCGGCCGCCCGGTCCTGGGTCACCCGCACCCCCGCCGCACGCAGCGCACGGCTGAAGCCGAGCAGGACCTCGTCGGGTGGGTGCGTGACGGTCATGCGGTGCTCCTCATCGAGGTTCCCGCGAAGTGTTCGGGGAGCGCAGCGGAGGAGAACCTTCGTGGGGTGCAGGAACGAGCGGCGAACGTGGTGGGGTGATCATCGCGCGAGCATCCGGTCCAGGACGTGCTTGACGCGGTCGGTGTCCTCGCGATACTTCACCACCGCTCCGAGGGTGTTGGCGGCCTGCTCCAGGTCGAGCTCACCGGCGCCGAGGCGTTGCAGCGCCCGTGCCCAGTCGAGGGTTTCGGCGACTCCCGGTGGCTTGAGCAGGTGTTCATCCCGAAGTCCTTGCACCACCTCGACCACCTGGCGGGCGAGGGTCTCGGGGACGTCCGGCTCACGGCTGCGCACGATCGCGACCTCGCGCTCCAGGCCCGGGTGATCGATCCAGTGGTAGAGGCAGCGGCGTTTCAGCGCGTCGTGCAACTCGCGCGTGCGGTTGGAGGTGAGCACCACCGTCGGCGGCACCGCTGCCGCCACGGTGCCCAGCTCCGGGATGCTCACCGCCCAGGTCGACAGGACCTCCAGCAGGAACGCCTCGAACTCGTCGTCGGCGCGGTCGACCTCGTCGATCAGCAGCACCGCCGGGGACTCGCGCAGCGCGCGCAACACCGGACGGGCGAGCAGGAAGCGCTCGTCGAACAGCGACTTCTCCGCCTCGGCCGGATCGAGCGAACCGTCCTTGGTCGCGGCCTCCAGCGTCCGCAGGTGCAGGATCTGCCGGGGGAAGTCCCAGTCGTAGAGGGCCTGCGTCGCGTCGATCCCCTCGTAACACTGCAACCGGATCAGCGGCACGCCGTGGATCTGGGCGAGCGCCTCGGCGAGCGCGGTCTTGCCGGTGCCGGGTTCACCCTCCAGCAGCAGCGGTCGCTGCATCCGGCCGGCGAGGAACGTCACCGTCGCCAGGGCGGAGTCACTCAGATATCCGGTGCGCTCCAGCTCCTGCGCGACCGCGCTCGGTGAGTTCATCCCGCCAGGCTAAGCCTGCCGGGTTGGCGCAGGGTTGGGACCGGCGTCATCGATCCACGTCGTCACCGGTCGCCAGGTCGCCGCACTCGACCAGCACCGGCGGATGGGCGCGCAGGTAGTCCCGGGCGCCGCGGTCACCGGTCGCGCCGGCGGTCGCGCCCGGCCAGTGCTCACGGCCCAGCAGCACCGGGTGTCCGGGGACACCCCGGTACGCCGCCCGGGCCAGCACGTCGGAGGTGTCCGGCTGCGCCAGCACCCGGCGCACGACGTCGGCACCGACGTCGGGCAGGTCGACCAGGGTCACCAGGCACCGGGTCTCGTCGGCGAGGGCTGCGATGCCGGCCCGCAACGAGGCGCCCATCCCGGTGTCCCAGTCCTGCGCCACGACGACGTCGACCCGGTGAGCGCCCAGCAGCGCCCGGGCGTCGTCGGCCGCGGCACCGAGCACGACGACGACCCGATCGCACGCGGCCACTGCCTGGACCGAGTGCGCCAGCCACCCGTCGACCAGCGCCTTCGGTCTGCCCATCCGTCGCCCGGCTCCGGCCGCCAGCACGATCCCTGCCGTCGTCATGCGCGACAGTATGGCGTCCGCGCCAGTTGTCGTCGCCCAGTGGTTCCTCAGGCTCGGCGCCTACCGTGCCGATCGTGAACATGATGGATTACGGCTTGGTGGCTTTGGGGATCGCGCTTTTCACCATCATCGCGATCGCGCTGATCGAGACCGGGGGCCGCCACCGCTAGCAGCGGTTGCCGCACTCGCCGACCGCCGCACCACCCGGCGACGGTAGCCTGTGCCCTTGAAACTTCTGCGGATCGACGGCTTCATCGTCGCCATCCTGGCGACCGTCGTCCTCGCGAGCATCTTCCCCGCGAGCGAGGCGTTCGCCCCGACACTGGACCACCTCGTCACTGCGGCCATCGCGCTGCTGTTCTTCTTGTATGGCGCGCGCATGCACCCGCAGGAGGCCTGGCGCGGCCTGCAGCACTGGCGGCTGCACACGCTGATCCTGGCGTTCACGTTCGTGGTGTTCCCCGTCATCGGCATCGGTCTGCGAGTGCTGCAGCCACACCTGCTGAGCCCCGGCCTCTACACCGGCGTCCTGTATCTGACCCTCGTGCCGTCGACCGTGCAGTCCTCGATCGCCTTCACCTCGATCGCACGCGGCAACGTCGCAGGTGCGATCGTCAGCGCGTCGGCGTCCAACCTCCTCGGAGTCTTCCTGACCCCGCTGCTGGTGATCGCCGTGACGAGCGTCGGGCTGATCGGCGGCGGTGGCAGCATCTCGATCAGCGGCCAGCAGATGATCGACATCTGCCTGCAGATCCTGGCACCCTTCGTGGTCGGTCAACTCGCTCGGCCGCTCGTCGGGTCGTTCGTCGAGGGACACCGGGCCCGGCTGAAGTACGTCGACCGCGGCTCGATCGTGCTGGTGGTCTACGCAGCCTTCAGCAAGGGTGTGCGACAGGACATCTGGCGGGCGGTCGACCCGGGACAGATCCTCTTCCTCATCGGATTGTCGATCGTGCTGGTGATGTTGCTGCTGTGGATCACCTGGCAGACGGCGCAGCGCCTCGGCTTCAGCCACGCGGACTGCATCGCGGTGCAGTTCTGCGGCACGAAGAAGAGCCTGGCCAGTGGACTACCCATGGCCGCAGTGCTCTTCGCCGGTCATGGGGTCAGCATCATCGTGCTGCCGCTGATGGTCTTCCACCAGGTGCAGCTGATGATGTGCTCGTGGCTGGCGTCCCGCTACGCGGCGGCGCCGGAGACCTGACGGCTCGGCTCCTGGCGCACCCGCTCGGCGACGAAGGAAACCAGGTAGATGCCGAAACTGACGAAGGCGATCAGCACGCT